>Ga0207701_10001315_pt1 | contig 26242 bp, 29 predicted proteins | sample KBSSwiSSwithPhiX_FD_184294 | JGI IMG/M metagenome (GOLD analysis project Ga0207701, IMG submission 184294) | Switchgrass rhizosphere bulk soil microbial communities from Kellogg Biological Station, Michigan, USA, with PhiX - S5 (SPAdes) (version 2) | ecosystem: Environmental > Terrestrial >... | reverse complement strand
GCTGGAGCGCTGTCGGCGACTGCGCCGCCACCGGGATTGCGAGAGCCGCGATCGCGGCGAGTGCCCATTTGAACAATTTCATGCGCCGTGACCCCTTAATAGTCGAAGCCGACCGACAGCCCCACGGTGCGAGGCGTTATGATGCCCGTACCAATCGCACCGTCGGGGAAGATTGAGAAGACGCCGAACAGCGTTGTTCCAGTCGTCGATGTAACTCCGTGGCTGTTGCCCAGGTTCTTTACGAAGGCCTGGACGTCCCAGCGGCCGAAGTCGACGCCGGCGTTGAGATCGATCACATCATAGGCATCGACATGACGCTGGTGGCCGAAGGTGTTCACGAAGATCGCGTCGTAGTTTGCAGTCTGGCCGGAGACGTGCCGCAGCGATCCGCCGACATGCGCGAGCGTGTCGCCGCCGCCAAGACCCCATTGGTAATCGGCGTTCAAGGCACCCGAGAACTTCGGCGTGAAGGGAAGCTGGTCGCCCTTCCTGCCGGCGATGTTGCCGTTGATGTCCGGCGGAGTGCCTTGGGTCAGCCTTGCGTTGGTATAAGCCGCGTTCGCGGACAGATTGAGGCCCGGTACGGGGCGCGCTGTTGCCGTCAACTCGACGCCGTCGATCTTCGCCTTGCCGCCATTCGAGTTGAAACTGAAGCCGCTGTCGACATCGGTCGCGAGCAGCTGAATGTCTTTCCAGTCGATGTGGAACGCAGCCGCGTCGATGCTGAACCGGTGATCTGCCGATTCCGCCTTAACGCCCACTTCGTAACTGACCAGGGAATCGGATTTGTAGGTTGCGAGCTCCTGCGGCGCACCGGGCGGAAGCACGTTTGGACCACCCGGGCGGAAGCCCTTGGCGACACGTGCGTAAACCGTGGTGCGCTGGTTGATCTCGTACTTGGGCGCGACGGACCAGGTGAAGACATCCTCGGAGGAATGAACCACGAAGTCGCTGGGTCCGGCGAGAGCGCCGCCAGTTACCTGGTGAGCCTTCTGCTTGTTATGGCTGAGCCGGCCGCCGAGCTCGAGGTCGAACTGCGGAGTCACATGGATGGTGGCATCGGCAAAGCCCGCCAGTTCCTTGTAGTTTGACGCGATCTTCGCAAATCCGAGGCCGCCGATCGCATCGAAGATCGGGTCCAGCACAAGCGGAGTCAGGGTCCCGGGCTCGACGGCGACAAAGTCTTGCGCGATCAGGCCGTCCTCGTCGGTGTAATATCCGCCGACCAGCCAGTCCGCGAAGGCAGTTTCACCGCTGAGGCGAAGCTCCTGCGTGAACTTCTCGTCGTTGGTGTGCTGGCCTTCGATGAACTCGTTGTCAGGCAGGTTGAGACCGCCGAACGCAAAGGGAAGCTGCACGAAGCCGCTGATCGGGAAGGTCAGGTCGATGCGCAGCGTCTGCTTCTGGGTCCCGTAGCTCGTCGACGACGTCAGGTCCGCAAAGCCGAGGTCGAGCTCGCCCGTGGCGTTGTAGATCCGGTAGGCGACGTCGGACTTCTGGGGGACGAACTGCGACTGTGACAAGCCGTGAAGCGGCTTCAGGGTCACCGGATCCGCTTCGATGATCGTCGGAGCATCGACCTTGATGTCCTGGCTGATCGCGGTCAGGCGAATCGAGCTGTTGGAGCTCGGCCGGACGAGCAGCGATGCACGGCCGCCGTAGCTGGCGGAATCGTTGATGTCGTCCTGAACGTCAGACGTATGCGTGAACCCGACGATGTCGGTTCCAGAGGTTCCGATCGAATCGATGAAGCCGGGGTTCTTCCGGTAATAGCCAGAGGCGCGGAACGCGGCATTGTCCGTGATCGGCGCGTTGAGCATCAGGTTCGTCGTATAGCCGAGGTCGCCGTCATCGACGTCCTCGAGGCTGGCGCGCCCGCGGACCTGGAAGCGGTCGGTCGAGGGTGCGTTGGTCACGAAGCGGAGGACGCCGCTGAGCGAGCTTGCGCCATAAAGGGTGCCCTGAGGGCCGCGAAGCACCTCGATCCGGTTGACGTCGAACGTGTCGAAGTCGCCGGCAAGCACCGCGCCGTTCACAAGGCCGCTGCTCGATCCGAAGGGCGTTTCGTCGACGTACACGCCGACGGTCGAGGCAACTCCGCCCGCATTGACGCCCCGAAGGATAAGCCGGCCCGCGCCGGGCGTGTCCTGGTTCAGCTGGAGGTTCGGAACAAGCTTCAGATAATCCTCGAAGCTGTCCGCGTGCTGGGCTTCGAGCGTCTTGCCGCCAACGACCGTAATCGACTGCGGGACATCGAGAAGAACCTCGGGACGCTTCGTCGCGGTAACCACGATGTCCTGGCTGCCGATGGTAGTGACCGGCACTGCCTGGTCGGTGTTTACGACCGGCGCCGGAGCGTCCGCTGCCTTTGCTTCAACACCAGTCGCGAGCGAAACAAATGAAGTTCCCGCCAGCAACAGAACGAATGACCTGTGCATCATCGCTCTAGCCCTCCCTGCTAGTTTGATGGCATCATTGACACATGTTTCCGGAATAGCAACTGGTTTCTAGATTGAGGCAATATGGTCGGTTCCTACAGCGAAAATAATGGCGCGGAACGCACAATCGAGGACGAATCGGACGTCCCCGGCCCGAGTCGGGCGATCCGGCAGGCGCGGCTGAACCAGGGGCTCAGCCTGCGGGCTCTCTCGGCCCGCGCCGGCCTTCCATATTCGACGCTTTCAAAGCTCGAGAACGGGAAGATGGCGCTGACCTACGACAAGCTCATCAGGCTTGCCCAGGCGCTCAACGTCGACCTCAAGGACATCATCGCGGAAAGTGATCAGCCGGCCGCTCCGGTTGCCGTCGGAAGGCGCAGCGTGACCCGCGCCGGGCACGAGATGGATGCCGATTCGGAACGGCACGTTCATCACTATCCAGCGGCGGAATTGCTTGGAAAAATGATGATTCCGATCATCATCGACGTGCAGGCGAGAAGCGTCGACGAGCTAGGCGGCCTCGTGCGGCACGCGGGCGAGGAATATCTGTACGTGCTCAAGGGTACGATGGATCTTCATTCGGACCTTTACGCGCCGCTCCGGCTCGGGCCCGGCGACTCGGTTTATTTCGATAGCGGGATGGCCCATGGATATGTTCGCACAAGCGCGGGGCCCTGCTCGGTTCTTGCCGTCTGTGCGGGTCCCGGGATCCAGCATCTGGCGGGAACAGCAGGCAAAAGCTGGCGGCTTAGCGAAGAAGGCGTGCATCGCCTCGACTGAGTGTTTCTATATTTGAAACTTTGTTGAGTGTTGCTATGCATTGCGAATGGCAACCAGCACCAAAGCACGCTCGCTCAGCGTCGATCGGATCGCAATGCGATTCGCATCGCCTCTTCGGATTACCGGTTACGTCTTCGAAGCGATGCCGTCGGTGCTCGCCACGATCAGCGCTTCGGGGCTGGCCGGCCGTGGGGAGGCGGCCGGAGTCTATTATCTGGGCGATGACCAGGACCGCATGGTTGCGACCATCGAGGAGGTCCGGGACGCAATCGAGCAGGGAATCACCAGGCAGGAGGTGCAGGCGCTTCTACCGCCGTGCGGCGGACGGAACGCACTGGATTGCGCTCTTTGGGAGCTGGAAGCGAAGCAAGCCGGGGAGCCCGTGTGGAAGCTCGCCGGCATTGCCGAACCGAAGGCGCTCGCAACCGTCTTCACCTTGCCGGCCGACGAGCCGGAAATCATCACCAAGCGCCTTGCGGCCCTGGACTTCGCCAAGGCGATTAAGCTGAAGCTGGACGGAATCGTCGAGGCGGACCGCGCACGGCTCGCCGCGGTCCGTGCCGCCCGGCCCGACGTCTGGCTCTCGGTCGATGCCAACCAGGGCTATTCGGAACAGGACCTCGACGCGCTTTCGCAGCTCCTGGCCGACTATAAGGTTTCCCTCGTCGAACAGCCCGTCGCGCGCGGCCAGGAGGCGATCCTCGCCGGATGGAAGCCGGGCGTCCCGGTCGCGGCCGACGAGAGCATCATCGACCTCATCGAGCTTCGCGATCGCGCCAGCTTGTTCGACGTCGTCAACATCAAGCTCGACAAGTGCGGCGGGCTTACGGAAGCTTTGGCGATGGCCGCGGAAGCCCGCGCGATGGGCAAGCAGGTCATGGTCGGAAACATGGGCGGATCGACCCTGGCGATGGCGCCCGGATTCATCCTCGGGCAGCTTTGCGATTACGTTGATCTCGACGGCCCGCACGGCTTGGTGGACGATCCTTTCGCAAGCAGCATCTACTCGGACGGTGAAGTCTTCGTTCCGGAGTCGGTCTGGGGACTGAATTCGAACTGACCGGTCGCCGGGGACGGCAATACTCATGAGGGGCAAGAGCATGTTCAAAGAGAGTCTTCGCACGGTCACCGCCCTGGCGCTGGCACTGGCAGCAGGGGCCACGCACGCTGCGCCGCCCGCCGGTTTCGAGCAAAGGGTGGAAGAACTGCGGAAGGCTTTCGGGGCGCCCGGCGTCTCGATCACGATCGTCGAGGATGGGAAGGTCACCCTGGCGAAGGGCTGGGGGGTCCGCGACATCACGACCAGCCAGCCAGTGGACGCGGACACGATCTTCTTCACCGGGTCGACGGGCAAGGCCTTCACCAATGCCGCGCTCGCGACGCTCGTCGACGAGGGCAAGCTGAAGTGGGACGACAAGGTCATCGACCACATGCCCGACTTCCGCATGTGGGACGCTTGGGTGACGCGGGAGATGACGGTCCGCGACCTGCTCGTCCACCGAAGCGGGCTTGGGCTGGGGCAGGGCGACCTGCTGTTCCTCCCGAACAGCACGCTTTCGCGCAAGGAGACGGTGCGCAGGATCCGCTACCTGAAGCCCGCGACAAGCTTCCGAAGCGGCTACGCCTACGACAACATCCTCTACATGGCAGCCGGGCAGCTGATCGAGGACGTCAGCGGCGAGACGTGGGAGCAATATGTCCACAGCCACGTCTTCGGGCCGCTCGGGATGAAGAATTCGACGGACACCGACCGCGAGTTCCAGGCCAATCCGAACCATGCGCGGCCGCACAGCCGAAGCGGCGGCGCGATCCATGGCCTCGGCAAGCAGACCCCGCTCGACGAGAATGCGACCATCGCCCAGAACGCGGCGCCGGCGGGCGGCCTCGCGATCAGCGCCAACGACATGAGCCGCTGGCTTTTGACCCAGCTAAGCCGCGGCAAAATTCCCGGCAGCGACAAAAAACTGTTTTCGGAACAGCAGTCGGAGCAGATGTGGATGGGCGTCGTCCCTGCACCGGTCCGGAAGTTCCCCGCCCAGTTCGCGGCGACACAGGCGAACTTCAACGTCTATGCACTCGGTTGGGACGTGTCGGATTACCGAGGCGTGAAAGTCGTCGGGCATGACGGAGCGGTTCTCGGCTCGCAGGCGACGATCGCCCTCGTGCCGGGCAAGAATATCGGGATCTTCATTGCCGCCAACAGCGAGGACGGCGAGATCATCCTCGGCCTTCGCGACGAGCTTCTCGATCATTATCTCGGCGCGCCGATGAACAATTGGCCGGAAAAATTCCACGAGTGGAAGATCGGCAGGCTGAATGCGGCGGCTACGCAGGTGAAGGCCGCGGAGGCCAAGCCCGCGAAGGCAGGACCTTCCCTTCCGATCGACCGCTATGCCGGCGAATATACCGACCCCTGGTATGGCACGATCAAGGTGCGGCGCACCGCGAACGGACTTGCCATCGATTTCCCGCATTCAAGCGGGATGGAAGGGCCGCTGACCCACTATCAATACGACACGTTCAAGACGAACCCGGCGCTGGATTGGGTCGAGCCCGCCTACGTCACCTTCTCTGTCGGCGCGGACGGGAAGGTCGACCGCGTGACGATGAAGCCGGTCTCGCCGACAGCGGATTTCAGCTGGGACTTCCAGGACCTTCTGTTCACGCCGGCTGGCGCGAGCGAGTAAGCGCTAGCGGACTCTAGGTCCCCCAAAGGGAAGCGGAGGCGGGGGCCGCCGGTCGCGCCGCGGAAGCTGCGCCTGATACGCGACCCCGCAATGGGCGACGCAATAGGGGTAGCCGGGGTTGGCCTGCTCTCCGCAGAAGTGGAAATCCGGCTCGCCCGGATGGCCCATCGGCCATTTGCAGATGCGGTCGTTGAGCTCGAGCAGGCTGGTCTTGTCGGCAACCTCGGGGCTCGGCTTGGCTGGAACAAGGCGGCGTGGCGGCGCCGGCGGAATCGGCGCCTGCTGGTCGCCCGGGCCCTGGCGGATGAACCCGCCGGGACCGACCGAGCGATACTGGATGTTGTCGGATGTAGGCCTCGCCCGCTGCGGTTGCGGCTGGGGAGCCTGGGCCTGCGGCGCGGGCTGCGGCTTTTCGGCTGCCGGCTTGGGCGTCGGCTGCTCGGCCTTCTTCGCGGGCTTGGCCGCGGCAGACGCAGCGCCCTCTTCACCGGGTTTCACGGGGGACGGGCGAGCCTCGAGGCCAAGGCGGTGTGCCTTGCCGATGACGGCGTTGCGGCTGACCCCGCCAAGCTTCTCGGCAATCTCGCTCGCGGTGGCGCCTTCGTGCCACATCTGCTTCAGGCGCTCGATGCGCTCTTCGGTCCAGGACATTGTAAAAAATTACTCCAGAGTCTTCATTTACGCCTCGCGCGCGCTTGCCGCCCGCGTAGCCAACCGATAGTCGCCGCCGAAGTGAACGAACGGCCCGCCAGCTCCCAATCATCGCCATGGCTAGTGCCAGTGCCCGGGGAACCGGTGCTGAGCGGCGTCAACTGGGGAGGTCTCAAGACCCTCTATATCAAGGAGGTGCGCCGGTTCTTCAAGGTGCAGATGCAGACGGTCTGGGCGCCGGCGATCACAACCCTGCTTTACCTGGTGATTTTTACGGTGGCGCTCGGGCGCAGCGGGCGAATGATCATGGGCGTTCACTTCGCCGATTTCATCGCGCCGGGACTGATCGTGATGGCGATGCTCCAGAACGCCTTCGCAAACGCCAGCTTTTCGCTGCTGGTGGGCAAGATCCAAGGCAATATCGTCGACTATCTGATGCCGCCGCTTTCGACCGGCGAGCTGATCGCCGGCCTCGTCGGCGCAGCGGTCACGCGCGCCTTCTTCGTTGGCTTCGCGGTCTGGCTTGCGATGCTGCTCTGGCCCGATGTGTCGGTGATGCCCAAGCATCCCTTCTGGATCCTCTGGTTCGGGCTGATGGGATCGCTGCTGCTCGCTTTCCTCGGCCTGATGACCTCGCTGTGGGCGGACAAGTTCGACCATGCGGCCGCAGTGACCAACTTCGTCGTGACTCCGCTCTCGCTGCTTTCCGGCACCTTCTATTCGGTCGAGCAGCTGGCGCCCTCCTTCCGCGCGATCAGCCACGCAAACCCGTTCTTCTACGTGATCTCGGGCTTCCGCTACGGCTTCCTTGGAATCACGGACTCGCCGCTGATCGTCGGCGCCGTTGGGCTGCTCGTGCTCAACCTAATCATGTGGGGCGCCTGCTATTCGCTCCTGAGGAGCGGCTGGAAGATCAAAGCCTGAGCGGGATTCGCGATCAGGCCTGCGTCACGCAGGGGCTGGTCGCGCCCTTGCCGTTCGCGCCCCACTTGCGGAAGCCGTTCGAATCCACGTGGAATCGGCGGCCGGTGTAGAAGCCGAGGCCAGCGTTATAGGCGCGTCCTTCGCGGGCGTGAGCACGACAGACCGAACGGATCATGTCGCCGCGATCGACGGCGGCGTTCACCGGCGTGAGGTCGAGCGCGAAGAATTCGCGGTGCGCGCTCTTAGGCGCTCCGTCCGAACAGGCGTTGAGCTTGGCGTTGCGGTAGCCTGAGACGACCTCCACCTGGCCGACAGCGGGGATGACGTCGTCGCGGACGAACTTCAGGGTCGTGACGATATGGTCCCACTTGTCGCGCGGCGGGGCCTCGAAAGGCTCGGCTCCGCACTCGCTCCACGAGGAAGAGGTGCGCGTGAGCTCCCACAAGGGAACCACAGAACCGACGCCCTGGGCGGTAAGGAAGTTGCCGAAGGCGGTTACATCGTCCCGGTTTGAGCCGGCGGCCGAAATCCACTGCCGGAATCCCGCGGCCGATTGGCCGGGTGCGGCGAGCCCGGATTCAGTAGCGCCCGCGAGGCCGAAATCGGCTGCCAGCGCTGCGGTATGGACCGGCGCGGCCGTAGCCTGGGCCGGAGCCTCCGCGACAACCGAATCCACGTTTGAAGCTGGCGCGAAAGCCAGCATGGCCGCGGCTGCGGCGCCCCCAATAAGTTTAAGCATTTCAAGAAGATAGGTATAAATCAAAGGGTTTCAAGAGGTTTAGCGCGGGCCTGGGGAAGTCCTCGGTCGAGGGCCAAAAATATTTTTGTAGCCGAGTCATCCAGGCGCAGGCAGGAGGGCGTCTAAGTCTCCGAAAGACAGGAGATTTGAGATGCCGACGACTGAAATGGTAGTGATGATTGCCGTCACCTCAGCGATGCTGCTGGCGTTCATCCATGTGCTCAGGCTGATCACCACCTTCCTGGTCCACCGGACCATCAGCAAGGCGATCGACAGCGATCCGCAAAAGGCCGACGAAATGATCGCCCGGCTCGGCGATCCGGGTTCGAGTGGCGATGACGACCGCTTCTCGACGATCCTTATCGCGGTGGGCGTGGCCATGATCGCGGCCAGCCTGGTGGTCGGCGATCCGGCATGGATGCATTATGGAATTGCCGCCGCACTGTTCCCCCTGCTGGTGGGGACCGCATTGTGGCTGCGCCTGTTCATCCAGCGGCGGACGCAGCGTGCCTCAAGCCAATGACGAAGACATCGCACTGTCGCGACGGGCGGCGCGGGGCGACCATCTCGCCTTCGCGCTGCTCGTCGAGAAATATGAGGCACCGCTTCGATCTTTCCTCGCGCGCATGGGCGCGGGCGACCTCACGGACGACATTGCGCAGGAGGCCTTCCTCAAGGCGTGGCGAGCGGCGGGCCAGTATGACGGCCGAGCCCGCTATTCGACCTGGCTCACCCGGATCGCCTGGCGCTGCCGGCTCGACCAGCTTCGGCGCCAGCGGCCGGTGGAACAGGATGAACCTGCCGGGCAGCCAGGAAGTCCCGACGAGGTTCACGATATGCTTGCGCGGCTGAGCGACAGCGAGCGCGCCGCGCTCGTCCTTTGCGAAGGGCACGGATGGACTCATGCGGAAGCGGCGGAATTGCTGTCGCTGCCGCTGGGAACGTTGAAATCGACTGTCGCGCGCGCGAAATCGAAGTGCCGCGAGATGTGGAGCAAGGGCAATGAGTGATTTCGACCATTTCCTCCGCGACTCTCTGGGCCCCCAGGAGCGCGAGCCGGATCGACTGTTCGTTGCCCGGGTGCAGGCGCAGGTCAGGCTAGACGAGAAGCTGGCCGCGCGGCGCCGGACCATTGGGCTTAGGCTGCTGCGCGACTCGATCGGGATTGCGGCCATCGCCGCCGGACTCGTCGTGCTTGCCGAATCGCCCGCGGTTGCCGAATTGGCGGCAGGATCGCCCGAAATTCTGGTCGGAGGATTGCTGGGAGCTTTCGGCTGCGTTGTCGCGCTGTTCAGCAGTTCCGGGCGGGCGGGACCGTTAGGTGCGAATTAGCTGAACGGAATATTACGGCTGTTCAACAAGTTGAACGGCGGCTGTCAGGGACGTTCAGCGCGACATCAAGCGAATCGGAGCAGAGTGCACGCATCAACCGCTCAGTAGGAGAGCAACGATGCGTAAAGTTCTTTTCTCTCTCGCCGCCGCAGCTTCGGCAATCGCCGTTGCAGCTCCGGCTTCCGCCCAGGTCTATGGAAACCTCGGCCCGGGATACGGCTATGGCTATAACAACAGCGCTTATGGCTACCGGAACAACGCCGGCAACCTGCGGGCCGAGATCCAGCAGATCCGCTACCAGGCTCGCAACCTTTCCGCGCAGGGTCGCCTGACCCGCGCCGAAGCCCGCGACCTGAACCGCGACATCGCCAATGCCGAGCGCGCCATCTACAACGCCGGCTATCGCGGCATCTCGCCGTGGGAAGCGCAGTCGCTACAGCAGCGCGTCCAGCGCCTTCACTACGAAGTCGCGCGCTACTCGGATTACGATCGCCGCAGTGGCTACGGCTACGGCTGGCGGCGTTAAGCGTCACTCCTGACGCCAGTAGGGGGGCGGGCCTTCGGGCTCGCCCCTTTTGCTTTGGTTGGGGCAATGGCTATAGGGCCAACAACGCCGGAAACCGCCAAATCCGCCAGGAGAATTCGCCGATGGCTATCACGCCGCTCATGCCTGTTTACACCCGATGCGAGGTGCGGCCGGTCCGAGGCGAGGGGGTCTATCTCTACGGCGAGAACGGCGAGAAATATCTCGACTTCGCGGCGGGCATCGCAGTCAACCTGCTCGGTCACGGCCATCCGCATTTGACCAAGGCGATCCAGGACCAGGCGGCGACGCTGATGCACGTGTCGAACCTGTACGGAAGCCCGCAGGGCGAAGCCTTCGCTCAGCGGCTGATCGACAACAGCTTCGCCGACACCGTCTTCTTCACCAATTCAGGGGCAGAAGCGGTCGAGTGCGCCATCAAGACCGCGCGGCGGTACCACCACGCGAAGGGCAATCCGGAAAAGCACGACCTCATCACTTTCTCGAACGCCTTCCACGGGCGGACGATGGCGACGATCAGCGCAACCAACCAGGAGAAGCTCCGCGACGGATTCGCTCCGCTGCTTCCGGGCTTCAAGGTCGTCGATTTCGACGATCTCGACGCTGCGCTCGCGGCGGTCGACGAGCACACCGCCGGCTTCCTAGTCGAGCCGGTGCAGGGCGAGGGCGGAATCCGCCCGGCGAGCAAGGCGTTCATGCAGGGTCTCCGCGAGGCCTGCGACGAGCGCGACCTGATGCTGGTGCTGGACGAGGTGCAGTGCGGCGTTGCGCGCACGGGCACGCTCTATGCCTATGAGCAGTATGGGATTGAGCCCGACATCCTCGCGAGCGCCAAGGGGATAGGCGGCGGGTTCCCAATGGGCGCCTGCCTTGCGACCGAGAAAGCTGCCGGAGGAATGGTCGTCGGAACGCACGGATCGACCTACGGCGGCAATCCGCTGGCGATGGCCGCCGGCCAGGCGGTGTTCGACGTGATCGCCAACGAGGAATTCCTGGCGCACGTCCGCCAGATGGGGGACCGGCTCCGTTCGGCGCTCGAGCAGATGATCCCCAACCACGACCATCTGTTCGAGAGCGTCCGGGGAATGGGCCTGATGCTCGGGATCAAGATGAAGACCGACAGCCGCGCCTTCGTGAACTGGCTGCGCAGCCGCGGGCTCCTGGCCGTCGCGGCCGGCGACAACGTCATGCGCGTCCTTCCGCCGCTGGTGATCGAGGAAGAACATGTCCGAGAGTTCGTCGACCGGCTGTCGGCGGCGGCAGCGGAGTACGAGGTTCCCGCCGAAGCGGCCTGATGCCGTTCCCTATGCTCGGGGAGACCGCAGCGCGGCGGCCGCCTCGCGCTTGCAGTCGTAGGGAAGGTCGGCATCGAAGCAGAAGTCGGGCCATTGCCCGCTACTTTGCCAATATTGAAGCAGACCGAGGCGCGCGGCGACGCGCATGAACCGCGGATCGTGGCGAAAGTCGTTGAGTGCCGGCCGGAAAAGCACGTCTGTGACCTGATCCACCTTGTCGGGATATGGCCAATTCAGCAAGATCGGAAAGAGCTCCTCCTCGCGATGAAACTCTCCCAAAGTCTGCGAGAGATGCGATATCGCGATCGGAGTCCGAGCATAGAGAGCACGCGCGTCACGCAATGCCAATTCGACATTCGCCGGCGTAGGATTGGCGCGCGCGATTAGGAATGAACCAACATATGGCGACATCGAGGGCATTGGAGCTCCGGATTCGCGAAATCGCATCGCTTCCTTTGCATCGCCGATCCGAAGGTAAAGGGTGAAGCGCGCCTCGCGAACGGTCGATGCGCCTGGCCAGAGGACCTCAGCGTCCCGCAACTCCTGCTCGGCCTCGGGCACCCTGCCAGCGATCCCGAGAGCCATCACAGCGGCCTGGCGGTTGGCCGGCGAAAGCGGATCGTCTCGGACCGATCGTGTTGCCTCGGCGACGGCTTCTTTGAGGCGACCGACCTTCAGAAGGTACTGCGAGTGGATCATCGCGATGTCGCCGTCCTCAGGCGAGCTGCGAACGGCCATTTCGAGGAAGCGCATCCGGTCGGTCATCGCAGTCTGAGGAGCTAATCCGCTCTGCAAGAGAGGGATTTCGGGCATCGCGGGATTGATCTTCTGCGCTGCCGCCAGGATCTTCCGAGCCCGACCGAGATCCGCTTCCGTCGGCTCGTAATAATCGTCCAGAGTAGATGCTTCCGCGAGCAGCAAGCTTCTCCAGCCAGGCTGGAAGCGAGGCGCTACCTCGACAACCTTTTCGAATGTCCGCTCGATGTCGAAAATGTTGGTTTCCGTCTGGTCGGCATATGCCGCGCATGCGTTCAGGTAGAGCTTCACCACCTGCGGATCGAGGCGGGGTTTTCTTTCGGCGATCGTCTCAAGCGTACAGTCCAGGACTTTGCCGCCTGTGTAGGCGAGCTGTTGCTTGAGGTCGGAAAGCTTTGCGCGCGGCTGCCGAAAGCCCTTCGACCACAATAGCTCGCCCCGGCGGTCCAGGAGCACGAGGTTGCTTGCGATTTCGGGCCCCTCCGCCGAAGCGTCGACATGAAAACGCAAGTCGGCTTTCTCCGAACCGGTCCGGTCGAGCAGGCGCATCGCGCCATCGTTGACGCCGGTCATCATGCCGAGCTTGGCCGTAAAGTCGCGCGCGAGCGCCTCCGACTCTTGCGATGCGCTCGCGGGCTCGACGGTTACCGTGACCGCCTTCGTCTGCCACGGCGCCCATAACAATGTTCCGATCAGCACAAGGGCCGCGACGCCGAGCGTCGGGATGAGGATAGGACGCTTCCTCGCTTCCGCAGGAGCATGGGCGTCGAGGACAATGCCGTCCACCATGGTCTCCTCTTCCGACACAGGTCCGACGAAGCGAAACCCCTTGCCGTGCACGGTCCGGATCAGCCGCTGTGCATCGCCGTCATCGCCAAGCAGTTTCCGCGCGGTCTTGATCCGGCTGGAGATGGCGCTGTCGCTTACAGCCCTGCCGTCCCAGATGGCGTCGATCAGCTCATCCTTGCTGACAAGCCGGTCCCGATTTTCGACGAGGAGGAACAGCAGGGACAGGACTTGAGGTTCAGCAGGCACGGGGCAACCGTCCTTGCGCAATTCGAACTTGCGCAGGTCCAGAACATACTGGTCAACCCGATAGAGCATTGCCGCGGAACAGTAGCACGCGCGACTATATCTCCAAGAAATCTCCAGCCCTTCTCCAAGCTTCGGGCCAGGACCGCGCCTACCAGTCGGGCCGAGCTTTTGTGCGGGAGGTCTGCGATGGCGACGATTAACGGAACGAACGCAGGGGAGGTCCTGAACGGCACCGCCGGCGACGATCAAATCAACGGCCTGGGGGGCGACGATACGATCAACGGCGGTACCGGCAACGACAGCATGGCCGGCGGCACGGGAAACGACAGCTATTATGTCGATAGCCCCGGCGATTTCGTCATCGAGCAGCCAGGCGAAGGGACTGACCGCATATATGTCCTGACCCCGTTCTATACCCTGTCGCAGAACGTGGAGAACGGGACGGTGTCCGTTACCTCCGGCGTAAACCTCACGGGCAACGGTCTCGCCAACATCCTGGTGGGCAACAACGGCAACGACACTCTCAATGGGCTCGTCGGGAACGACACGCTGAAAGGCGGCGCCGGAAACGACACGCTCATTGGCGGTGGCGCGTTCCTCGTCGGTAGCGACAACGACATACTGGACGGCGGCGCCGGCATTGACAGCATGGCCGGAGGTGCGGGCAACGACATCTATTATGTCGACAGCCTGAGCGATGTCGTCACCGAGCAGTCAGGCCAGGGGACGGACCGCGTCTATGCGCGGATCTCCAGCTACGTCCTTCCCGCAAACGTGGAAAACGGAACGCTGCTCATTACCTCCGGCGCAACGCTGACTGGCAACAATCTTGCCAACAGCCTGGCCGGCGGCAGCGGCGGCGACATTCTCTACGGGCTCGGCGGAAACGATACGCTCAAGGGCGCCACCGGAAATGACACACTCGTCGGCGGGGTCGGGAACGACAGCTACTATGTCGACAGCCTTAGCGATGTCGTCACCGAGCAGCCAGGCGAAGGGACGGACCGAGTCTATGTCCAGACGTCAGGCTATGTCCTTCCAGCCGACGTGGAACGCGCAACCGTGTCCATTACCTCGGGCGTAACGCTCACCGGCAACAGTCTTGCGAATAACATGATCGGCAACACCGGCGACGACAGCTTCTACGGCCTCGAGGGAAACGACACGCTGAAAGGCGCCGCCGGAAACGACACACTCGCTGGCGGGAATGGCGCCGACATACTGAACGGCGGCGCCGGAAACGACAGCATGGCCGGCGGTGTCGGCAACGACGGCTATTATGTCGACAGCCTCAGCGATGTGATCACCGAGCAGGCAGGCGAAGGGGCCGACCGCGTCTATGTCCTGACCTCGGGCTATGTCCTGCCGGCCAATGTCGAACTCGGATGGGTCAATGTTGCGTCCGGTGCGACGCTAACTGGCAACAGCCTTGCAAACCTTCTTGTCGGCAATAGCGGCAACGACATTCTCTACGGCCTCGACGGAGGCGACACCCTGAAAGGCGGCGGCGGGAACGATACGCTCGACGGTGGCGCAGGAAAGGACAAGCTGGACGGCAACCTCGGCAGCGACACCATCATCGGCGGGCTCGGGATCGACAGGATCAGCGCCGTTGACCACGCGGTAGATACGGTCGTCTATACCTCGGTCGCCGATGCCCCAACGCCGAGTGATCCGGAAGATTTCTGGGAACTCGAAATCGTCTCGCTCGAGACTGGATACTTCTCCGATATCGACGGAATTCACGGCACGCAGGACATGATCGATCTTTCGGCCATCGACGCGAACACGACGATAGACGGCAACCAAGCTTTCACGCTCGTGGACAATTCGATGCCGTGGGGTCCGGGTCAGCTCTACATTTTTGGGCAAACAACCGACCCATACACGGGGCTGACCCGAGCCGTGCTCTATGCAGACGTGGACGGTGGAGGGCCCGATTTCGGGATTCTGGTCGACTGCACGTTTTTGCCCGGGCTCACCACGGGGTTGGATATTATTTTGTAATACCCAGGTGGGATGATCGTTACCGTCACGGGACTGACCTGGGTCCGCGGCGGAGCCTGTTGTCCGCCCGACCGGTCCTTCCTATCTTCCGGCGATGCCGTCATCCCAGCTGAATACCGACGTCGCACTTGGCGTAACGATCCCGGCGCGTAATGCGCGCGGCCGAATCGCGCGGCTGGGGCCAGTGCTCGATTCAATATTGGCCAATCACAATTATCCGGCGGTCGTCGAACGGCTGCTTTCCGAAGCGCTGGTTCTCACGGCGCTGCTCGGGACGATGCTGAAGGAGCCGGACGGGCAGGTGACCCTCCAGGCCCAGACCGAGAACGGCATCGTCGACCTCCTCGTCTGCGATTACCTCGGCGGAGAGCTTCGCGGTTACGTGAAGCATGATTCCGGCCGGCTCGCGGAGGCCGGTCCCAACCCGTCGCTCTTCTCGCTGTTCGGCAAGGGCTATCTCGCGATCACCTTCGACCATCCGAAGATGGACGAACGCTACCAGGGGATCGTGCCGCTGGAAGGCGACAGCCTCGCTCACGCAGCGGAAAGCTTTTTCGCCCAATCCGAGCAGATCCCGAGCATTGTCCGCCTCGCGGCCGAGAAGCGAGAGGGGGGCTGGAGCGCGGGCGGCCTGCTTTTCCAGCATCTGCCGGAAGGCGAGGAAGGCCGCGACAGGCTGCACACGCGCCTCGACCATCCCGACTGGCCGCACGTGGCGATCCTCGCCGGGTCCGTGAAAGCGGAAGAGCTGACCGATCCGGCGCTTCCGCTGGACGATCTCACATGGCGGCTATTCCATGAGGAGGCGGAGGTACGCACGCTTGAGCCGCTGCCACTCGCCAAGGGATGCCGCTGCGACTCGGCCTACGTCCGGTCGGTGATCGCGCGGTTCCCGGCCGAGGAGCGGGAGGCAATGGTCGGCGATGACGGCATGATCCGTGTCGATTGCGCCTTCTGTTCGCAGAGCTTTCCGATTGCGCTTCAAGACGTTTCATGATGCGTATTTTCAGAATAAAAATTTGTGATAAATCACCGGTCGTGAACGCTTATTTTCGGAATCGGTCGAGTCTCGTGACCGCTTGGGGTGCATTTGCGCTAGTGGCCGCGTCGTCGCCGCTGTCGCTGTCGCAGGCGCAAGGCGGTGAATGGGAAGTCGCACGCTCCGGAAGTGCGCCGCTGAAGCTGTGCCTCTCCACTCCCGCGGAGCTTGCCCAGCTGGAGCATCGCGGAGCGCGCTGCACGCGGACGGTGCTTCGCGAAGCCGGCTCGACCACCAGGATCAGCTATACCTGTGCTGGCGGCGGATTCGGCGAGAGCAACGTGACGCTCGTCACTCCGCGCTCGCTTCGGGTCGAAACGCAGGGAATTTCGGCCAACGCGCCCTTCAAATATACATTCCAGGCACGCCGGATCGGTGATTGTCCCGCTCATTAAGCGGGCGTTTAACCATGATGCATTAGGAAGGGATCGTGCCGCATTCGGCACGCTTTCCTCCCGAATCGGGCAGCTGCTCGATCAACTGGGCCGCCCCTCCTCAGCGTCGGGCGGCCCTTCTTTTATCGAGCCCGAGGAATTAGAGCGCCGCGCCATGCTGTACCTCGCCATCAAGGCCGCCATTTCGGGAGTGATCGTAGCGCTCGTTTCCGAGATTGCGCGGCGGTATCCCGGGTGGGGCGGCCTCGTCGCCTCGCTTCCGTTGACATCGATCTTGGCGATGCTGTGGCTGTGGAAGGACACGGGCGATCCTGAGCGGATTGCCGGCCTTTCGATGGGCGCCTTCTGGTTCGTGCTTCCGTCGCTTCCCATGTTCGCGGTGCTCCCCTGGCTGCTTCGGTCCGGGGTGGGCTTCTGGGCCGCGCTTGCGCTGGTGCTGGCGGGAACGCTCGCGCTCTACGCACTCATGTTCTGGGCGGCGCCCCGGCTTGGCGTGAAGCTGTGACCCGCAAAGCCGTCGTTCTCCTGTCGGGCGGGCTCGACTCGATGGTGACCGCGGCAATCGCGCGCGAGGAGGGCTTCGAGGTGCTGGCGCTCACGGTCAATTACGGCCAACGGCACAGGGTCGAGCTGGAGGCTGCGAACCGGATCGCCGCCGATCTCGCCGACCGCCACGTAATCCTCGACCTCGACCTCACCCAGTTCGGCGGCTCGGCGCTGACCAGCGACATCGAGGTGCCGAAGCAGGGTGTGGGTGAAGGAATTCCGGTCACCTACGTGCCTGCCCGCAACACGGTCTTCCTCAGCCTGGCGCTTGCCTGGGCCGAGGCGGCTGGTGCGCGCGACCTGTTCATCGGCGTCAACGCACTCGATTATTCGGGTTACCCAGATTGCCGCCCAGAGTTCATCGCTGCCTTCGAGCGGCTTGCGAATGTCGCGACCAAGGCCGGAGTGGAAGGCGAGCCTTTCAGGCTCCACGCCCCGCTCCAGGAGATGACGAAGGCCGATATCGTGCGCGAAGCGGCCCATCTGGGGCTGGACGCGGGGTTGAGCCACAGCTGCTACGATCCAACGGCGGACGGGCGGCATTGCGGCCTCTGCGATGCGTGCCGGTTGCGGGCCAAGGGCTTTGCCGAAGCGGGCCTTATCGACCCGACGGAGTACACCGCGGTGCCGGCGCAATGACCTATGCGGTCAAGGAGATCTTCCTGACGCTTCAAGGCGAGGGCGTGCAGGCTGGAAGCCGCGCGGTCTTCCTTCGCTTTGCGGGCTGCAATCTCTGGTCCGGCCGCGAGCAGGACCGCGCGACGGCGCAATGCACCTTCTGCGACACCGATTTCGTCGGCACGGACGGAGAGGGCGGGGGCAAGTTCGAGACCGCCCAAGCGCTGGCCGATTCGGTCGAGAGGGCCTGGGGTCCGGCGAAAAGCGAACGGCTTGTCGTGATCACCGGCGGCGAGCCGATGCTCCAGCTCGATTCGGCGCTGGTGGACGAGCTGCACGGCCGCGGCTTCCGAGTCGCGATCGAGACGAACGGCACTCTGCCGGTGATTAGCGGGCTAGATTGGGTTTGCGTCAGTCCCAAGGCCGGCAATGAAGTCGTCCAGCGAAGCGGCAACGAGCTGAAGCTGGTGTGGCCTCAGAAAGGGATCGATCCCGCCGAGCTGGAAAGCTGGGATTTCGAGCATTTCCTGGTGCAGCCTATGGACTGCGAGACGAGGGAGCAATCGGTGGAGGCCGCGATCGAGCTTGCGATGGAGCGGCCGCGCTGGCGGCTCAGCTTGCAGAACCACAAGCTTGTGGGGCTGGCCTAGTCGGCCGTGTTGTTGGAGGGTGTCATGCCCGGTTCGTCGGGTTCGTATGACGGCGCGGGCTTCTCGGCTTTCCTGACCGGCTTTTCGCTTGAGCTCTTGCTCTCGGTCGAGTTCGCGGTCTCGTTCATTTCGTTCTCGTCGATCGTGTAATTGACGTCCGCAGCCATGTCGGCGGCCTGTCCGGTCGCAGCGTCGATGGCGGTCGTGTCGTTGAGGGGCGTGACCTCGGTATCGCCGCTTTCCCCCACAACAGCAGCATTGTTGGCGGCATTGTTGCCGGAGCAGGCTGCGAGAGCGAACACGGCAAAGGCGAAAACATTACGCATCGAATCCCTCCAGTCGCGGCGACCTAGCATAAAAAAGAGGCTGCCGGGCGAACCCGGCAGCCTCGAACATGCGAACGGCCCCCGAAGGAGCCGCGGATTACATGTTGGTCGTGGTATTGTTCGTCGTCGTCGTCGTCGTCGTCGTGGTGGTGTTCACGTCCGTCGCATTCATGTCGGTCGTCGCGTTCATATCGACGGCGTTCATGTCAACGGCGTTCATGTCGTTCTCGACGACGAGGTTCTCAGCGGTGAGATTCTCGACCGCCATATTGTTGTCGGCGTTGTTGTTGCTGCTGCAAGCCGCAACTGCCAGGGCCGCACCGGCGACCAGGATCAGAGCACGCATTCAAAACTCCCTAATTATTTCGATCTGGCGCGGTTGCCCGCTGCCCAAATCGCGCTCAGCATAGTCTGAACGGCTCGTCACCATCAAGAGACTTGATACGAGTTTTCCAAGTCATTGAGAAAGTGGCGAAAGGACCGTTTCAGGGCTGCGTCAACGCCCGACATGGGAGTTTCTTTCCCCAAATCCGCGAGGCTTGTGACGCCGAATTCGCTGATCCCGCACGGCACGATACCGGCGAAATGCGACAGATCGGGGTCGACGTTGATCGAAAAGCCGTGAAGCGTCACCCATCGCTTCACCCGGATTCCGAGCGCAGCGACCTTCGCTTCCCGCGGTCCTTCACCGACCCAGATGCCGATCCTCCCCGGCGCCCGGTGCGCCGAGATTCCCAGCTCGGCGAGCGTGGCGATCATCCAACCTTCGAGGCTGTGCACGAGACGCCGCACATCCCGGCCGCGCTTGTCCAGGTCCAGCATCAGATAGCCGACCCGCTGGCCGGGACCGTGGTAGGTGTATCGGCCCCCGCGGCCGGCGTCGTGGACCGGAAGGTCGAGCGGATTGATGAGTTCGGATCGGTCAGCGCTCGTCCCGGCGGTGAAGAGAGGCGGGTGCTGTAGCAGCCAGACGCATTCGCGGGCTTCCCCGACGCGAATCGCCGCGGCTCGCTGTTCCATGAACGCGAGGGCCTCGTCGTAGGGGACGAGCCCCTCGCTCACCCGCCATTCGATGCCGTCAACCAGCTCCATCAGCCCGCAGATGGGCCGCCGGAATGGCCGCGGCAAGATTGCATGGCGTGGGCAAGGCCCGCATAACGCGCGGCAACCACAGGGGGATTTGATGGCCGCACTCTCGATTTCGCAAGCCTGGGAGGAGACGAAGGCGAGGATTGCCGCAGACGGCAAGCTGATGGCCATTGTCGCGGCCGCGCTCGTGGCGTTTCCCGGCATCATCAGCGGCGTAGTCGCCCCCGAATCGGCCCGGACCGAGACTTCGCTGGGCTTGAGCATCCTTATCCTGGTGTGCGCAATTCTGGCGCTGATCGGCCAGCTCTCGCTGATCAGGCTTGCGATCGGGCCGGCGGTCTCGGTTGGAGAGGCCATCGGCCATGGCGCTCGGAGGATGCCGCTCTACCTGGTTGCGGGCTTGCTTCTGACGCTTGCGCTGGTGCTTCTGCTCGTTCCGTTCCTCGTCGTCCTCTACGCGGCGGGAGTCCCGATCGACCGGTCGAGCGAGGAGGCGATGCTCGCATCGCCGCTCACCCTGATCCTGTTGCTCGCCTATTTCGTGCTCCTGGTCTTCATCTGCATTCGGATGCTTCTCTCCTCGCCCGTCGCAAGCGAAGAGGCGGCGGGTCCGATCCAGATCCTTCGGCGAAGCTGGGACCTCACCAGCGGCCATTGGTGGCGGCTGTTCGGCTTCATGATCATGTTTCTGATCGGCGCGGTCGTCGCCATCGGGGCGGTGAATCTGGTCGTGAGCGGGGTTGCCGTTGCCTTGTTCGGGCCGGCGGATCCGATGTCGGTGTCGGCGCTGATCATCGCCATCTGCGTCTCGGCGATCAACGCTGCGGCAACCCTCCTGCTCGCCGTGATGCTGGCGCGAATTTATCTTCAGGTCGCGGGCCGCGAATCCATCGAGGTCGGGGTCCCCAAGAGCGGGATCTGAGGCGCCGCATTGCGCGGGAGAATCCCGAGCAGGCGCGGGTCAGGGAAGCGCTCGACGGCGCGCTTGTGCGCAGTGAAGCCGGCCGACCGGTAGGCGCTAAGGGCGGCGGGATGATCGAGCGTGCAGGTGTGGACGTGAACTCGCCGGATGCCGTCGCGCCAGGCCAGCCTCAACGTCTCGGCAAGAAGCCAGCGGCCATGGCCACGGCCGGCAAGCTCGGGAAGGAGGCCGATGAAGGCGATCTCGCACTCGCCCGCCTCGCGGAAATCGAGCTCGACCATTCCGATGTCGGTGCCGACCTCGTCGACGACCACGGAGAGCTCGACAGCTTGGTCCTTGATGATTCGGGCGAGCTCGTCATCACTCATGACGAGCCGCGAGAACCACAGCCAGTGGCCGCCGATTCGGCGGAACAGCCGGCGGTAATCGCCGACGTCCGGATCGGGAATTCGCCGAAGCGAGAGCGAGGAAGCGGGAACCTGCGCTTGCGGAGGCGTGCGCATCTCGAGGAAGGTAACGACCGCGGCGAGCTCGCTGTCGGGGATGTCGCTGTAGCTCATTTCCACCTCGCCAGTGGTGGGAGGCTCATCAGGATGGCGTCAATGTTGCCGCCGGTCTTCAGGCCGAAAAGCGTCCCGCGATCATAGAGCAGGTTGAACTCGACATAGCGGCCGCGGAATTCCAGCAGCCGCTCCATGTCCGCACCGGTGAATGGCGTGTCCATGCTTTTGCGGACGAGCTCTGGGAAGATATCGAGGAACGCCTCCCCGACGTCGCGGGTGAAGGCGAAATTCTGCTCGAACGTCGGCCCCTCGCCAGGCTCGTGGCACTCCAGATGGTCGTAGAAGATGCCGCCGACGCCGCGCGAAACCTGGCGGTGGGGCAGGTAGAAATACTCCTCCGCCCATTTGGAAAAGCGGGGGTAGAAGGTCGGGTCGTGGGCGGCGCAGGCGGCTCGAAGCCGGGCGTGGAAGGCCTCCGTATCCTCGTCATAGGGAATGGCGGGATTGAGGTCGGCGCCGCCGCCGAACCACCGCTTGGTCGTCGCCAGGAAGCGCGTGTTCATGTGGACTGCGGGGACGTGCGGGTTCGCCATGTGGGCGACGAGGCTTATCCCGGTGGCGAAGAAATTCGGGTCCGATTCGTCGGCGCCGAAAATGGTTTCCGCGAACTCGGGCGAGAATTCTCCGCCGACCGTGGAGACGTTGACTCCGACCTTCTCGAAGACTTTGCCGTTCATCTGGGAGCGCACCCCGCCGCCGCCGCCTTCGCGATCCCAGGCGGTGCGGGCGAATTCAGCATCGCTTCCCGCTTCGCGCTCGATCTCCTCGAACGCAGCGCAGATGCGATTCCGGAGGCTTTCGAACCAGTCTCGCGCTGCCTGTTGCTGTTCGTCGAGTGGACGCATGGGCGCGCAATAGCCTCATCGCGGCGGCGTCGTGAAGGCCGCCTTGCGCCGCGTCCGCAATCATCTAGCATCCGGCCTTCACCGGGGGCTGGGGGAATTTGCGATGCTGCTTGCAATCCTGGTGCCGATCGTCGTGGCTAGTTTGGCCTTCATGGCCTACCTGATCAGGGCTACGGTCATCGCCCGCGCCGTCCCGAGGGTCGAAGCGGTCATCCTAAGCCTGATCGTCAACTTCTTCGACACGCTGGGAATCGGCAGCTTCGCGCCGACGACGGCGTGGCTGAAATTCCGCAAGCTGGTCCCGGACCGCCTCATTCCTCCGACGATGCTGGTCGGACTGGGCCCTCCGACCCTCGCGGAGTCGATCATCTTCCTTCTGCTGCTCGGAGTGAAAGTCGATCCCATACTCCTCATCGGCTGTTCGGTTTCAGTGCTCCTCGGAGGGCTGATCGGCGCTCCGCTGGTCGCTCGAACGCGCGTGTGGGTCATTCAGCTGGTGGTCGCCGTTGCTCTGTTGATCGCCGCGGGCCTCTACGGCCTAACGAACCTTCACATGATGCCGGGCGGCGGCACCGCATCGACGCTTCCGATGACGCTGACGATCATTGCGATCGTGGCCAATTTCCTGTTCGGCGTTCTCTTGAACTTCGGAGTCGGAAATTATGCGCCGACGCTGGTGATGTTCAGCCTCATGGGAATGGACCCGCGGCTGGTCTTTCCCATCATGGCGACCGGCGGGGCGCTGACGGTCGCCGGGGCAGGGGCCCGGCACATCGCCATTGGCGAGATCGATATGAGGATCGTGATCGGCCTCACGCTCGGCGGAATTCCCGCGGTCCTGGTCGCCGCATTCCTCGTGAAGCAGATGCCGCTGGAGATGCTTCGCTGGCTGGTCATCATAGTCGTTCTTTATGCCGCAGCGATCATGTTCCGCGCGTCGATGATCGGCCGGAAAGACAGCAGGTCCCCGGAAGCAGCCGCTACGGTCGTTCTTTGACAAATCGGCCCCTTCACATCCCTCCAACCCCTCGCTATCAGGCCCGCCAATCGCCTTAGGTGGTCCCGCTGGGCGGACCTCCATTAGTCACAAGGGTACGCATGGCTGACGTTCCGGTTACGGCTGGCGAAGGTGTTCGTCGCCGCGATTTCCTAAATGTCGCCGCGGTCAGTTTTGCCGGTGTCGGAGCAGTCGCCGCGATCGCTCCTCTGCTCTGGCAAATGTCGCCGCCGGCGGACGTGCTCGCGCAGTCGACGACCGAAGTCGACATTTCCAAGATCCAGCCCGGGCAGGGCATCAAGACCGTCTGGCGCAAGCAGCCGATCTTCGTTCGCAACCTGACTCCGAAGGAAATCCAGGAAGCGAACGCGGTGCCGATGTCGGAGCTTCGGGATCCCGAGAGCCTTGCTCAGCGGACCAAGCCCGGCAAGGCGAACTGGCTGATCACGCTCGGCGTCTGCACCCACCTCGGCTGCGTGCCGCTGGGCATCGGCGAGGGCGAGAACAAGGGACCGTACGGCGGCTATTTCTGCCCCTGCCACGGGTCGATGTACGACACCGCGGCGCGCATCCGGCAGGGACCGGCGCCGAAGAACCTGATGGTTCCCGATTATGAATTCACGTCGCCGACCATTGTGAAGATCGGCTGAGGGGAGAGCGCGAGGACATGAGCTTTTCCTGGGCAAAGCCCTACGAACCCAAGCATCCGTTCATGCGCTGGCTGGACGAGCGCCTTCCGCTTCCGCGCGTGGTCTATGGCGCGGTCGGCGGCGGTTATCCGGTGCCGCGCAACCTCAACTATTGGTGGAACTTCGGAGTCCTCGCCGGGATCTTCCTGACGATCCAGATCGTCACCGGAATCGTCCTGGCGATGTGGTATTATTCCTACGCCGACGGCGCCTTCAATTCGGTCGAGCACATCATGCGCGACGTGAACGGCGGTTGGCTGCTTCGCTACGCGCACATGAACGGCGCCAGCTTCTTCTTCATCGTCACCTACATCCACATCTTCCGTGGCATTTATTACGGATCGTACAAGGCGCCGCGCGAGCTGGTGTGGATCCTCGGCCTCGTCATCTACCTGTTGATGATGGCGACGGCCTTCATGGGTTACGTCCTTCCCTGGGGCCAGATGAGCTATTGGGGAGCGCAGGTCATCACCGGCTTCTTCTCGGCCTTCCCGCTGGTGGGCGAGCCGATCCGCGTGTGGCTGCTCGGCGGGTACGCGCCCGACCAGGCCGCGCTCAGCCGCTTCTTCTCGCTCCACTATTTGCTGCCGTTCGTAATCGCGGCCGTCGTGATCCTCCACATCTGGGCGCTTCACATCCCGGGTTCGAGCAACCCGACCGGAGTCGACGTGAAGGACGAGAAGGACACGCTTCCCTTCCACCCCTTCTACACGGCGAAGGACGGCTGGTTCGCAGCCGGCGTGCTGCTGGCCTATTCGCTGTTCGTCTTCTTCATGCCGAACATCCTGGGCCACCCGGACAATTACATTCCGGCCAACCCGCTCGCGACGCCCGCGCACATCGTTCCGGAATGGTATTTCTGGCCCTTCTACGCGATCCTGCGCTCCTTCACGGTCGACTTCATCCTTCCGGCGAAGCTGTGGGGCGTGCTTGCCATGTTCGCCTCGATCCTGCTGCTCTTCTTCCTTCCGTGGCTCGACAAGTCGCCGGTGCGGTCGGGCAGCTATCGCCCGGTGTTCAAGCGCTTCTTCTGGCTGCTGATCGTCGACGTGATTGCGCTCGGGTATGTCGGCGGAGCTCCGATCACGCCGTTCAACATCGCTCTCGGCCAGTTCGCCGCCGCTTATTATTTCGTGCACTTCCTGATCATTCTGCCGCTCGTGTCGAAATACGAGCAGCCGCTCCCGCTGCCGCGGTCGATCACCGACTCGGTGCTTCACGGGGAAGCGCAGGAAAGCGCGCCTGCCGGTTCGAAGCCGCGTAAATCGACGACAGTCGCAGGCTAAGGGGAAAGCCAAAGCATATGGTCCGGATCATCGGTTTCCTCGTCGGCCTGGCATTCGCCGGAGTCCTTTTGATCTCGCTATTCGTCGGCGTCTCCGAATATTATTCGAGCCCGCCCGCGAAGACCGCTGAAGAAGAGTTCCACAAGGAATCGATGGCGCTTCACCTAGCGAGCGACGGCCCCTTCGGCCGGTTCGACAAGCAGCAGCTTCAGCGTGGCTTCCAGGTGTACAAGGAGGTCTGCTCGGCCTGCCACAGCCTGACCCACGTCGCGTTCTACGACCTTCACCAGCTCGGCTATAGCGAGGCGGAGATCAAGGCGATCGCCAACCAGTGGCAGACCGAAGTTCCGAGCGTGAATCCGGAGACGGGCGAGGCGGCGACGCGCAAGGCGCTGTCGTCGGACCACTTCCCCTCGCCCTATCCGAACGAGGTTGCGGCGCGCGCTGCCAACAACAATGCGCTTCCGCCCGATCTTTCGCTCATCACCAAGGCCCGTGAGGGTGGTGCCGCCTATGTCCACTCGCTGCTTGTCGGCTTCGCCAACCAGCAGGGCTACAAGAACGAAAAGGGCGAGGTGCTTCTTGAGAAGTTCCCGGCCGCGAAATCCCCGCCGAACCTTCATTTCAATCCCTACTTCGCGAACCTGAACATCGCGATGCCGCCGCCGCTGACCAGCGAAGGCCAGGTCCAATATGCCGACGGGACCAAGCCGACGGTCAACCAGATGGCGACCGACGTTGCCGCCTTCCTGGTGTGGACTGCGGAGCCGAACCTGGAGCGTCGCCACGCCGCGGGTGTCGCGGTCGCGGTCTTCCTGCTGTTCGCGATGATCCTGGGTTATCTCGCCTACCAGAACGTGTGGGCCGAGGCGAAGCGCAAGGTTCGGCTAACCGGGCCGCTCGATCCCGAGAACAAGGCGAAGCGCCAACGCGCCAGCCGCAAGGCGGGCGTCACCCCCTAGCCGAGCGAATTCAAGCCGGCCTGCCATGCCGTTGCGGCGAACGAACGTTCAGCGCAGCGACATGAAGGAACGCGCAGTCTCTCCAGCGCATTGATGTTCAAAACCTCGCGTCTGGAGGGACTTATGC
>Ga0207701_10001314_pt1 | contig 26245 bp, 22 predicted proteins | sample KBSSwiSSwithPhiX_FD_184294 | JGI IMG/M metagenome (GOLD analysis project Ga0207701, IMG submission 184294) | Switchgrass rhizosphere bulk soil microbial communities from Kellogg Biological Station, Michigan, USA, with PhiX - S5 (SPAdes) (version 2) | ecosystem: Environmental > Terrestrial >... | reverse complement strand
AACAAGGCGAGCATTCCTGTCTTCGCGCCCGGTGAGGAGAAGTTTCAAGGAGGCGTGTGCCCGGGGCGATCGGGAAGCTGCGTCATCACAACCAACCACGCTGGTCCTCGAGCAGGAGGCAACGTGTAACTAACCTCGGTCTCCGAATCCCAGGAAGGTCTCGGGAGGGCTGTGTGAAGGCAGACTCAGAGACGCGAGGCGTCGAAGGAGAACCTATGCGACGGACCAATCACAAGACAACGTTCGTACTTGTCGCGGCGACAGGCGTTTTGATCCTGTTGCTGGCTCAACGGCGGACCGACTCGCAAAGCCGGGAGAATTTGACCAATCCACTGCCGGGCCTGACCTCCGCGCAATTGGTGGCTTTCAATGACGGCCTGGAAGAGTTCGAGGAAGTGGACACCATCGAAGAAGGCTTGGGGCCCGTGTTCAACGGGAAGAGTTGCGCCGAATGCCATGCCGTGCCGAGCACGGGCGGTTCAGAGCCTAACGTGGGCGTGGCGCGGGAGACGCGCATCAGCCGGATATTCAACGGGCGCTTTGATCCGCTGGACGGCTCGGTATCCGTCGACAGAGGCGGCCAACTGCTGCAACAGCGCGCCATCGCCCTCCCGGGCTGTACGCTAAGTGGGGAAGTTGTGCCCCCGGAAGCCACCATCGTCTCGAGCCGCAACAGCACGCCGTTGTTTGGCCTGGGGCTAATGGAGGCTATTCCGGAAAGCACTATTTTGGGGAACCAAGGCAAACAAGGCAACCGCGGCAGACCCAACTACGTGTCGAACCCCGACACCGGGACGACCGCGCTCGGCCGCTTCGGCTGGAAGGCGCAAGTCGCTACTGTGCATCAGTTCGCGGGGGATGCCTACCTCAACGAGTTGGGTATTACCAACCCCAGCTTCCCACACGAGAACAGACCGCAGGGCCAGCCGATCCAGCCGGGGTGTGACACGGTCCTTGACCCCGAGGACGACGGCGAAAATGTGACGGCGTTTACGGACTTCATGCGGTTCTTGGCCCCGGTGCCCCGGGGTCCCATCACGCTTCAAGTGCAGCGCGGAGAGAAAGTGTTGAGTGAGATTGGGTGCGCCAGTTGCCATGTGCCGAAGATGATGACCGGCCGCAACTCGGTCGCAGCACTGAGCAACAAACCGGTAAACCTGTTCTCAGACCTGCTGCTGCACGACATAGGCACGGGCGATGGAATAAAGCAAGGACTGGCAACGGGGAACGATTTCCGCACGGCGCCATTGTGGGGACTGTCGCGCCGGGACCGTTTCATGCACGATGCGAAATCGAACAAGATCGACGATGCGATCCGACGCCATGATGGGGAAGCAAAAAACGCGCGTGACGGCTTCGTGGGAATGACTCAGTCCGACTACGATGCGTTGTCGGCATTTCTGGGTTCTTTGTAACCCTTGAGTTCAGGTACAACGTCTCTGAGAGTCCTGCGCGTTGCGCGCCTGCGGCGTTGCAGGACTTCTCGGGGGCACTGCTTGTCGCGCAGCTGGACTAGTAGGCCAAACCGTTGTATAGGTCGATCGCCATCGGCTTGCTGCCGGTCTCATCGAGATGATTCCGGACTCGGCGACAACCTCACAACTCCCAACTTCCAGAGCGATCTGATTTGCTTGGAGGTTGGAAAATTGGGAGTTGGGAGTTGACGAGCGGCGCTCTCTAAGAGGCCGGCTCCGAAATGCGTTTGCCGTAAACAATCGAAGAACGGTTATACCCGAACTTACGCACTCCCGATTCACCCCAGGGTCATGTCGTGGTGAAGGTCTCGCGTGTAATCTCGAACAGGGCATTGTGACCGCGGCGCTCGTCTGCCTCGAGCCCGAGATAGGACGCGCCGATGTTCTCGAGTGCCCGCTGCGACCGACGGTTGAGCGGGCCGACGCGAAAGATCACGCGGCGGACGAAGCGGAATGCGTGCGCGAGCATCAGGCGCTTCATCTCGCGGTTGTGGCGCCCTCCCCAATGCGATCGTGCGAGGAACGTCCACCCAATCTCGATCTCGCTCTTCGTTTCGTCGTACTCGGCGAAGCGCGACGATCCGATCACCCGCCCGTCTTTCCGGTCGACGACGATGAATGCGCCGCCTGATTCCATGCCGCCGCGAAAGAACTGGCGGAAGACAGGCTCGGTGCAGCGATCGCGTTGTGGATGCTGCTCCCAGATAAGCGGGTCTGAGGCGACCGCGAAGAGTGTCGGGAAGTCCTCCTCGCGGAGGGGCCGCAACTCGACGAGTTCGCCAATCAGGACGGGCTGAAGCTCGAAAGGCATATCAGTTTCATGTTCAGGTTACCCGAAGACGTTGGGTCTCGCGGGAGAGCAGGCCAATGTATGATCGCGGACCGGTGCGCGCATCCGCGAGGAGAATCCGAGCATGAGAGTGAAGTGGTTCCTGGCTGTGTTCACGTTCGCTGCGCTGGCAGCGCTTACGGCGTGGACCACGATCGATCCGGTGTCGACCGGTATCTTCGCGCAGGCGAACTCGGCTCCGGCTGGACAAGGTGGCCGTGCCGCGGTCCCGCCCGGTGCTCCGGGTGGCGGACGTGGACGCGGTGCTCCGCCTCCGATCCTTGGTCCTCCGGCCGGTGTCGAGCCCCTGCCGACCGATCTCTTCTCCTCGAAGAACTTCTACACAGATCGCGCGAACTGGCTCGACAAGCGCTATTACCGTTGCAACAACCCGCGTCAGCTTTACTCCATGTGGGATGGGCAGCGGATCGGCCCCAAGCCTCCCGAATCAGCGTCGTGGGGAGACTGCAACGACGACTGGCCGCGTGAACGCATTGTCAGCCCGTATCCCTACAAGACCGCGAAGGAACATTACGACGCGCTGATGGCGCAGGCGAAATCGAAAGGTGGTCCGACCGTTTACACGAAAGCGACGGTCCCGGATTGGGATGGCTACTACCGGCGTGACGGACAGGCAGACCGCGGATCGGAGTGGATTTGGGGCGTGACGCAGGCGTCGACGGTGCTCGCACTCATGACTCCGGAATATCAGAAGCGCATGGTGCAGACGATCTATCACGAGGCCGTGACCAACGCCCCGCAGTGGAGCGCCTCCTTCTGCTGGCCCGAGGGATTCATCCGCTGGTGGGCACAGCCTTCGCAAGCGGGCAACTTCCAGCTCACGATGACCACGTGGCAGGTCCAGTTCCTGTCGGGAATCGCGGACAACTTCCTGCGCCAGGTGATGATCGGCAAGCAGCACGTGCAGAAGGTCCCGCAGTGGTACGGCGAGACGATCGGATTCTGGGATGGCACCACGCTGGTCACGTGGACGGCGAACATCCAGCCGTGGCAGCTGTCGCATGCGATGTTCGAGACGAGCGACAAGCTCGAGACGATCGAGACCTTCAAGCCGGCGCTCGACGCCAGCGGCCAGTTCATCGGCCTCGATCACGAGACGATCTTCTACGACCCCGATGTCTTCGTCACCCCCGTCCGCGCGTCGTATCGCTTCGTTCGCGCCGCGACGACCGACGACCCGGCGCGGCGCTATACCTTCATCGAATGCTTGAGCAACATCTTCAATACCGATGGCAGGCCCAAGCAGACGACGGCGTCCGACCCGCGTTTCGTGGACTACTACAGCCGGCCGTGGGCCAAGAACTGGGAGCAGTACTTCGAGAAGGGGTGGGAGAAGCCGCAGGACGAGCTCCCGTCTGCGATCACGGACATTTTCAAATAGCAGCAAGCAACTCCCAATTCCCAACGCCCAACTCCCAAGGAGCGCAGAGCTTTGGTGATTGGGAGTTGGAAGTTGGGAGTTGGAAGTTGACGCATTCTTACAACGTAGTCGGAGGAGACATGAACACGCGCACGCTCAAAGCGTCGGCGATGGCGGGATGCCTGGTCCTGCTGCTGGTGCTTGTCCAGGCCCCGGTTTCGACACACCATTCGTTCGCGATGTACGACCAGACCAAGACGGTGACGTTGACTGGGGTCGTCAAGACGTTCGTTCCCCAAGCCAACCACGCCGAGCTGCATTTCATTCTTCTTGCGCCGGATCACAAGTCGCTTGCAAAGGCGGCAGACGGGAAATACGTGGAGTGGGGCGTCGAGATGGCAGGCACCGCCGCGGTCGCTCAGCAGGGGATTACGGGGACGACATTTGGCGCTGGCACGGTGTTCAGCGTCCATTTGAATCCGCTGCGCGACGGCTCGAACTTCGGCTCCAGGGTTGGCGCCCTGGCCAAGTGCCCGACGGATTCGGCGACGAACAAACCGAAGCTGCCCGAGGCAGGCAAGCACTGCGACTCCGTGGCGGGCGCGACACTCATTGGCGGCACCGCTTTTTAGCACGATGCAGAAGCCGGTCGATTTCCAACTACCAACTCCCAACTTCCAATCTCCGGGCGCCCATCGTTTGGGAGTTGGGAGTTGGAGGTTGGGCGTTGATGCCATGTGGCGCAAAACGTGAAGCAGTTCGCGCTCTGGCTTTCCACGACGTTTCCCAGCGTCTTCATCCAGGAGCACAACTCCTGGTCGATTCCCGCGATTCAGTCGGTTCACATCGTCGGCATCGCGATGGTCATGGGATCCGTGCTGATGATCAATCTGCGGATCCTCGGATGGGCCTGGGTTGATCAGACGCTGCGTCAGACCGTCAGCCGCTTCGGTCCCTGGCTGAACGGCTCGCTCTGGCTCCTGCTCGTGACCGGGATCCTCATGGTGATCGGCGAGCCGGTGCGCGAGCTCGTCACGCTTTCGTTCTGGCTGAAGATGACGCTGGTGGCGACCGGGGCGCTGGTCGCGGCGATCTTCCAGAAGACGTTGCGCCAGCACGAACAACACTGGGAAGACACGCTGGTCCACAGGCGGTCGATCAAGACACTTGCGATCCTGACGTTCCTGATCTGGGTGTGCATCATCGTTCTCGGACGCCTGATTGCGTACGACCACGTCTGGGGCAGCTGGTCACCATCGGAGCGGCAATAGTGGATAGTGCCGCGATGCTCGAATGGTTGCAGCAGACCAGCCTGGCCGTCCATATTCGCGATTCGCTATTCGCGTTTCCTCTGATCGAATCGACACATGTGATCGGGCTGACGCTGGTATTTGGCACGATCGCCATCGTCGACTTGCGGCTGCTGGGGTTCGCATCGACCCAGCGATCGTTTCAACGTCTGGCGTCGGACACGCTGAAGTGGACGTGGGTCGCCTTCGCCGTCACGGCATTGACCGGCGGGCTCATGTTCATCACGAACGCGGCGGTTTATTTTCACAACCCGTACTTCCGCGCGAAGATCGTGTTGCTGGTGCTGGCCGCGATCAATGTGTTCGTGTTCGAAGTGACCACCGGGCGGACGGTTCAACGGTGGGATCAGGCTCGCTCGGCCCCTCCACTGGGGCGAACGGTCGCTGCGCTGTCCCTGGTTATCTGGATCGCCGTCATCGTGAGCGGGCGGATGATTGGTTTCACGACGACGCGTGCATCGCTGGCTGAGCCGGCGCCTGTCGAAACCAACTTCGAAGATCTGCTCGGCTTGCCACCGGCGAAGTAATTGGTGTCAGGCAGTGAATCGTGAACGTTCACGTTTCACTGCCTGACACCAAGATCGTGAACTATGTGGTAGCTTTTCGGGTGTCTTCATGAGAGGGCCCGCAATGAAACGAATTGCACTCACAATAATCGCAGCGTTAGTGGTCATAACCGCGGTGTTCGTGCACGCGATGGTCCCCGAGCAGGTGCGCATCGACTCCGGATTGGTGGCTGGCACCGCCAGCGGCCAGCCGACGGTTCGCGTCTTCAAAGGGATCCCCTTCGCGGCACCGCCGCTCGGCGAGAACCGATGGAAGGCGCCACAGCCCGTGGCGAAGTGGGACGGTGTGCGCAAGGCCGATGCGTTCGGAGCGCCGTGTGCCGCAGGCGCCGGCGGCGGTCGTGGCGGCGGTGGCGGCCGCGGAGCAGCCGCCCCGGGTGCCGCCGCGCAGGCTGCCCCTGCACCGGCTGCGCCACCCCGCGAGCCCGCGCGCGCCGAGGACTGCCTGTATCTCAACGTCTGGACGAGCGCAAACAGCCCGAACGATCGCCGCCCGGTGATGGTCTGGATCTACGGCGGCGGCTTCACGGGCGGCTCCGGCGGTCTCGCCTGGTATGACGGCGAGAACCTCGCCGCAAAAGGCCCGGTCATCGTGACCTTCAACTACCGTCTCGGATCGCTCGGCTTCTTCTCGCATCCCGAGCTGGCGAAGGAATCAGGACACAACGCGTCCGGCAACTACGGGATGATGGACGCACTCGCGGCGCTGCAGTGGGTCAAGAAAAACATCAGCGCGTTCGGCGGCGATCCCAACAACGTCACGATCGCGGGTGAATCCGCGGGCGCGATCATGATCGGCGCGATCGTCGGCTCACCGCAGGCCAAGGGGCTCTTCCACCGCGCGATTGCCGAGAGCGGCGGATGGATGGGGCTGATGATGGGACGCATGACGTCCGGAGAGACCGCGCAGGCCAACGGCGTGAAGACGATGGAGGCGCTCGGCGCGAAGACGATCGCCGAGCTTCGCGCGAAACCGATGAACGAGTTGACCGGCCTGTCCGCGGGCGGGCTCGTCATCGACGGGTATCTCATTCCGGAAGACATCTCGCTCACGTTCGCGAGCGGCAGGCAGAATGCGGTCGATGTGCTGACCGGCTCGAACAAAGACGAAGCCAACTTCGGCATATGCGGCGGTGGACGTGGGAACGCCACTCCGATCACCGCTGAGACATTCAAGACCAACGCGCAGCGCCGGTTTGGTGAAGCGGCAGACGAGTACGTGAAGCTCTATGGCGTGACCTCGGATGCCGAGGCGCAACCGGCCGCGCACATCGCATGCGCCGACGAGATCAACTGGAACATGCGGCAGTGGGCGGTCGCGCAGGCGAAGGCCGGGAAGAGGGCGTACACCTACTTCTTCACGCGCATCCCGACGATCAATGGCGGCCCCTCGCCGAACGGCGCGACTCACACGGCCGAGATCTCCTACGCCTGGAACAACCCGAAGGGGCAGGCCAATCAAACGTGGAACGATGTCGACACCAAGCTGGCGGATACGATGTCGTCCTATTGGGTCAACTTCATCACCAAGGGCGACCCGAACGGGAACGGCCTGCCACGCTGGCCGGAATTCAAGGACCTGATGGGCGGGCGAGTGATGGTGCTCGGCGACACCGTTCAAGCGGAGTCGACCGCGCCGGCAGCGAAGCTTTCGTTTTACCAAGCGGCGTATCAGCGACTGCTGCGGAGCCCCACGGGAACTAACTAGGTCAAAAGTCAAAGGTCAAAAGTCAGGGCAAAGGTACAAGTCGCACTGCGCCATGACTGAGATGACCGCTCGCGACCGTACGGCGTTCGTCTTCGATCTCGACGGCACGCTCGTCGACAGCGTGTACCAGCACGTCCTCGCCTGGCACGAAGCACTGCAGAGCGAGGGCGTGCAACTGGCCGTCTGGCGCATCCACCGCAAGATCGGCATGAGCGGCGGCCTGTTGACCAACATCCTGTTGCGCGAGACTGGCGTCGACCTCAGCGCCGAGCGCATCGAACGCCTGCAGCGCCGGCACGCCGAAGCCTACAAGCGCGTCGCCAGCCAGATTCAACCGCTGCCCGGCGCACGCGCACTGATCGCAGCGCTCACCGATGCCGGGATTCCATGGGCCATCGCCACGAGCGGACGCATGGAGACCGCGGCGCCTGTGCTCGCAACTCTCGGTGTGTCGCCTGAACGTGTGCCGGTGATCACACGTGACCTGGTGAAGTACGCGAAGCCGGATCCCGATCTCTTTCTCGCTGCTGCGGATCGTCTGGGTGTCTCGATTCAGGCCGCGTCCGTCGTTGGCGACAGTGTGTGGGACATGCTCGCGGCCAGGCGCGCGCATTCGCTGGGAATCGGATTGTTGTCAGGTGGCTACGGCATGGAAGAACTCGAGCGCGCCGGCGCGTATCGCGTCTTCGAAGACCCGGCCGACCTGCTCGAGCACCTCGACGAAGTGGGCGGAAGGAAATAGCGCGACGTGAAAGAACGAATCGTGCTCGAGACGCTCGATGCCCGGATCAAGATCCTGTTGCCGGAGGAGTACCGTGACTCCTACGAAGCGGTGCAGCCGGTCTCGATGGGATCGGCCGGGCTCAAGTACGACGCCGACGGTCAGGTTGCATGGGACCAGATGTGGGGAAGCTTCTGCGACCTCGCGATGGCGGGCGGCCCTCCGCACAAGGGCATGCTGCTCGAACCTGGCACTGAAAGCGAAATCGATGCGGACTACGGTCGGTACGATGAGGTCGTCGAAGAGATCTGTCGCGGCATCAGGCTGGTGACCGGGCTGCGATCGTACATGTCGCCGACTCCGGGGTGGGTGTGCGTCACCTGTCTCGGCGACGGAATGGCTGGCTGGCTGCTTCGCGCGATCGTCATGGAGAACGTCGCCGCCCGTTGTCGCGGCGCGGTCCTGGAATTACCGGCGGCGCCGCACTTCCGCCTCGAGAAAGAGATCAAGAACGTCATCACCGTCATTGCCAAGACCTGTCACTACTGGCTCGGCCACATACCGCGCGAGCAGCAGCAGGCCATTGCCGAACTGTTCGTGACGATGGCTGGCGAGTCGCCGCTGATCGAACCGCAGTTTTCCAGTCCGGGCGCAGCTGGCAACGGCATAGGGCCGAGCGACGGCCTTGCGGGATTGATTCTGCGCGACACCGGCCTTCGAGCATCGGAACATCACTACGACGGCTGGCTCGGTCTCGAGTGCCTGACCGTCCGCTCCGCGGTGTGGATGATGCGCGCGCTGGTCGCGACCAACGTGCTGTCGCGGCGAGAGGGAACCGTGCTCTTCGTTCCGCTGAATACCGCAATCGACCCGCGAGGAACGATCGTCGCGCGAGCGGTCCAGCAGATCCATCGTTGCGCATCCGCCCGCGGCCATTGCGCTGCAATCCCAAGAACCCGTACGTAATCACGACACACCGAGACACAGAGGCACCGAGGGTGAAACTGGACCTTTGCCCTGACCTTTGACTTACAGGTTCTCGCCATCGGTCCCAGATTAAATCGCCTACACCTCAGTCGCTGTTTGCTCCGACGTCATCGCTCCGTGGCAGACTAGAGAATTGCGGATCCTCGAAGGTGCCCGATCGAGGTCAGCCGTACGTTTTTGTGAATCGGGAGGTGTTCGATGGCAGTTGCTACGTCAACTTTGCTTGGACGGCCGGTGTGGTACGAGTTGATGACCACCGACATGAAGGCGGCCGAAAACTTCTACAAGACAGTTGTGGGGTGGACGACGAAGCCGTTTGACGGCGCGAGTCAGCCCTACACCATGTTCAATCGCAGCAGTGATGTGTCCGTGGGCGGTGTGATGACCAAGCCACCCGAGGTGAAGGCGCCGCCGTTCTGGGCGATGTATATCGGTGTGCCGAAACTCGAGGAGGCGGTGGCGCACATGAAGCGCCTCGGTGCCAAATCGCACACGGAAGTGATCGAGATTCCCAACGTCGGCCGACTGCAGATGTGGATGGACCCGCAGGGCGCGGCCTTCCACATCATCGAGCCGGCTCCCACCGAGCAGCGCCCGGAGAAGGCAGCGGAGGTCGGCGAGGTCTCGTGGCACGAGTTGATGACCACGGACTGGGCGGCGGCGATGAAGTTCTATCACGAGGCATTCGGCTGGGAGCCGAGCGACCAGATGGACATGGGTCCGGCGGGCAAGTACCAGATGTTCAATCGGCCGCACGGGATGATTGGCGGCATCATGAACAAACCGCCCGAAATGGCGAACGTGCCGCCGAACTGGATGATCTACTTCCGCGTGCCCGACGTGGACACGGCCGCCGAGCGCATCAAGGCGAACGGCGGCAGGATTCTCAGCGGACCGATGGAAGTTCCGGGTGGCGATCGCGTATTGAGCGCGGCGGATCCGCAGGGCGCCGCCTTCGGGCTGCACCAGAGGAAGGCGCAGTAGGCAGACACGTACGCACGCAAACGGGCGCCACTGGTCACGGCACAGTCGTCTTGATCGACAATGTCGGAGCATGCCGAACGGCCGGAGGCGCGAATGAACTGGCTCCGTCGACGATGGCCGGACCTGGTCATTATCGTGGGCATCACGTGGCTCTCGTTTGCGTGTTCGGCATTCGCCGGCGATGGCAACATCGAGGGGCAAATCGATCGGGATGGCGGTGACGTGGCGGGCGATTTTTCGATTGGCTACACACCGACCGAGCGGCTCAGTGTGGCCGCCGCTTCCGCGTTGACGGCTCTTGGCCTGCTCGGAAAATTCAACCAGCGCCGTTCCGAACCGCCGCCGCCGGCTCGTGAGTCTCAGCCGCCTGGCGCGCCTCAGGCGCACGAATGACTCCGACCGAGTTCTCACACGTTCCCGTCATCGACGTCGCGCCGCTCGTCCATGGCACGGCCGGCCGCGATCGCGCGGCAGGAGAGCTCAGCGCCGCCTGTCGCGAGAGCGGTTTCTTCTACGTCGTGAGTCATGGCGTCGACGAGGCCTTGTGTCTGCGGCTGGAAGAGCTGAGCCGCGAGTTCTTTGCCCAGCCCGAGCCGCAGAAGATGTCGATCGCGATGTCGCGGGGCGGGCGCGCGTGGCGCGGCTATTTTCCCGTGGGCCGCGAGCTGACATCGGGCAGACCGGATCGGAAGGAGGGGCTGTACTTCGGAGCGGAGCTTTCAGCCGATCACCCCGCGGTCCGCGCCGGCACACCGCTGCATGGCCCCAACCTGTTTCCTGAGATTCCTGGCTTCGGTGAGACGGTGCTGCGCTACGTCGATTCGCTCACCGAGCTCGGCCACGCGTTGATCGGGGGAATCTCACTCAGCCTGGGACTGGACGTGGGCTATTTACGCGCGCGCTACACGCGCGATCCCCTCATCCTGTTTCGGATTTTCAACTACCCGCATGCGGACACGGCGCAGGACCGCGACGCCTGGGGAGTGGGGGAACACACCGACTACGGACTCCTCACGATCCTGCGGCAGGACGCGACGGGCGGCCTGCAGGTGAAGTCGCGATCCCGCTGGATCGACGCGCCGCCGATTCCCGGATCGTTTCTCTGCAACATTGGCGACATGCTCGAGCGTCTGACGCGCGGGATCTATCGCTCGACTCCACATCGCGTCCTCAACACATCGACGCGTGACCGGCTGTCCTTTCCGTTCTTCTTCGACCCGGGCTTCACCGCGCGCATGCTGCCGATCGAGGGCCTGGTCGTCAACGAGCCGATGAATGATTCCGGCGAGCGCTGGGATCGCGCCAGCGTGCATGAGTTCTCCGGCACCTACGGCGAGTACCTGCTGAACAAGGTCTCCAAGGTTTTCCCCGAACTACGGAATGAGGTCCTCTAGTTAGCGGAGATGACGGAGGAAACGGCTCGACGCGGAGAAACGGTGCAACGGAGATCAAACGGAGGGAGCGCCATGCCGGTGAGGCCGGCCATTCGGCCGGCCTATCCGCGCGAAGCGCGTCACCGCCATGGCGCCTCCGTTCGTGCTCCGTGCCTCCGTTCCACCGTGTCGATCCGCTGCCTTCGCCAGCTCCGTTGCCGTCGTCGGATTCAGGTTCCCCATTGCTGCTGAAAATTCCGCACCGCTGCTGACATGTCGGCATCCGCTTGTTTTTCGATGCTCCTGCCGAAGATTCTGAGCCCTCATTCGTTGGCATAACTCTCGCCCTCGAACCCAACGACCACGCATCCCGCGTGTTCGCGTGAATGCGTCGGCGCCGTGGTCATGAACATCAAGTGAGGGTCATATGCAGCGATTCAGCACTTTTCTGCTCGTCATGCTGCTGAGCACGACGACCTTTTTGACCGCGCACGACAAAGCTGCGCACGACAGGACCCCATGGGGCGATCCCGATCTGCAGGGCGTCTGGAGTAACCAGACCCCGACGCCACCGGAGCGCCCAGACGCCTTGGCTGGAAAAGCCACGCTCTCCGAAGAGGAGGCCGCCCAATTCGAGAAGACGTCGCTCGAGCGACTGCTCACGACGGTTGCTCGGGAAGTTCCGTTCAGTGGCGAGTTGAACGAGATCTGGCTCGAGACGGCGAAGGGGAAGGTGCCGCCCGGTCGCGGCACGTCACTGGTCGTGGACCCGCCCGATGGAAAAATCCCGTACACGCCCGAAGGTCAGAAACGCTGGGACGCGTTACCGAAAATCGGGAAGCCGATGCTCGCGAACACGCCGGAGGATCGGACGCTGTCCGAGCGATGCATCACGACCGATGGCCTGCTTGTGCCGAATCCGTTCTACAACAACTACCTGGAGATCGTTCAGGCGCCGGGCTACGTGGCGATCGTCACCGAGATGATGCACGAAGTCCGGGTCGTCCCTCTCGATCGCCGTCCTCCTGTCGGCGATGGCGTGCGTATGTGGTCGGGTGATTCACGCGGATGGTGGGAGGGGCGCACGCTCGTCGTCGAGACCGCGAATTTCAACGAGAAGAAGATGTTCCGCGGCGCGAGCGCGCAACTGCATCTCGTCGAGCGATTCACGATGCTCGACCCTGACACGATCGAGTACCGGCTGACGGTGACCGATCCAGAGACATTCACGCAGCCGTGGACGCTGGTGAACGGACTGTGGCGAGCCGATGGCGGGATCTATGAGGTCGCGTGTCACGAGGGCAACGTCGGCCTCAGGGGCATTCTCGCGGGAGCGCGCGCACAGGAAGCGCATTGAGCGCCGCTCTTACTGGCTACCGGCTGCGGAAAGCGCGGACAGAAAATTCAGCACGACGGTGAACGACGACGTGTCGGCCGCGCTGCCCGCCGCCGGTGTGAGAGCAACCAACTCGTTCACGAGGAAGCGACCGTCTCGCGCAACGTCTTAAGGCGCCCCGCCCGGATAGTGTCGCGGCGATGCGCCTTGTCGAGCGCGTCGGCGATCTCGATGCCAGTCTGCAGCGCCTGCGCAAGCGGCAGCGGACCTCGCGCCAGTCTGTTCGAAAGCGTCTCTCCTTCCAGGTATTCCATGACCAGGAAGTCAGTCCCCTCCTGGTGCCCGATGTCGTGCAGCGTACAGATGTGGGGGTGGTTGAGACTCGAAATCGCTTTCGCCTCGCGCTCGAAGCGTGCGCGAAACGCGGGATCGCCGGCAACATGAGCCGGAAGTACTTTGATCGCAACCGTCCGGCCCAGGCGCGTGTCGGTCGCCTTATAGACCTCGCCCATTCCACCGGCGCCGACACGCGAGACGATTTCGTACGGGCCGAGCCGGGCTGGAATCAACGCCATTTGTGGGGCGAATTGTAGCGCGAACCTCACCAGGGAACCGCGCGTTTGCTGTAAGGTAGGCGATGATAATCGCTCATTTGAAAGGGGGCCTCGATGCGTAGTCTCATCGTGTTCGTCGCAGGCGTTCTCGTGGGTGTCGCGATCCAGACGACGGGCGCGCAGGTGCCAGCGAAGCAGCCGGCCGTCAGGCTGAACCACGTTGCCATTGCCGTCAAAGACCTTCCCGAGGCGCTGAAGTTCTACGGAGAGAAGCTTGGCTTCCGCGAAGTCGTGCGGAACCCGAACGGGATGTCGGCGTACATCCAGATCAGCCGGGACACATTCCTCGAAGTGCAGCAGGCAAAGGATCCGAGCCTGGTCGGACTGAATCACTGGGGTCTCGAGGCGCAGGACATCAAGAGCACCGTCGTGGCCTTCCGCGAACGCGGGCTGACAGTGAGTGAGCCCGGTGCGCCGAGCGCGTTCACCGGCGGTATTCTGGCCAACATCAACGACCCCGTCTACGGACGCATCGAGCTGAGCGAGCAGCCGCCGGACGGAAAGCTGCGAAAAGCGTCGGAAAGCTGGAAGTAGCAGGAGTTCAGATGACGCGCTATGTGTGTCCCGTGCTGTTGTTGATGCTGGTCCTGGCAGGCACGCGCACCGCCAATGCCCAGACCTGCGATCGCGCCTGCCTGCGCGCGACGCTCGACCAGTATCTGGCGGCGGTCGTCAAGCACGATCCGTCGTCTGCCCCGCTCGTCCTCGGGTATCGCCACACCGAGAACGCGCTCAACAAGAAGCTGGGCGAGGGCGTGTGGAAGTCGATCACCGGCCTTGGCAAGATGCAGCGCAAGTTCTTCGATCCGGTGAGTGGACAGGCCGCGTATTACGGCCTCGTTGACGAGGGGGCCAGCTCCGCGCTCGTGACCGCTCGCATTCGGGTCGAGAACATGAAGATCACAGAGGGCGAGTGGTATCTCGCACGGCCCGACGATCCCGGCCTGAACGGACCCCGTCAACAGGGTCGTCCTCCGGCCAATCTGTTCAATCCCGAGTACGTGACCGCGAACCCTCCGCCCGAGCGCGTGGTCCCGCGCGACAAGCGTGAAAGCCGCGACACGCTGGTGCGCATCGTCAACAGCTACTTCGACGCGATCACGTCGCACGACACGGCGGTGGCGATGACGCATCCGGGATGCGGCCGTGTCGAGAACGGATCACCCGCACCGGCGGGCCACTTCCTGCCGCCGGCCGGGCGCGGTGCGGCTCCCGCGGGTGCACCCTCACCAGCTGGCGGTCCGCCTGCAGCCAACGCGAACAACGACTGCGTATCGGGCCTGGCGAACTTCAATCTCTCGATGGTCGTCGCACGGCGCATTCCGCTCGTTGACGAGGAAGTGCAGGTCGCACTCGGCATGGCCGTGTTCATTCGCCGGCCGGGATCGCCGACGCCGCGGAACGTATTCAGCGAATGGTTTTTCATCGACGAAGGGAAGATTCGGACGATCTACACGGCGATGTTTTATCCGGCGCCGGAGCTGGCGGTACCGAACTGGCCGCCATATGAAGGCAACTGGCCGCTGCCAGCGGGGATCATCCCCGCGCCTGCTCCTCCGCGCACCGGGCAGCCGTGAAAGTCGCCGCGGCCGCCGGCATCGTCACCGTGAGCGTGGTCACGATGCTCGGCGGAGCACAAGAGAAAGAGACCGCTGCGCCTCCGGCTGTCTACGAGCAGCTCCGAGCGGCGCGGCTGCACCACGCCGGGCGGGTGCACGACCGCACACTCCGTCTCGATCGCTTCGAGTTCCAGTTCGCTGATGGACAGCTGTTCCTGCTCGATCCGGTCGCAGGATATGTCACCGGAGCGGTGTTCATCGGGAAGGGAACCGTGCGCGCGTTCCCTCCAGACGCGGTCGAGCACCAGCAGCTCAGGAAACTTCTCGACGCCGACATGCTCGAGGACCGTTTCGAGCGTCTCGTGCTGCGTTTCAGCGATGGGAGCGCGTATCAGGTCGAGGCACTCGCCGATCAGGGTCCTGATCAGAGCGTCGCCAGCGCTCAGCAACTGTTCGACGACCAGCGCGAGGCACGTTTCAAGGATCTTCTCGAGAATCCTGACAGCCGAATCGCCGCCGACCTAATCGACCAGGAGCACCTTGTGGCGCCAACGCGGCAGCGCACTCCGTACGCGCTCGCACTGATCGATGGCTCGCAGCGCGGTTGGTTTGCCGTCGAGATCGAGCCGCGACGCATTGAAGAAGTCGTGGTCTCCCGCTACGACCGCGGGTTCGAGCAGAACGACGTGTGGATGACCTGCCACGCCCTGACCGACTTCGATGAGGACCACGCGAGTCTGGATGCATTTGCAGGTTTTCCGATCGATCCGCGCTCGGTGACCAAACGCAAGGAAGACATTTCAGGAATCGATCTCGGTCTCCCACTCAGGCCAGTAGAGCCTTCCCACGAGGGCTGGACTGCGCAGGCCGACGTGCCACTCGTCACGAGCGATCTCGCAATCGACGACCGCGGATCGGTCAAAGGCACGGTGGCGATGATCGTCTCCCCGCTGCGCGAGCTTGCTTCGTTGAGATTCAGGATCTCGCCCTGGCTACATGTCACCGACGTGCGAGTGCGTGACTCGCCTGGCGAGCTCGCCTTGTCGGGGGAAGGGAGCGAAGAGGCATTCAACCTCCTCTCGCGGGGAACTCACGAGCTGCAGGCATCGACCGATCCCGAGGCTCCCGTCGGTGTCATCGGTGAGCGTGTAAACCTGATTCAAGAACGCCACGTCCGCCGGCTGACCGACGATTGGTTCGAGCCATGGGTCACGGTGACGCTTCCTCGAACCATCGCGCCCAGCCGACCAGTCGTGCTCGAATTTGCGTACGAAGGCAAGCTCCTCGAGAAGCTGCTGACGGAAGGAAACTACCTGCTCAAGGACACCATCTTCTGGATGCCCGTGATGCCCGACGATCGCCCGAGCCGGTTTCACATGACCTTCCGGACGCGCGAGCGCGACTCCGTGGTCAGCAGCGGCGATCTCATCGACGATCGTGTAGAGGGAAAGACGCGAATCGTACGCCGCCTGATGCGGACGCCAACGCTCCATGCCTCCTTCCACTACGGCCGGTTCAACGCCACGACGACGAAGCCGGACGGGTTGCCATCGATTACGGTCTACGAGGATCGCTACCGGACCGGAATCGCTCCGGGCACTCTCGACAAGACGATGACCGATCTTGCCGGCGCCCTCCGCACGGGCCGCGACTATTTCGGCGAGATCCCGTTCTCAACCCTCCAGGCGACTGAAACGCCTTCGACCAGCGGTCAGGCCTTTCCAGGATTCCTGCTGTTGTCGTCGCTGGCGTTTGGGGAACTGCACACGGGGGAATCGGAACTGTTCCGTTCGCACGAGGTCGGTCACCAGTGGTGGGGAGTAGCCGTGAACTGGCGCGATTACCGCGACCAGTGGTTGTCCGAAGGGTTCGCGCAGTACGGCGCGGCACTGTATGTGCTCGCCGGCATCAAAGACGAAACGCAATTTCGCGACATCATCACGGCGTGGCATTACGACGTCACCAACCAGATCAACGTCGGCCAGGGTAACGGGCGTCACTACGGATTCCGGCCCGCCGTCATTCGGAAGAGCAAGGGCAGCGCGTCCGGGCCGTTGGTTGTCGGCTATCGGTTGCGGACAACCAGGACGCCGTACGACTACCGGCTGATCGTCTACGAGAAGGGCGCGTTCATCCTGCACATGCTGAGAACGATGTTGCTCGAACCGGAGACCGGGGATGACACGCGCTTCCGCACGTTGATGCGACAGTTTGCTGCCGAACAGATGCATCGGCGAGCAACGACACGCGACTTTGAATCTGCCGTGTCGGAGGCGATGGGCGAGTCGATGGCCTGGTTCTTCGATCAGTGGGTGTACGGAGTCGAGGTCCCGACGTATCGGCCCGATCTCCGCGTGGTTGCGAGCAATGGCTCGACGCCGTACCGGCTGACTGGGACGATCGTGCAGTCTGGCGTGCGTCCCTCGTTTCGGATGCCTGTGCCCATCGCCTTTCGCTTCGGCGATCGTCGTCCGCTCCTGCATTTCGTCTGGGTCGACAAGGACTCAGTGAGCGTAGACATTCCGCTTGCGGCCAAGCCGACCGAAGTGGAGTTCAATTACCTCAACGGCGTGTTGGCGAAGGTTCGTTGAGGAGCGTCGCACGATGAAGCTCTTACGTTTCTGAAACCCTCGGCCACCCGGGCGAAATCATGATTGGCGATCGCGAGCACGACGACCTGTTCGTGATTGTTCCGAACGCGAGCGGTCCGCCGACTGTTCTTCGTCTGAACTACTGAAAAAGACTCAGGACGGTCGGCGTCCGGTTGACGGAGTCGGGTCCTATGGCGCGCGATCGATGCCGTGCGGCCGTCCCGGATAGCTCATCGTGCGAACGACCTGATTTCCGGCTTCGTGATCGACGACAGCGATCCCCTGATTGCTGCCGGTTCCCCCCTCCCACGTCACGAATGTGTATCGTCCGCCCGGAGACGTCCATTGGTGTCCCGCCACGCTCAGCTCACTCACGGCGGTCAGGTTAACGAGCGTGACGCTGAACTTATGCGTGTCTACGACCGCGAGCTGCGCGGGGCGCGTCCGAAGCCCGATAGTCAAGAGCGTGTCGTTGGCGGCAAGCTGCAGCGAGTCAGGCAGCCCCATCGCCAGCACGTCGGTGAATCCTGCGGGTTGGACGGTTGGATCGTTCTTAAGACGAACGAGCGCAATTCGATTGGCAGTTCGCCTTGTGACGTAGAGCCACTTCTGGTCTCCAGTCACCGCCAACTCGTGCGCGGCTGGAACGTTGAGGCTCCAGAAGAACGCGCCGGTTCGCGGATCGATCGCGGTCACCTCGTTCGACGCGTCGCTCGCAATATATAAGGTGCTCTCATCCTCGGAGAACACTGCCGCGTGCGCCCGCCCGTTCGTGGTGGCCGGGTTGCTGTCCCATTGCCCGACAAGCTGGTCTGACACGGTGTCTATGACGCCGACGTTGTCGGTGCCATACAGTCCCACCGAGACGAGGGCGCCGCTCTCACTGGCGTGCACATGATGGGGGCGCGAGCCGACCGGGAAGCCGATGCGCTTCGTGACAGAACGTGTATTGAGATCGACGACGGCAATCGAGGGTGCCGCGCCCGACTCTTCCGCCACGTAGAGCTTGCCGCGAGCATAGGCGAGGTCGCCGGGCTCAGACCCGCTTGCCATGGCGATCTTGCCAATCAGGGCGCCGGTGTCCGCATCGAATTCGGCAATGTCATTCGTGCCTCGATTGGCCGCCCACATTGTCCCGCCCACCAAGGCCTCGCTGCCTTCATGAGCGGAGGTCGATACACCGATGGCGGCGAGCGCCACGAGGGCGCTGAATGCTGCTGCGCGAGCCTGTCTCATGATTCCTCCTTGGGCCTTTTCGTCCTCTTGGGACTAAGTGCGTAAAGGAGGTGAGTTTTCCCTCACGGCGACAGGCGCTGATGGAGCCAGGCTTTTGACACCATCCAGTCCCGCTCGACGGTAGCGGTTGAGACCTGAAGGCTTTGTGCAGTCTCGTCGATGTTGAGACCGGCGAAGAACTTCAGCTCGACGACCTGGCACAAACGCGGGTCGAGCGCGCGCAACTCGTTGAGGGCCTCGTCGAGCGCCAGCAGGTCGACGATCGCGGTCTGCGGGGTGGTCGAGTCGCCAAACACGAGCTGCGTGGGTGTGCCACCGCGCTTGCGGGCCGCTTTCCGCCGCGCATGGTCGACTAGGATCTCACGCATCAAGCGCGCGGCTACCGCGAACAACTGGGCGCGGCTCTGCGACGGCACGCTTCGAGATCCGATCAGCCGCAGGTAGGCTTCATGGACGAGCGCCGTCGGCTGCAGCGTGTGGTCGGGACGCTCCAGGCGAAGGCGTCCGCGGGCGACCCGGCGCAATTCCTCGTAAATAATCGGGACCAGCTGCTCCAGCGCAGCTTGATTACCTGCGCGCCATTCCTGCAACAGCGCCGTCACGTCGGGAGGAGTTGGCCGGTCGGGCATCAGGCGGAGGGCGTCGCTGGCGTCGCGTGCCGCGGTGCTAGTCGGGCGTTCTCGATGCGGTAATGTATTGCGCCCGCATGCGATCGTAGTCCGTTCGAAGCGCCGCGAGAAAGGATTGAAACCGGCCATCGGACCGAATCGGGTTGAGCAGCGTGTCGCGCTCGGCCCACTGATAGCAAGGGAACCCGGTCTCCGCCGCCGTTCGCAACCACTTGACCGCTTCGTCCGGATGGCCAAGTTGTGCCTCGGCAGCGCCCAGTGCGTAGGCGACGTGGTGGTCCATGTACCCGGTGTCGAGCACGTCTCGCATTGTGCGCTCGGCATCAGTGCGCCGGCCGTCGGCGGCGAGTACACCGGCCAACGACGCCTGCGATCGGATGTCAGGATGGCCGTCGGGGCGGCGAACGCTGGCGAGGACCTCCTGCGCCCTTGCGCCGTCACCAAGATAGAACGTGGCCAGGCCGAGATACTGCTGGATCACCGGGACCGTGTTGGACCGTTTCATCAACGACTCGCCCATCCTGCGCGCATCGTCGAAATGTCCCGCAAGCAACTGGTTGTAGAGATGCACGCGCGTCACTTCGACGTTGGTTCCACCGCTGATTTCCTCCGCGCGTTGCGACTCGGCTTCGCTCAAGTCGAGCAACCCGAGGTGATAGTAGGCTCGCGCCAGGGCACTGTGCGCGAGGTCGAGGTTGCGATTGAGCATAAGCGCCACTCGCGCTTCCTGAATCACCGTTGCCCAGTCGAAGTTTCGATATAACGTGCCGGCTGCGCTCGCAAGCGCCAGATGCGCTTCAGCGAGGTTCGCGTCCTGCTTCAAGGCGCGGGTCGCGTACTGCTCGGCGCGGCGGCCCCAATCGATCGCCTGCGGCTCGTAGGCAAACCGCACGCTGAAGATACCCGCGGCTGTGGCTATCCCGGCATGAGCGAGTCCGTAGTCAGGATCGATCTGAAGCGCGCGCTCGAAGTGATTGATCGCCTCGCGAAGATTCGAATCGCTATAGTTAGTGAGAAGCGCCCGGCCCTGGAGGTATTCGCCGTATGCGTCGGGATTCGGCATCGACCCGCGCTTCCACCGATCCGGCTCCGTGCTTGTCATCTGCAATTGCAGGGCAGTGGCGACCTCGCCGCTCACCTGGTCTTCGATAGAGAACAAGTCCCGCTCGTTGACGTCGATCTGCCGGCCCCACACGAGCACGTCGTCTGCTGTGCGAATGAGTTGAAGGGTGAAGCGATAACCGTCGCTGGTGCGACGGACCGTGCCCGTGAGGACGTGATCGACACTGAGGCGCTGCCCCACGGCCGCGGGCGTGATGGCGCCTGCTTGGAGCGACGCGGTTGCGGTGGTGGGGCGCACGCGAATCGCCTGAAGTTTCGCCAGGTTGGTCGCGATGGCGTCAGCCAAGCCGGTACCGACATGCGCAGCCGCGCTGTCTGTGGCATCGAGCGAGCGAATTGGCAAAACCACGAGGGCAGGGGCATCACTTGTGTTGGAAGCACCCCGAGGCGCGCCACGGCCAGGCAATAGCCCGGCGCGCCAGACGAGCATCGCGAGGATCGCCACGACCAGAACGGTCAATGCGACTGCTGGCGCGACCGCGACGCGGCCGTGTCGCGTGCTGCCCGTGTTGCGCTTCTCGCCGCGCGCCCCTGTGCGCGGCGTCGTCAACGAGGGCGCTCCACTCGTGTGTGCGGTGACTGGCGCCTGTAGTTCGAGCAGGATGTCGCGTGCCGTTTGCCAGCGTTCATCCGGATTCGCGGTGAGGCATCGCGCCACGAGATCGTGCAGCCATCCCGGTGCCGAGGGCAGGGCCCTTGCGAGCGATGCAGGCTCGTGGTCGTGACCGTCCAATGCCTGGCGCCCGGTGAGCATCTCGAACAACACTAGTCCGAATGCGTAGATATCCGTGCGGAAGTCGGTGTGCTCGCCCTTCACCTGTTCAGGCGCCATGTACCGCAGCGTGCCCAGCAAGAGGCCTGAACCCGTACGATCAGCGGCCACCACGCTCGAAGTGGAGGACTCCACGCGATCCAGCGCGTCGCTCCCGCCATCCTGCTTCGCCAATCCGAAGTCCAGCAGCTTGGTCGTGAATGCCGGTGACGTGCCATCGGCAGGAACCAGGAAGATGTTGCTTGGCTTGAGATCGCGGTGGACGATGCCGCTCCGATGTGCCCGGTCGAGCGCTGAGGCGATCTGCGCCGCGTAGTGGAGCGCCTCGTCCATCGGCAGCGGCGCTCGTGACAGGCGCGCGGCCAGCGTTTCTCCCTCGAGAAGTTCCATCACGAGATAGCGCACGGTAACCGTGTCGCGGTTATCGTCGTGCGATCGGGCAGCGGTCACCGTCGCTTCGCCAACGTCGTGCAGTACGCAGATATGGGGATGATTGAGAGTGGCGATCAAGCGTGCTTCCCGATCGAAACGTTCGCGGGCCTGTGCGTCATTGACCACGTGCGATGGCAACACCTTGATAGCTACAGAACGGCCGAGCCGGGCATCGCGAGCGCGGTAGACATCGCCCATGCCGCCGGCACCGATGCGCGTGTCAAGCTGGTAAGGACCGATTCGTGTACCTTCCAGGTTTGCGGACACCGCGAAATCGGCGAGCGGGACGTCGAGCGGGGTCTCCAGGAACTGTCCGGCATTATCGTGTGAGGACAGCATGCGCTCGACTTGATGCCGCACGCGCACGTCTCGCCCGCAGGCCGCCTCGATGTAAGCCGAACGCGCGGACACCGACAGTGTCACAGCGTGCTCGAAGACGGCTCTGACGCGCGGCCAGTCGACAGGAGGAACCGTCATTGTCGGTAGCAGGGATTCTAAACCTTGTGGCCGGTCCTATCCGGACCATGAATGACTCGCGGGTGACACTCCCCGCGGTGTTCTGCGTGGCGTCTACCATCGCCTGTGGAGGAACATCGAACATGACACCAGCGGGGCCTCTGAGTCGGGCTGAGCAGACTGCTTTCGCGGAGACGAGCCGATACCAGGACGTCCGTACGTTCATCGATGCACTTAGTCGTGAGACATCGAGGGTGCGCGTCGAGACGTTTGGACGATCGGAGGAAGGTCGCGATCTTCCACTGCTCATCATCGGCGACCCGCCCATAGCCGCGCCCGCCCAATCACCGCACTCGCTCCCTGTGGTCTTCGTGATGGCCAACATCCACGCCGGAGAGGTCGAGGGCAAGGAGGCCGTGCTGCATCTGGCTCGTCGCATGACCACTGGAAATCTGCAGGGGTTTCTGAAATCAGCGGTCTGGCTGCTTGCTCCGATCTATAACGCCGACGGCAACGAACGCATCAGTCTCGACAACAGGACCGAGCAGAACGGTCCCATCGGTGGTGTCGGCACGCGTGAGAACGCGAACGGCCTCGATCTGAATCGCGACTTCATCAAGCTCGAGTCGGCAGAAGCGCGAGCGCTGGTCGCGCTGTTGACGCGCTGGGATCCCGACGTCATCGTGGATCTGCACACGACCAACGGCTCGTATCACGGCTATCACCTTACTTACGCGCCGCCACTCAATCCGAACACTGACGCTCGGATCAGCGCGTTCGAGCGCGAACGTCTGTTGCCGGCCGTTCGCGAGGCGATGCAGGCGCTGCACGGTTGGCGCACCTACGACTACGGCAACTTCGCAACCATGGACGCGATCGAGGAAGAGCTCGAAGGATTTGCGCCAGGCGAAACGCGTCAGAAGGTCTGGCGCACCTACGACGCACGACCCAGGTTCGGTGGCAGCTACGCGGGCTTGCGCAACCGGATTGCGATCCTCTCAGAGGCATACAGCTATCTCGATTTCGAGCGGCGGGTCAAAGTCACGGAGGCATTCGTCGAGGAGATCATGAAGTTCGTGATCGCCAACGCCGACGAAATCCGGTCGTTGACGGCCCAAGTCGATTCTGATTTGGTGAGCGGATCCGCGTCGATGGAAGACGGCGTTGCCTTTACGCTCAAACCGCTGTCCAACCCGGTGGACGTTCTCGTCGGTGCCGTCGGGGGCAAAACAAACCCGCGGTCCGGGAAGACGATGAAGACCATGGAAGACAGCGTGACACCGACGAGCATGACGGTGTTCGATGGATTTGCGGTGACGGCAACGCGGCCGGTGCCGCGCGAATATCTGATGCAACCCTCAGACGGCGATCTGCACCTGACGACGGCGCGACTGCTGAAGGCGCACGGCATCAAAGTCGAGGAACTCGCCTCCGCCGGCCGCGTCACTGTCGATCGATTCGTGATCGAGCGCGTGAATCATGCCGAGCGCGCGTTTCAGGGCCATCGCGAAACATCCGTGAAGGGACGATTCGAGCGAAGCACCGTGCAGATGCCAGCGGGTTCGCTCGTCATCCGTACGAACCAGCCACTTGGTCGTCTCGTGTTCTATCTGCTCGAGCCCGAGAGCAACGATGGGTTGACGACATGGACCGTGCTCGATGAGGCGCTGAAGGTGCGCGGGACGCACCCGATCCTCAAGTCAGTGCCTGGACAGAATCTACCGACGCGGCCGTGGCCGTAACACGCGGCCAGGTCCGTATCAACTCCCAACCTCCGACTCCCAATTCCCAACGCCGTGTTGAGAGTTGGGTCTTGGGAGTTGGGAGTCTGTTTAATCCCTCGCATAATTGAGACGTGGCAACTCGTGGGGAAGTGTGGCGAGCAGAGCGGGCAAGCGGGGCATCACGCTCGATGCTCTGGCTGGTGGCGACTGCGGCCTTCATGCAGATGCTCGACACTACCATCGTCAACACCGCGCTGCCGGCGATGGCGATCAGCCTGGGCGAATCGCCGCTGCGGATGCAGGCCGTTGCCGCATCGTATGCGCTCGCCGTCGCGATGGTCATCCCGGCATCGGGCTGGCTGGCGGATCGATTCGGGACTCGCGGCGTCTTTATCGCGGCAGTTGTCTTGTTCTCGGTGGGCTCGATCGCGTGTGCGGCGTCACGCGGATTGACCGAACTGGTCGCCGCACGCGTCCTCCAGGGCGTCGGTGGCGCGATGCTGCTTCCGGTCGGCCGTCTCGTCGTGTTGCGCGTCGTCCCGCGCGAAGAGTTCCTCGCGGCGATGAGCTTCGTGACGATCCCTGGCTTGATCGGACCGCTGGTTGGCCCGACGCTGGGCGGCTGGCTCGTGCAGGTTGCGTCCTGGCATTGGATCTTTCTGATCAACATTCCGCTCGGGGTCGCGGGCGGCATTGCGGCGCTGAAAGTGATGCCCGATCTGCGGCAGCCGGTCAGCCGCTTCGACGCCCTCGGCTACGCGCTGCTCGCGTACGCGATGGTGGCGGTGTCAGTGGCGCTCAATGCCTTGTCTGCGGATCAGCCGAGACATGCCGCCGTGGTGATCCTGGTGGTGTCCGGTCTTGCGACGATGGTCGCGTACTGGTTGCACGCCGCACGCACGCAGCAGCCGCTCTTCCCGCTGGCGCTGTTCAAAGTGCATACCTTCAGCGTCGGCATCCTCGGCAATCTGTTCTCGCGCGTCGGCAGCGGCGGGATGCCGTATCTTATTCCGCTACTGATGCAGGTGCCGATGGGATACTCGCCGATGCACGCCGGGATGATGATGGTTCCGGCCGCGCTCGCCGGGATGTTCTCCAAGAGTATGGTCGTGCCGCTCGTTCATCGGCTCGGGTATCGTCGCGTGCTGGTCGGCAACACGCTGCTCGTCGGGACGACGATGGCGAGCTTCGCGCTCGTGCGGCCCGGCCTTCCGTTGTGGGTGCACGCCGTGCAGTTTGCGCTCTTTGGCGCCGTCAACTCGTTACAGTTCACGGCCATGAACACGCTGGCCCTGCGCGACCTCGATGGCGAGCTCGCCAGCGGCGGCAACAGCCTTCTCTCGATGGTGATGATGCTGTCGATGAGCCTTGGCGTTGCCGTGGCCGGCGGCCTGCTGGGAGCATTCGGCGGCGCGGGCGGCGATCTCGATACGCTCAGCGCCTTCCGTTGGAGTTTCGTGTGCGTGGGCCTGGTCACGATTACGTCGGCCGCGATCTTCGCGCAGCTCGAGCCCACGCATCGCCTGGCACCGACTACGGTTCAAGAGGCTGAGGCCCAATAAAGGTCAAAGGTCAAAGGTCAAAAGTAAGGTCAAAGGTCAAAGGTACGTCAATTGGACGTAAGGAGCCCGACATCATGAGTGCATCGATCGGTCGCCGCCGCTTCCTCGCCGCGCTTCCCGCATTGGCGATGTCGCCTCGGATCCTCGCGCAGTCGTCGACGCCGCCGGCGTTTCGCGCCAACGGGCTCAGCCAGATCACGCTCACCGTGTCAGACGTTGCGCGATCGCTCGAGTTCTACCAGGGGCTGTTCGGGATGCCGGTACAGGCGCGGCAGGGTTCGACCGTGCTGCTCCGCATCGGCAACGGGCCGAGATTCCTTGCGCTTCGTCAGGCGGCTGGCGGCGAACGTCCGAGCATCAGCGCTCTTGGAATCGGCGTGCAGGACTTCTCTCTAGATCGCGCCATGAAGACGCTGGCCGCTCATGGGATCGCCGCCGCCCCCTCGGACGCGGAGAAGCCGGGACCGAAGCAGGCACTCGTGCGCACCCGTCGTCAGAACGAGGGTGGATCAGCGGACGGCAGCACGCGCGATTTGTTCGTCGCCGATCCGAGCGGCGTCGTCTTCCAGCTTCACGACGTCAGCTACTGCGGCGGGAGCGGCGCGCTCGGCAATATGTGTCCGGCGCCGCAACCCTCGGCAAAACCTGGCCTCATGGCGGTGAAGGACACGAGTCACTTCACAATCGCGGCGAGCGATCCGACGACGGTAGACATGTACCTCGATCTCTTCGGGTTCAAGCCGATGGTCTATCAGGCGGCGACGCCCGCGTGGCAGGTCGGGAGCGGCGTCCATTTCCTGATGTTCATCGGAGGTGGCGGCCCGCAGCGCGCGGGAGGTGCGGGCGCTCCGCCTGGAGGAGGCCGCGCGGGTGGTGCA
>Ga0207701_10001312_pt1 | contig 26268 bp, 27 predicted proteins | sample KBSSwiSSwithPhiX_FD_184294 | JGI IMG/M metagenome (GOLD analysis project Ga0207701, IMG submission 184294) | Switchgrass rhizosphere bulk soil microbial communities from Kellogg Biological Station, Michigan, USA, with PhiX - S5 (SPAdes) (version 2) | ecosystem: Environmental > Terrestrial >... | reverse complement strand
TGGTAAAAATTATTTACTGCCAGGTGACCCCGATCAGCAGGTAGTCCTTGCCGATAGAAACAAGAAAATAAAAAAACAATTGATGTATCATGGCCCCTCACAGTTGGCTGAAATTGCGGAATGGACGGGTAAAGAAAGTTTTCTTATAGGCATGATTTCACAGGAGGAAAATATGGTTGGACTGAAAGCAGAAATTTATTTTTTTCATCTGAAAGATTCAACTTTTACGAATTTCCTGCTAAACCATGTGGTTCCATTGGACAGCTTTCGAACACAAAAAAGTTCATTTTTGCAACAATATTTTACTACCAGGAATTATGAATTAAAGTGATTTTATGATAAAGATTTCCCTGAACAAAGTGAAGATATTCGGTTATCATGGACTTCACCAGGAAGAAAAAATAACCGGGGCAGAATTTGAAGTAAGCATGGATGTGTTTTTCCATGTTTCAAAACGACTAACGCATCTTCATGATACTATTGACTATACGGTATTATATAATATTGTGAAGGAAAGAATGAACGAACCTGCTGAATTGCTGGAAACTATAGTACAGGATATCTCTGCAAGGGTAAGAGAAACCTTTCCGCACACAAAACAAATTAACATTACCATAAGTAAAATTCATCCTCCACTCGCTAACTTCCGAGGTCAATTTAGCGTCTCTTTGACCAATGATATATAACTCATGAAAACATTATTATTCCTGCTATCATTTATTTTGTCCATTGCTGTTTCTGCACAGGATGTAACCTACCTGGTAAAAGAAGCAGAACAGTTTGAAAAAGAAAAGAAAGATGATGATGCATTGAAAAAATACCAGGAGGCATTGCAGGTTTCTCCATCTGACGAAAGAGCATTATTTAAATGCAGTGAGCTTAGCAGTATTATTGGAAACAGACAAACGGATAAAAAACTAAAGGCCGACTATTTTTCCGCTGCCCTTACATATGCAGAAACCGTTGTGAAACAATATCCGGATAGTGCCAATTCGAATTACGCAATGGCATTAGCGCTGGACAAAATTTCATCCATGGGCGGCACGAAAGAAAAACTTCAGAAACTCGGTGATGTTCATAAATACCTTGAAGCAGCATTGGCCATAAAACCAAATCATGCAAGATCCTTATACTTAATGGGCAAATGGAATGAAGATGTCAGTGGTTTGAATGCTGCCGAAAAAGCAGCCCTTAAAACCATTTTTGGTGGCATGCCCTCGGCAAGCTTACCTGCAGCCATTGACTATTTCGAAAGGGCTAGAAAAGCAGATCCGAATTATTTATTGTGCTACCTGGAATTAGCAAAAGCATATAAAAAAAACCATCAGAGTGATAAAGCCATTGAGATCCTGAACAGACTGATCAAACTACCACCAAAAACGATTGATGATAACGGTTATAAAGCCGAAGGAAAACTACTACTGGAAAGCCTTCTGTAAATAGCCGGCATTTATTAACTTGCACCCCCAATAAAGTTGTGTTGATATGAGTTTGAAGTCAGGAATTTCCATTTTTCTTTGCTTTTTGTGTATAAGTCTACAGGCCCAGGTCACTGTAACCGAATACGACCCCCATGATCTTTTTGCACCTCATGTGTACGCGCAGGGAATCAATGAATACCGCAACAGCGCAGGTGAACCAGGTATTCGTTACTGGCAGAATAAGGTTGACTATCAAATCGATGCAGCACTTGATGAAACTAAAAATGAAATAAAGGCTTCTGTTGTTATTACCTATCGAAATAATAGTCCGCAGGCTTTATCATATATATGGCTGATCCTCGAACAAAATCTCTTTCATCCGCAATCCCGCGGCTTTGAAAAAAACCAGACAGAAGGAAGGAGCAGGTATGTAGATAGTCGTGGTGGATTCCGCGGAGGATACCATTTTCAATCGGTTAAACTAGTCTCTGCCGGAGCGGAAACTGAAGCGGATACCCTGATTACAGATACGCGAATGCAGGTGAGACTGGCAAAGCCTTTGGCCCCAGGTGCTGAATTGAAACTGAAAATGGAATATGCCTACACTGTTCCAGAGTATGGCGCTGACCGTACAGGCATTTTGAATACTAAAAACGGAAAGATCTTTAGCATTGCCCAATGGTATCCGAGGCTTTGTGTTTATGATGATGTCAGGGGATGGAATACTGATCCTTACCTCGGAGCAGGTGAGTTTTACCTGGAATTTGGTGACTTCAATGTAAACATTACTGCTTCTTCAGATCATGTGGTTGTTTCTTCAGGAGAATTGACGAATGCCCAGGAAATATTGACAGCTGACCAATTGAAACGATATAACAGTGCAAAGGAGAGTGAAACAACTGTTGTTATCAAGTCAAAAGAAGACATTACCAATCCGGCAAGCCGTTCAAAAAAACCTACACTGACATGGAAATTCAAGATGAGCAATTCCCGTGATTTTGCCTGGGCTGCTTCTAAAGCATTTATCTGGGACGCAGCAAGGATCAACCTGCCAAGCGGTAAAAAACTAATGGCAATGTCTGTGTACCCAGCAGAATCTGCCGGACCAAAAGGCTGGGGTAGAAGCACTGAATTTGCCAAAGCGAGCATAGAAAATTATTCCAAACGCTGGTTTGAATATCCATTTCCATCTGCGGTTAATGTTGCCAGTAATATAAGTGGTATGGAATATCCCGGAATTGTTTTTTGTGGATACCAGGACACAGGCGAATCATTGTGGAATGTGACCGACCATGAATTGGGGCATACTTATTTTCCAATGCTGGTAGGAAGCAATGAAAGAAGATATGGATGGATGGATGAAGGGTTTAATCAGTTCATCAATATGATGGCTGCAGATGATTTTAATAATGGTGAATTCAAGCTGGCTCCAATGGATGGACAGAGAATTGCCAATGCACTTACGTCAGAACAAACAGAAAATGTATTACTGACACCGGATGGGATGAAAGAAGGAAATATCAGTGTAAACCTTTATTTCAAACCGGCATATGCGTTGATGTTGCTGAGGAGCCATATAATAGGAGAGAAGAGGTTCGACTATGCATTTCGTAAATACATACGAGATTGGGCTTACAAACATCCTACGCCCTGGGACTTTTTCCGAAGTATGGAAAACAGCACCGGAGAAGATCTTTATTGGTTTTGGAAGGGATTGATACTGGAAAACTATCAACTTGATCAGGCAATTATTGATGTTGAAAAAACCGGAACTTCCGGCGGTGTGCTGATCACGCTAAAAAATTTAAAGAAAATGGCCATGCCTGTGGAGGTGGAACTGACAACCATGAGTGGAAAACTGATCAGGAAAACCCTCCCTGTAGAGATCTGGCAGAACAGCGATACTTATGTTTTCCGCATGGAAACAGCAGAATCCGTAAGGAAGGTGGTGTTAGATCCGGATAAAGTCTATCCGGATATTCATCCCCAGAACAACGTCTGGCAGGGCATCAAGTAAAAAACCACATTTCCACATTTGCAGATTTCCAAATTTTCCTTTACCTTTGCGCTCCATTTACAGTTTAGGCTGTGAATTATTAACCCAAACGGTCCCATAAGAGACTCCGTCTGTACGGAGTACACCAGCAGGGTAATTTGAAAATAGGAACTAATGCCAAAAGTAAAAACCCACTCAAGGGCAAAAAAGACTTTTAAGATTTCCGCTAATGGAAAGATCATGTTCAGGAAGCCTTATCGCGGTCACTTACTGACCAAAAAATCTAAAAAACGCAAGCGTAGCTATCGTATTGAAGGTGAGGTTAACAAGACCAATGTTGATTTTGTTAAAAGGCTCCTGAGGTTGAAATAACCTTTTTTCCATTTTCATTAAACTTTAAAAATCTTTAGATATGCCTCGTTCAGTAAACTCCGTAGCATCAAAAGCCCGCAGAAAGCGGATCCTTAAGCAGGCCAAAGGCTTTTACGGCAAACGTAAAAATGTTTATACCGTAGCTAAAAACGTCCTTGAAAAAGGCTTAACCTATCGTTATGTAGGACGGAAACTCAAAAAGCGTGAGTATCGCGCATTATGGATCACAAGGATCAATGCAGCCGTAAGGGAAGAAGGACTCACTTACTCAGAATTCATCAACAAACTGAAAGTTAAAGGTATTGAGCTCGACAGGAAGGTACTTGCCGACCTGGCCATGAATGAACCAGCTACATTCAAGAGCCTCATCGCTTCAGTAAAATAATATTGTTATTATCATTTGTACCTACCGGATATGAAAATTCATATCCGGTTTTTTTATTTTGCATCCTTCAAAAATCTATTTTTGTACCCGTTTGGAAAAAGTCCGCATTACTATACCGTTAAAATCTGAACAAAGCATTGAGCAATAACACTTATACCGACCTGGTAAAGCAGACGTTTTATTTTCCCCAGGAAGGTTTTGAAGTAAAAGATGGATATCTCCATTTCAACGGACTCAACGTCAAAGCACTTATTGATAAATATGGTACTCCCATGAAACTTACCTATCTGCCAAAGATTGGTATGCAGATCAATAAGGCGAAGGATATGTTTGCAAAGGCTTTCAAAAAACACAAGTACGAGGGTGATTATTTTTATTGCTATTGTACCAAGAGTTCTCACTTTTCCTTTGTAGTGGAAGAAGCACTCAAACACGAGATACATCTCGAAACATCGTATGCCTACGACATAGAGATCATCAATAAACTTTACGAAAAGAAAAAGATCACAAAAGATATTTCCATTATCTGTAATGGTTACAAACAGAAATCTTATACTTCAAGGATCGCAAGGTTATTGAATACCGGATTTAAGAATGTTACCCCTGTTCTGGATAATAAAGAAGAACTGGAAGCTTACAGGAGATCGGTGAAAGTGCCTTTTAAACTGGGTATTCGTGTAGCAGCAGAAGAAGAGCCAACATTTCCTTTTTATACTTCAAGACTTGGATTAAGGGCAAAAGACATATTGGAATTTTATGTTGACAACATAGAAGGTTACGAAGAAAAATTCCAGTTGAAAATGCTTCATATTTTCCTCAATAAAGGCATCAAGGACGACATATATTATTGGAGTGAACTCACTAAGGTCATCAACCTTTATTGCCAGCTTAAGAAAATATGCCCTGAACTGGATTCTATTAATATAGGCGGTGGATTTCCTATTAAACATTCATTAGGATTTGACTATGACTATCAATTCATGGTCAATGAAATTGTAGGCAATATCAAAAAAGCATGTAAGAAAGCCAAAGTTCCCATGCCTAATATATATACCGAATTCGGTAGCTATACAGTAGGGGAGAGTATGGCCCATATTTATAGTGTGATAGGTCAAAAAAATCAAAACGACCGGGAGAGCTGGTATATGATCGATTCATCTTTCATTACTACACTGCCGGATACCTGGGGAATTGGAGAACGATTCCTAATGCTGCCTATCAACAAATGGGATAATGAATACCAACGTGTAGTACTTGGTGGTATCACCTGCGATAGTCATGATTATTACGACTCAGAGGAACATATCAATGAAGTGTTCCTGCCGAAATTGGTGTCGGGTGGTGAAAATAACAATGATAAAGAATCATTGTATGTCGGATTTTTTCATACAGGTGCATACCAGGATCAGATAAGTGGATATGGAGGTATTAAGCATTGCCTTATCCCGTCTCCGAAACATATTATCGTTGAAAAAGATAAGAATGGAAAACTGGTAGATTGGGTTTATGCAAAAGAACAATCTGCTCAAAGCATGTTGAAGATCCTGGGCTATATCAAATAGCCCGGAACTTCAATTATATCTATACTGGTTAGTTATTTACGACTTAGTTCAATTCGACTTTTTCTGTTGCCCGGGTGCATAAGGTTTTGCAGATTGTGATCCGGTAATTTTTTTCTGTTGTCCGGGAGGAAGACCATTTGGATTATTGGTGACAATAACTTTTTTAGGAGTTGTGTTTTTTGAACAGGAAAATAGCAGTAGTGCTGCAATAAAAAATAAGGCTGGGGTCAGAATAATTTTCTTCACGGGTAATAGATTTGTAATTAAGGCGCAAAATAAATGCCATTTCCGAAATTTATGAAATATAAATTCCTATTTGCCGTACTGTTAACCATTTACTCGTTGACAGTCAATGCACAAAGCACAGTTGATTCTGTAAAACTAACAGTGAACAATCTTTTCATTGCTATGCGCAATGCAAAACCGGACATATTATTATCCTGTTTTGCAGATAGTGCTATTCTTCAGACAATTACACGCGATAAAGAAGATCGTGTAAGTATACGAACCGAAGACTATCATGAATTTGCGGATTTTATATCAAAACAACCCGCAGGCAAAGCCGATGAAAGGATCAGTTTTACAGCCATCCATATCGATGGTGATCTGGCTAGTGTCTGGACGCCCTACCAGTTTTATTTAGACGGAAAATTCAGTCATTGCGGTGTAAATTCCTTTCAGCTTGTACGAGTTAACAAGCAGTGGAAAATTCAATACCTGATCGATACGCGGAGGAGGAACTGTGACTAATATCAGTTCACTTTAAGTTTATATTTCTTTATCACCTTCGGATCATTGAAATATTTGTCCGCCTGTTCCTGTGACAGGTTCACATCAACATCCACAGCAGGGAGATCAACAAGTTGCAATTGTACCTGTTTTAATTCTTCCCTGAGTTTTCGTGTTTTATTCAATACATCCGGGTCACGTTCACCTATAAGCGCATTGTCGCTCACAAAGTATTCGAGCCTTTTGGTTAATCCCCGGAGTTGAGCTGCAGTATTTTGTTCCTGTATTTTATTAGGAGCCACTGCTTCTTTTACCGGCACAAGTGTAAGGCCTATGCTGGGCAATATTTTACCGATATCCTGCACTTCGGTACTGCTTGCTGTAGTTGCAAGAATGGTCCCTGCCAATGCAGTACTTGAGCTTGTAATATCAAATGCAGTACGGGTAGATTTATTTGATTTAATAGTCTTGCTGAGAACATAAAAAGTCAGTTTCAAATTCTGGATATAGGCCTTCATTTCATCCGAAACTTTTTTGTGTTCCTGGTATTTTTGCGGATAATTGATCCCGGGTTTTACAGCTATACTTACGAATGCTGTGTCCTTATTAAAAAATTTATCTGAACCGATGAATTGCAGTTGCAACATTCTCTGACGGGTGGTATCATTTTCCTTTATAAAATCATAGGGAACCATCCAGAAAAATTCGTCGTCACATTTACGAATAGGAAAATATGGGCTGATGGGAATATTTGAATTGAAAGTGATTTGTTCAAGAGGGAAAGTTCCTGTTTCACATTGTATCCTGAATCTAATAGTATCGCCTTCTTCCACATACATCGTTCCCAACACACCAGGTTTAACTTTAGAGGGCATTATCTCCGTACTATAAAACATAATGGTCAATGCCGTATCTACACGCTCATTCGGATCAGTAAGACTTTGAACGCCCAGCTCAACACGATAAGGCAGGTCATATTTCAATTTTCCACTGCGAAAAAATGATTTATCAGCCTTAAAATATAAGCTTCCGGTATTCCTGTCGATTTTTACACCAACCGGAGCCTGCTTCAGGTACCAGTAATAGTTTGCCGGATTTTTGTTGATGTGCAGATCGTAATTCAAAACAGAATCCACATGAATCGTGAAATAGGGATTGATGTTATTGATTCGCAGCACCGTATCTATCGGGACGAATACAGGATGCTCCGGTATGGAATCTGTTTTTTTATCCTGGGATAACGAAGTCTGAGAAAGCAGCAGTATGGCTACGGATATTAGAAAAAATCTCAATGACAATAATTTAAAATTGGTTTTTCTGCCGCGAAATTATAAGAATATTGGTCAAAAATCCTATAAGAACTGCTAAAAATAATCCCCCTCTGAGAACAGAGGGGGAAACTAAAAAACCAACTGCTAATACATCTAGTTTTTACTGCATGTACAAATTCTTATTACTGAATTGAAATCTCTTTCGGAGCGATCTTCACTTCTTCTTTTTTGGGAAGCTCAATAAACAGCACTCCGTTTTCATACCTGGCCTGAATATTATCGCTCTGGATGGTATCATCCACCGTAAAACTGCGGGTAAAGGATTTGTAATTGAATTCGCGGCGGACATGGCGATGATTTTCGTCCTTATTTTCCAGTTTTTTCTCTGCTGAAATAGTAAGGATGCTGTTGTCGATGTTTACCTTGAAATCCTTTTTGTCCATCCCCGGTGCAACAATTTCAAGCAAATACGCATTGTCAGTTTCTTTCACGTTTACCGGGACTGTCTGGTTTAAACCTGAAAATTCTTCATTCAGGATCCTTGAAGGAAAATTGTTGAAGAAATCCTCAAATAAGTTGTTAACCCTTTTCTCAGCCGGCCGTTGATTAAATTTTACAAGTGTCATATACCTATGTTTTTATTTGTTTTTAAATACCCTGACATCACTCTGGTGTCAAATGGAATACCAAGCCGGATTTCCTGCAAAATTGTACGTTTACGAGGCGTGTTTATGACAACATGGCTGACAAATTTTCATCTTGTGCCACAAAGTCAGCTTTTGATTATTTTTGTAACAAAATCAGTAATTTTGTGTTTTATTAAAAACAAGCAATCAATATGTATCCGCAAGAAATAGTTATTCCAATGAAAGAAGAGCTCACAGAGAGAGGTTTTGATGAGCTCCTGACAACAGCAGAGGTTGAGTCTACATTACAACAGGAAGGCACCACACTGGTGATGATCAATTCAGTTTGTGGTTGTTCTGCAGGAAGTGCTCGTCCGGGAGTTTTAATGGCAGTAGCCAATAGTTCCCATAAACCAGATCGATTAACCACGAGTTTTGCCGGTTTCGATATTGATGCAGTGAAGAAGATCCGTGAATTTTTATTGCCTTACCCTCCATCTTCACCAGCTATTGCTTTGTTCAAGGATGGACAGTTGGTGCATATGATCGAACGTCACCAAATTGAAGGAAGGCCTGCACAAATGATCGCGCATAATTTAATCGCGGCTTTCGAAGAATATTGTAATTAGTTTTTTTGCTTTGTTCATAGTTGAGGTGATCCCGCTTAATGCGGGATCTTTTCTTTTTACACCAATCCAGTTTTTTAAAGTATAATTGCGGACATTTCTAAAGCATGTATCCAAACCTGTATTTTTTTCTTAAAGAGACTTTTAACATTGAACCCTGGTCCTTTACTCAATACATAAATTCATTTGGATTGCTTGTAGCAATATCTTTTGTACTTGCAGCCATAAATCTTGCAGCAGAATTAAAAAGAAAAGAAAAACAGGGAATACTCTTTCCTAAAGAGGAAACACTGATGGTGGGAGAAGGGGCAAAATTTTCTGACCTACTGTTTAATTTTGTTTTCGGTTTTATTGTTGGATATAAAATACTCGGTGTTTTTTTCAATGGACAGGATGTAAATCCACAGGAATATATTTTCTCTTCCAAAGGATCCTGGGGTGGCGGAATTTTACTGGCCCTGGTTTTTGCAGGATTGAAATATTATGAAAAACAAAAACAGAAACTTTCACAACCAGAAAAAAGGACAGTACGCATTTGGCCACATGAAAGAGTAGGCGATATTACCATAATGGCTGCGGTGGCTGGATTTCTGGGTGCAAAAATATTTGACAACCTGGAGAACTGGGATCGTTTTATTGAAAATCCGATTGCCAATTTATTATCGCCCAGCGGACTTACTTTTTATGGTGGTTTAATTTGTGCAGCCATTGTTATCATTTTGTATGGCAAGTCAAAAAATATTCCTCCACTTCAATTATGTGATGCTGCAGCTCCGGGACTAATGTTAGCTTATGCGACAGGAAGGATAGGATGCCAGGTAGCGGGTGATGGAGACTGGGGAATTTTCAATAGTGCATATACATTAGATAAGGACGGTTCAATCGTAGCCGCAACTGCTGATAATTTCAAAGCAACCCTGATGGCCAATGGAGATTTCACCCAACATCTTGTGAGGGAATATGGCAGTATTGATAAAATCCCACATACCTATTTTCATGGTGCAGATTTCCTTCCCAATTGGTTTTGGGCATATCATTATCCCCATAATGTAAATGAAGTTGGAACAGCAATCTCAGGATGCACTGGAAATTATTGTATGCAGTTGAATCCTTTAGTATTCCCAACACCGTTATATGAATTCATTGTGTGCATCATTCTTTTTTTCGTTTTATGGATGGTTCGCAAAAAGCTTACTGTAGCCGGACAAATGTTTGGTTTGTATTTAATGTTTAATGGCGTAGAGAGATTCTTTGTTGAAAAGATCAGGGTCAACTCTACCTATTCCATTTTTGGCTTTCATCCCACACAAGCCGAACTGATCTCCGCATTACTTGTCGTAGCAGGCGCCGTACTTTTCTTTCTGCCAAAATTCAGAAAATCAACTTCCCTGGCGTAAGAAAATCCATTCCCGCTCCTGTAGAAAAAATGCCGTTCATCCCAACGAATGGTTAAACATGTAACCTTCATCAGATTACTGCGTATCATCTGTATCAAACATTTGTTCCGGAAATCAATGTTTTAGACCACCCAACACAAAACAAGTATCTATGCTATGCATAGTACATAGTTTTGATATGTATTAGCCATTAAAAGGTACTAAAATTATTAATTATGAGAAAAGCGTGGTTATTGATCACCGGATGTTTGTTTACATTGGTAGGATTTACTCAAACCGGAACTATATCCGGAAGGCTGAAAGACAATTCAGAAAAGGCAATAGCGGGCGCAACGGCTTCCTTATTAAAGGCAGTTGATTCCGTCCAGATCAAAACTACAGTTACAGATAATGACGGCGTTTTCAGGTTTTCTGGTTTGCCTAAGGGTAAATACCTGGTGGCTTTAACCAATGCCGGATTTAAAAAGAAAATTTCAGCAGTTGTCGACCTTGATAACGATGGCTCGGTTCAGGAACTGGGCACCATTAAACTCACCGAAGATGCAAAAGACCTGCAGACTGTAAATGTTACTTCAAAGAGGCCATTTATGGAACAGAAGCTCGACAAGATGATCATCAATGTTGACGCGGCAGTTACTAATGCCGGTTCTAACATTCTTGAAGTTTTGGAAAAATCTCCCGGCGTAACCATAGATAAAGATGGAAATATCAGCCTCAAAGGAAAACAACAAGTGCTGATCATGATCGATGGCAGGCCTACATATCTTGGCCCGACTGAACTTGCCAGTCTGTTGAAAAGCATGCCGGCAAGTAATGCAGACCAGATTGAAATCATGACCAATCCTTCCGCGAAATATGATGCCTCGGGTAATTCCGGTATCATCAACATCAAGACCAAGAAAAACAAACAGCAGGGATTTAATGGAAGCATCAATCTGAATTATACGCAAGGCGTTTACTGGCGAACCAATGATAATTTCAACCTGAATTACAGAACTGGAAAATTCAATTTTTTTGCCAACGGTGGATACAGCAAATGGAACAGTTTCCAGGACCTGGAAATTAACCGCAAATTCCACACTCCTGGTGTAAAAGATATAAACGCCATTTTTGACCAGGAAACAAACATGAGAACCAACAGCAATAATTTCATGACGAAAATCGGCGTAGACTATTATCTCAGCAAGAAAACAACACTTGGAGTAATTACTACCGGACTTTTCAATCCTGAAAAATTTAAAAGCAAAAGTTTAAGTTATCTGCAGGATGGTGAATCCAATGTTGACTCAATCGTCTATGCATTAAGCAATAGTGAAGGCGAGTGGAAAAACGGAACCGTTAACCTCAACCTGCGTCACCAGTTTGATACTACAGGAAGAGATATCAGTGTTGACCTGGATTATGCATCATACAATTCTGCCAGCACGATGGATTTTACAAATACCACTTATACACCTGACTGGATGCCTTTAGATGAAACAATTCTTCGTGGTGACCTGCCAGTGCATATTGATATATATTCTGCCAAGGTGGACTATAGTCAGAATTTAATGAAAGGTAAACTGGAAGCCGGAGCAAAAAGCAGTTATGTTTCTACTGACAATGCTGCAAACTATTTTAATATCACCAATTTCGGTGAGACAGTAGATTATGGCAAGACCAACAACTTTATTTACAAAGAGAATATCAATGCCCTCTATGTAAATTTCAACAGGCAGATCAAAAAATTCAATTTCCAACTGGGTCTGAGATATGAATACACTCATTACAAAGGAAACCAGTTTGGAAATCCCCAGAGAAAAGACTCAATATTTTCCACAAGCTATGGAAACCTCTTTCCATCTGTATTCCTGAGTTACCAGGCAAGCAAGGATTTTCAGTGGGGCTTTAATGCAGGAAGGAGAATTGACAGGCCTGCATACCAGGACCTTAATCCGTTCCTTTTCTTCCTGGATCAGTATACCTACCAGGCAGGTAATCCATTTATCAAGCCGCAGTATACAACCAATTTCGAATTCTCAAATACGTATAAAGGATTCCTGACTACAACGATCAACTATAGTCATACTATCGACTTCCAGACAGAAACATTTGAACAGGCCAAATTACCAAATGGTGAAGATGGATATGCTACGATTGTCCGCCAGGGAAATATAGGAACCCGCAATGCTGGTGGAGTTGCTGTGAGTGCACAATTTCCGGTGAACAAATGGTGGACTGCGATTCTTTACACCAATCTTAACTATGCAAGATTTACCGGTGAAGTAAATAATGACAAGGTGGATGTTGAAGCTGTGAATCTCACTGTCAACGTTAACAACCAGTTCCGTTTTGAAAAAGGATGGAGTGCAGAACTTAGCGGATGGTACAGGTCGAAAGGTGTTGAAGGACAAATAATGATCGACCCGATGGGGCAGGTAGCCGCAGGTGTTACTAAGCAAATCCTGAAAGGGAAATCTACCGTCAAATTAAACGTACGCGACATATTCTATACGCAGGTCGTAACGGGTCATATTAACTTTCAAAACACGGAAGCTTATTTCAAGAATTCAAGGGATACCAGGGTAGTTACCCTCAGCTTTATCTATCGTTTTGGTAAACCAATGAAAGACGCCAAGCCAAGTAAAAAAACAGGCGGTGCCAGTGAAGAACAAAACCGTGTAAAACTCAATAACAACCAATAAGCCAGATCACGACATGAGAAGGCGCCCCACCTAAATGGTGGGGTTTTTTATTTGGGTATGATTACCTTTGTTCAAAATTCCTTATGCCATCTTTCGATATCGTTAGCAAGGTTGACGCACAATTGCTCGACAATGCAGTTAATGTAACCAGGAAAGAAATCACCAACAGATTTGATTTTAAAGATTCGCATGTAGTAATAGATCTCGACAAAAAAGAATACAAATTGAAACTGGAAACAGCTGATGATATGAAAATGCAGCAGCTGATCGATGTACTGATCAACCGTTCAAATAAACAGGGTATATCACCCGAAGCTTTCGACCTGAGTAAAGAAGCATATCCCAGTGGCAAAACGGTAAAAAAAGAAGTCTCGGTTAGAAATGGGCTGAAACAGGAAGACGCTAAAAAGCTCATCAAATTGATCAAAGACTCAGGACTGAAAGTCCAGGCCCAGATCATGGATGAAATGGTAAGGGTCACCAGCAAGAAAATTGATGACCTGCAGGAAGTGATCCAGCTTTGCAAAACCTCCGAGCTCGGACTACCGCTCCAATATGAAAATATGAGGGGCTAACCCAAAAAAGAGTGCAAATGTGATAAAATGTGAATATGTGCCTGGTTTTTGTATGAAATTCCTCCAATTAAAATTGGATAAAACGGCTTTTTGCCTTAATTTTGCAGCCTGTTTTTACACTTATGCATGGCCAAATCCATGCACACAAAACAAGAAATTATGAAAAAAGGTCTTCATCCTGAACAATACAGGTTAGTTGTTTTCAAAGACATGAGTAATGGACATCAATTCCTTACCCGCTCTGCAGCCTATTCGAAAGAAATGGTGAAATGGGAAGATGGTAATGAATATCCATTGTTGAAGCTGGAGATTTCCAACACTTCTCACCCGTTCTTTACCGGTCAGAAAATGTTGGTGGATACTGCTGGTCGTATCGACAAATTCAAAAAGAAATACGAGAAAAAAGCTTAATAGCATTTATTAATAGGAAACCCTCTTGCAAAAGAGGGTTTTTTATTTTTTGTAGTTTAGCATTCCATGGATATTTCCCGGTTTACTGATAAGCATTGCAGGGAGCAGTTGATGCCATTTACCCTTACCCGTCATACGGTTGACATCAGGGTAGGCCTATTTACAATAAAAGAGAGATGGGAAGCCGCCGAATTGAAATTTCCAGGATTAAGACTTCCTCCCATCATTCCCGCTGATATTATTCCAGGAAACGCTTTGTTTTCCCTATTGTGTGAAATGTCATGGGAAGATGCCCTTAAACATACCGATGCGTTTCGTGTATTGGAGTTTCCATGGCAGATCAGCCTTTATAATGACTGGGCAATTAAACAAGATTTTATTCTCGCAACAAAAGGCAGAACCAGTGCAACCATTTCGCCTACTGTTAAACGTATGGGAGAAGGTGAGGTATTTTTTGAAGAGGGAGTTATTGCCGAACATTGTTATATAAATACCAGTGCAGGTCCGGTTTATGTTTCTGAAGGTGCAGAAATAATGGAAGGATCAATGTTAAGGGGTCCAATATTTATTGGTAACTCAAGCATCATAAAAATGGGAGCTACCATTTACGGCGCAACTACTATTGGTCCGCAATGTGTAGTAGGCGGAGAAATTAAAAACAGTGTGTTTTTGGGATACTCCAACAAAGCACACGAAGGCTATCTTGGCGACTCAGTGATTGGAGAATGGTGCAACTTGGGAGCTGGCACAACCTGTTCAAATCTTCGGAATACGGCTACTGCTGTAAAGGTTTGGAGGATGGACAAACATGCATTTGGGAACGCAGGATTGAAATGCGGAGTATTAATGGGCGATTATTCAAGATGCTCCATCAATTCATCATTCAACACAGGAACAGTGGTAGGTGTTTCGGCAAATATTTTTCAGCCTGGTGTATTGCTTCCAAAATTTATCCCCAGTTTTTCCTGGGGCCCGGTTCCCGATCTAAAGTATACATTTGAAAAAGCTTTGACTGATATCAACAATTGGATGAATTTTAAAAATAAGGCTTTGAGCCAGGAACAGATAAATACATTACAACATATATTTAGTAATACTTAAACTCATGAGAAAAAAGATCGCCGCCGCAAACTGGAAAATGAATCTTCGTAAAGAACAGGGTGAACAACTCCTGACTGCTATTTTACAGAAAAACATTTCCCTCAAGCCACACCAGTTTGCCATTTTTGCAGTTCCATTTCCTTACCTCGAAATGGCCAACGAAAAAATATCCGGCAAAATAAATTACTCCATTGCTGCACAGAATTGTTACCATAAAGCTGCCGGTGCATTCACTGGCGAAATTTCTGCAGAGATGTTGAGTTCGATGCATATTCCTTATGTTGTTTTAGGTCATTCAGAAAGAAGGGAATATTTCGCGGAAACAAATGCAATGCTGGCAGAGAAATTGAATCTCGCTTTATCAAACGGACTTCAGCCTATATTTTGTTGCGGTGAGCCTTTATCAGTTCGTGAAGAAAATGGCCAGAATGAATACGTTGAAAAACAATTAAGGGAAAGTCTTTTTCACCTGGATTCGGAACAGATAAAAAAAGTCATCATAGCTTATGAACCAATCTGGGCAATAGGTACCGGCAAAACAGCAAGTTCTGAGCAAGCTCAGGAAATGCATGCTCATCTGAGGAAAGTTATGGCAGGAAAATATGGAACTGATCTGGCCAATGAACTATCTGTTCTTTATGGAGGAAGCGTAAAAGGTTCCAATGCAGTAGAAATATTTTCACAACCCGATGTTGATGGTGGATTGGTTGGTGGTGCTTCACTAAATGCTGAAGAATTCAGCCAGATCATCTCAGCACTTCCTTAGTTTTAATAATAAGATTAATTGTCGGTGAAGGGTAAAGCTGAATTCAAATAATTGAACATGGGGCTTTTGAACCAAATTCTTGTCAACTCCCTTTACCGATTTATTTCTATCGTATTTCAGTTCCTCGTTACCATTTTTGTTTCCAGGTTAATTGGACCAGATGGCCTTGGTTTATATTCTTTGCTGTTAGCAAATGCCAACATAATACTCATTTTTACTTCTTTAGGTATTCCATCAGGTATTATATTTCATACTGCTAAAAAAGATCTTGCGAAAAATTCATTGTGGAGTATCGCTTTTATTTCTGCTTTAGCGCAGTTTGCGTTGGTCGGAATCGTTGAATTTATTCATTGGAAATTATGGGGGAGGTTTCTTATCTGGCCTTCTGACGAACCGATCAAAGGAGCCCTGGGTTTATTGTTTTTCTTTTCACTTTTGATTACAGAGCGATATGCTGCATTTTATACCGGAAGCAACAGGCTTAAATGGTATAGTATGCAACAAGCCGGCATTTCATTCCTGGTAATCATTTCATTAGCTTACTGGCTGTTTTCCGGAACTCAGCCATCTTCTTACCAGGTCATATTGTTATTAATTATTTCTTCTATTCTTCAGATGGTCACCACCGCAATTGTTTTTACCAGGATCGGTTCATTACAATTGCAGGAAAATACATTACCACAGAATAAATCCTCTTTCTTTAATTATTCCATGCTGGCATGGGTTGCGAACAGCATCCAATTTTTGGTATACCGTATCGATTTCTGGATACTGCATTATTTTCATGGCGACAATGAACTTGGTTTGTATGCTTTGTCGGTAAGGATCGGACAAACGTTCTGGATCATACCTGCATTATTATCTACCATCATTTTGCCAAATATGACCTCTGCTTCATTTGAACCCAAAACAATGGAAAGGATAATTCGCTTATCCAATACTGTAAACCTGGTAATTGCAATTGCAATTGTTGTCTTATCGCCCGGTTTATTACCGTTGGTTTTCGGACAGGAATTTTCTGGCAGCATAGTTCCACTGATGATCATTTTACCCGGGGTGTTATTTGTGTCAATGCATACTTTGCTGGCAGCTTATTTTGCTGCAAAAGATAAAGTCAAATACAACCTGCAGGCTTCAATTCTCGCCCTTGTGTCAATTACCTTACTTGATTTTTTACTGATACCTTCTATGGGAAGGACGGGTGCTGCATTAGCCAGCACTATAGCGTATTCAGTCAGCAGCATGTATGCATTAATGTTATATTGCAAAATGGAAGGATATTCTATACACAGAATAATATTGGAGAGATCTGACCTGCAATGGCTGGAAATGCGAATTAGTGGTTTATTGTCAAGCAACCGCAAATCATGACGAATAAAATACGTTTATACAAAGTTTTTCCTTCTGAAGTTATCGACGGTGATAAACCATATATACTCTGGCTGGCCAGTTGGTACCCAAGTAAGACTATGCCTTATAATGGTGATTTCATCCAGCGCCATGCATATGCTGCAGCCATCTATCTCAATATCCTTGTTGTTCATACTATTCATGATCCCAAAGCAACTGATGATATCATTTATGAAGTCAGGGAACAGCCTAATTTAAAAGAGATCATTATTTATTTCCGCGATAATGGCGATACATCAACCATATGGGGAAAGCTGAGGTATAATTTCCGTTTTTACCAGGCAATAAGAAATTTTATTTCGGTACTATTTCTTCATAGATCTTTACCCCGGATTGTGCATGTGCATGTTCCTATGAAGATGGGGAAAGTGGCATTATGGATAAAAGAAAAATGGAAGATCCCATTCCTGCTCAGCGAACATTCTGCTTCTTATCTTCCAACTGCACCTGATTACTTTTTTAAAAGGTCTGGCTTCTACCAGAAAAATGTGCAGAGAATATTTGCACAGGCGTTTACAGTGACCAATGTTTCTGACACTATTTCCAAAATTCTTCAGAAAATATTTACGATCCGGCAAATCACCATTATCCGGAATGTCGCAGACGAAAAATTATTTTTCTACTCGCCGAAGTTGGAAGGCAATTTTCGTTTTATCCATGTCTCTACGATGAACCATCAAAAGAATTTTGACGGGTTAATAAATGTATTTGAAAAACTATATTCCCGGAACAATGAGGTGGAGTTGTTGTTGGTAGGTCCAATGCCCTCAGCCGCGAGCGAAAGACTGGACCGGTCGCCTGCAAAACATGCCGTGATGTGTACGGGAGAAATTAATTATGGTGAGGTAGCCAGATTTATGCAGGAAGCAAATTGTTTTGTTTTGTTTAGCAGGTATGAAAATTTTCCCTGTGTAATTGTAGAAGCGCTTTGTTGTGGGTTACCGGTAATTAGTTCTGATGCCGGTGGAGCTGCAGAGGGAATTAATGATCGGAATGGAATTGTTGTTCCAACAGAAAATGAAGCGGCGTTGCTGACGGCGATGAATAAAATGATCAGTGAATATGCCAATTATCATCGTCCATCAATAGCCGAAGACGCCAAGTCAAAATATAGCTATCAAACTATCGGTAGAAAATTCGGGCAACTTTATTTAGCGTCAAGCTTAGGGTAAAATTTGAAATAACTAGTTTTTGAGCTTGGTTACCAAAGCAATATACTCTTCCATTGCTTTTTCTTTCGTCTTACCGCTTAATTCAGACCAGGCCTCATATTTGGCTTTTGCGACAAAATCGAAAGGATTTGAAGGTGGATCGCCCGCGATATCACCTTCGGTTGCTTGTTTATAAAGGGAATATAGTTGCAATAATGTTTCATTGCTTGGTTTCTCAGACAGTGATTTGCTTTCTTTTACGGCGGTTTCAAACTGTTCCTTGATTTCCATCTTTAGCATTTGAGTAAAAATAAGCCAAAAAGGTCAATGATTAGATCAATTAAGCATGATCAGAACCAGTTATTCATCGCCCGACCGAAGTCTTTTTATTACCTTTGCACCTCGTTTAACGAAGATCAAGAAATGAAGCAAATCCGTAATTTTTGTATAATAGCTCATATAGACCATGGTAAAAGTACACTGGCGGACAGATTACTCCAGGTTACTAAAACTATCAGCGACCGTGACATGATGGACCAGGTATTGGATGATATGGACCTGGAACGTGAAAAAGGAATCACCATCAAGAGTCACGCCATCCAAATCAATTACCAGCATACTGACGGACAGGAGTATATCCTTAACCTTATTGACACTCCCGGACACGTGGATTTCAGTTATGAGGTTAGTCGTGCATTGGCAGCATGTGAAGGAGCATTATTGCTTGTTGATGCTACACAGGGAATTCAGGCACAAACTATCAGTAACCTTTATCTCGCCGTTGAAAATAATCTCGAGATCATTCCAGTGATCAATAAGATCGATATGGATGGTGCGATGATCGAAGAAGTGAAAGACCAGATCGTTGAATTGATCGGATGCAAACCAGAAGATATCCTGCTTGCAAGCGGAAGAACAGGTATTGGGGTGGAAGAGATACTCACGGCAATTGTCGACAGAATACCTTCTCCAAAAGGAAATCCTGATGCTCCACTTCAGGCATTGATATTCGATAGCGTCTTCAATAGTTTCCGTGGCATCATCGTTTACTATCGAATTCTTAACGGCAGTATTAAAAAAGGTGACAAAGTAAAATTCGTATCTACCGATCAGGAATATTTCGCTGATGAGGTTGGGATCCTGAAATTAAAAATGTCTGAAAAACCAGTTGTCACTTGCGGCGACGTGGGATATATTATTACTGGTATTAAAAATGCCAAGGAAGTAAGAGTGGGTGATACGTTAACAAATGCAGTTAATCCAACACAGGAAATTGTCAAAGGTTTTGTTGAAGTAAAGCCGATGGTTTTTGCTGGAATTTTCCCCGTTGATACGGATGATTTTGAAGAGTTGAGAGAATGTATGGATAAGCTTCAGTTGAATGATGCTTCGCTTACTTATGAGCTGGAAACATCACAGGCACTGGGTTTTGGATTTCGTTGCGGATTCCTCGGATTACTGCACATGGAAATCATACAGGAAAGGCTGGAAAGAGAATTCAATCAAACCGTTATTACAACTGTTCCTAACGTAAGTTTTGTTTCCTATACTACATCGGGTGATAAGGTGATCGTGAATAACCCAACAGAAATGCCTGATCCGGTTAAGATAGATGTGATTGAAGAACCATTTATTAAAGCCCAGATAATCACCAAGCCTGAATATATTGGCAACATTATGACGCTTTGTCTTGGTAAAAGGGGCAACCTGATCAATCAGAGTTATCTGACTACAACCAGGGTGGAATTGCTTTTTGAAATGCCACTTACCGAGATCGTATTCGATTTTTATGATAAATTGAAAAGCCAGACCCGTGGCTATGCATCATTCGATTATCATCCAATTGGTTTAAGGGAAGCAGATATCGTTAAAATGGATATCCTTCTGAACAATGAAAAAGTAGATGCGCTTAGTGCACTTATCCATCGCAGCAGGGCCCAGGATTTTGGCCGAAAGCTTTGTGAGAAACTAAAAGAGCTTTTACCAAGGCAGCAATTCCAAATCGCTATCCAGGCAGCTGTTGGTGCTAAGATCATCGCCAGGGAAAATATTTCTGCCTTACGTAAAGACGTAACCGCAAAATGTTATGGTGGTGACATCAGCCGTAAAAGGAAACTGTTGGAGAAACAAAAAGAAGGAAAGAAAAGGATGCGTCAGATCGGTTCTGTAGAAGTACCACAGGAAGCTTTCCTTGCTGTACTTAAACTGGATTGATCAATTCCCGCCGCCGGATTTCTTTTTTGTTGTTTTTTTTGCAGGAGGCGGTGGATTTTTTCCGCCAAGCTTGTCTTCGCTAAGTGGTGCTACAATTGGAGCTTCACCGTCTTTCAGTGCAAAATTGAAGACTTTATCTACGTGAACCCATTTTCCATCTTTCCATTTGAATCCTTCATAATCACCATCAGGGATATATGTATATTTTTTATCGGGCTCATTGTTTTCTGATATCAGGTGATCGTAAATGATCATGTCAAGCTCTTCATCAAACTGCAGCCTTGCATTTCCGTCTTTTTTATATTCGATCCAGAACCTTGCCTGGGTCGGCCTTTTCAGACTGTCTTCTTCAAAACTAAAATAAGGGCCGCCGAAAACCGGTTTCCCGGATGCATCAAATGTCAACACCTCAATTCGTTTCTTGGTACTCTTCATTGTATTCTCATCATATCCGAGTAATGTATAATAATGTGTGTTATTTATCTTTTTCTGAACGATCTTATAATAGATCGATCCAATCCACCATTCATTATTGGTAACGGTATCAATAGGATGTGATATCACATTGGTGCGATCGATAAGGGGAAATAGTTTCAAAGAACCGTCTGTTGTTTTAATCTGGATTGCACCATGTCTCCTGGTGAGACTTTCGTCGCGAACAACCTGCCAGGTGAATATGCGAAAAACGGAATCCGGTGAATACATTTTTGAAATATGCACAACGGAATCAAAAGGATAACTGAATGAATTTGGAATTTTCAATGCCCTTACCAGCATTCGTGTAAAAAGACTGTCGGCCCTGAAACGTTCTGATGCTTCCCTGGCATTTACAATTTTGGAAGCTATTTCACGAAGTGAATCTTCTTTAGAACGTAAGAGTTGTTTATTGCCGGCACCGTCCTGTCCACTTACCGTAGCTAATAAAAAACAACAGTAGAGGGTAATAAGGGCAGGAAGAGTTTTTCTCATATTGAACATGTAACAAAATTGCAGAAAAATTATTTGTTAACCACCGATTTTTGCAAAGCTTTAGCAAGCGTAAAAAGATCCTGAAAAACAGCATCAATAGAGGGGTGGGGTAGCAGGGGCGAAGGTTTTGCAGATGGAATAAATACGGTTAACATACCCGTAGATTTACCAAATTGCATGTCGCTCATCGTATTGCCAACCATTAAAGATTTCTGCAGATCAATTTCAGGAAACTCATCCTTAGCCTGCAAAGCCATACCGCTGTTGGGTTTGCGGCAGGGATCATCATCATTTATAGAAGTGCAATAAAAGATCTTATCAATATGCCCGCCTGCATTCTCAATAGACGTTACCAGGTTTTTATTTATGTTGAGCAGGTCTTCGATACTCATCAATCCTTTGCCCACACCTTTCTGATTAGTAACAATAAAGATCCTGTTAAAAATTCGGCTAAAAATGGGAAAAGACTCAATAACGCCATCAATGAACTCAAAAGAGTCCCAGTTCCGGACATAGTCAGTTTCTGATTCATGGTTGATCACACCGTCGCGATCTAAAAAAAGCGACCATCCATGTTGTATTTGATCGATGCGGCTCATGGCAGTTTTTTGATTTCATCCTGTGCCCGGAAATAATCCTCCGGCACTCCAATATCTATAAAATATCCGTCCTGAACCACTCCAAAAATCCTTCGTTGTCCAATCTTTTTTTCAAGATAGTCAGCTTCAAAAGAAAATTCTCCGTTCAATTCATTTTCCAGAAACAATCTTTTATTCAACAAATAAAACCCTCCGTTGATCAAGCCCTCAGACACTTGTGTCTTTTCATGAAATGAAGCAATGGAATAATCCCGGTTGAGTTTTACCTCACCATATCGGCTAAACGATTTCATGGGCTTAAGCGCCAGGGTACATTCTGCACCGCACATATGATGAAATGATGCCATTTTATCTAACTTAACTTTAAACAATGTGTCTCCGTTTACGATGGCAACTGTATTTTCCTTACAATGCTGAAGGGCTTTCATAATTGCTCCTCCGGTGCCAAGAGGCTTTTCTTCCAAAACCAGCACCTGATCTAAATGGGAATATTGCGTCTGCAAATGATCTACAATCTGTCTATGTTCTTTGCCAATTGCAAAAATGAATCTCTGTATACCAGATTGTATTAATTCGTTCAGTATATAATCAAGAAAAGGCCTTCCGTCAACAGGTGCCAGCGTTTTGGGTATTCCGGGTACCGTACTCTGTAAACGGGTACCTTCTCCACCTGCCAGTATGATCGCTTCTTTGGTTATCATTCGTTAGAAAAGAATGACTCTTCCGATAATTGACAAATTATATGACCTAATAAAATATGCGATTCCTGAATCCTCGGCGTGTCGTTTGACGGAACATTGACCAGGTGATCACTAAGTGTTTTCAACTGTCCGCCTGACTCACCTGTAAATCCAACGGTTATGATTCCTTTGCTCCTGGCCATTTCAAAGGCCTTGCAAATATTGGCAGAATTACCCGATGTGGAAAATCCAAATAATACATCGCCCTCATTGCAAATTCCTTCTACCAGTCTCGCATACACGATATCATAACTATAATCATTTGCGACAGCAGTCATATAGGAGCTATTACAATGGAGGGCTTCAGCAGGTAATGCTTTCCTGTCTTTATAAAACCTTCCGCTAAATTCAGCAGCAAGATGTTGTGCATCGGCAGCGCTTCCTCCATTACCGCAGAACCATAAACGATTCCCCTGCTTAAGAGCGCTAACGGTCTGTTTCACGATCTCTTCTATTTTTAGGGTTGTCTGTTTATCGGACAGTAATTTCTGCTTTACTTCAATAGAAGCTGATATAAGCGATTCGGTTTTTGTCATTTTATTCTAATTCTGTCCAGGCAGTCATTCCCTGGCTGCTGAATGTAAATGGTTTCATTGATCCGCCAAAATTATGCAAAGCATCGCATACCATCTGCCGACTATTATGCGGACAATAAAATATCATGAATCCACCTCCACCTGCGCCTGATATCTTTCCCCCTGAGGCGCCTGCCCTGATTGCAGCAGCATAAATTTCCTCGATCATCGGATTTGATATTTCTGCAGCCATTTTCCTTTTATGAGTAAATCCCATATCCAGTAAAGGTCCAATATCATCAATGTCTCCCCGCGACAATGCTTCATTCATCATTTGGCTTTGATGCTTTAAAGCATGCATCGCTGAAATGGATGGCTGGTTGTGTTGGATCACATTTTCCATCTGCTCCCTGATGATAAAAGAGGATTCCCTGTTTATCCCGGTATAATAAAGTAATAAATTATTCTCAAGTTTGCCGGCGTTCTCACTATTCAGAATTATGGGTTTTACATTGACTGTTCCTTCTTCAAATTCCATATAGTTTAGTCCACCAAATGCAGCAGCATACTGATCCTGCTTTCCTCCGGGGAACAAAAGGAATTTCCTCTCCACATCGTAAGCATACTGTGCAACCATGAAAGGATCATGTGGAATTTTCAACATTTCGAAAAATACACCTGCCAGCGCTACCATCAACGTAGAAGAAGTTCCCAGGCCTGAGCCAATCGGTGCACCAACGGTAGTGGATAAGCGAAATCCGGTGCTAAACGGGCCGTAATCCTTAAGTATGCAGTTGTGCATCCCTTTCAGGAGATCAAGGGAACCATTGATGGATATTTCTTCATTCAAATTACCACTAAATGACGCGTTCCTGTCCGCAGAATACAACTCTACCACTTCAGACTCCAATGGAGTAATTACTGCATTTGCATAATGCGAGATGGTAGCATTGATTACGGCGCCACCATATATATCTGCATAAGGACTTACATCTGTGCCTCCTCCGGCAAGCCCGATACGCAGTGGCGCTGTAGATTTAAATACCATTGGCAAGATCGAGAATGGCTTTCACCAGTCGGTTCCAGGAATATTTTTTCTTCTCTTCGCGAAGATGAGGCAAAAAATGATCTTCGCCTAAAGCATAAAATTCAATGATATGATCAGCAATGGAAACAGGATCAGGTTCTGCAATAAGTCCGGCTTTTCCATCTGGTACCATTGCAGGTAATCCACCAACATTAGTAACGATCATTGGCTTCTCAAAATGATACGCAAGTGGCGTTACTCCACTTTGAGTAGCGTGACGATAAGGCTGCACAACAAGGTCTGCAGCACTGCAGTAAAACCTGACTGCATCATCATTTATAAATGATGTACGCATGATCACCTGCTCTGAAATATTTAATTCTTCGATCAACTTTAAATAGGGTTGGGGGTCTTCGTAAAATTCACCAGCAACCAACAATCGTATTCCGGAATTCTTTATTTTTTCTTCTGCCATCGCCCGGAATAATAAGTCGAGCCCTTTATACTCCCTGATAAATCCGAAAAATAATATCAATTTACCAGTCTCGGGAATACCCAGCCATTTACGGGCGGCAGCTTTCTCAACGGGGTCGCCGAAATTATCATATAGCGGATGAGGAATATAAATGGCTTTTTTCTGCGGTTCAAAAACGCGGAGATCTGACAGTACTTTTTCACTCAGTGTTACAAATGCATCAGCAGATTTAAGAAAATAGCGGGTTAATATTTTATCTCCCGGTCGTTTCTCGTGAGGTACAATATTATCGGCAATGCAAATGATCCTGGTATGTTTATTTTTTTTGGCAGTTCTCAAAATGCTTCCCAGTGAAGGACCCATAAATGGAAGCCAATACCTGACTATGATAATGTCCGGCTTGAGTTTTCTTAGTTCATTACCAACTTTTATCCAGTTGAGTGGATTAATGGAATTGACAGCTTGTTTGATGTTGAGATCAGCCGGCGCTTTTTCAGTGGAATACTGCGATTTGCCTGGAAATAAAAATTCTGGGTATTGAAGTGAAAATGTATAAATACTAACCTTATATCCTTCACTGATAAGTTCCCTGGCAAGACGTTCGTTAAAAGTAGATAACCCACCTCCACGTAAAGGCCAGGCGGATCCGAGGATTACAATATGCTTATGCCCTTCCATCCCTTAACCCAATGGTTTCTTCCACCATATAACTGTTACGCTCAGGGGAACTTCTTGCGATCAGTTCGCCGATAAAACCTGCGAGGAAAAATTGTGAACCAATAACCATGGCAACAAGGGCTATATAAAAAGCTGGTTTATTTGTTAGTGCAAAACTTGTATCAAAGAATTTTGAGAAAACCAGGTAGAGTACCATTATAAATCCAAGGAAAAAAAATGCAGAACCCAGCAATCCAAAAAACTGCATTGGTTTTTTACCAAATTTCCCGATAAACATTATGGAAGTAAGATCAAGAAAACCATTGACAAATCGTTCCCATCCAAACTTGGTAACACCATATTTCCTGGGCCGGTGTTCCACTACTTTCTCCCCGATTTTATTAAAACCTGCCCATTTGGCAAGTACGGGAATATAACGATGCATTTCTCCGTATACTTCAATCGACTTAACTACTTTTTTACGATATGCTTTTAATCCGCAGTTAAAATCATGAAGTCGTATTCCGGACATTTGCCGGGTAATTGCATTGTAAAATTTGGAGGGAATATTTTTGGTGAGCACATTATC
>Ga0207701_10001310_pt1 | contig 26278 bp, 24 predicted proteins | sample KBSSwiSSwithPhiX_FD_184294 | JGI IMG/M metagenome (GOLD analysis project Ga0207701, IMG submission 184294) | Switchgrass rhizosphere bulk soil microbial communities from Kellogg Biological Station, Michigan, USA, with PhiX - S5 (SPAdes) (version 2) | ecosystem: Environmental > Terrestrial >... | reverse complement strand
GTGTAGCTCTGATATCCCCCCAAAATGGCGTTGATTGCGTCGAAGATCGCGATGTGAACAATCGCCATGGCGCGGCTGGAACGGCCGGGGCCCAGTTGTTCGCCGAACACGCGGTTTTCGCCGGGAGCAACCGGGGTGTGATCCAGACCGGTAGCATCGATCGCAATCCGATTCCATCGATGCAACACATCACTGGCGAGATTTGGATTTTTGTTAGAGGATGTAGCGGGCTGGCGATGAAACTCCGGGCCATAAAAATCGCGGAACGTGCCGGCGGGGCCGCGAGCAAAGGCAGTGGAGGAGATGGCGAATAGCAATAGGAATGAGAATTTCATGGATGAATGAGAAATGCCAAGGTTATGAGATCAAAACCGACGGGGCCTTGATATTGTGCGGCTCGGCCGGAAACTCAACCGAAAACAGCAGCGCCGTGGAAAGAATTATTTCCGGCGCAGCGGGACAATGATTTCCTGATCGTGGCGAAGAAGGACGACGTGGCCGTCGTTAATCGCTTTGACGGTGATCTGATAGATTTGATTGCCCAGCTGCAAGCCAAATTGCTGGCCTTCGCTCATCGTTCGCCCGTTAATGATCGCGTAATGCGCTTTTGGATCGAGCGTGATTGATGAGACGACAAAAGATGACGGAGGAATAGCCGGTCCCGCATGGTCCGGCCCAGTCTTAGCCATTTTCGGAGCTGGCTTCCATCCGATTGGCCAAAACGGATTGCGCTCGTTGGCTTCGACATTGAAGGAGGACTTATGCTTCAATTCCATCGAAGGCGTCTCGTCTGCCAGCAAAATGCTGCTGCAGGTCATCAGGCAAAGGTAAAACAGCTTCTTCATTTCTTGTCGATGATAGTGGAGGCGGTAAAGACGATCTCCTGCATCTCAGGGTCATTCGCGGCGGCGTGAATACGTAGTCGCCGGATCGACAGTAGCGGATTTGAATTCTCCAGAAGGGCAATTGCTTTGCCCAAGCTCCCAAAGTCCGCCTGCGGCAGATCGACGTTCCAGAGATACCGATTCCAGCCAGCGAGTTCCTTTTCTTTAAACGCGCTACTGGTTTCGAGCCGGGTCATTACTTTGTCGATTTGCTGGCCAGCGAAAAATGTTTTCATTCGCGGGGGAAACCATGCGATTGGTGCACTATCGGGGCTAAGCGCGCGCAGGGCATCGTAGCGGACGGTAGCGGCATGCGCACTCTCCTCTAGTTTTGTCGCTTTCGATATCTCAGCCTTGGAGGTCGCAATTTTCTGCTCGAGCTCGTTGATTTTCCCCTGGATCGAATTCCGGCTATTGTTCAGCGGCCCGAGGAAGAATGTAAAATAGACGTAAAGCAGCCCGATCAAGCCAAATCCACCGAGCATCAGTCTCTTGGTTTGTTCCTTGTTCAAGTTAGGAGTCCTCGTTCTTGGGCTTGCTTTTTCGCTCGGCGGGCGCCGCTTCCGCCGGCTTGGGGAATGGGTCCAATCCGACCATGACGACAAAATGAGCGGTGGTTACGTTATTCCCACCCACTGAGACGGTCGTATCGAGGTCTTCCAGAGTTTTGAATTCGACTTTTACGCTTGGTTCCTCCTTGCCGATCTGTTCGAGCAACATTTGGCGGAAGTCTTCTGCTACTCCGCGCGGTTCTCGTCCACCAGCCACGCCATCAAGGTTTATGGTGATGCCTTTATCGTCCTCTACTGCGCCTTCCAGGGATGTGATCTGGATATTTGGCGTTACACAATGCGCCACCTTCTCCAGCAGAGGAGCCCAGTAGAAACGCCTATCAATGAGTGTGTCGAGCGCTTTGGTCGTGCCAATGATGCCGTTCAGTTCCTCGGCACGCTTTTGCGCGGCGGTGACCTTCGGCTCGACTTTGGCCCATTCACCCTGCACCCCGTTAAGATGGCGCTTGCTGTCCAGAACCCGATAGCCAGTCCAGAGATAGTTCAGGAGCAGCAAGGCGGCGAGGCCAATGCCAGCATAAATGCTCAGCTTCAGGGGATCGCGTTGTCGCTGCCGCTGCTCGAGGATTTCTTCGTGGAGAAGATTTAATTGCAGGGGCATGACGCGTTACGTTCGCAGGTATTCGAAAGCCGCCCCGCAGGCGACGTTGAGCGAGACAAATTCCTGCTGAAGGTTTTTGCGTTTTGCCGCCGGCAATGCGACCTCGCAGTTTTCGAGGGGATCCCAAATCTCACAGGGCAAGCCGAGCTCATCACTCAGGGTCTGCAGAATCATTTCTGCGCGCGATAATCCGCCCGAAACGTAAAGGCGATGGATGGACGTTTCATGTTGCCCCTCAAAGAAGCCCATGGAATTGCGCACTTCGGTGCAAAGGCGTGAGAGAGTGTTCCGGCAAATATCGGCCATTCCGGGATCGCCTTGCTGGATCATGAGATGGGCAGCGTTGGCGTCGAGGGCGCCATCGGCGGTGAGCGCCTGGGTGAAATGTTTGCCGCCGTAATCGAAGGCGCGAGTCAGGGTGAGCTCGCCGTTACAACCGATCAGCACTGTGCTTTGCAGATGCCCGAGATCGAGCAAGAGGAAAGCTTCCTTCTGGTGGACGTCCGGATAGGCAACTTCGAACGCGTTAAAAGAACAAACCTGCGCCAGTTGCATTAGCTCTAGCGACAAACGGGTTTTCGCCATCGCTTCGGAGATTTCTTTCACCTTTGAACGCAACAGGCCGCCGACCAGATAACGAGTCTGCGTTGTTGCCGGGGCCTGGACCTGAACGGCAACAGCCCCTTGGCCTTCGCCAGCTGTGCCATTAGCACCCGAGATGCCGTTGGAAATGCTTGCGACATCGAGCACGAAATCTTTGCAATCCTGGTTGAGCATGCTCAGCCCGTTATAGCGTAGAGCATTGCGGAGAAGCGCCGGCGGCGTGTTCGGCTGCTCGATAATTCGCAGAAGTGAGCCTGGCTCAGAAACGGCCAGGGCACAGCTCTTAGTATAGCCGCCGAGATCCTTTAACAGCTGTTTGATATGCTGCGCCACGTCATCGGCCGTCGTCACTTCCTCGGGCACTTCATGCGATGCAAAGCTGCTCAGGGCATAGCGCGTCTCGCTCTTCTTGTTCAACAGCACCGCCTTATAAGCGCGCTTGCCAAGATCGATGCCAATGACAGAATTTCCGCGTTTCGCCATGGGTGATTCTGCTGCTGTAGCGGGAAACGTGCCTGCCAACCCTGCAATTTGCGGCGCGTTTCCCTCTGCGTCCGGTCGCAAAACCAAGCCTTGCAAATCACGGCGGCTCCACAGCGCGTCGCCCTACCAAAGATTATTGAGCGGGTAATTGGTAGGGCGAGACTCTGTCGAGCCGATGGAGATTGGTAAGGTATCGGGCGGAAAGTTTCTCGCTTCGATCATCCTATCAGGCCGCCGCAGCCGAGGATGGGCGGTAACCAAAAAAACCGCGCTGCTTGATGATCTGCGTCACTTCCGGAGGTACCATTTTTTCCCAAGCGCTGTCACCGGTCTGCAATTTGGTAAGCGCGTCCGGTGGGAAAATCGTGAGGTATTCCGGGTGATAATCGGTGATTTCGACGATGAAATTGTTATCCATAATGAATTGGAAAAGCGCCTTCAGGTTGGGCGCAACTTCGATTTGGCTGGCAGTAATGATTTTGCCGCTCCTTTCGTCGATCATCGGATACACGTAAAGCTTTAGCGCACCCTTGAACATCCGCCCCAGCGCTTCCAAGATTCCGCCTTCCAGATTTAAATAATATTTCTCGTCGAAGATTTCCATCAAACTGGGCACCCCCATGACCAGTCCAACCATCTTGCTGGTATGACGGGTCAGGTAACTGGCCAGGCGGTAGTATTCACCAAACTTCGAGATCAAGACTGTGCGCCCGAGCGCGCCCAAGATATCGACCCGCGCCAGAAAATCGGCGTGGTTCAGCTGACCTTCCGCGAGCAGATTCTCCAACGTCATTTCCATGAGTACGACCAGCTCGGACTCGTTACAGCCGGATTCCTTCAGAAATTTTCTCCGCGCGCCGTCGAGCATGTCATTGGTGGCGTAAGTAACCGGCCGGAAACTGCCGCGCTCCACCAAAATCGCCTTCTTATAAAACACTTCGGCCGGTTGTACTGTTTCACCATCGGCCCGGAACATGACCGCGTCGGTCAATCCCTGGCTAACGAGTTGTAGACTCATCAAGCGATTATCGACCTGGGCAAAGGCCGGGCCGGCGAATTTGATCATGTCCACCTCAATCCGGCCGGGGGCGAGATTCTCCTGCAGTGACGAAATCAACTCTTCTGGTTTGGTATGATAAAACGCGCCGCAAATCAGATTCACTCCAATTACGCCCAGCGCTTCCTGTTGTTCGACGTTCCCTTCATCCAGCATCCGCACGTGGACAATGATCTGGCTTGGTTCCCCGCGGAAATCGGTTTGAAAACGGACTCCGAGCCAGCCGTGTGCTTCGTTGTGCTGTTTGAAACTGCGCGCTGCCACCGTGTCGGCAAAAACGAAAAATAAACGTTGCGCACCAAGTGTTTGATCGAGCCGTTCAATCAATAATTTGTATTCGCGGTCGAGCATGGTCCCGAGACGAACCCGGCTGACGTAGCGGTCGGTTGGACCGTAGATCGCGTCGCTGAAGGTCATGTCATAGGCCGACATTGTTTTCGCGATGGTCCCGGAGGCGCCGCCTACATGAAAAAAGCGACGCGCTACTTCCTGACCCGCACCGATTTCAGCAAAGGTCCCATAGCGCTTGGAATCGAGATTAATCTGGAACGCTTTCTTATTCGTCCCGACATCCATCTCAGCTTTCACAATTTCCAAGATGTCGGCATTTATGGGCTTCTCAACCGCCCAGTTCGGAGAACGAATTATGGAGCGACCGTCATCCTGAGCCGCTCAGAGGGCGATGGATCTTACGATTGTTCGTGCACCGCCAGACCAATTGCGAGCTCCCTCGCATCCGCTCGGGATGACAGATTGTGATAGCGGTAATTACAACCGCACCCTTTCCACCGCGTTCGCCGCTATCCAGCCGCGCTGATCATTCGGCAGCGCCGCGTAATTCCAGTCTCCGCGCTCCTCCAAAATCACAACTTCGCTTCCAGCTGGCAGAGCCAGAACACTTCGTGCACTGTCGACGGTCGCAACTCTGGCTTCGGCGTTTTCCGCAATCACAATTGCCAGGCCCTGGCCGCGCGTGCCGTTTTCCAATGTGAAGGCAGCGAACCCGCAAATCGCGGCCAGAAATATACCGGCTACCGCCCACAGCACTTTACCCCGTCGCAGGATCAGCCAAATAATTGCGAGCCAGAAAAAAATCGCGGCCACAATCGCGAAAAAGTTAGCCGTCCCAAAATTTAGATATTTCTCTAAAGCTGACGACGCCAACTCCAGTGAGTGCGCTTGGTCGTGCGCAATCCGCAGGTTGGCGTCGGCTTCCGGATGATGAGGATCCAATCGTAACGCGCGGTCATAATTCAAAATGGCCCGCCCGAAATCGCCATGACGAAAGTAAGCGTTGCCCAGATCGTAGAATAAATTCGCGCTTCGCTGCCCTGAATCGACGACCGTTTGGTAATCTGCGATGGCGGCCTTGAAGTTTCCTGCCGCAAATTCCGTGTTTGCTTTCGTGAATAAATCATCGCCAGCCCGGCTCGGGCCATCGTTTGCCCCCTTTGCGTTGGGCAGCGCGAACAAAAGCAAAACCAGAATTTGAAGTAGCGCCCTTGGTTTCATGAAAGGCTTTCGATCAATTCCAAGGTTTCGCGCCGTCCGTCGCTGGATAACGCACTCTCGCCGTTGCCAGCGCCGCTGTAGCGGAACTCGTCGCTGGTGGCGAACAAGCGCCGCATTCGCTCGCTTTGTTCGGCATTCAGGTCAAACACTCGCGCGGCAGTTTCCGCATCGACCGTCCCTGGTTCGATGTTCGTTTGTTTGAGCGCAGTCTTTAGCTGCACCACCCGCGAGGCATCGGAGAAATATTCTCGCGGCGCCAACTGATCACGGCGCAATTTGCGCAGCAGTTCGTCCCTTTCGTGCTGTAGTTGTGCGGCACGCAAAGCTGCCCGATTGGACGCGCGCACGTTTTGCACCTTCCAACCCATCACCCCAAGGGCGAAAGTCAGGGGAAGAAGTTGCGCCAACCAAAATTCCTTTCGTGCATAAACAGGCGCAAAGCTGGGCACCATTTTGCCGCGGTCGTTAATCTGATGCAAAATATCCTGCGTTTTTTGCTGTCCACCAGGGGCGGGCGGGGTTGATGCTGACGGGGAAGTTCCAGCGATTGCGGAGGCAGCCGGAGCAGTTCCTTCCACGATTAACGGTACTGCTTCGCTATGCAGCGTTACATACTTTTCCTTTACCGGATCGAAATAACTAAAGGCCAGCGGCGGAACATTTGTCAACTTCTCGTTAGGTGAAACCACCAATTCGAATGTTTTCGTTCCGCTAATTCCGACGTCGTCATCCTGCTTGAAATTTGATGACGGCGGATATTTGTGCCAGCCGCGCTCGTCACTTAGCTCTGGCGCATCCATCCGGTCGAAGTTCCCGCGTCCGGAGATCGCTGCCTTAATCGTGATCGGGTCGCCTATCTGGACTCGCTTCGGGTTCGCTTCCGCGGTCATTGAGAAACTCCCCAGCGCTCCGGAAAAAGTTGGCGGTGCTCCCGCTGGCAATGCCTTTACTTCCAATGAAACCGGGGCGCTCTTGACGTCGATCTCATGTTGCTCCATCAGCCCTCCAAACGGCAGCGCAAAGAAAGGATCGGAGAACGGATCTTCGGAGAAAGGGTCAAAAGGTTTTCGCCGCGTCCCCGAGCTTCGCCGCGGAACCAGAATATTCGCTTTCTGTTCGACCGGCCCAATTTGAAAATTACCGACCCGGGCTGCGGAAATCGCGGTCTTATAATTGAAAACGACATAACTGCCCCCTTCGATATTTTCCAGATTGCGTTCGGGTTCGCCCAGCTTTTGCACGGTGAAACCCTGGCCGCTCACCTGTGGTGGCGCCATCTCAGCCACGCGTGTCCGCGAATTAAATCCGATCCGCACTACAACCGGAATCATTTCGCCGACGTAGGCAATCTTTTTCGGTACCAGTAGCTCGGCGAAAGCGATCTTCTCTTCGCCAGCCTGTGTATTGCGGGACGGCGCTCGATTGCTTCCCGTGCCCGCGGCCGCCCTGGGAGAGTCCGCCACTTCCAGCGTTAGCTCAGGCGTCTGCAAATTGTCTTTACCGGCGCGAATGCTTTGCGGCGGAATTTTATAGGTTCCCGATTTTTCCGGTAAAATCGTGTAGTTGTAGGTGATCGAGGAAGAAGCTGTGAAATTCTTCCACCTCATCTCAGTCGATTTGCCGGTGAAATGAATCTGCAAACCCGGGACGTCAATCTCGCTTGGCGGTTTCACCGATGTCCCAGCGTTATCGATCTGGATTTGCAACTGCACCGTTTCACCCACAACGACTTCCGAGCTCGTCAGCACTGCCGTAATTTTCGGCGAATCACCACGTGCAAACTGCGCAATCGCACTTGCCAGCAAAACCGAGAACAAGACTCGTCGGAGCGTCTCCATCAAACGTCTCATCACCAGTCGTTATAGACACGATGCACCGGCTTGCGTTCATCCAGTTGTACCCGCGCTTCCTCGTCCTTCATGGCCTGCAATAATCGCGCAGCTTGCTGCGGGCTCATCTCCCCCCGTTCCATCGCTTCTGCTTCGGCCGCGTCCTCCTTTTGCTGCTCGTCGCTCGGCTCGCCCGCGCCTTTGATCTCACCCGAGCGCGGTTTAGTGGGAGAGGCGGATGGCGTTGCGCTCGGTGATGCATTCTCACCCTTGCCGGAATTTTCCCCCGGTGACGGTGACGGCGTTGGATTCTCTCCCGATTCTCCCGGACTTGGCGAAGGACTTGAATCTTCCCCCGGACTCGGCGTTGGCGATTCCCCGGCACCCCGCTGATCTTTCTTCTTTTGACCAGGCTGTTTCTGTTCGCGGCCAGGACTCGGTGATGGGGAGGGCTGTTTATCGCGCTTGTCCGAGTTCTGCTGATTCTTCTGATTCTCGGGATTCTGTTCCTGGTTTTGCTGAGTCGGTTGTCGCTGATTATTCTTCGCCTGCTGTTGATCTTGCTTTTGTTGGTCCTGGTTTTGATCCTGGTTTTGTTGCTGTTCGTCTTGTGACTGTTGCTGTTGTTGTTGCTGCTGCTGCTCGTCTTTCTTTTGATCCTTCTTGTTCTGCTGATTTTTCTGGGGCGGTGGCGGCGGTTGCTTCGGATGTTGCTTCAGTTTCTCAATCTTCTTCCTAACGATCTCCAGCCGTTCCGCCGCGGCCTTATCTTGTGGGTCCAGCTTCAATGCCTGCTCGTAATGTTGCGCGGCATTTTCCAAGTCTTTCAGCGTCTCCTCGTTCGTTTTCCCGAAATCGGCGCGGTCCTCCAAGGTCCTGCCGAGATTGTAACGGCTCTTCTCCTGCAGCCTCGGCGATCGATCTACGAGCGACTGACTAAATGCCTCCAACGCTTTGTCGTAGTTCCGTAGCTTGTAGGCAGCTGCGCCGGCATCGAACTGCATTTTTGGCATATCGGCCGGGTTAATATTGTCCTGCAAATCCTTTTGAAATTGTGCGTAGGCATCTTCGTATCGCCCCGTATTATATAGGTCGATCCCCGAAACCGCGTTCACCTCGGCAGCTGCCACGAATAGTAGGGAGGCGGCGACCAGCACTTCGCGTTTTACCGGCGAACGCCTGGGAGTTTGCGCCCGTTTTCGGTCGTTGATGAACAGGGAGGCGATCAGCGCGACAATCGCGCCTGCCAGCGGCCACTCGTAGCGCTCGATTGGCCGACTCGAAAGCCGCGCATCGATTTCGGCAGTTTTTAGTTTCGAAAGCCCGGCCGCGTACAACTGCCGCATTGTTTGGGGCCCGCTTTCCAGGTGCAAATAAATCCCGCCGGTCGCTTGTGCGATCTCGCGCAACCGATTTTCATCCAGCTTCGACTTCACCACCTGGCCCTTCGCGTCTTTCACGAAACCGGGTTCGCCATTCCCTTCGACTGGAATCAACGAGCCCTGCGCCGTCCCGACTCCTATCGTGAAAATTTTCACGCCCGCGTCCGCCGCTTTCTTGGCTTCGCTTACAGCATCGCCACTAAGTTCCTCACCGTCCGTGAAAATAATCAGAGCGCGGTTTCCCATCGCGCTTTTCCCAAATGTTTGTGTCGCCAGCGCGATCGCTTCGCTGATGTTGGTGCCGCCTTCCGGAATTGTTTTTGTATCCAGGTCGTTGATCGATTCGACCGCGGCATCGTAATCGATAGTCAACGGAGCTTGCAAAAAGGCCCGGCCGGCGAAGGCGATGAGGCCGGCGCGATCGCCTTGCAACTCTGTGATCAAATCCTGTGCTGCCAGTTTGACGCGTTCAAGTCGGTTCGGCGCCACATCATTCGATAGCATACTGCGCGATGTATCAACGGCGAAGAGCAAATCGAGCCCGCGACGTTTTACGTCTTCGTAAGTGTAACCCCAGCGCGGTTTGGCCAACGCGATAGTCGCGAGCGCGAGCGCGAACAAAACGAAAGCAAAACGAATCGCCCGCCGCACTCGATTGACATTGCCGGCGAGCTGCGGGAGCAATCGCGGCGAAACAAATTCGCGCAGTTTGATCGCACTGCGCCGCTCGGCCCGTGCATACAAAAGCACAAGGAGCGGCAGAAAAGCCAGGGCCCACAACCAGTTCGGCGCACCGAAGTTCATGCGAACACCTTGATTCTCAATGCGTGCGCTGGGAGCACGAGCGATCTGTAACAACACTCACTCACGGCAATCGCCTCCAAACGGTTTGGCCGAGCAACAGCTGCCCGATCAACAATCCACAACCGGCCGCGATACACACCGGGAATAGGTCGCGGTATTGCTGATATTTCCGGGCGCTGATGGTGGTTTTTTCCAGCTTGTCGATGTCCTGATAGATCGACGCCAGCGATTCCGTGTCCGTTGCGCGGTAAAATTTCCCATCGGCAATCTGCGCTACTTCGCGCAAACCGGTTTCATTGAAGGAAACTGGCGCATTTTGATAATAAACGTTACCGCGTCCGTCTGTCACCACCCGGCCGGTTCGCTCGTCCATTACCGGAAAGGGCGCCACCCCATTGGTGCCGATTCCGATCGCGTAAAGATGAATTCGGAGTGCCCTTAATGCTTCCGCCGCGGTATTGGGCGGGATCTTCCCGGCGTTATTATCGCCATCGGTCAGGAGAACGATCACCCGGCTCTTGGATTGCTTGTCATTTAAGCGATTCCCCGCCGCCGCCATGGCCGAACCGATCGCAGTGCTTCCTTCCACCAGCCCAATGCGAACACGATCGAGATTTTGCAACAACCATTCGTGATCGAGCGTCATCGGGCTAACGATATATGGACGAGTGCCAAATGCGATCATCCCGATCCGGTCGTTCGGTCGTGCTTCGATGAACTTGTGCGTTACTTCGCGAACCGCGTCCAATCGCGTCGCCTCGTCGCCGCCAATGGTGAAATCCTTCGCCAGCATTGAATTGGACACGTCGAGCACAAGCATGATGTCGATGCCGCTGGCTTCTACTTTGGTGAGCGATTTACCCAATTGTGGTCGCGCGATTCCGACGATAAATGCCGCCAGTGCAAGCCAGACCAATGCGCGCAAGATTTGTCCGGCCCGGTTGGCGCTGCCTTTCCCAATCGCGCGAAATGGCGCGGTCGCGGAAAATATAATCGCGGCGCGCGGTCCAAATCTGCCGCGGAGCCATGCCAGCAAGGGGATCAGCAGTAGAAGCAGCAGCAGCCACGGTCGCGCGAAAGTCAGGGCCTGACCGCCCAGCCAATCATGCGGGGACAAGTGCTCCTCCTTTCACGAATTGGCGCGCTTCATCGAGTAGAAGACGGCTATCCTCCGTCGTCGCTTCGTAGCGCGCGAACTTAATCAGGTCGCAGCGATTCAGAAAGTCAGCCAGCAACGCCTTTTCCTCGTCACCGAACTTGGGGGCCGAAGCGATGGCATTTAAGAATTCGACCGATGTCTGGCGCGTCATCGGCAGGTCGAATTGTTCCACCACGTAACGTCGCAAAATATTGGAAACGCGAATGCTAAATTGATAGGGCGCAGTTTTTTCCACCTCGCTCTCAGTTTCGCTCAACGCCGCAAGCGCGCGTTCGTGGGGCGATAGCGTCACATGTTTCTTACGAAAGAACCTTCGCCCGTACCAGATTGCCAGTCCAATGATCGTTAGGACGATCAAGCTTCCAACAAAAATCATCCACGGCGGCACCAGCGAATAATTCACTGGCGGCGCGATGTCGGGAAGTGCCTGCGCGAGTCGCATCATGGTTACCGCACCATCATACGTCGTTCGCGTTGCTTGAAAAAGGAGCGCAACGCCGGCAGATAATCATCGCCGGTGCGCAACTCGATCCGATCGATGCGGTTTTGCCGCAATACCCGCATGGTTTCCGTTAGCTGTGCTTGGGCGAGCTGTGCAAACTGTCGGCGGACATTACTGTCGGCGGCGTTGATTTCAATTTGGTCGCCCGTTTCCGCATCTTCCAGCGTGATAATGCCGACAGGCGGTAACACGCTTTCGCGTTCGTCCTGAATCCGGATCGCAATCAGATCATGCCGCCTCGCCGTGACCGCGAGGGCACGTGAGAAATCCTCCGCCTGAAAGTCGGAGATAAAAAAGACGACCGCCCGGCGGGTCACGATCTTATTTAAGTGATCAAGGGCAGCCGCCGGATTGGTCCCGCGTCCCACCGGATCAAAGAAGAGGATTTCGCGAATGATTCGCAAGGTATGCGATCGCCCTTTTTTCGGCGTGATGAAAAGCTCGAGGCGATCGCTGAAGAGAAGAAGACCGACTTTGTCGTTGTTACGGATCGCGCTGAAAGCGAGGAGACAGGCAACTTCTGCAGCCAGCTCGCGTTTTGATTGTGAAGTGCTGCCGAAATTACCTGACGCGCTCACATCTACGATCAGCATCACGGTAAGCTCGCGTTCCTCCGTAAACTTTTTCACAAACGGGCTACCGAGTCTTGCGGTTACGTTCCAATCGATCGCGCGAATCTCATCCCCGGGCTGATATTCGCGCACCTCTTCAAAATTCATCCCGCGACCCTTGAAAACGCTATGGTAATCGCCGGCGAAGGCGGTTTCCACGAGGGCACGGGTCTTGATTTCGAGACCGCGGATCTTTTTTAGAATTTCGGCGGTGCGCTTCTCCTTCTCATCGCTTCGAGCGGAGTGAGGCGAGTTGGAGGGATTACGTCGCTCTCGCTCGGGATGACCGACCAGGGTGGATTTCTTACCTCTCACCGGTTCACTCACGGCACCGGCAATCCCGCGAAAATCCGTTCCACGATCGTCTCACTCGTAATCGACTCTGCTTCCGCTTCGTAGCTAACGATAATGCGATGACGCAGGACATCGGGGCCGATGCTCTTGATGTCCTGGGGCGTGACGTAGCCGCGTCCGTTCAGGAAAGCATGAGCACGCGCAGCCAGCGCGAGATAAATTGTGGCGCGCGGGGAGGCGCCGTAACGAACTAAACCCTCCAGCTTCAAATTATATGACGCCGGCTCGCGCGTCGCCCAAACAATGTCGACGATGTAATCCTTTACTCGATCGTCTATGTAGATGTTGTTCACGACATCGCGCGCTGCGATGATGTGTTGTGGATCGACTACCGCTGAAACACTCAGATCGGGTGCGGACGTCGCCATTAAATCGAGAATACGTCGCTCCTCCGGTTTCTGCGGATAACCGATGTTCAACTTGAACATGAAACGATCGAGCTGCGCTTCGGGAAGCTGATAGGTGCCTTCTTGCTCGAGTGGGTTTTGCGTCGCTAGAACAAGAAACGGATCGGAAAGGGGATACGTTTTTTCGCCAATGGTGACCTGGCGCTCTTGCATCGCTTCCAGTAAGGCGCTCTGCACTTTCGCGGGAGCGCGATTGATTTCGTCGGCCAGGATGAGGTTCGAAAAAATTGGGCCAAACTTGGTCGTGAACTCGCCGTCACGCGGATTATAAATAAGCGTGCCGATTAAATCGGCCGGTAGAAGATCCGGGGTGAATTGCAGGCGCTGGAAGCCGGTTTGGATGGCAGAGGCGATTGTTTTGACGGTGAGCGTTTTGGCCAGGCCGGGAACGCCTTCGAGCAAGACATGGCCGTTCGCCAGCAACCCGAGCAATAAACGGTCGACCAGATATTTCTGACCGACGACGACGTGTGCAACTTGCTCGCGCAAGGGCGTAATCCAGCGACCAAGCTCCTGCACCTGTTGAGAAATTTCCTGAGCCGATTTCATGAGCTTTGTAAGACAGAAAATCTAGGCCGAACGTTCGATCAAGTTCGTCATCCCGAGCAAAGACCTGCCCTGAGCGTAGTCGAATGGGTCGAGGGAGAGGAAGTTATCTTAACGTTTTCGCGACGGGATTTCTCGATTGCGTTCGGAATGACGGTCGAGTCGCGCCCGACAGGTGAGCAAGATTGGTAATCCCGGGTAGGGCTCGAGCTCACGAATCTTCGCTTCAAGGAAACGGGCATATGGCTGTGGTAAAAGCCGAGGGGAATTGACAAAGAGCACGACCTCAGGGGGCGCGAACTCGCGTGATTCGTTTCCGCTGGATTGAGTCGAGTAAAACAGCTTTAGCCGTTTCCCCTTAACCATTGGCGGCGGATTTGCGGCAAAGGCCATTCTCAATGCGCGATTCAATTTGCCGGTGCCGATATGCGCACGTGCAGCCCGCCGGATGCGTTCGATCATTTTGAAAATTTTATCGGCATGCTCGCCGGTCAGCGCGCTCGTTACCAGGACCGGCGCGTAATCGATGAAGAACAACTCCGCGCGGGCGTTAGCTATTACGGCTTCCATGGTCTGCCGTTGTTTGCGGTTCGTGCGGACCAAGTCCCATTTGTTCAGTGCAATCACGCAGGCTTTTCGTGCGTTCTGAATTAAGGCCGCGATTCGGCGGTCTTGCGCCTTTATCCCTTCGGCGGCGTCAATTACAAGCACGCAAATATCAGCGCGCGTAATTGTCTTTTCGGCCCGCATGACCGAAAAGACTTCAACCGAGCTGGAATGTTTGCTGGGCGCACGAATCCCAGCGGTATCGATAAAAAGGAAGCGTTTACCCTCCCGTTCGTACTCGATGTCGACGGCATCCCGCGTGGTGCCCGGGATTTCGCTTACGATTGCGCGCCGATCGCGGAGCAATGCATTAATCAGCGAAGACTTTCCTGCATTTGGGCGGCCGAGAATCGCGACAGCGATGGGATGTGCGAGGTTTAATGTTTGAGCTTTGAGGTCGGAAGTGGGCAAAAAGTTCTCGATCGTCTCGAGTAGTTCCGGAACTCCGCGACCATGTGCCGCGCTGATCGGGAAAACATTCTCAAAACCGAGTGCAGAAAATTCGTCTGCTCGCGGCTCGTGTTTCGGGTCGTCGATTTTGTTAACGAGAAGTAGGACGGGTTTGTGAAATTTCCGAATCAGGCGAGCCAGTTCGCGATCCATCGGATTTACCCCGTCCTGCCCGTCCACCACAAGAAGAATGAGATCGCTCTCAGCCATCGCCAGTTCTGCGGACGCCCGCACCTCGTCCGTCAACTGGGTTTCACCTGCACCGACAATCCCGCCGGTATCCCAAAGCCTGAAAGTTTTCCCACCGATTTCGCATTTGGCAGAAATCCGGTCCCGTGTGATCCCTGCCTGGCCATGCACAATGGCGATGCGACGACCGGCAATTCGATTGAACAACGCCGATTTTCCCACATTTGGCCGGCCGACGATGGCAATGTTCATCGGACTGCTATATCAAAGAAATGACGAAGCACGAAGGAATGACGAACACCGGCCCTGCTCTTTGCTCGCTACTCCACTACTCCATTCATTCCATTACTGTACTGCGCGCTCCGCGTCAGCGCGTGGCGTGCGCGTGACCTTCGGCCTGCAGTTGGCGGACGCCTCCCACGACATAGATCACCCCGGAAATGAGGGTGAATATTCCCGCCACCATCACGACGAACCACAGCGGCAGAAATCGCAACTGCAACATCACCCATGCGATCGCGCACATCTGACAAACGGTCGCGACCTTACCCGTCCAACTAGGTTTTACCCGCATTTTGTTGCCGATGAAATAATGCAGGATGGCGGCGCCGACCAAAATGACCGCGTCGCGGGTAATGACGAGAACCGGAAACCACACCGGAAATTTTCCGTAATCGGGATCGCTCTGGCTCCAATTAGTAATACTCAAGGTGATGATGCCGCTCAGGAGCAAACCCTTATCGGCGATCGGGTCGAGAATAACGCCTAACTGGCTCCGTTGGTTGTAGTGACGGGCGACGTATCCATCGAGACCGTCGCTCGCCGCCGCGAGAAGAAAGACGATGATGGCGGCGAAACGCTGCCATTCCAAAGGCGCGCCGCGCCGGACGCTTTCGCCATAATAAATCGCGAGCGCCACGAAGACTGGAATCATCGCAATCCGGACGAGCGTGATTTTGTTCGCGGTAGTCACTCCCGAAGACTAGCGCAAGCCTCGGGCGCGCGAGAATTTATTTCGCCGATCCTCGACAAGATAGCGATATGGCGCCGGAGCCGCATTTGCGTTTGCATCGCCCGCAGAGCGGTCGATCCACCTTGGGCGCGATCTACCTTCGCAGCTGGTGGATCGAGTAGTCGTGCCAGTCCGGCTCGGACCTCGATGTTACCGCGAATTATGTCTCGAGGCCGGCCCCTGCAAACTGCGTCTGCCTGGCATGTCTCCCTTCGCAGAATTCTTCGATCATCTTCTTGTTGAACGCCGGAATATCATCGGGCTTGCGGCTGGTAACGAGTCCGTTCTCCACCACCACTTCTTCGTTTATCCAATTGCCACCGGCATTTTTCACATCGGTCTGAATGTGCTCCCACGACGTTAGTTTGCGCCCACGAGCTACGCCGGCGTCGATCAACACCCAGGGCGCGTGACAAATTGCGGCCACTGGTTTGCCTTCGCGAAAGAAATGTTTCGTGAACTCAAGTGCGTCGGGAGTCGCGCGCAATTCATCCGGATTCATCAGACCGCCCGGAATCATCAGTGCATCAAATTCCTCCGGCTGCGGCTTCATCGAGTGGAATATCGACGTCGAACTTGTCGCCCTTATTCGCGTGATTCATTCCCTGAATTTGTCCCGATTTAGGCGAAACGATTTTCGTTCCCGCGCCTGCTTCCTCCAGCGCTTCGCGCGGCTTCGTCATTTCGATCTGTTCGAATCCATCAGTGACGAGAATCGCCACTTTCTTGCCGTCCAATTTGCCCATAAGATTTTCCTCCCGTTGAATTTTGTTTGCGTCGGTTAGTTGCCGACCGTCAAAAAAATTTCGCGACCGCTGCGACAGTTGGTCGTAAATCGAAAACCGTTTGGTCTGCGCCAGCCCGCGAGTAAGATTCGCCTGCACGCCGATGTGGCGAAATGGCAGACGCAACGGACTTAAAATCCGTTCTCGCTAACCGCGAGGTATGGGTTCGAATCCCATCATCGGCACCTCTGGAAAACCATTTTACGAGGGAAAATCACTTCCGAACACAGTTCAAGCGGTTGCGCAGACTAGCGCAAAGAGACGCACGAAAACGAAGTTTATTCGCCAAGTATTTGCCAAGTCCCTCCTCGCGCGCGCGCGATAGTTGTGACGGAACGAACAGTGCTTTTATCGGTAAAAACTTCGCTAGGCCATAGACAGAATTTAGGCTTGATATCACCGGATGCTAAGCAGGTGGCCTAACGAGACTTAGCCTAGACAGGGCTAGGCCAAGCCCAAGGCCTCACGCGCGCGGAATGGTCAGGAAAAGAGCGGGCGCTCCTACGCCTTTGCGGTGCAGAGTGACAGCGGAACCTTTGGATCATTCTTTCAGCCCGAAGAAAGCGACTATTTGCTCGAAGCGCGGATCGTCCCGCAGTGACTCCCAGAATGGCGACAGTTTAAGAAAGCCGTAGCTCGCTATTAGGGCCGCACTGGGGCTCGGCGCTGCGACTCTCAACTGCTGCAAGGCCAACTCTTTCTCGTCAGCCCAGGCCGCTACGAGGGCAAAGTAGGCAATGAGCATTTGCCCATCGAACGCATCTTTCTCTACCGGCAGCAACTCCATCGCACGGCGGCCTTCCTGCAAGGCAGCTTCTTTATTGCCGAGGGCAGCATCGATCAGAGCCAGAACACAAAGCGCTGGTCCATAATCTTTCTGTTGTCGCACCAACTGCTCCTGCTCCTGGCGTGCGGCGGTAAATGCTTTCCGCGCGCGAGCTTCGTCGTGCATAGCACGGGCGAGCAGCCCCTCGCCAAAGTGCCGGGTTAAGATAATCGGGTTGTCAGTCCAAAACGGGTTACTACCTAAGGCTGTTAGTGCCTGCTCGGCAGCACGCCAGTCGCGCTCCGCCAGAGCGCACAAGAACCAGTTATCTGCCGCGTCAGCCATTGATGCGGGGTGCTCAGCCCGAAGGCGGTCAATGAACTGGTGAAAGGGCCGGGTATCCGCGCGCCACAAAACATCGACAAAAGCCAGACTGGACGCTACACCGACGTCGTTAGGTGTAATCTCCAATGCGCGCTGGAGGGTTGCTTTCTCTTCGGCGTAACGGCGAAGGGACATGTAGCTAAGCGACAACTGTGAAAGCGTGTAAGGATTCCGCGGGTCAAGCGCCACCGTCCGTTCCAACGCGGCTGATCCTGCTTCGGACTTGGCCTGGCGACGGAGGATATAGCCCGTTAATTCGGGGATACGAGGATCGTTGGGGAGACCGGCACGCGCCGCTTCCAATTCGCTGAGCGCCCCCTTGTAGTCGCGAAACACTTCGTACAGATGCGATCCGCGCGCCAAGTGCGTTTCAGGAGCATTGGGACGTAGCTCTATCGCCCGTTGTAGAGCAGCTTCGCCTGCTGCCAAACGGGCGGGAGTGTGATCGCCCCAAACGGAGTATAACGTATCGTGCGCAAAGACCAGCTGACAAAAGGCAGCGTGAAAGGACGGGTCCCGCGCTACCGCGCCGTTCAATAGCTCAATTGCCTGGAGCAAAATCTTATCGGCCGATATGTCCAGGCTTGTTGTTAGTAGTAGCGTTTTGGCGCGGCTATACTGATCGAAGGCCGTCAGATCAGAGGTGGCCCGTTGCTTGATGGCAGCCTTCTCGGCAGGCGAAAGCTTGGCAAGCAACTGATCGGCAATCGCCCTCGCAATCTCGTTCTGAATGGCGAAAACATCGGTTAGATCCCGGTCGTAATTCTGCGCCCACAGACGTGCGTCATCGCGCGCATCAATCAATTGTGCTTTCACCCTTACCTTATTGGCCGCACGTTGCACACTGCCTTCCACGACATAAGCAACGCCCAGCTCCTGTCCAATCCCGCGCAGGCTGCGCGCGACTCCGCTCTTATACTGCAACACGGAGGTGCGGCTAATCACTTTCAGGTCGGCAATCTTGGCCAGGTCTGTCAGGATTTCGTCCTGCACCCCATCGGTGAAAAAGGCGTTATCGGGATCGGGGCTCAGATTATGGAATGGCAGGACGGCGATCCTCTTGTCGAGAACACGCGACGGTGATGTCGTCGGACGGCGTGCAAAGAAAAAGACGCCGGCAATAATCGCGCCCAACACGAGTAGCCCGATCGCAATTTCCGCCCAGCGCACATGGGCACGATGTTTTTTAATTGCCTGATTAATTGCCTGATCAATTGCCTGAAGCTTGCTTGGCAGTTGCGGATTCCCGATCTCATCAGAGTGGAGGTTCGCGACGCTCAGGCGCACACCGTGTTTCACCTCGAAGGTGCCAATGTCGTGCAGGAACTCTCGCCAGCGCTCGAACTGTTCGAGGTCCTCAGCCACACGATGCGAGAGAAGGATGTGACCGGCATCGCCACAATCCATTATCCGCTCCGCGATGTTGATGGCGGCGGCGCCCACATTTGTCCGCTCGTTCACGTCAGCCACACCACTGACCGGCCCACTGTGAATGCCCATCCGGACTCGCAGGCGCACATTGTCCTTCAGCGCGCGACTGATCTCCATCGCGCATTGGGCAGGTTCCTCGGGAGTGTTGTAAAAAACCAGCGCGATGCCGTCACCTGTGGCGATCTTTAAAAGCCGGCCGGCTGCTTTTGCTTTGCGGAATTGCTCGGACAAACGAACGATCTCGTTCAGTTCCTCCACCTTGGCGAACTGTTCGTCAATTGAGAGCTTGAAGTAGCCAACAATGTTGAGAAAGAGCACATGAGCGATTTCAAGCGTGTTCTCATTAACGTTGGTGAACATTGGCGGCAAATTGTGAAGGATTGGCAGCGAAGCCTCTACCTCATTGCTTACGCACGAGCGCGGCGACGATTTGCTCGAAGTGCCATTCACGGCTGGTTTTCCTCGCAGAGTTTTTGGCAAGCGGGATCGCCGCACAACGGTTCGCAGACGGGATCGGGCCGAAGAAAAGCCTGAGTAACGGGCACTTGAACGTAAACCCAGCTATTACGGGCCGTTTGTAGCAACTCGGTCTGATCTCGTGTAGGGCTGCTCGCGCGTATTCCGCGCCTGTTCGACAGTAACGTTTGCCCCGGCCATATCGCCAGAAAGGCGCTGCATGAAAGCAAGCCTGACCTGTTTCCAGCTCTTGTCGTGCTCACTAGCAAAAGGGGTTTAAGCTAATCGCGATTGCAGCAATCGATGTGCCTTACCGTCGTTTTGTTCGGGTCTGAACTGATTGATCTTGATCCAGACGTTTTCCTCAGAAGAAGTCTGCTCATTTATTCCCGCCAGGAACCCGGGCAGCTTCCCTGGATTGCGTTCACACTCGACGCGAACGAACCCGGTGCTGCCGAAAGCCTGATTTCTATCGACAATATCAGGGTTCATACATCCACAGCGGATAACACTGGCAGTGTCATGAACAACTGTGCGCAGAAATTGCGAGCTGCTCGATAGCAGAATCCTTATCGCCAGCGTAAACGGCGATTCTCGCTCTAAGATAGGCAAGGCGCTTCCAATTTGCAACCGACTTACACCGCTTCGTCAGCTAGGTTGCACCGCCAAAACTGATTGACGGTAATGGCCGAGAATCGTTGCCAGCGCGACGACAAACGCTTGCCGTTGCAACCGAAGCGGCGCCCGCTGCGGTGTTTCCAGGACTATTTCGAACGGCTTAGGCAGTTGCTCGGGCGGGGCGGAGAGCACGCCGTTGTAGCACGTGCGCACGATGCCGTTTTCCGCTTCGAAACCGTCGATCACGTTGGACTCACACCGACGCAGCGCGTGTTCTGCCATTTGCAATGCAAAGTCGAGGAGACGCTCCGTTGTCACTCCATTCCGCGCGAATCCATAGACGCCGTCAATTGTGTCGTCGGTGTGCAGCGAGATGATTCCTTCAAATCGCTGAGCTCGGATCTCAGATTCAAGTAAGCGGATTTCCGGTTGCGATGAATTTTGCCAAAACTCGCGGTTCAAATCAACCCCGGCACGTGAGCGACGCGTACCATCTACGAAGCCGCTCGGGTTGCATACGGGGTAAATCCAAAGCTGATATTCGCGGGCGATCTCGGGCCGACGATTGAGAGCGCGCACAAGATCGACAAGACCAAGCACTGCCTCGGGTTCATCGCCATGAACGCCAGCAAAAATTCCGACTTTGATGCGTCGCTTCGCGCGCTGAGTTCGCTGGAACACGAAACGCGGGATCCAAAACCGCTCCTCGCCGAACCGCCACATTCCAAGCGAGTCTGCCAATAGATAGGGCGAAGTGCTTACCTCCAGCAGAAGCGGCAGGAGCAGCTCTCTGATATTGTGCGGCATTCCATCCGCACATTCTTTCTTGAAGGCTGCCACTATCGCCGCACGTGAGGGCTCAATCCTCTGCGGAGCATCGAGAAAAGACACCCCTTTCGACTTCAGCAATGATGTCAGCCCGAGGGCGGCAAAAAGATTACCTCGAATCAACGTTGGATTACACCTGGGTGATTTCATGTCATCAGTCAGGGCGTGAGTAGTTGGATGAATTTTTTCGGCCTGAGACCCGGCCCAGCTTACGTCACCCGTACTGGCAGTTGATAATTGCGGCGAATGCTACAACCCAGTGTGCAGAGATCTACGCCGTAGACGTGCAACGACACCGCTACGGCATCACTGGCGTTGGCGACGCTATGGATGTCACCGGGTGGAACGAGTGCATCGACTGTCCCGCGCTCGTTAAGATTAGTGCCGGTTACCACCAGGTATGCGTCATGCCCTGAACCCCGCATCTGATAACGCGTTTCCCGTTCTGTGCCCTTGTACACACCGACGACGCACCATGAGACGTGATCATGAATCGGCGTAGCCTGCCCCGGCAACCATACGAGTGCAGCAATTGAGAAGCTGCCATCCGGTTCTACATGCAGCACGTGTTGCCGGTAATTAGTGGCGTCGGGTTCATGTTGTTCTGGCGTAAGCAAATCATCGACCTGGAGAAATGGCGCAAGCACTTCCGCGAGGATGCGACTGACTCGCTTTGCACTGCGCTCTGCGGCTACCACGCGGCGCGTTGCAGCAATTAGAACGTCCAGAGCACGGCTGTTGTTCCGCGATCTTAGCGGATGGCACATTCCTGGGACGGTGGTGAATCCAAGGCGTGTAGAATTCATATTAAGCTAGTATAGATTTTAATCCATACTACTGCAATAGGAATTTAGTGACGAGCTCTTGGAACCCATTCCGCGCGCGGGTGGAATTGCCAAGCAGATGGCTGCCTAATGGGCCTCGCGCTGAAGCTGACGAATGTGAGTGACCGCCTGACCTCTTTCGCGCGCGCGCGTCCTCTAGAGTTCCACGCGCCGGCTACGTGGGCTGAAATCCGGCAATCTTTTTTCTTCATAAGGCCGCGCCGGCCGGTCTTTCCCCACGCGCACCCCAGCCGAGCATTTTTTTAATGAGCGTTTGCCAGACGGCGACTTCTTCCAAACGCCGGCCGCAGTGGTATCGGGGGCAGTGTAGGATCGCGTCCTACGCCCCATATAGGTAATCGATGCAAAGAACTGGAGCATACCCAATGCTACAAAGGACATAATTACTATAATTATGAAGACACGACCACTAAAGCAAAAAGGATTTACGCTCGTTGAGATCATGATCGTTGTTGCGATCATCGCGCTCTTGGCGGCGATCGCAGTGCCCGGATTCCTCCGTGCTCGTAAACGTTCCCAGGCCAGCCGAATACTTAATGACCTGCGTATGATCGACGCTGCCGTTGACCAATACGCTATCGAAACCAACCGCATCACCAATTTCGTGGTTGGCACCGCGGATTGGACCAACTACTTGAAAAAGAATTCGATGCTATACAACACAGGCAAAAGTCTCCTGGGCAGCGCCTACGGGGCGCAGACGGTAGATCAAATTCCCAGAGTCCCTTCAAATGATTACAACGTATTGTCTGATGTGGCTGGGACAGGCTTCTGGTCGCCCTACGGACCCTAAAATGTGGGAAGTGCGCTGTCCGGTGCATGGTTTGCACCGCGTTGACCAAAAAACCGAGCCGATAACCTGCAAAATCAAAGTGCAGTTATCGCCCCGCTGTGTCCGTCAATGCTGGAAACGGCTGACAAGCGCAGTTCAAGTTCGCCAAAAAGAATCAACTAAGGCGCGCGGGCAACTCTCCAAAATCTAGCCGTCACGAAATCTGCAAGATCGACGCCGCAACGACTGTCGCTCGGTGACTTTCGTTTTCGCGTTACGAAAACCTGCCCCGTTCGGCTCTCTGCCAGTTCGTAGCGTTCCTACATCTCGTTGAAAAAAGTTCCCGGAAACTACGCCGCTGGCGATGGCCTCTTGACGACTTTATCATTTTTTTTGAAGTTTTTGCCCTTTTCGGCAAGAATGAAATCGGACGACCAAAAAGCTAAGCAAGCGCAAACAATGGATGTTTTCATCCGCCTCATCGAGGATGGTGTCACTGAATGCGCTCAGATTGCGCAAGAGATGTCCGGCCATCGGCAGGCTTCATCGTACCGGGTTTTTGCGCTTGCCTGTTCTTCATGTAAAACATAGTATTACGTCATGACCAAGACCATTTGCAGGATTGGGAATTCTCAGGGGATTATTTTTGACGCTGCCTTGATGGATCTGGCTCGAGTGAAAGTGGGCGATCAACTCGACGTCACCATCATAAACGACAGTGGTGCAATCATGTTGATGCCAATTCGCAAAGGGCCCTCGAAAAGGGAAGTCAGAGGGGCCATCAAGAAGGTGATGAAGGATTATCGCAGGACATTGCGGAAGCTGGCGTGAAGGCAACGCCGGAGGACTGCTTCCATCTGACCATCGAAATTGTTCGGGAGATTCATAACGAAGCGGTAAAAAATTTTGGCGGCCGGTACGGAATCCGCGATGAGACGCTCTTGGCGTTAGCAGTGTTTGCACCGCAATCGAGTTTCGGGGGGAAGTCGCCTTACGTTGATCTCATCGATATCGCTGCGGCTTACCATTTTTATCTTTGTCGGAATCATCCATTTCTTGACGGGAACAAGCGCGCAGCGATGGCAGCGGCGGTTGTTTTCCTTCGCCTGAACGGATTCGATCCCGCTGCTGATAGTGACGACTGGGAGCGGCTCGCCCTCGATGTCGCCGCCAGCAGAATCGATCGCGAGCAAAGTACTCGCAGGTTTCGAAAATTAGTGCGCAAGTTGGCTTGATCTTGTCGCGAGGTTTCCTGGAGAATCATCGCAATGTCGTCTCTGTTTATTCCGGTAATTCTCGGGACCGCGCGCAAGGGTCGTCGTAGCGAAAACGCCGCGCGCTTTATTTTCGAGCAAACGAAAGCACGCGCTGGCGTGGAAACTGAATTCATCGATATCGCGAAAATTCCAATGCGGTTGGATGACGCCGGAGAGCAAATGAAGAATCCGGCGTTTTCGGACCTGGTGACGCGGGCGGACGGATTGATCCTGGTAGTGCCGGAATACAACCACGGCTATCCCGGTTTGTTGAAGCATGCCCTCGATATGAATCTAAGAGAGTACATTCACAAGGCAGTTGGGATTTGCGGTGTTTCAGCCGGTCCTTTCGGAGGTGCGCGCGTGATCGAGGCGCTTCTGCCGGTCATGCGCGAGCTCGGGCTCGTCACCATTTTCAACGACGTTAATTTTGGAAATGCCGCCAAAATTTTTGGCGAAGACGGCAAATTGCTTGATGAAAGCTTTGTCCGACGGACTGCGGAATTCCTCGACGAATTGATTTGGATGGCGCGAGTGTTGCGCCACGGCCGCGAGAATATTGCGCCGGTCTAGAGCTCCATCATCCGAACCGATATGCTTATCTCACCAGCGAAGATCACGGAGTGCACGTGAACGTTAAAGTTTAAGTGCAGGTGATGTTAAGGAGTCGGCGCGATTGGAACGTCGAGCACGCTGGCGTGTTCAGCATCGTGCAGAATTCGGACGTGCGCGGTGTGAGCATCTTTCGCGGTCTCGTTTGCCACCACGCCGCCGGAGTTATAATTTTTCTCGAAATATATTGAGTTGGGCGCGCTGATTACAAGACGAAGCCGGCTCCCTTTCGCCATTCGGCGGGCAATGAAAAGGCCGGGACTGAGGTCGCAGCGCACGATCTCGCCCGGTTTGACAAGCGTCTCGTGCCGAACCGATTCGCGGTAACGCAAGCGGCGGACATCGCTCCAAAGCGCGATGCTGGTCCCATCGGCCAGAATTTCATCGAGCTCGGCCGTGACGTCGGTGTCAAGCGCATCCGGGGAGATCCACAGCGTCAATTTTGGACACCCCACCAGCGTGGTTTCCTTCGAGACTGGCTCGCTATGATAAACGAGACCATCCTTGCCAATGTTAAGCGCGCGCCTCTGGTCGACTCCGGCCGTCTTTTCGTTGTCCACATTCTCCACTTCTTCGCCGCGATGCGTATCTAACGGGTCGTAGATGTATTCGTCCGCACCCGTTCCGGCCGGTTTTTCGCCCAAAGTACCGGAACGAAACACGCCATTTCCTCCTCCATCGCTGGCATCGAGATAAAACGCGTGATGGTTTGCTGTCAGCTTCTCGAAATCGTCGGCGTATTTCCATCCGCCGTTTGCCCCGCTATTCCCGGGGGCTAACAAATAATAGGCGACGCGATCTTTGAGGAACTCCGGTTTGCGGCCGGATTTCATCGTCCAGTCGTACCATTGCCGGTGCAGATCGTTCAGATCGATGACAGCGGCGCCGCCGAATTTAATTCCACCGACTTCATCCGTGGGTGTGCGAGTGCCGGCATGGTCCCACGGCCCGATGATCAGAAAGTGTTTCGCCCGGGTTTCGGCAGAAGCGTTTGCCAGATGATCGCGATAGTACGCGAGCGCGCCTAACTCGTCGCCATCATACTGGCCGGTGATGGTGAGAATCGGAAGAGTGATTTTTGCAAACTGCTCGCGCGTCGGCACCATCGCGTCGTAATAGGCATCGACCATGGGATGGCCGATTACGCGCTGAAAATTCGCCGACGGATTACCGATGAAACTATCCAGGGTTTTGAAGGGAATGTGTTGCTTGTAAGCGTCGAGAAATTTCGTGCGCCAGAATGTCGAATCTCCAAATAGATTTTGCTGGCTGGCGCGACCGCTCGTGTGGGTGAACCATTGCACGTCATACGTGATGCCAACGTTATTGGTGAACGGAAAATCTAATCCCGGATGGGCCGCCGCCGCCGGCACAATCGTGATCAGGTGAGGAGGCAATTCCTTGGCCGTCGCCCATTGATCGAATCCGGCGTAGGAACCGCCCCACATCGCGACCTTGCCGTCACAAAACGGCTGTTTCGCAAACCATTCTACCATGTCATGACCATCACGCGCGTCGTTAGCGAACGGCTCGAAGTCGCCAGCTGAATTTCCGCGTCCGCGCACATCGACCAGGGCAAAGACGTAGCCGTGCGAAGCGAAGTAGGCGGCGCGCGCATGGTAACTGTCGGAAATGTAAGGCGTCAGGGTGAAAATGACGGGAGTCCGACCCGGCGTCGTGTTCCCTGACTTGGGAAGATAAAGCGTGGCATTCAATTCGACTCTGTCGCGCATTGGAATTTTCACCGCCCAGCGCAGGTCGTAATCCGCTGGAGGGGCTGACGGACTCGGCTTGGCGACGGGTTCCGGGGTGGGCGAAGTTTGCGCAATCGCGAGAGGCGCGAAGACTAGGAGACAGAATATGACAAGCAGCGCAGCAAGCGGTCGATCTTTCATAATGGAGATGCTGTATCGAATCGAAATTGGAGATGGAAGACAAGCCGGCGAATGAATCGAGATTTTC
>Ga0207701_10001308_pt1 | contig 26319 bp, 22 predicted proteins | sample KBSSwiSSwithPhiX_FD_184294 | JGI IMG/M metagenome (GOLD analysis project Ga0207701, IMG submission 184294) | Switchgrass rhizosphere bulk soil microbial communities from Kellogg Biological Station, Michigan, USA, with PhiX - S5 (SPAdes) (version 2) | ecosystem: Environmental > Terrestrial >... | reverse complement strand
CAGACCGAGTCGACCATCTTGAGGACGCGCTCGACCTCGCCGCCGAAGTCGGCGTGGCCGGGCGTATCCACGATGTTGATGCGCGTCCCCTTCCAGGTGATGGCCGTGAACTTGGAGAGGATGGTGATGCCGCGCTCGCGCTCGAGGTCGTTCGAGTCCATCGCGCAGTCGGCGATCACCTCGCCCGTGCGAAACTGGCCCGCCTGGCGCAGGAAGCCGTCGACCAGCGTCGTCTTGCCGTGATCGACGTGGGCGATGATGGCGATATTACGGACATCTTTGCGGGTGGCGGACATCGGGGCGGCGGCATGTCTACTCGGCCCGGCCCGCCGGCGCAAGGATTCCGCGCTTGCGCTCCGGGGGGCCATGGCTAGATCCGCCCGTCATGGCGCGGGAACGTCGTTTGGCCCTGGGTGTGCTCGCAGGCCTGGTGGTTGGCCTGCTCGGCTGCGGTGACAGCGGCGGAAGTAGCGGAAAAGGCGGGGCGGCCGGCACCGGCAGCGGCCACGGGGGGGCCAGCCCGGGGCAGGCCGGCGCGACTGGGGCCGGCGGCCAGGCGGGTACGGACAACCTGGGCGGGATGGGCGGCAGCGGCCCGTCGGGCGGGTCGACCGGCAGCGGGGGCATGGCCGGCGGCCAAGCCGGCCAGGCAGGCGGCCCGTCCGGTGGCGGAACCACGGGAACCGCGGGATCGGCAGGCACAGCCGGCGGGGGACGGGGCGGCACGACCGGGCGTGGTGGAACCGGCGGCGGTCAGGCGGGTCGGGGCGGAACGACGGGCAGCGCCGGAACGACGGGGCGAGGTGGGACGACGGGCAGCGCCGGAACGACGGGCGGCGCCGGAACCAGTGGTGGCGCGGGTGGCTCAGGCGGGAAGAAATTCCTCGGGAGCTGCTTGCTCGGAACGATGGGAACCGCGAGCGGGGTCTGTTTCGACCTCTACGACGTCTCGATGAGCGACGCTCTGATGATCTGCGAGGACGGTTTCGGCGGGTCCTGGCTGGGCAGCGCGCGCTGTTCGACCACGGGGACGGACCACTGCTGCACCACCGCTGACAACGTCGACACGTGCTACTACGTGCCCGGCGAGTGCCTCTGAGACCGCCCGCGGCTCGACGACCGGCGCGTCCGCGGCGCGCTGTCTAGTCCGGCCCCGGATCGGGCGGCGCGCAATCCGGATCCGCGGCGTCCACCAGCCCGTCGCAGTCGTTGTCAGCGCCGTCGGCGCACGAGGTCTCCGTCGCCTGGGGCGGATTCGCCGTCGGCATGGAGACGCATCCCCGCGCGGGATCGCAGGAGTCGTCGGTGCACACATTGCCGTCGTTGCAGCTGATGGGCACGGTCGCGCATCCGCTGGCTGAATTGCAGAAGGCGGCCACGCACCGGTCGTTGACCGAGCAGTCGCGGAACTGCTCGGTGCAGCGCCCCGCCACGCACGAATCGATCGTGCACGCGTTGGCGTCGTCGCAATCTGCATCCGTCGCGCAACAGCCGGCGATCGCGCTGCCGCGGCAGACGGTCGCAGCACACACGTCGCCGCCCGTGCACGCGTTCCCGTCGTCGCACGCCGCGCCGTCGTTCGCGACGCTGACGCAACCACCCGCCGCCGGATCGCACGAATCCGTCGTGCAGACGTTCCCATCGTCGCAGTTGACGGGCGCGTGCGTGCACTGTCCGTCGGCGCCGCACGTGTCCGCCGTGCACGCGTTTCCGTCGTCGCAGAACGACGGGTTCTGCTGCGTACAACCCGTCGGACACTCGCCCAGGTGATCGCCGTGCGCGAGGTGCGCGCGCACCGCCGCCTCGCCGACCGTTATGGTGTGCGCGTTGCCGGGATGGCCCGGCGGGATGTGGCAGAGAGTCACCTTCTTGGGCGGCTCCGGCGGCTGCGACGGGCACGTCCGCGCGTCACCGATCGCGGGGACCACCGCCATCAAGACGAGCGCCGACATCCCGATCGCCGACGGCAGGCGCATCCCTGAGCTGCCCCGGATCTCCTGATCGTCCCTGATCTCGCTTCGTTTCATGGCGCCTCCTCGTCCAGCATCGCGCACGAAATCGTCCTGCACCTCAACCCACCCGTCTCAAGCGAACGTACGGTGCGCACGGTCTTCCGCGATCACCAGCGAGAATGTTTCGCAATGTTTCGCTGTCAGGCCGCGCCCTGACTGTCATTCGATCGTAAAACTTCGTGTTTTGTTGTCCGGCTGGGCTGCACGCGCCGCCCGGCGTGACAAATTCGGGGCCCATGCGCAAGCGAGCTCTGGCGGCGGTCGCGGTCGTTCTCGCCGCCGCCATGGCGTTCGGCTGGTCGCCGGGCCGGCGGTACTGGCGCGCCGGCAAGCTGCTGTCCGCGCTGTCGCACGCGCACGCGGCGGGGGCCCAGGCCGAGGCTGCGGGCGACCCACTGGTCGAGGAGACGCTGACCGTCGAAGGCGCGGGGGGATCGTTCCGCGCGCGCATCTTCCGGCTGCGCGGGCAGGCTCCCGGCCGCGGGCTGATCGTCGGTCACGGCATCCACCACGAAGGGATGAACGAGCGGCGTATGGTCCCGTTCGCGCGCGAGCTGGCGCGCGCCGGCCTGGTCGTGATGACGCCCGAGATGACCGACCTGGCGGATTACCGGATCACGCGCCAGGGCGTCCACGTCATCCGAGACGCCGCGATCTACCTGCGCGGCCGCCACGACATCGTCGAGGACGCGCCCGTCGGCTTGCTGGGGTTCAGCTTCGCGGGCGGCCTGTCGCTGGTCGCCGCGGCCGAACCGGAGCTGGCGGGGCGAATCGCCTACGTCGTCAGCGTCGGCGGCCATCACGATCTCGAGCGCGTGCTGCGCTTCCTGATCCACAACAAGGTCGAGACGCCCGCCGGCGTGCTGCCGATGCAGGCGCACGACTACGGCCTGGTCGTCCTCCTGTACGGCGCCGTCGACCGCTTTGCCCCCGAGCCCGATCGCGCGGCGCTGCGCGACGCCCTGCGCGCGTCGCTCCACCAGGATCACGCGGCGGCGACGGCGGCCGCCGCGCGCCTGACGACCGAGCGCGGGAAGCAGCTTTGGCAGCTCGCGGACACGAAGAAGCTGCAGACGCTGGCGCCCGAGCTGGAAGCTGTCGTCGACGAGCAGCGCGCCGAGCTGGCGGCGCTGTCACCGCACGGGCGCCTGGCGGCGATCCGCGCGCCGGTCTATCTGGTGCACGGCAGCGGCGACAGCGTGATCCCGCCGAGCGAGACGGAATGGGCGGCCGCCGAGCTGGGCAAAGCCGATCACATCGCGCTGGTGACGCCGCTGATGGAGCACGTCGAGGTGAACAAGCCCGCGGGCGTCGGCGAGAAGCTGGCGCTGCTCCGGTTCATCGCGCAGCTGCTGTGATCCGCGCGAGGCAGCGCCCGACGAACGATTGACACCCTCCCTTCGATGAATCACGCTTCGAGCGCGTGCCGTCCCGGAAGTTTTCCCCCTGGCAGAAGATAGCCGCGCTGGCGCCGCTGCTGTTCGTCGCCTCCTTTCTGCCCGGCGAAATCATGGTCCGCTGTCATGTCGACGGGCTGCTTCGCCCTGCCCCGTGCTGCGCGCATCCTGAACAAGCGGGTGATTCGGGACCGGCGTTCAAGGTGCGCGACTGCTGCGACCGCGAGGCGAGGACGACTCAGCGCGCGGTGTCTGAAGCGGTGCGCGCCACCGACGAGCAGATTTACCATGCCGTGTCCGCGCTCTGCCCGACCGCGGGCGCCCTCGCCGCGCAGGCGCGGGATCTCGCGGGATGGTCCGCGCAGCGGGACGGGCCCGCGCGCGAAGGTCCTTCGATCATTCTCTTCAAGCACGCCTTTCTGATCTGAAGCGGGTGATCCGCGTCGAAGACCGGCCTGCGCTGTATCCGCGCGCGGTCGGTTCCGTCAGCGATCCGTTCCGCCCCGTCGATCAGGAGAAGCAGATGCTCGCCAAGAAGATCCCTCTCAACCTCGTGTTGTCCGCCCTGCTCGGCGGCGCGTGCGCGACCAGCCCGCCGCCGGGCACCCATCCCCAGATGGGGACGCTCACGAACATGAGCGCCGCCAGCACCGCAAACTGGGAACGCTGTCCGCACGGCGTTCCGAAAGAAAAGTGCACGCTCTGCAATCCGTCGCTGGTGGCGACGTTCAAATCGGCCGGCGATTGGTGCCCGATGCACGGCGTGCCCGAATCGCAGTGCTTCAAATGTCACCCGGACTTGAGCTTCGATCCGCTGCCGCCTTTGCCGCCCGGCGCCGACCTGGTCGAGCTGTCGAAGCAGGGCGAGGACGTGCCGTCGCTGGAGAGCCACGCGGTCAGGGGCAAGGTCACGCTGTTCGACTTCTACGCGATCTGGTGCGGGCCTTGCCGGAAGCTGGACGCGCACGTGTTTCCGCTGCTCGGACAGCGCGGTGATCTCGCCGTTCGCAAGCTGAACATGGTGGACTGGGAGACGCCGATCGCCGCGCGGTACCTGAAAGACATTCCCGGCCTTCCGTACGTTGTCGTCTACGGAAAGGACGGCAAGCGGGTGAAGGCTGTGTCGGGCCTGGACCTGCCCGCGCTGGACCGCGCGATCGCCGAAGCGAGCGGACGATGAAGCGCGTGCTGGCCGCGCTGCTCGCGGCCGCCGCGCTGCTGCCGGCGGCACGCGCGCACGCGTGCGCGGGCTGCCGCAACCCGAGCATGCCGGTCGCGCGCATGGAGGCAGTCGAGCTGGCGCCCGGCGAGGTGCGGGCCGCCGCGATCCTGGGTGGGACCTACCTGAACACGGTCCACGAGGCGGGCTGCGCCGACGTCGCGAACTGCGACGAAGTGCCGGTGCAGCCAACTTATCTGCATCATCAGAAGATCTACCCCTTCGAGCTGCGCGCGATCGGCGAGGTCGGCCTCACGCGGACGCTGGGTCTCGAATTACAGGTTCCGTTCCGGGTCGTGTCGACGACCATCCGGTACACGACGCCGGACGGGCAGCCTTACATGCCGCTGGATGCCGGCGTGCACCATCGCGATGAGACGCTGACGGGCATCAGCGACCCGCTGCTGCTGGGACGGTGGGCCGCGTCGCTGGGCGAGCTCCTGCTGGTGTTGCGCGCCGGCGTGTCGCTGCCGCTTGGCCACACCGAACCGAACCCGTTCGTGCTGGGCGACATGGGCATCCGACACGAGCACATCCAGTTCGGCACCGGCACCTTCGATCCCGCGGCGGCGTTCCAGCTGGCGTGGACGGTCCGGAAGGTGCAACTCGCGGCCTATGGTCAGGGCCAGGCGTCCCTCTACCAAAACAAGTACGGCTTCCGGGCACCGGCCCGCTTCTTCGGCGGCGTGCAGGCGGCCACGCTGCTGTTCGCGAACCTGACCGGCGGCGCCGGTGTCGACCTGCTGTTCGAAGGGGCCGAGCGCTGGGATGGCGTCATCCAGCAGGACGGCAACCTCGGACGAACGGAGATCCTGGCGGCTTTGTCGCTGCTGCGGTCGTTTGGTGACACGACGGTCGGTGTCTACGCCAGGTTTCCGATGTGGCGCCACATCGTCACCGGCGACGATCCCCAGGGATCGCTGTCATCGCCCCTGATGATGAGCGTCATCGTCAGCCGCACCTTCGGTGGCACGCATTGAGTGACGGCGGTCATTTGTGATCGCGGGTGGCGCGATCGACAATGCGCCGCATGACGCGTTCGCTGGTTCCGGTCGTGGTCGTGTTGGGTCTGCTGTCGTCGTCTCGAGCGTTCGCGCAGAACGCGCCGCCGCCGGCGAATTATCCGCCGCCGCCGCAAGCGAACGAACCGCCGCCTCCCGGCGCTTACCCGCCGCCCGGGTATCCGCCGCCGGGCGTCTACGCGCCGCCGACGATGGTGCCGCAGCCTCCTCCGCCTCCCGAACACCCGCGGCACGTCTTCTCGCTGACGATCTCCCCGATTCACCTTTTCCTGCCGGTCGTCGAGCTGACCGGCGAGGCGCGCGTGCACGACAAGATCGGCGTCGCGCTGGTCGGCGGCGCCGGCAAGTACACCGACCCCAACAACAGCAGCCTCTCCGCCAGCGTCTGGGAGGCGGGCGGACAGCTGCGGGCGTACGTCGTCGGCGATTTCCGGCACGGCATGCAGGTCGGCGGCGAGGTGCTCTACCTGCATCTCGACAGCACCACGCTCGCCGCCACCGGCGAGGGCCTCGCGATCGGGCCGTTCCTTGGCTACAAGATCGCGACCGACGTCGGGTTCACGTTCGACGCGCAGGTCGGATTCGAGCACGTCAGCGCGCGGGCCAAGTCGACCACCGGCCCCGAGATGGCGAGCGGCAAGAGCTTCATCCCGCTGCTGAATCTGAACGTGGGATGGTCCTTTTAAGACGTCCGTAGCGCTGCCGGTTGCAACAAGTCCCGCGCCGGGCCGATGATGCCTGCGTGCATCCCGCGGTGGCGGCGCTTTCGCTCGAGGAGAAGGGCCTGGTGCTGGGGGCGGCGCTCGCGCATACGCCGCCAGCCGATCTCGAGGCGCGCATGCCCGGGGACGCCGGGGCGCGCTGCGCCGCTGCGCTGGCCGCGCTGGCCGACGAGCCGCGGTCGGCCCGGGCCGCGGCCATCGCTGCGTTGACCGCGCTGGCACAGGCGCCCGTTCCCGCAGGCATCGCGCGCGTCCACCCCGACTGGCTGCGCGAACGGTTCGAGCGCGAGCCGCCGCCGATCGTGCGCGCGGTGAGCGCCGGGCTTCCCGACGACGTTCGCCGCGTGGCCGCCCAGGTGCTGGACACGCGCCGCGGCGACGGAGGCGCAGCCGGCATCGACCCGGGGGTTCGGGACCCTTTGAGGGTCCCGACTGAATTGCAGCGGCAGGTGTTCGCCGGGCTGGTTCCGCTCGCGGGCGCGGGCGCGCCGACGACGCCGATCGCCCGCGAGCTGGCGGCGCTTCCCGCGGCGGAGATCGTGCGGGCGATCGAGCTGCGGGGCGCCGAGGCGCTGGGCCGGTCCTTGCGCGGGGCGCCCGCGACCGTGGTCGCGCGCGCCGCCGCGTCGGTGAGCGAGGCGCTGGCGGCGGTCGTGCTCGAGGCGGCGCGCGACGACGGCGACGAAGGTGAATCGAAAGCCCGCGACCGCGCGCGAGAGATTGTCGCGGCGGCGGGTGTGGCGGCAGGTGGCGAGGCGGCGTTCGCGATCGGCGCGCACGCAGTCGCCGCGCTGCTTGAAGCCGAGGGCGCCGCCGCGGTGATGGCGATCGCGCAGCGCCTGCCGCTCGCGGCCGGGCGGCGGCTGCTCGCGGCGGCGGAAATCGAGGCGTAGGCATGGGACGCATCGTGAGCGGGACGGGACGGGTGGTGCCGGCGGCGACGCTCGCGGCGCGCGACGAGGCGGCCACGCTGCTGGCCGACGCACGCGCGCAGGCCGAGGCGATCCGCGCGCAGGCAGCGGACGCGCGCGACGAGGCGGTGCGGCAGGGACGCGAGGAGGGGCGCGCCGAGGCCGCCGCGGAGATGGCCGCGCTGCTGACCGACGCGCGCGCGCACGGGGCGCGCCTGCGCGAGGCCGCGACGCCTCCGGCGATCGCTCTGGCGACCAAGATGGCCGAGCAAGTGGTCGGCCGGGCGGTGACGCTGGCACCCGAGCTGATGGCGGAGATCGCAGGCGCGGCGCTGGAGGCATGCCGGCCGCGCGGTGACTGGGTGCGCGTGCGCGTTCATCCCCTGGACGCAGTGGCGGTGACCGCCCAGCGCGACGCGCTGGCGGGCCGCGCGCCCCGGACGGCCACGCTGGAGATCGTCGCTGACGAATCCGTCGGCCGCTACGGCTGCGTCATCGAGACTGCCGTCGGCCGCGTCGACGCGCGGCTGGAAACGCAGCTCGCCGCGCTCGAGCGCGCCCTCACGGAGCCGACGCATGGCTGACATCGATCTCGGCAAGGCGTTCGCGCGGCTGGAAGGGGCGACGCCACGGCGCGAAGCGGGCCGCGTCACCGAGGTGACCGGCCTGGTGATTCGCGCGTCGGTGCCGGGCGTTCGCGTCGGGGAAGTCGTCAACATCGCGTCTCCGCGATCGGACGCGGCGCCGCTGCGCGCCGAGGTCGTCGGCTTCCGCGGTGACGAGATCGTCCTGATGCCGCTGGGCGAGGCGGCCGGCATCGGCCCCGATTCGCTGGTGACGCCGACCAGCCGGCCGTTCTCGATCACGGTGTCGGATCGCCTGCTGGGGCGCGTGCTGGACGGCCTGGGCCAACCGATCGACGGCGGCGGGCCGATTGACGGCGCGGACGCGCGTGACTGGGCGGTCGATCGCCCCGCGCCGGATCCGCTGTCGCGCCCGCGCGTCAGCCGCCCGTTGCCGCTGGGCGTGCGCGTGCTGGACGCGCTGCTCACCGTCGGCGAGGGACAGCGCATCGGCGTGTTCGCCGGCTCGGGCGTCGGCAAGTCGACGCTGATGGGCCAGATCGCGCGCCAGACGGAGGCGGACGTCAACGTCATCGCCCTGGTGGGCGAGCGCGGCCGCGAGGTGGTCGACTTCCTCGAGGAGTCGCTGGGCGCCGCGGGGCGGGCGCGGTCCGTCGTCGTCTGCGCGACCAGCGACGCGCCCAGCCTGGTCCGCCTGAAGGCAGCCTTCGTCGCCACCGCGGTCGCCGAGTATTTCCGTGATCAAGGAAAGCGCGTGCTGTTCATGCTCGATTCGATCACACGGGTGGCCCGCGCCCAGCGCGAGGTCGGCCTTGCGGCCGGCGAGCCGCCCGCGCGCCAGGGCTACCCGCCCAGCGTGTTCGCGCTGCTGCCGCGGCTGCTGGAACGGACCGGGACCAACGCGCGCGGATCGATCACCGCGCTTTACACCGTCCTGGTCGCGGGCGGCGACATGGAAGAGCCGATCGCCGACGAGGTGCGCGGCATCCTCGACGGCCACGTGATCCTGTCGCGCGACATCGCGGCGCGAAACCAGTGGCCCGCCGTCGACGTGCTGCCGTCGCTGTCGCGGCTGATGAACGCGATCGCCGAGCCCACGCACCGCGCCGCCGCCCAGCGGCTGCGCGAGCTGCTGGCGGCGTACGAGCGCCAGCGCGATCTGATCCTGCTGGGCGCCTACCAGCGCGGCGCCGACCCGCTCACCGACCGCGCCATCGCCGCGATGGACGCGATCACGTCGTTCCTGCGCCAGCGCACCGACGAGCGCGCGCCGTTCGCGGAAACGATCGCCCGCCTGCGCACGCTCGTGGCAGATTAGCCAACCATGAGCGACGACAGCTGCCTGTTCTGCAAGATCCGCGACGGCAAGATCCCGTCGACCATCACGTACCGCGATGACGACGTGTTCGCGTTCAAGGACATCGGGCCGAAGGCGCCGCTCCACGAGCTGGTGGTCCCGACGCGGCACGTGGCCACGCTGGCCGACGCGAAGCCCGAGGACGCCGAGATGTACGGCCGCCTGCTGGTCGTCGCCGCGAAGCGCGCCAAGGAGAGCGGCCAGGCCGCCGATGGATTTCGCGTCGTCATGAACGCGGGGCCCAACGCCGGCCAGACCGTGTTTCACGTCCATTTGCACGTGCTCGCCGGCCGCGCGCTGGCGTGGCCTCCGGGCTGATCTAACTCGGGACCCTGGGAGGGTCCCGCCCCCCCGCGACGAGCTCGCGCAAGCAAAGCTCGCGCTCGCTCACGCGATCGTCGAAGCCGTTCCGTAGATCGTAGAGCGGCGGCGCGCCGCTCGACGTGCAAATGCGCGACGCCGCGTCGCGGGCGCGTGGCGTGAAATCTGCAGCGCGGCCGAAGCCGTGATGCGCGTCCGCCGCAGCCTGATCCTGACTCTGGTCCTTTTCCCCACCCTCGTCATCGGCATCAGCGCGAAGTGCGCGCGGCCGAAGCCGGTCGATCCGCCCGCGTCGCGCGCGCTGATCGACGCCGCCGGCACCGATCCCATCGCGCTGGTCAACGTCAGCGCCGCCGACATGCCCGCGAGCCCCGACATCCTGTTCCTGGGCAAGCGAAGCACGCGCGCGCTCGAGCGTTGCCTCTCCGACAATGCCGACGCGCACCTGCGCGCCCTGTGCGCCGGCATGCTCGGCACGCTGGGCGATCGCAGCGCGCTGCCCGCGCTGCACGCGGCCCTCGGCGACTGGGAGGCGGAGGTCCGCCGCGAGGTCATCCGGGCGCTGGGCAAGCTGCCCGCCGATCAATCGGTCGATCCGCTGCTCGCCCTCTATGCGCGTGGCGACGAGGAGGTCGGTGTCCGCCACGCGATCCTGCGGACGCTGGGCGCGATCGGGCACTCGAAGGGTGTCGCGCTGATCCGGCGCGAGCTGGACAAGTCCCGCAAGGAGCTGGCCGGCCCCGGCGGCGACCTCCGCCGGACCGCGCTGCAGTCGCTCTGGCGCTGCCGCCACCGCGTGTCGCCCGGCGTGATCGTCGACGAGGTGACGCGCGCGCTCGCCCCGCCGCGCGGCAACGACCGCGTGATCGAGAAGATGCTGGAGGCAAACGACGCCGAGCTGACCCGCGACGCGATCGCGAAGGCGTCGCAGCTTCGCTCGGGGCGGTTCATGACCGCGCTGATCGCGCTCATCTTCAGCCCGGACGACAAGACGCAGAACCGGGCGATCCAGGCGCTTGGCCTCCTGGGCGACAAGCGCGCGGTCCCGGCGCTGGCGAAGCTGCTGCCCACGGCGCGCAATGCGCGCCTGCTGAACAACATCGCGTTCGCCCTGCAGCGCCTGGACGATCGCGCCTTCACCCACGAGATCCAGCGGATGGTGACGCACAAGCAGGGTGTGATCCGGATGAACGCCGCGTTCGTGCTGGGCGACATTCGGCAGCCGAAGTCGCTGCCGCTGCTCGAGCGATCGCTCGCGGATCCCAGCGAGCGCGTCCAGCTGGAGGCGGTGCGCGCGATCTCCAAGCTCGCCCCCGCGCCCGAGGCTGTGCGCCTGCTGGAGAAGGCGACCGCGAGCAAGAGCGCGGGCGTGCGCGAGACGGCCATCCAGGCGGTCGCCCACCACGGTAACGAGCGCTCGATCCCGCTGCTCGAGAAGCTGCTGGGCCAGCCGGGCCAGCCCGACGAGATGATCCTGCACGCCATCTACCGGCTGAGCGCGGGCAAGCGATCGGATCTGATCTACGAACGGCTGTTCCGCGGCGATGACGACGATGTCCGCAAGCGCGCGGCGATCGTGCTCGGCAAGGCGGGCGACCGGCGCGTGCGCGACTACCTGATCGCCTGCTTCGAGACGGACCGGTGCGGGCTCGACGACGTCGAAGCCTTTCTACGGACCGAAAAGGATCCGGTCCTGGCCGGGCAGGTCCTGTGGATGTGGCTGCGCGGGCGCGACGATCTGACGGACCTGGTCGGCGCGATGCGGCCGGCCGGGGCGGCGACCCTGGCCGGCAACGGCCTGGACGTCGCGGTGATACGCGGCGAGTGGCCGCACGCCGGGCGGATCGCGACGCTGCTCGGCGATCTGCACGCGGAAGCCGAGCGTCCTCACCTGCAGGCGGCCGCGAACGCAGCGGACGGCTGGTTCCGCATCCGCGCGCTGGTCACGCGCTGCCGCCTGGGCGACGGCGACGCGGCAACGGCGCTGCTGCGCGAGCTGGACAATTTCCCGATCGAGTGGCTGCCGGAGCTGGTGGACGCGCTGCACGGACTGCGCGAGCCGGATGCGCGCACGCGACTGGCGGGCGATCTCGAGCGCCGCCAGGGCGGGCGCGAACCGACCACGGCGCTGGCCGCCGCGGCGACGCGCCTGCCCTGGACGCCCGACGCGGCGCTGCCGCGGCTGCTCGCCGGGATGACGGCCGCCGACGTCGTCGAACGCGAGACCGCCGAGCGCTACCTCCGCCACGATCACACGCCGCGCGTCGAGGTGCTGCTCGCCGAACGCCAGGCGAAGGAACGGAATCCGGAGCTGAGGGCGCGCCTGCTGCGGCTCATCGATGTCCGCCGCGGGAACTAGTCGCTCCGCGCCGCAGGCGCGGTGTGCGACTACTGTTTTTTCAGGCAGCCGCGATCCCGCGCTACGCGCGGGGGCGGCTGGTCGGCGCGGGTGGGTGCTCGGGATCGCGGCGGCGATCGCGCTGCTCGCGTGGGACCCGGCCGTGCCCGCCGCCGATCCGAAGCGCGCGCTGCTGCTGGTCGTCGCCGCGGCGGCGCTGGCCTGGACGCCGCCGCGCGCGCGCGATCGCTCCGCCGCCGGCGCGGTCGTCGAGATCCCGGCCGCAGCGGCGGCCTTCCTGGCGCTGGCCGTTCTGGCCGCGTGCTCCCTCGCCTGGGGTAACGGCGGCGGCTGGCGCGATCTGACGACGCTGGGCGGGGCGGCCGTTCTGTCGATCGCGGCGTCTTTGCGCCCGCGCGCGGAAGTGGCGGCGATGGCGCGCGCGACGGCGAGCGTCCTCGGTGGCGGCGCCGCGCTGTGGGTCTTGCTGGAGGCGCTGACCGGCGCGCGTGGCCTCGCCCTTCACGGCGGCCAGGGCAACCCCAACTGGCTTGGGCTGGTGCTGGCGGTGACGCTGCCTCTCTCTCTCTCGGCCCTGGTGAGCGCGCGCCGGGGATCGCGCGGCGAACAGGTCCTGGCCCTGCTGGTGCTGCCGCAGATCCCCGCACTGCTGCTGGCGCAATCGCGCACGGCCTGGGTGGCGCTGGCCGCGGCCGGCGTCGTCACGCTGGTGGATACGCGCACGCCGCTACGGCGCAACGCCAGCGTCGCGCTGGCGCTGACGCTGGCGATCGGCGCGGCGGCGACCGTCGTCGTCGCGCACGGCGCGGCGCGCTCGCTAGACGGGCGGATCTGGATCTGGCGGCTCGCCGCACGCGCGGCCGCCGACGCACTCCCTTTCGGCGATGGTCTGGGCGCGTTCCCGCACCGGTTCCTGGATCTGCAGGGTGAGGCGCTGGCCGGGCTCCCGACGGCCGAGGCGGCGCGGCGCTTCGTGAACGCCACCACCGCGCACAACGACTGGCTGGAGATCACCGTCGAGACCGGGTTGCCGGGGCTGGCGTTACTCGCGTCGGCGATCATCGCGGGAATCGTCGCGTGCCGGCGCGCGGGCGCGCGCGCCGAGGCGGCCTCGCTGATCGCGTTCGGCGTCGCCGCGCTCGCCGACAGCCCGCTGCGGCAGCCCGCCGTGCTCGCGCCGGTGGCGCTGGCCCTCGCGAGCGCGCCGCGGACCGTACCGATCACGATCGCGTGGGGAGCCGGCGAGCTCTGCTCGCCGCGTACCATCGCGAGAGGGTTTGGGAGGGGGAGGGTGGGGGCCCCCACCCTGGCCCCTCCCATCTCGATCTGCTCGCCGCGCACCGTCGTCGCGCTGGGGCTCGCCGCCGCCGCGGCGCTGCTTCCGATCGCGGGCACCACCTGGCTGGGCGCGCGGCTCGCCAGCCAGGCGCGCGACGCCGATCCCGAACGCAAGATCGCGCTGCTGGCGCGCGCCGCCGAGGTCGATCCGCGCTCGGGCGAGATCGCCTTCGCGGCGGGCGTCGCGCACCTCGAACGCAGCGAACCCGTCGCCGCCGTCGCCGAGCTGGAACGCTCGCGCGCGCTGCTTCCCCAGATCGCGACGGACGTCGCAATCGGCAACGCTCACCTGATAATGGGCGACGCGGACGCGGCGGCGACGGCGTATCGGCGCGCGCTTCGCCGCGATCCCGGCTCGTTTCGCGCCCACACCAACCTGGCCGTCGCGCTCCGCCGTCTGGGACGCGACGACGACGCCGAGCTGCACCTCCGCGCTGCCCGCCGCATCTGGCCTCATCACCCGGTGCTCGCCGAGATCGCCGAGCGATGATGCGCGCGGGCTACTTCAGATACGCGGCGAGCGGGATATTCTGATCGCGCAGCGCCTGCGCCACCAGACCGGCGATGTCGAGCGCGCCCGACGACGACAGGTGCGTGTGATCGTCGCAGAAGAAGTCGCCGACCGGCCCCGTGGTCGTCGCGCTGACGTCGCCGCCCGGGATCGGACAGAAGGCGCGCTGCTTGTAGAGCGCGATCGCGAGGCCGTTCAGATCGATCACGGGCACGCTGTACTGCGTGCCGGCGTCCCTGGTCGCGGTCACGTATGGCTCGCGGCTGGCGGTGACGGTGCTGCCGCTGCAACGGACCATCGCCAGCGGCGTGACGAAGATCGGGTGCGCGCCGCGATCCTTCGCCGCCTGCGCCATCATCCCGTACGACGTCTTGAACGCCTCGACGCCGACGTGGCGATCGCAGGTTGAATCGCCGTCGTTGATGCCGAACTGGATGAAGAGGTAGTCGCCCGTCTTCATCCCCGACGTCGCGTTCAGCATCGCCTGCCAGCGCGACTGCAGGATCGGGTTGCCGCTCGTGTCCTTGTCCAGAACGCATTCGCCCATCGCGTCCATCACCGTCTGCACGCTGTAAAGCCAGGTGCGGACGCTGCGACCGCCGACGGCGCTGTTGGTGACGGTGACGCCGGCGCCGAAGTAGGTGTTGAACGGCCCGCCCCAGCCGATCGGGCACGGCGTCCCGCCGCTGCTCGCGACCGTCGAGTCGCCCGCGATCCAGATCTTGATGGGCGGCATCGCGCCGCCGGTTCCGCCGCCGCCACCGCGCCCACCGGAGCCGCCACCGCCGCTCCCCGCGCTGCCCGCGGAGCCGCCGCGACCGCCACCACCGTTGCTGCCGGACGCGCCGCCGCGGCCCGCGGCACCCGCGCCGCCTCCGGTGCCACCACCGCCACCGGACGATCCGCCGCGGCCCGCGCTCGCCGCGCCGCCCGTGCCGCCGCCACCCGCCGCCGTCCCCGCGCCGCCCCCTGTCCCGGCGGCGCCGCTGCCGCCGCGACCAGCGACCGCGCCGTCACCGCCGGCTCCGCTCGTGCCTCCGCCCGCGCCGCCCGTGCCCGCGTCTCCGCCTGTCCCCGCACCACCCGTCCCCGCGCCACCGCCATCGCCCCCGCGACCCGCGGCACCCGTCGTGCCCGCGGCCCCGCCCGATCCTCCGGTGCCGCCCGGATCGACGGCGTCAGGGGTGCACGCCCAGAGGGCGGCGCAGACCAGCGCCAGAGCACACGTCCGCCGTTCCGCCTGCCTCGGCATCGCCCCCTGAATGTCGCTTCCCGTGCCGCCCTTCAAAAGATCGACGCCGGCACGCGTGAGGCTGTTTCTTGAGCCCGTTCGACCCGCTGGTGACGTCTCCAGTCTGCAATTTGTGAAGCTTGTTCACTAGGCCACACATGAGCAGGTGAGCCGATGAATCGCCCCCTTTCGATTCTCTTGCCGATGGTCGCCGGCGCGCTGGCCCTGGCCGGCGCCTGCACAGGCAAGATCTCGAAGTCGAAGGGCGAGACCGAAACCGGGATGCCCGACGCGCAGGGCAACCTCCCCTACGCCGCGCCCCAGCCGGCCGCGGCCGCGCTGCCGGCGCGCGCGTGGCGCCTCACGCACGCCGAGTACCGCAAGTCGGTCAAGGACGTCACCGGTATCGACTTCGACACCAGCGGGTTCGAGGCGGAGGCCGACGGCGGGCTGTTCGTAAACCTGTCCAACGTCAACTTCGTGCGCGTCCAGCTGGCCGCCAACTATCAGGACGCCGCCGAACAGATCGCCGATCTGATGACGGACGCGCAGCTGCGCGCGTTCGCGCCCGCGTGCACGACGCTGACGGCCGCGTGCAAACCCGACTTCATCCGCGCCGTGCTGACGCGCGCCTACCGCCGCCCGCCCAGCGCCGACGAGATCGCCGAAACAGGCGCCGTGTTCGACGCCTCCGCCGACGCGACCGATCCGGCGTTCTCGTTCCGCGCGGTGATTCAGGCCGCGCTGACGTCGCCCTTCTTCCTCTATCGCACGGAGATCGGCGCGGCCGGCGGCGCCGCGCAGACCAGCTTCCGCATGACCGATCACGAGGTCGCGTCGTTCCTTTCTTACAGCCTGATCGGACAGCCGCCGCCCGCGGCGTTGCTGGCGGCGGCCGATCGCGGCGAGCTGACCAGCGCGCCGACGTTGCACACCAGCGTCGATTCGCTGCTGGCGATGCCCGAGGCGGCCGAGCCGCTGCGCGCGTTCCTGTTCCAGTGGCTGACGCTGACCAAGGTCAACGACGACCTCTACAAGTTCCCCGACCTCTACCCCGGCTTCGACGGCGTGCGCGGCGCGATGCTCGACGAGGCGAACGCGTTCTTCACCGCCAACGCCGGCATGAGCGGCACGCTGCGCAACCTGCTGACCGCGCCGGTGGCCGCGCCGACGGGCGCGCTCGCCACGTTCTACGGCGGATCGGGCGCCGGCTTCGGCACGCGCGTCGGCTGGCTGGGACTGGGCGGCTTCCTCGCCGTCGCCGCGCACGCGAACCAGAGCTCGCCCACGCTGCGCGGCAACTTCGTGCGCGAGCGCCTGCTGTGCCAGCACATGACGATCCCGCCGGGCGTGCCGGTGCTGGAGGAAGTCGAGCAGATGGGCGCCGCGCCGACCAGCACGCGCGAGCTTTACAAGATGCACCAGAAGGCCGGCTGCGACAGCTGCCACAACGCGCTGGACCAGGTCGGCTTCACGTTCGAGAGCTTCGACGGCGCGGGCCGCTTCCGCACGCAGGAGCTGTTCCGCAACCAGACGACGCCGGTCACCGTCGACACCAGCGGCTACCTGACCAACACGGACGTGAACCGACCGCTGGCGAACCAGGCGGAGCTGGCCGAGGCGCTCGCCTCCAGCGCGTGGGTGCGCGAGTGCGCCGCGATCCAGGCGTTCCGTTACACGTTCGGCTTCGGCGCCGACGTGCCGCGCGGCCTGCCGCCCGTGATGGCCGGTTACCAGGCGCTGACCGCGAACGGCACGATGAAGGATCTGCTGAGCGCGGTGGTGTCGTCGGAGAGCACCTTTGCGCGGGTGAGGAACTGACCATGCTCAAGCGCAATCATTTCCTCTCACGCCGCGAGGTGCTGGCCACGACCACCGGCGCCGTGTTCCTGGCGCCGCTCCTGCGCATGCGGCGGCTGCAGGCGCAGAGCGTGAACCCCCGGCGCCTCGTCATCTGCTTCACGCCCGATTCGCACCCGCCCGAGTGGTGGCCGACCCTTCCGGCCGGCACGACGGGCAGCACGTCGTCGTTCACGCTGAACGAGCCGCTGGCGGATTTTCGCGGCCTGGAATCGAACCTGCTGTTCATCCAGCGGCTGGATCACGCCTGGACGGAGGACAACCACCACGAAGCGGGCCCGGCGCAGCTGCTCACCGGCGAGAAGTTCAACAACGCGACCCAGCACTACGCGAACGGCCCGTCGATCGATCAGATCCTGCTCAAGAACAGCGACATCCGCGGCAACACGCCACTGGCCAGCGTGCACGTGTCAGCGGGAGGCGGCGGCGGCACCGACAAGCGGCACGTGATCTCGTATTCGGGACCGGGGCAGCCGATGGCGCACGAGGAGAGCGCGTCGAAGGCGTTCACGAACATCTTCAGCGGCGTCACCTTCGGGACGTCGACCGCGACGCTGCAGGCGACGGACCTCGCCCGCCAGCAGGCGCGGCGCAAGATCCTGCAGGTCAACAAGGCGCAGCTGCAGCGGATCCAGACCTATCTCGGCCAGAGCGAACGGGAGAAGCTGGATCTGCACGTCGAGGCGCTGTACGAGCTGGAACAGCAGCTGCCGCCCCCGACGGGCGCCGGCGGTTCGTCAGGCGGCGCGGGCGGATCGACGGGCGCCGGCGGTCGCGGCGGCGGCGGCGGATCGACGGGCGCAGCCGGACGCGGCGGCAGCGGCGGCGGGGGATCGACCGGCGGCGGCGGATCGGGCGGCACGGTCGTCACCGGCGGCGTCTGCGAGAAGGTGACCACCACCGGCGTGTCGAGTAACGCCCGCGACGCCACCGTCACGACCAAGCAGGCCCAGTGCATGGCCGACATGATCGTCAACGCGTTCACCTGCGACCGCACCCGCATCTGCGACTTCGGGATGAGCTTCTCGGGCGGCCACCACGAAGGGCTGCTGGGCATGACGCAGAGCTGGCACGACAACGTCGCGCACATCAGCCGGACGAACGATTCGATCGCCGTCGGCAGCGCCAGCGTGACGACGCGCCAGGCGTTCATCCAGTTCGACCGCTTCTGGGCGGGCCACGTCGCCTACCTGGCCCGGCGGCTGTCGACGATCAAGGAAGGCAACGGCACGATGCTCGACAACACGCTGATGGTGTGGGGCGTCGAGAGCGGCACCAACCACAATCACAGCCCGCGCGACATGCAGTACCTGCTGATCGGCGGCCGCAACCTGGGCATCAAGACCGGCCAGTACCTCAAGCTGCCCAGCACACAGAGCTCGAACAAGCTGCTCACGTCGATCATGAACGCCTTCGGCTACGCGGCGACGGGCATCGGCATCGAACCCACCGTCGGCCCACTGGCCGGCGTGCTCTGACCGATCGCTCAGTAACGGATATCGACGAGCGTCTTCTTGCGCAGCTCGGCGAGGTAGATCTTGGTCTGCCGCTCCATGTCCTTCTGGCGGAGCTGCATGCGGATGTCGTCCTTGACCTCGTCCAGCGGCTTCGCGTCCTTGACCTTGCGGTCGGCCAGCTTGATGACGTGGAAGCCGCGGTCGGCGCGCACGGGACCGCGCACCTCGCCCGGTTTCATCGCGAACACCAGCTCCTCGATCGGCTTGGGCAGCATGTCGCGTCCGAAGAAGCCCAGGTCGCCGCCTTCGGCGCGCGTCGCCGCATCGTCCGACACCTCGCGCGCCAGCTTGGCGAAGTCTTCCGTCTTCGCCCGCTCGAGGATCTTGTTCGCCAGCGCCTGCTTCTCGGCCACCACCGCCCGGTCGGCGCCGTCGGGGATGGCGATGAAGACGTGGCTGGCGCGCACCTGTACGTTGGCGGCGCCCTTCATGTGGCGCTCGTAGTACGCCTTCACTTCCTCGTCGGACACGTTGACGCGCGAGCCGACGGCGATGTTCAGCACGCGAAAGCGCAGCAACTGACGCTTCAGATCGGCGCGGTAGGTCGCCATGGACATGCCCTGCCCGCGCAGCGCCTCGCGCAGCTGGTCGTCGTCGATGCTGTTCTGCTTCTTGATCTCCTCGATCGATGCGTCGATCTGCTCGCTGGTGACGCTCAGCTTCAGCTCGACAGCCTGCTGCAAGATCAGCTCGTCGTCGATCAGCCGGTCCAGCACCTCGTGGCGCAGCGCCGTCGCGCGCGCCGAGCGCTTGCCGGGATCGGGCAGCTTGTTGACGTCGGCCAGCAGCGGACCCGCCTTCTCCTCGACCTCGCTGGCGAGCACGACGTTCTCGCCGACCACCGCCGCGATCTTCTCGACGGTGCGCGCCTCCGCGCCGCGCGGCGCGAACGCCGCGACGGTACCCGCGCCGACCAGCGACGCGATCACAATCCGGCCGACGCGCCGTCCGATCACTGCTTGCCTTGCGGTGCCGGCGGCATCGCCGGCGTCCCAGGCGGCGGGTGCATCGGCGCCATGCCCGGCGACATGCCCGGCGGCCCCATGCCCGGCGCCATGCCCGGCGGTCCCATCATCGGCCCTCCGGCCGGGCCGCTCATCGGGCCGCCTGCGCCCGCGCCCGTGTCGATGACGACCTTGCCCAGGTTCGCCTCGTTCACCTCGATGGTGCTCTTCTTCTTCAGATCAGCGACGAAGTTGTCCATCGCCTTCGTGCGCGTGTCGCGGAACAAACGCTGCTGGATCTGGCGCTTGACCTCGGCCAGCGGCCGGTTGAAACCGGGACGCTTCTGCGTCAGCCGGACGACCGACCACCCCTTGTCGGTCTTGATCGGCTGCGCGACGTCGCCCACCTCGGCCAGCTTGAAAGCGGCATCGACGACCGGCTTCGGATAGCGCGTCGAGTCCTTGTCGAAGAATCCAAGATCGCCGGCGCGCTGCTTCGCGTCCTCGTCGTCCGAGTACTTGTTGACGATGTCCTTGAACTGCTTCTGGTCGGGCGTCGGGACCACGGCCGTCTTGGGCAGCGCCTTCGCCTCCGCGTAGGCCTTGTCCGCCTTGGCCTTGTCCTTGACCGTCACCTCGCTGGCGCGCACCTCGTCCTTCTGATTGAACTCGGCGGGGTGCTCCTTGTAGTACTTCTCGACGTCGGCGTCGGGGACGTCCTCGACCTTCAGCTTCGATTCGAAGTCCTTCTGGAGAAACTTCGAGATCATCTGCTGCTTCATCACCCGCAGCACCTCGGGGTCCTTGTCGTAGCCCCGGCGCTCGGCCTCGTTCGCCATGACCTCGAACCTAATCAGGCTGTCGAGGAACTCCTTCTTTTTCTCGTTGGTCGTGTAGCGCGCCCGGACGAACGGCGACTGCTTGTTGATCCGTTCCTGGACGTCACCGACGGTGATCACCGCGTCGTCGACCTTGGCGACCACCTGGGACGGGTCGCCGCCGCCGCTCTTGCTCTTACCCTTCTTCTTGCAAGCGGGAAGAGCGAACGCGACGACCACCATGGCAAGGACCGCCGACAACCTGAACGGATGAGAAGGAATTCGCATCCGCGAGAGATTACACGCGTTTCGTCTTAGATCCAGCGCGTCGCACCGGCCCCGTGCATGCCCAATCGCTGCGTATGCGCGATCGCGTGAAACAGCCAGTTGATCACCGTGATCGCCGCCGCCGACATCAGGAGTCCACCGGTCGTCTCGATCGAGAACGACTTGACCAGCTTGTCGGTCAACCACAGCAGGAAGGCGTTGACGATGAACGGAATGAAAAGGAACAGCAGGCCGAACGTGAGCACAGCCGGCACGAACAGGACCAGCTTGATGAACCACCCGACCAGGACGTTCAGGACCGAGAACACGATCGCGACGACGATCGCCGCCCCGATGCTCCGAACGCGCACTGACGGCAGGAAGCGCGCCAGCAGCAGGACCGTCGCCGTCAACAGAACCAGATGCAGCAGCAACCCTGGGATGAACATGGGCGCAAGCCTAGCGCAGGGGCGCACGGGAAACAGGCGTCCGGATTTTGCCCGGCGCGAGGTGCGCTAAGGAACCGTTTCCACAGCGGTTTTTTTGCGCCCTTCGTGAGCCGTTCGATCGGCCGCCGGAGACTGGTGAGCCCATGAGAGCTACTAAGGTCGTGATCTGGTCTCTTGGGCTGTTGGCGCTCGGCTGCGCCCCCACCGAATCGACGACCCCGAGCGGCTCGGCCGGCAGTTCGGGCCCTGGCAGCGCGGGCACGACCGGCTCCGCCGGCAACAACGGCACGTCGGGCACCAGCGGCAGCGCGGGCACGACCGGCAGCGCCGGCAGCACCACGACCGGCTCCGCCGGCACGACGGGCGACGCCGGAACGAGCGGATCGGCCGGGACCAGCGGCAGCGCCGGCACGACGGGCCGCGGCGGCACCACCGGAACTGCGGGCACCGGAACCGCCGGCACGACCGGAACCGCCGGCCGCGGCGGCACGACGGGAACCGCGGGCACGACCGGAGCGGCCGGGCGCGGTGGCACGACCGGAACCGCGGGCACGACCGGAGCGGCCGGGCGCGGCGGCACGACGGGCACCGCCGGAACGACCGGAACCGGCGGCGGCGGCGTGATGACGTCGTCGACGTGCAAGATGCCGACGTGGCCGACGGCCTCGGGGTCGACGACCGTCTCGGGCACGATGAGCGTCACCAACTACGACGGCCAGATGCGCACGGTGCAGGGCACGCTGGAAGACTGCTCGGTGAACGGTCAGAGCAGCACCAACGCGATCTTCGAGGTCGCCGACGGCGGCTCGGTGAAGAACGTCATCTTCGGAACGAAGGTCGGCGACGGCATCCACTGCGCCGGCAGCTGCACCATCGACAACGTCTGGTTCGCGAACATCTGCGACGACGCGATCACGGTGCTGGGTAACTCGGGCAAGACGGTGACCATCAGCAACAGCGGCTTCAAGAACGCGCGCGACAAGGTGGTCCAGCACAACGGCAACGGCAGCACCGTCACGTTCAACAACATCTATGTCGAGACGGCCGGCAAGCTGTACCGGTCGTGCGGCGAAGGCTCGGGCTGCGGATCGTCGTCGGCGGTGCGCACGGTGAACGCCAGCAACATCTACGCGATCGGCGTTGGCCAGCTGATCGGCATCAGCACCAACGACACGGCGACGTTGAAGAACATCTGCGCGTACAAGACGCCGCAGATCTGCCACGCCTACCAGCCGGGCAGCGACACGGACGCGACCAACGGCGCCAACGGCGTCGGCGAGGGGCCGAGCACGAACTGCAAGTACGCCGCTTCGGACACGCACGCCCTCCTCGATCACGTCACGGGCTCGGTGACCACCGACGTGCTCTGCACCGGTCCGAACTCGGCGAAGACCGGCTCGACCGCCACCAACTGCGTCAGCGGGTTCGACACCTGCATCAAGGGCTGCGCGCCCGGCTCCTACGGGTTCAAGCAGATCACCTGTTCGGGCGGCAAGTACAGCGACCCCGGCAGCGGGTCCTGCCTCATGCCGACCGACGCGACCGCGGCGTCCAAGCTGGCGAGCACGAACAGCAGCATGGCGACGTCGACCGTCACGGGCAATGCGTCCTGCACCACGCAGTGGAACTGGGGCAAGGACAGCGACGGCAAGTTCTGCGTCTGCGTGACGAAGCCCGGCTACTACCAGGCCGGGAGCGGCTGGTGGGTGTGGGATTGCCAGACGCAGTGGTGGTAGCCTCGCGCATGCTTCGAATTCGGATTGGCACCGTTGCGTTCGCCATCGCCGCGCTGGCGACGGCCTGTGGCGGCTCGAAGAACTCGACGGGCGCGGGTGGAACGAGCGCGTCGGGCGCGGCCGGAACGACCGGCGCCGCCGGTACGATGGGCGCCGCGGGGACGATGGGCGACGCCGGCACGTCCGGGGCCGCCGGAACGACCGGCAGCGGCGGCAGCAGCCCGACGGGCGACGCGAGCGTCGCGGACGCGTTCATGGGAACGGTCGACGCGCACGCGGCCCCCTATGCGATGGCCTGCGCGGCGACGGTGGGCAACAAGGGCATCTGCTCGACCGCCACCGACATGCAGTGCTACTACGGCTGTGGCCCGAACAAGTCCGGCTACAAGAACTGCGACTGCTTCTCCGACGCGTGGGATTGCCCGCGGTGCGAATACGCGCCGGGCGACTACTCGTGCTACCGGTTGCCGGACCCGGTCGAGGCCTGCCCGATGGACACGGTCGACGGCTCGGCGACGCTCCCGCAGGTCGGCATGCCCTGCACACGCGCGGCTTGCAGCCCGTGCGGCTCGGCGTCGCTGAACTCGTACATGGACTCCGCCGGAATGCTCAAGGCCGGCTTCTGCGTCTGCAGCAACGACCGCAAGTGGACCTGCGCCAGCAACAAAGAGTGGCCGCAGTAAGCTCGCCCGGCGCTACCGGTCGCAAGGCTTGCCCTCACCCCGACCCTCTCCCGCAAGCGGGAGAGGGGGAAATCTAGGCGAGGTTCGGCAGCGGACCTGTCGCGCCGGAGGCGTCGCCGAACGTCGTCAGCGACGTGTCGCCCATCGCCTGGCCGATCGAAACCAGCATCTGGTTGTTGTCGCGCTTGTTGCTGGTGTAGTCGAGCAGCCGGCCCGCGCGGATCTTCCCGTTGGCGCTGCCCGCGAGGACGTAGGGCATCTGCAGCAGATCGTGCTGCGTGGATTCGCCGATCTCGGTCGCCCACAGCACGACGCTGTGATCGAGCAGCGTCCCGGTCCCCTCCTTGATCGCGTCCATCTTCCCCAGCAGGTACGCGAACTGCGACTGGTACCAAATCTGGATCTTGTTGTAGGCGTCGTAGTTCGCGCCGCTCGACGAGAAGTCGTGCGAGATGGCGTGGTGGTTGCCGCTGATGTTCAGGAAGCTGAACAGGTGCTCGCTCTCGGAGTACGACCACTGGAACGTGATGATGCGGGTCTGGTCGCACGCGAGCGCCGCCACCGCCAGGTCCATCTGCGTCTGGCCGGCGCGCAGATAGAGGTCGTCGTTCTTCAGGTCGACGTCTGCGGGCATCGTCGGCTTCGTGCACGCGAGGCCGCCGGGCATGGTGCCCGTGCCGGTCATGCCCACCAGGCGCTTCTCCACGTCACGCATGGCGCTCAGGTGCGCATCCAGCTTGTCCTTATCGGTCCTGCCGACCAGCGCTTTGATGCGCTCTGTCTCGGCGTTGTTGGCGTCGAACACGCTCTTGCGCTGGGCCCACAGCCGCGCCAGCGCCGGATCCGTCATCCCGGTGCCGCCCGTCGTCATGCCGAACAACGCCCCGAACACGTCCTTGGGATCCTCGCGCGGCGGGATCGGCATGTCGGCGCCGGCGTACGAGATGCGCGCGCGCACCTCGGTGTCACGCACGTGGACGCCCACCTGCAAGCTGGGGAACGTCGTGTTCGGCTTCAGCTTGGTCGCCAGGTATTGATCCAGCGACTGCCCGCTGCCCCAGCCCGACGTCGTGTTGCCGAAGCTCTTGAACTGCGTCCCCGACTTCAGCGGCCGGCCCGTCAGCATGCCGCCCGTGCCGCGCGCGTGCTCGGATCCCAGCGTGCCGCCCAGCGCGCCGTTCTGCAGCGCCGGGTTCAGCTTGATCCCCTTGAGGAACGTCAGCTTGCTCTTGAACGGCGCCAGATCGGGCGTGAACGTGTTGAGCGTGAAGTTGGTCTCGGTGCCCGTCGGCCAGAACAGGCTGTTGCGCGTGCCGTTCGGCGTCGCGAACACGACGAAGCGCGTGGGATACGTCATCGTCTGACCGCTGGCCCGACGCGCGTCCAGCAGCGGCACCGTGGCCGTGGCCGCGAGGCCGCCGCGAAGAAGATTTCGTCTCGTGAAGCGAAGCGGATTCATGTTCGTTTCCTCTCCGTCACTGCGAATAGGGGGCGCGATACCAGAAGGCATCGGTCTGTGTCATCGCCACCACCAGCTCGCCCAGATCGCCGCCCGACGCGCCGAACGCGTCCTGCAGCGTCGTCAGCGAGCACCCGTCGGGGACCTCCTCGGTGCGGCCGGTCGAATAGCGGAACCACTGCGTCGCCACGCAGTCGCGCACCTGATCGCTGGCCGCCAGCTTCGTCGCCAGCTCCTTCACGCCGGTGAACGTGCCGTTGAGGCTGGTGTCCGTCGCCGCGAGGATGTTCCCCGCGAGGTTGATCGTCGCGCCGTTCTCGGTGGTGCGGTACTTGCCGATGGCGTCGAAGCTCTCGAACGCGAACCCGATCGGATCCATCAGCTGGTGGCAGTTCATGCAGCTGCCGCCGGCCATCTCGTGCGCGGTGAAGCGGTCGCGCGCCGTCGGCGCCGACGTGACGGCCGGCGGCGTGATGTCGACGTCCATCGGCGGCGGCGGGACCGTCTGGCACATCAGCTTGGTGCGGACGAACTTTCCGCGCAGGACCGGCGACGTCTGATCGGGGTGGGCCTGCACGGCCAGGAAGCTGGCCTGGGTCAGGATGCCCGCCCGCGCCTGCGCGGCCGGCAGCGACATCATCTGCGGCGTCGCCGACGTGGTCGAAACGCCGTAGATCGGCGCCAGCGCGCTGGAGACGAACGCGGTCGGCGACGTCAGCAGCGTCGAGAGCTTGTGGTCGCCCGACCAGAGGACGTACTCGACGAACGCCGGCGTCTCGGCCTTCATCGCGTCGCGCACGGCGTCCGAATACTGCGGGAACAGCGACGTGCTCTTGGTCATGATGTCGAGGCGGCTGGTCCCGAGCCACTGGTTGTAGAAATCGGTGATCGCGACGCGCGCCTTCGGATCGGCGAGCATCGCCCGCGCCTTCGTCGCCACCGCCGCCTTGTCGGCCAGCTCGCCGCGCCCGGCGGCGTCCAGCAGCGCGTCGTCGGGACCGGCGGCCCAGATCAGGAACGACAGGCGCGTCGCCAGCTCGTACTGGCTGATCGGCACCAGCGGGGCGCTCGGGTTGGCGGGCGCGGTCGTCTCCAGGCGGTAAAGGAAATGCGCCGATTGCAGGGCGGCGCGGACCATCACCTCGATGCCCTCGGCATAGCTGCCGCCCGTCTTGCCCGCCGTGTACGCCGCCATCAGCATCTGGCGATCCTGATCGGTCACCGGCCGCCGGAACGCGCGCCGCCCGAAGCTGTTCGCGAACTCCGTCGCGCAAGCGTCCTCGCCCTTGGTCGTCGTGTTGCAGCCGCCGGTCAGCGTCGACAGGTTCTTCACCGCCGACTTCGCCAGCGCCTCGGACACCAGCACGTACTTCTCGGCGTGCAACGACGACACGGTCAGCACGCCCGCGTTGTTGTTGAATCCTTCCGTGACCTCGTCGGCGGGCAGGTCGTTCACGGGGGTGGTGTCGACGCCCAGCAGGTTGCGGGCCGTGTTCGCGTACTCGAACTTGGTCAGGCGTCGCAGCGGCGTGGGCGTCGCCGCGGTGGTCGGGCAGGTCGCCAGCGCGCCGTCACCGGCCGTTCCCGTCACCACGCCCGCTC
>Ga0207701_10001303_pt1 | contig 26388 bp, 24 predicted proteins | sample KBSSwiSSwithPhiX_FD_184294 | JGI IMG/M metagenome (GOLD analysis project Ga0207701, IMG submission 184294) | Switchgrass rhizosphere bulk soil microbial communities from Kellogg Biological Station, Michigan, USA, with PhiX - S5 (SPAdes) (version 2) | ecosystem: Environmental > Terrestrial >... | reverse complement strand
GACCTGGTCGTGCGTGACGTAGACCGTCGTCGTGCCGAGCCGCTGCTGGATCTGGCGAATCTCGGTCTGCATCGCCTCGCGCAGCTTGAGATCGAGCGCACCCAGCGGCTCGTCCATCAGCAGCACCTTGGGCGAATAGGCTACCGCGCGCGCCACCGCGATGCGCTGCTGCTGCCCCCCCGAGAGCTCCGGCGGATACCGGCTCTCGACGTCGGCGAGCTGGACGAGGCCCAGCAGTTCTTTGACGCGCCGACTGATGGCCACCTTGTCGACATGCCGTTCCGTCAGTCCGAACGCGATGTTTTCACCAATCGTCATGTGCGGAAACAGCGCGTAATCCTGGAAAACCATTCCGATGTTGCGTTTGTTGGGCGGCAGGCGGGTCACGTCCTCGTCGCCCAGATAGACGGTTCCACTCGACGGCAGCACGAAGCCCGCGATCATCCGCAGCGTCGTCGTCTTTCCGCATCCTGAGGGACCCAGCAGCGTGAGGAACTCACCTTCCCGGATATCGAGGTCGAGCCCGCGCACCGCGAGCGTGTCGCCGTAACGTTTGGTCACCTGCTTCAGTGCAACGCGCGACACGGTTCCTCTCGAAGGCTGCGTGCACCGAACGCCGGGGGCCGGTCACTTGCTGACGGCACGATTCCACTGGTCGTACCAGCTGTTGATGTTCACGCCCTTGTAGTCGATGCGCAACATGCGGTCGATGTCGGCTTGATCGATATTGTTGAGGGACACAAACAGCGCGTCTTCGGTACGCAGCCGCTGCCGGGCCTTCGTATTGGAGGGCCAGACGCCGGTATTCTTCGCGAACCCGAGCTGGAACTCCTCGTCGAGATAGGCGTTGATGAATTGCATCGCCGCCGCGGCATTCTTCGTGCCCTTCACGACACCGATCCACCCCACCTTGAGCACGCCGGTCTTGGTCGCATTGATCCTGGGATGAGCGCTGGCGACATTCGCGCCCGCGTACTTGATGGCGCGCAGACACCAGCCGGTGTGCGCGACCGCTGCATAGATATCGCCTGCCTTGAACGCGGCAATCACATCGGCGCCCGCTTTCCAGAACTTGGCGCCCTTGATCGTGCCGATCGTATCGAGCCCCGGCTTGACGTTGCTGGTATCGCCGCCCGACGCATAGACGATGCCGGCGAAATTGGCGAGCCCGCCGCCGCCGGTGATGTCCGCCAGCATGACGCGGCCTTGAAGCTTGTCGTTGGCGAGATCCTTGTAGGTGGTCGGCACGGGGAGGCCGAGTGCTGCGAACTTGCCCTTGTCGTAGCAGATCACTTCCTGCGTCGTCCAGATGCCGACCGCCTGGGGCATGCGCTGCCACGGCTCGATCTGGCCAGCATTGGGAATCGCCGAGTAGTCGATCGGAATCAGCAGCCCACCTTCGATGACCTGGTCGACTTGCGCGTCGAGAATCTCGATGACATCGAACGGCGCTTCACGACCGCGAGCGGCGATCAGCTTCGCAAGATTGTCCTGCGGGCTGCCGATGACGAACTCGACCTTGCCACCCAGCGCCTCGATCTTCGGCGAAAGATTCTTGGCGAGATCGTCGCGCCAGGGCCCGCCGAAGGTTGCCACCCGCAGGGTCACTCCTTCGAACGGCTTTGCCTGTCCCTGTGCTGCCGGTGTCCACAGACCCATCGCCAGCGCCACAATCGAACCGGCGAATGCCGCGCCACACGCCTTGCGAAAAACGCCCATGCCCGTTTCCTTTCGACACGATGTCTTTCAAGGCCGGCGGCAGCACCGTCGGCCCTCCCCTGCACAGCCTACCGACGCGTATGCACGACGGTGTCCAGGCCGATAACGCGTTGAACGAGCAACAGCGCCACCAGCGCGAGCAGGATCACCAACGACGCGGACGCGAGCACCGACGGGCTGAAATCGGTTTCGATGCCGAAGAACAACTCGACCGGGTAAGTAACGAATCCGGGAGCCGTCAAAAACATCGCGATCGGCACGTCCGAGAACGATACCATGAACGCATAGAGCGCACCGGCATGCACGCCGGGCATGATCGTCGGCAGCGTCACCCTGCGAAACGTCCGCCACGGACTCGCGCCCATGCTGAAGGCGGCCTCCTCCAAGCGGAGATTGAAGCGCTGCAATACCGCGACGACGGTGCCGATCACGTACGGCGTTGCGACGAACAGATGCCCCAGGTACAGCCCCGCGAACGTGGCGTTGAGGAACAGGCCCGTCGCATCGCCTACGACGTAGTAGAGGCGAAGGAATGCAACCCCCGTGACGACCGCCGGAATTTGCATCGGCGCGCGGAAGAAAGCGAGGAAGAAGGATTTGCCCGGCAGCGTGCCCCGGACCATCGCAAGCGCCGCCGGGATGCCGAGCAGGCAGGCGCCAAAGGCGACTGAGAGCGCGAGCCCGAGCGACAATCCGAGAGCGCGGAAATGCGTCGCCGGAATCTGCTTGTACCATTGCAGCGTGAGATCATGCGGTGGAAATACGACGCCGGTGTACGCCTTCGTGCCGTCGAGCGACGACCCGATGACGACGATCATCGGCGCCAGCAGGAAGAGGTAGGCCCAGCCGACCCACAGGAGCTTGGCGAGCGACCCGATAGACGGCCGCTTCACGCTCATGCGATCACCAGCCGTGCCGCGCGCAGGCGCTTCACCAGGAAGACCGAGACGAGGTTGATGATGATCACCGACACCAGCAGCACGGCGGCGAGTGTCGCTCCCATTCCATATTTGGTCTCGATGATCACCGACCTCTGGATCAGGACAGGCAGCGTGAACACCCGTCCACCGCCGAGCAGCGAAGCCGAAGTGAACGCACCCATGCACAGGTTGAACATCATCAGCGAGCCGACGATGACTCCCGGAAGGCTCAACGGCAGGACCACTCGCCAGAAGACTCGCGCGCGGCTGGCGCCGTGGATGGTTGCCGCTTCCTCGAGCGACACCGGGATCGTACGCACGACCCCGTACAGCAGCAGCACGCCGAAACCCATCGTGAACTGCATCAGGCCGACGACGACGCCGGGTACGTTGCCGATGATCGTATACGGCTTGTCGAGCAGGCCGATGGACATCAGCAGCGCGTTGAGCCCGCCCTCGGCGGAGAAGATTACGATCAGGCCATAAACCTTGATCACGATGGTCACGAACGACGAGACGACGACGCCGGCGAGCATGACCATCGCCCATCGCGACCGCATCCGCGCGATCACGTAAGCGACGGGGAAGCTCATCAGCAGCGTGCACACGGTGGCGATTGCCGAGACCTTGATGGTGAGCCAGAGGGAGCGCAGGTAGAACTCGTCGGTGAAGAGGGTCTCGTAGTTGGCCGTGCCGATCGTCGGCGACAGCATGCCAAGCCCCAGGTCGGTCGAGAGGCTTCCGCGCAGAAATGTCAGTTGCGACGCCGCCAGCAGCACGAAGCTGACGACGAACGCGGGGATCAGCAAGTAGTCCCAGCGGATATTCATCGGCCGCGGCGGGAGATCATCGTCAGATCACGAGCCGAGCCATCTCGTCGTCGTAAATGATGATCGCGAGCATCCTTATCGGCAGCTTGATGAGCTTCTCCGGCCCGTGCGCGACGCTGCCTCGGAACGTCAGCGCATCGCCGGGCGACAGCAGGTAGCTCGACTTGCCATGACGGTAGCGCAGTCGTCCTTCGAGCAGGTAGATGAATTCGATGCCCGGATGCTCGAAGCCGGGGAAGATCTCGCTCTTGTTGTTGAGCGTGACGAGAAACGGCTCGAAGACGCGTCGCGGACCGCGCTCGATGGCCAGCAAGTGATACGTATGCCCGCGCCGGGTGCCGCGACGTACCACTTCGGGCGCGTGTCCGCTCTTCACGTGTTGCGCCCCCCCAGCCTCGGACGAATAGCCCGTGAAGAGGCTGGCCAGCGTGGTGCCCAGCGCTTCCGACAGGCTCGCGAGCGTATCGAGACTGGCGGAGGTCTGGCTGTTCTCGATCCGGCTCAGCATGCCGGTGCTGATTTCGGCCTTGCATGAGATCTCGGCGATCGTCAAATTCTGCTGCCGGCGAAGCTTGCGGACGGTCTGGCCGATGTGCCGCTCGAGATTGCCCCGGGCATCGTTGGCTGCGGGGTTCTTCTCGGGCACTTACTGTCCCGGAATCCAGTTGGTCCCGGCGAGCGGCACGTTGGCCATCGCTGCGGCCTCTACCGTGAGCGCCACCAGATCTTCCCGCTCGAGGTGATGGACGTTCTGCTTGCCGCAGGCACGCGCGATCGTCGTCAACTCCATGTTCATCGTCTTCAGATAGTTCCGCACGCGGCGGGCGCCGACTGCGGGCTCGAGTCGCTGCTCCAGCACCGGATCCTGCGTGGTCACGCCAACGGGACACCTCCCTGTATGACAGTGATGGCAATGCCCGGGGGCCGTGGAAAGTTTTGCGTAATCCTCGACGGCAGAAAAGTGTTCGCCGTTCTGCACATAGGAATCGCTGTTGCAGCCGAGCGCAATCAGCATCCCCTGCCCGATCGACACCGCGTCCGCGCCCATCGCCAGCGCCTTCGCTACGTCAGCCCCGGTGCGAATTCCGCCCGACACGACGAGTTGCACCACTCCATGCAGGTTGAGATCCTCGAGCGCCTCCACCGCCTGGCGCACCGCCGCCAGCGTGGGCACGCCAACGTTCTCGATGAACACCGCCTGCGTCGCCGCAGTGCCCCCCTGCATCCCATCTACGACAACCACATCGGCTCCCGCAATGGCCGCGAGCTTCACATCGTTGAAAGTCCTCGTGGCACCAATCTTGACGTAGATCGGCTTTTCCCAATCGGTGATCTCGCGAAGCTCCTGGATCTTGATCACGAGATCGTCCGGTCCCGTCCAATCCGGATGCCGGCTGGCCGACCGCTGGTCGATGCCCTGGGGCAGATGACGCATTCGCGCAACGCGAGGATTGACCTTCTGCCCCAGCAGCATGCCGCCGCCGCCGGGCTTCGCACCCTGTCCAATGACGATTTCGATGGCATCGGCCTTGCGGACATCATCGGGATTGAATCCGTAGCGCGACGGCAGACATTGATAGACGAGCCGCTTCGACGACTCACGTTCTTCGGGCGTCATCCCGCCATCACCGGTCGTGGTCGTCGTGCCCATCTCGGTCGCGGCCATTCCCAGCGCCTGCTTCACATTGGCCGACAGCGCGCCGAAGCTCATGCCCGCGATCGTGATGGGAATGGCAAGCTCGATCGGCTTTTTCGCGTGCCGGCTGCCCAGGATCGTCTTCGTCTCGCAGCGCTCGCGATAGCCTTCCAGCGGATACCGCGACAGCGACGCCGCGAGGAAAAGGAGATCGTCGAAGTGCGGCACCCTGCGCTTCGCACCCATGCCGCGGATCTCATAGAGCCCGTGCGCCGCTGCGTGCTGGATGTAGTCGATCGTGCTGCGGCTGTAGCCCCAGCTCTCTTCCAGCCTGGGCATGTTCGCGAAGCGAATCGGCTGATCCATCAGTACTCCTGAGTGGCGTCGGCGTTCCAGTGGTAGAGACCGCGCATCGACCCCACACGACGGAAGTCCTTGGAATCGTGGTGAACGCCCGCGGCCGCCAGCAATTCGGCGACCTGGGCGTAATCGCGATCCATCATCGGCTCTTCGTGAGCGTCGGCGCCGAGCGACTTGATCCGGCCCCGGATATAAATCACGGCTTCGTACAGTGAGTCACCGAGCGCGTCGCCGGCATCACCGCAAACGACGAGGCGGCCCTCCTGCGCCATGAACGCCGAGAAATCACCGACGCTGCCGGCAACGACGATGTCGATGCCCTTCATCGAGATGCCGCAACGCAACGAGGCGTCGCCGTCGATCACCAGCAAGCCACCCTGCCCCGACGCTCCGGCCGCTACGGATGCAAATCCTTTTACGTGCACCCGGCCCGACATCATGTTCTCGGCGACCGCGGGGCCGGCGTTGCCATGCACGGTAATTCGCGCTTGCTGGTTCATTCCGGCCGCGTAATATCCGGCGTGCCCTTCGATGTCGATGTCGATCGGCGCGTTGACGCCCACCGCGATGCTGTGCGCGCCGTCCGGGTTAGTGACGCGCACCCGCACGTTTCCTTCGGGCAACTCGTGATGCAGGAAATGATTGAGCCGCCGCAGCGGTTGCGTCGAAAGATCGAAGGTTATGCTCGCGCCTTCCGGGCGTGACGGCGCTACGCCCGAGAGGGGATCGAGCATCACGCTCGCCATACGTAGACCTGCTCCGGCTTGGGCTCGAAAATGTTCGCGTTCTTGACGTCGGGCAACTTTGCAAGGGAACGGAATTCCGACGAGATCGCGACGTACTCATTGGTTTCGGCGACGATGGCCGGCTTGCACGAGAACGCGTCGCGCACGAGCGCCAACTCGTCGCGAGTGCCCATCAGGAACGTATAAAAGCCGTCGAGCACGTCGAAGCCCTTTTCCAGCGCCGCATCGAGACTATCGCCCTCGCGCATCCGCCACTCCAGGAAACGGCACGCGGCTTCGGTGTCGTTGTCGGTTTCGAACTTGATGCCGAGCGGTTCGAGCTTGCGCCGCACGCTGTACGGATTCGAGAGCGAGCCGTTATGCACGAGGCAGAAGTCCTCGCCGGCCGTGAACGGATGCGCGCGCTCGGGAGTCACCGCCGTTTCGGTCGCCATCCGAGTATGGCCGACGAGATGCGAACCCTGCAGCCCCGAAAATGCGTAGCGCGCGGCGACCTCGCCCGGCGTTCCGGTGTCCTTGTACAGATCGATCGATTGGCCCACCGACAAGAGGTGATAGTGAGGGTAGCTCTTCGTGAGCCACGCTTTCACTTGCTGCGGAACCGCCGCGGTTTCCAGCACCGCGTGATTGGCTTGCACGCTCACGGCCGTGTCCGCTCCCAATTCGCGAATCGCCTCCTGCGTAAAAGCCGCCCAGTGGACGGTTGCGCTGCCGGAGTACACGCTGAACTTGCGACGGCCCGCGCCAACCGCTTCGGTGAATACCGCCAGTCCGGCCGATTCCGGCCCGCGCTCCGACATACCGATCAGCATCGGCAGCATCAATTCGCCGAGCTGCGCGCGCAGTTCCGGGTTCTTGACGAGCAAGCCGACAATCCCGCACATGCTAGTGCCCCATTAAAAGAATTCCAGATAACGGTCGGTCTCCCACCTCGAGACATGCCGCGAATATTCGACCCATTCCATCCGTTTGAGCTTAATGAACTCCTGCGCCAGGCTCTCGCCGATCGCGCCGCGCAATACAGGGTCGGCGGAGAACGCATCGACTGCCTCGGTCAAGCTCTGCGGCAGGATCGGTATGCCCTGCGCGACCACCTGTTCCGGCGTCAGATCGTAGAGATTCGTATTATTCGGCTCGCCGGGGTCGAGCTCGCGCTTCACGCCATCGAGGCCGGCGGCGATGATTCCGGCCGTGGTGAGATACGGATTGCACGAACCGTCGGGCAGACGCAGCTCGAGCCGCCCGTACGGAATCCTGACCATCGCCGTCCGATTGTTATCGCCGTAGGTAACGTAGGCCGGCGCCCAAGTCGCGCCTGAAAGCGATCGGCCGACGACCAGGCGCTTGTACGAATTGATCGATGGCGCAGCAAGGGCGGTGAGGCCGCGCGCATGCTCGAGAATGCCGGCGAGAAAATGGTAGCCGACTTTCGAGAGGCCCATGCCCCGCTTGTCCTTGTCGTCGTGAAACAGGTTCTTGTGCTTCGCGTCCCCGACCGAGATGTGGAAATGGGAGCCCGTGCCCGTGCGATTCGAGAACGGCTTCGGCATGAACGTGCACAGCATTCCGAGCGCACGCGCGATCTCCGAAGCCGCCATCTTGAACAGCGTGTAATTGTCCGCAGAGGTGAGGCAATCGCGATAGACGAAATTGACCTCGAACTGGCCATTCGCATCCTCGTGATCGATCTGGTAGACGTCGAGACCGGCCTCCTGCAGCGCCTTCACCAGGCGCCGCAGGAATTCGCTTCCTCGCGCGAGCCCCTTGTAGTCGTAGCACGGCTTGTCGAGCGTGTCGGTGGCATCGAACGGGACGAGCGTGCCGTCGGCTCGCCGGTCGAGCAGCATGAATTCCGGCTCGATGCCGGTGTACATCGTCCACCCCAGCGCCTCGAGCTTCCGGAGTTGTGCTCGAAGCGCGACGCGGGGGCAATATTCGTAGGGTTTGCCCAATACGTGGCCATCGCAGGCGATCCGCGCATAGCCCGGCATCCAGGGCACGAGCGTCAGCGTCGAAAGATCGCCGATCGCCGTGTATTCCGGACCGTGCGGACCCATGCCGAGACCCCATATCGCGAATCCCGCGAAACCTGCACCGGTTGTCAGCAGATCTTCGAAATGCGCGACGGGAACGCACTTGGCCTTGGGTGAGCCATGAATGTCGACGAATTGCGCCAGGACGAACTCGATCTTGTGTCGCTCGAGAAATTTCTTTGCCTCGGCTGCCGTCATTCCTGCGGTCATTTCTATGCCCCTCAACTCGCCAGAAGTCTGCGCAGAGAATCGTTCAGGAACCGGGCATCGGCCGGATTGCCGACCGGGTTCCCCGCACGATGTCCCCACGCCGAAGCAATCGGCACCAGGTCCGCACGTTGCATGAGCGCCACTTCCCGGCGATTGTCCTCGACCGTGAAATAAAGATCGGTTTCGCTCGGCATGATGAATGCGCGCGCGGTGATCGACGAGAGTGCCTGCGCAAAGTCTCCGCGGAAGTGGTCGTTGGCGCTGATGTCGGCGTGCTGCCAAGTCCAGATGTGCGCCAGCAGGTTGTTCGCGTCGCGGCGCAGAAAGTTGGCTTCCCACGACGTCACCAGGAAGTCTTCGAGCGACGAAAATCCGGCGTCACGCCACATCGCGTCACGATAAAACGCCTGCGACAGCGCCCAGCCGGCGTAGACGCGGCCCATCGCGCGCAATCCGCGCTCGGGCTTGCCCACGAACCGACCGTCCTGGAAGTTCGCATCGGCGGTCAACGCGGCCTTCACGCCTTCCAGGAATACGAAGTTGTGCGGCGAGCACCGTGCCGCGCCACACACCACGGCGATGCGTTCAACCATTTCCGGAAACAGTGCCGCCCAGTGGTACGCCTGGATGCCACCCATCGACCAGCCGTACACCAGCCGCAGCTTGGCGATGTCCAACGCCTCGGTAATCAGCCGATGCTGGACCATCACGTTGTCGTAAATCGTGAATTGCGGGTAACGGCTGCCGTCGAACGGCGGCCGCGTGTTCGACGGCGACGACGACAGCCCGTTGCCGAACAGATTTGGAACAATGATGAAATACTTCGTCGGGTCGAGCGCGTTGCCGGCGCCAATCATGAACTCGATATCCGTGTGTTGGGCTCCGAACGGAGTGCAATACACGATTGCATTGCTCCGTTTGGCGTCGAGCTCGCCATACGTCTTGTACGCGAGGCGCGCTCCGCGGTAGGTGAGTCCCGACTGCAGCGGGACATTCCCCGCGTCGAAAATCCGGAAGTCCGGCTCCTTGTCTGTGCTCATGCGGCCGCCAATGCCCGACTCGCCCATTGCCCCACCTGCAGCAGCCGCTCGTCGGCACCGTGCATTGCGATCAACTGCACACCGATGGGAAGGCCCTGCGGCCCCTTGCTGACCGGAACGGCGAGACCCGGTACATGAAGCGCGTTCCACATCCGGCTCATGATCGGATCGCCCGTACCTGTTTCGGCGCGCGGCGCTTCGCCAATCGTCGCCGGCGTGATCAAAGCGTCGCAGTCTCCGATAATCGACCCGAGTTCCGAGCTCGCCGTTGCGACACTCCGCTTGGCGTCGAGATAAGATTCCCGGCTGGTTCGCGATCCCGCGTCGGTCAACGCGCGGAAAGCATCGCTCAACTGGTGCGCAACCCGCGTCGTTTCGTAGACGTAATTGTGTGCGGCCTCGTAAGCCATGATTGTCTTCTGCGCGTCGATCAGCGAGGCGAAATGTTGCGGCAACGAGACGTCGGAAACGCGGGCACCTGCATGGCGAAGGCGCTCGCCGACCGCTTCGACCGCCTGCCGGGTACATGGCTCCGCGAGCGCCCATTGCCCCGTCCGACAAATACCCAATTTCGGCGGTGCCGGCAGCGGCGCGAGCTGTGCGTTATCGAAAGCTCCGAGGAGGACGCTGCGTACGAGCGCGATATCGGCGACCGATCGCGCCATGATGCCGAGCGTATCCAGCGACTCGGCAAAGGGGCGTATACCCGACAGGCTCAACTCGCCGAAGCTCGCCTTGTACCCGTATACGCCGCAGAACGCGGCCGGCCGGATCAGCGACGCCGCGGTCTGCGATCCGTACGCAATCGGCACCATGAAGTCGGCCACCGCGGCCGCCGATCCGCTGGACGACCCGCCGGGCGTGTGTCGCAAGTCATGCGGGTTGCGCGTCTTTCCGGGCTGGAAATAAGCGAACTCGGTGGTCACCGTCTTGCCGAGAATGATGGCCCCCGCGGCGCGAACGGCGGCGACGCAGGCGGCGTCCCACTGCGGACGGCGCTCCGCATAGATCGCGGAGCCGAGCGCGGTGGGCATGTCGACGGTGTCGATGATGTCTTTCACGCCGATCGGCACGCCGTGCAATGCGCCGCGGGAGGGGTTGCGATCGGCGGTGCGCGCCTGTTCGAGGGCGAGATCCGGATCGATGAATTGCCACGCCCCGACTTCGCGCTCACGTGCCTCTATGCGCGCCAGACACGCGCTTACCAGCGAAACCGAAGTGAGCTTGCCTGAACGGATGCGGGCGGCCGCGTCGGACGCGGTCAGCTCGTGAATCACGCCTTCAGCCACGTCTCGGAAAATGCGAGGAAGGCGGAGCTGGCCGTACGTCCCATGAACGGACGAGGAAAGGGCCCCCCGCGGAGCCTGCGGCCATTGACGACAATCGACGCGTCCGCGCTTTCGACAAACACGCTGTACATCTCATGCGCGCCCGTCGCCGACTGTTCGGGAAGCACATCGGCCGCGAACGGCTTGCCGAGCTTGTCCCAGAGCAGCTCGACTTTAAGCCCTGCAGCGCTCACCGTAACGGAACTGGAACGCACGTTGTCGCCCGCGGCCGTGTGCTGCTGCATCGGCAGGTACTCGAGCGTCGAGAACGCTTTGGCTTCCCGAAATACACCGAATTTCTTGACGAACCCCTCGACCAGATAGCGGGCCAGGGGCTCGTTGTCGCAGATGCAGAAATTGGCCAAGTCGGGCCATTTGCCCGTCCGCGTCGGATCTTCGAAGAGCACCAAAGCGTGGCCTTTCCCGAACCGGGACAGCGCTATCCGAAACCAGACCATGAGCGATACGAAAGGGCCGTCGGCGAGATCTTTAAGGTAAATTCCCGGATTGTCGCCGGACCAGTCGACAGTGCCTTCGGGGAATGGATGGTTCGGCATTTGATCTCCTTTCCTGACGATCGATGCTACAAGAATGTTCACTCCCCCGCAACTTAGTTGAATATATGACACTTCGCAGCTAAGGAGCTCAAACGGCCCATGACCAGCGCCCTCGACCTCGTTCATGTAACCAAGACCTACGACGAGGCCGTCGCGGTGCGCGATGTGTCCGTGTCCATCGCCAAGGGCGAGTTCTTCAGCTTTCTAGGCCCCAGCGGATGCGGCAAGACGACGATTCTGCGGATGATCTCCGGCTTTATCGCGCCTACCCGAGGAGAAATCCGGTTGGACGGCAAGGACCTCGCCGGCGTTGGGCCGCACAAGCGGGCGACGGCGCTAATCTTCCAGAATCTCGCGCTGTTTCCCCTGATGAGCGTCGCCGACAACATCGCCTACGGTCTGCGTGTGCGCGGCGCCACCGCCGTGGCGCAGCGCCGCAAGGCCGATGAGCTGCTGGATCTCATTGCGCTCCCCGGCTACGGCGACAAGCGCATCGATGAGCTATCGGGTGGGCAGAAGCAGCGAGTGGCCATCGCGCGAGCACTGGCCGTTCAGCCGGCGGTGCTTCTTCTCGATGAGCCACTTTCGTCGCTCGATCTCAAGCTGCGCCAACACATGCGGGCCGAGCTGCGCAGCCTGCAAAAGCGGACGCGGGTGACTTTCGTCTACATCACCCACGATCAGGGCGAGGCGCTCGCCATGTCCGATCGCGTCGCCGTGATGTCGAACGGACGAATCGAGCAGATCGGCACGTCGACCGAGATCTACGATCATCCCGCTACTCCGTTTGTCGCCACTTTCGTCGGGGAGAACAACGTCTTCGAGGGACGCGTGAGCGCTCACGAGAACGGCATGGCGGTGCTCGACAGCGGGTTCGGGCCGTTGCGGGCGCGGAATCCCGAAGGCATCGGTGCAGGCATGCCCGCGCTGCTCTTCATTCGACCGGAGCGCTTCCGAGTTGCCGGCCGCGTTCCTGCCGGTGCAGCGAACGTCATCGAGGCCTTGGTCGCTGACTCGGTATTCGAAGGGGTGGCGCTCAATGTCCTGTTGCGCCGCAACGACGCACCGCCCCTCAGGGTCTCGATGTCGAATGACGGCGAGATGGCTATCCCGGTACCGGGGGCAGCGCTTCGAGTCGCGTTCGCACCGGAAGATGCGGTCATCCTGCGCAAAGGATCGACGGCATGAGCCGTTCGGCCATCCCAAGCGCCGAGTTGCGCCGCTCGGCGCGTGTGAGGCAGTCGTGATCGGCAGCGCCGTCAAACCACGACCAAGGAGGCCCCAATGAGCTCCGGCCAGCGCTTTGGCATGCTGGGCCTGCTCTACGTCACCCTGACTTGCGCTATCTGGATGCTGTTGTTGATCGTTGCACCCGCCGCGATGATGATGGATTTCGCCTTCCGTCCGTTTCTGCCGCCGACCGAATGGGGAAGCGCGGCTGACGTCTACACGCTGCGCAATTTCGCTATGGCGCTCGGTGACGAGTTCAATCGCGCGATCTTTCTTAAAACGGTTTGGGCGAGCGTGGTCACCACGGCTATCGCATTTGTCGTGTGCTATCCCATCTCATACATCCTGGCCCGGGCAGGCCGCTCGTCCTGGGTCGGTATCGCGATGATCGCGCTGCTCGTGCCGTTCTGGATCAACGAGGTGCTGCGCAGTTTCGCCTGGCAGCTGCTGCTGGCGCACGACGGCTTCTTCAACCAGGTGCTGGTCGGGCTGCGACTCGTCGCCGAGCCGGTGGATTTTTTCGGCCGAAACGTCGGCGTCCTGATCGGCCTCGTCTACACCTACATCCTCTTCATGATCTTTCCAATGTACAGCGCCATGGAGAGCCTCGATCAGAATCAGATCGAGGCCGCGCGCGACCTCGGTGCGCCATGGTGGCGCATCCATTGGGACGTCGTGATTCCGCACGCGAAGTCCGGCCTGGCCTCCGGCTGCATCGTCACTTTTATGCTCGCCGCCGGCTCGTATGCGGTGCCGCAAATGCTGGGCGGAACGCGCAGCCTTTGGTTCACGCAGCTCATCTACAACCAGTTCGAAGCGATCAACTGGAACATGGGTGCTGCCTACGCAATGTGTCTAGTCGTGCTTTGCGTCGCCTTCATCCTCATCATGATGTCGCTGTTTCGCGTGCGGTTGCGGGATATCGCGCGATGACCGCAGCCGGGCCGCCAGCATTGGAGAATGAGGGCGCGCGGCCCCCTGGGGGGGAACGGCGCGCAGCGCCGATCGGGGGGGATGCAAGCGTCGCCGGCATCCTGCGCCTGGTTGCCGGCGTCTACCTGGTCCTGCTTTTCGCCTATCTCTTTCTGCCGCTGATCTACATGATCGCCGCGGCGTTCAACATGAGTCGCTTCCCGACGCTGACGCCGTGGCGCGGCTTCACGCTGCAATGGTTCGCCGACGCCTGGAATGAGGCGCGGCTATGGCATGCCCTCGGCCGAAGCGTCCTCATCGGCGGCTGCGTCGTCGTCGTATCGATCGTTCTAGGCCTGGGCGGAGCACTGTTATTCACTCGCTTCCGACCGCCGGCGCGCAGCCTGCTCTATAGCCTGCTCGTCTCGCCGATCCTGATGCCGGGGATCGTCATTGGCCTGTCGACCGCGATATTCTGGGATCGGATGCTGCAGCTGCCCGGGTTCTGGGGACTGGCAGTGCTCGGGCAGTCCACCTTCATAAGCGCATATTGCATGCTGATCTTCATGGCTCGGCTCCAACGCTTCGACGTGGAGCTCGAGGAGGCGGCTCTCGACCTCGGCGCCTCGCCGTTGCAGGTGTTCTGGACCGTCACGCTGCCTTATATGCGACCCGCAATGTATTCGGCGGCGGCCCTTGCGTTCATGCAATCCTTCGATAATTTCAACACGACGCTCTTCACGATCGGCAACGATCAGACACTGACGATCTACATCGCGGCCAAGCTCAAGCAGGGCGTGACACCGGCCGTCAACGCACTCGCGTGCGCGATGGTGGCAACTACGGTCATCGGAGGCATGGCCTATGAACTGGCGCGCCGCCGGGAAGCGGCGCGCCGTGCGCTGCGCGTGCGAGCCGTCGACGCATAGGCGCTGCAACGATGCGCCTGCCCGGTGGCGGCGCTCGCGAAGTGTGGATCTACGCGGCGAGCAGCCGGTCGACCAACCGCTGTCTCTCGGCGATGAACCAGGGATGCTCGGTACCCTGGATGAAGAGCCTAGACACCGCATCACCGGGAAAGGCTGCAGCGACGAACTTCTTGTAGTCCGCACTGTAATACTGCTCGGCGCCGTTGACCACGCTGTTGTAACCGACGTTGTTGGCCATGAGGCCGCCAATAGGGGGCTGGAGCGTCCAGTTGATCAGCGCGTACGCCTGCTCGATGTTCTTCGCACCCTTCGCCAGCGCATGCGTATCCATCACCGTCAGTGCACCTTCGGCAGGCGCCATGTATTTGAGCTTCTGCCCCTCCTTGATCAGGCTGAACATGATGCTGTCCCACGTGAGCCCGACGACGCAGCCATTTTGCAGGAACGCGGCCTTCTGTTCGCCACCCTTGAGCCAGAACTGCTTGATCTGCGCCTTGTTTGCGATGGCATAGTCGAGCGTCTGACCATAGGCCTTCTTCATCACCGCTTCGTCGGAAAACGCCTTCAGCATCGTGCCCGGCGCCATCTTGCCAGTGTTCTCCATCCACAATCCGGTGGCGAGCAAAAGCGTGCGGGCGCGGGCCGCCACTTTGCCCTTGTATTGCGGATCCCACAGCAAGCCATAGGAAGCCTTGCCGTATTCGAGCGGCACATCGGCCGCGCCGGCGAGCGCTTCCGTCGACCAGGTGAAAGGCACCGCGTACATCTTGCCGGCGCGCGAGCCGCCGAGCTGCTCGACGCGCTTCCGGAAATCCGGCACGACGTTGTTGAGGTTCGGCACTTTGGCCGTATCGATGGGCTGATAGAAGTCGTAATCGACGCCGGCGCTCACCCAGGCCAGACCCGGCGTCACAAGATCGTAGCCTTGGCCGCGGGAGGCGCGCATCTTGTTGATCGCGTCTTCGTTGCCGGTGAAGATCTGCATGTTGAGCTTGATGCCGGTGTCCTTCGTGAACTGCTCGACGAAGGGCTTCGGCTCATAATCGTCCCACGTGAACCACGTCAGCTCGCCCGATGTCGAGAGTGCGTCCTTGATGAACCAGGGTCCGACGCTGGCGATGGCACCCGCCGCTACGGCGCCCTTGAGCAGCGTACGCCGCGTAACGTTCGAGACCACGCCTTGCGTCGCGCGGCTTCTTGCCGCTACCGATTTGCTGCGCTTCATGATGCCTCCTTGGTATCGATGCTGGTGCGGCAGTGCCATCAACGCGGTGGGGTAATCCAGGTCTCGGCGAAAGCGAGGAACGCAGTGCTCATCCGCCGGTCCAGAAAATTCCTTTGGATAATTTTTCCCGGCAACCTGGCGCCATTCACCGCGATCGTGCCGCGCTGTGCCTCGACGAACACGCTGTACATCTGGTGCTGCCCGGTAGCGGACATCGCCGGCGCAACATCGACCGCGAACGGCTCGGCCAGATCTTCCCAACGCATTTCAATCTCGACGCCCTTGCCGGAGATCGACTCCTGGTGGAAGTTGGTGCTTTCTGCGGTCGTGGCGAACGAGGTGGCGGCGAGATAGGAGAGCTTCCGCAGCGCCACAGCGCCGTTGAACGAGGCGAAGCGCGAGACGAAGTTTTCGATGAGCCACCGCATCAGCGGCTGATTGTTGGTGACGCACACATTGTTTGCGGCGGGGAAAGCGAGCGGCTGGAACGGTGCGCCGAGCACCAGCACGCCCGTACCCCCTCCCTGCGGCGACGTGACGACCTTGAAAAACACCGCCAGCGTCGTCCAGTTGCCTTGGTCATCCTTGAGGTAAATGCCCGGGTTTTCGCCCGACCATTCCACTTTTCCCGGGTTGACGGGCGACACCATCAGTCCTCTCCTTCGCTCGCGACGGGCTTGAACTCGAATACTTTGCCTTGGTGCGGATTCAACGCGCCGGCGTCGCCCTGATTGAGGTGCGCGAGCCGCTGCGTAATCGCGTCACGACGCGGACCGTCGGGCAAATCCTGGCATTCAACGTATGCCGCGACGATCGCATTGCACACGTCGCTGATCAGCTTGGTATCGTCGCCGCCCGTCGCTGGGATTCGAAGGATGGTGTCGCCGCCGACCGTGGGGATGTGGCTTCCGTTCCTGGGCTCGGGTCGCAAGGGCTCCTTGCCCTTTTGCAGATTTTCGATCTCCTGCTTCAGCTTTCTGCGCAACATCGCAATGCCGCGGTCGGTGGTTGCAAGGTGCTCGCGCGCGTGACTCGTCACCACGCCAAGACTGCACCAGGCCTCGTAATCGCCGGGCGTCTGCTGGCGCTCCGCGTATGCGCGATCACCGCTCTGCCCGTAGAAATCGGTCTTGCCGACGCCGACGTTTTCCGGCTTGCCGCGGCGCGCGGGATCGTCGCGATCGTTGAAATGGCGCCAGGCGATGACCAGCGTGTTGGTGTCGTCGACCGGGACGACCCACCGCGTGAGTCCTGGGCGGCCGAAGTAGCGCACCCTGCCGACGTTCTCGAAAATCGCGCCGTTCTGAGAAAAATTCGGCACCATGTGGTCGTGCATCCGGACCCAGATGTAGTCGCCGACACGGCGGGCGTTGGTGTAGCAGAAGCCGTAGGGAGTCTCGTGATACTCGATGAGCGGGAGCTCCGCAAAGACTTCGCTGAACTGCGGCCCGGCGACCCGTGTGTGCAGGAACGGGACATGGAACGGATCCATCGAATTCTCGCTGACCTGCTGCCAGTTGCACGGCGAATGGATCACATAGGGGACCATGCGGTTGTCCGGCATGATCATCGCATCGAAGAGCGGAAACTCGGGCCGCAGTTCCGGTGGACCCATGTACGCAAAAATGACGTCGCTGAATTCGACGACGGGATAGGCGCCCTGGCAGACGCGCTCCTTGTGCGGGCTCGTCGAAGGTTCGCCGGGAGTTTCGAGGATCGTGCCGTCGTTGGCGTACATCCACCCGTGATAGCAGCAGCGGATGCCATGGTCGCCGATGATGCCGAACTCGAGCGAAGCTCCGCGATGCGCGCAATGTTTTTCGAGCAGCCCGATATCGCCGGACAGATCGCGGTAGATGACAAGATCCTCGCCGAGGATCCGAATGGCAAGTGGACGGCTGCCCAGTTGCGATGACAGAAGGATCGGATGCCAGAACCGTCGCAGGTATTCGCCGCAAGGCGTGCCGTGCCCTACCCGCGCCGTCAACTCCTCGATGGGGCGGTCCTTGGGCTCATAATACCCGCCGAACTTGATGGGATGACTGGTCACGCCTCGCGCCATGGTCGGCCTCGTCCGATGGTCATGCTGGTCGAATTCTTTCGACCTTAACCAATCGCACCGGCGTTCGGGCGTCGACGTGCGGCGGGCGGGCCGTCGATAAGAACAAGCGATCAACCAGCATTAGCCGGGCTTATATCAATGGGCGGCTTACGTGCGCTCCGCAGGCTCCGGCCCGTCTGACTGCAAATCCATTTCGTCGGGTACGGAGATCTGCTCGCGCAGCGCTGGAAACAGGTGCACGAGCTCGTCCATGATCGGGCCGTGGAGCACTTCGCGCGCAGTGGCTGCCAAGCGCTTCGTGAGCTCGTCGAACTCGCCCCGGCGAGACAGCATGTAAAGCCGCCTGTAGAAGCGCTCGCCCGGGAATGGCAGGATCCGAATCGCATCGATATGGCTTTTCGCCCTGAGCAGCGATAGCGGCGTGCTGCTGCTCCATCCAACGCCGGCAGCGACCATGGCAAGGAGCTTGTCCGTGGAGTCGACCGCGACCCGCCGGGAGGGCGAGATGTTCAAGTGGCGAAGCTGGCTGTCGATCTGCGACGCGAGGTAGGACGAATCCTGATAGCGGACGAACGGATACGTTCGGGCAAGCTTCTCGAGGTCGAGAGCGTGGTCATCCCACGCCTGCCCTTTCGGCACGAGCAGCACATACGGTTCGCGAAGCAGCTCGAAACAGCGAAGGCCCTCTTGACCCTCGAACCCCTGGTTGGCGACGATGACGTCGACGCTGCCTTCGAGCAGCGCCTGGCCGAGCTTGGGCGTGAGATCGGACCACAGCGAAAGGTTCGCCGACTCGATGAGCATGCTCTTGATGAGCGTCGGTCCCACTGCGACGGCGAAAGAATCGACCATGCCGACCCGAAGTTCCTGAACCTTGGCGTGAGCAGTCTCGCGCAGCTCCGACGCCAGCGCCGTAGCTTGCTCCAGCAATTGCCGCGCACGCGATTGAAGGATCTGGCCCGCCGGCGTCAACGACAGAAACCTGGAGCCGCGGTTGATGAGCACCATCCCGAGCTCTTCCTCGAGTTGCCTTATCGCCTGCGAAATGGCGGACTGGGTCCTGTTGAGCCGCCGGGCTGCGGTCGTGAAGCTTGCCGTGTCGCTCACCACGAGAAAGACTTGGATGCTGCGCAGATCGAGCATTGCGCTTCCTATCCGGGGCGGCTCACGCGCGGCCGTACCAGGGAAAGAGGCGGTTGAGAAAAATCACAAAGATCCGATCGGGGCTGAAGCCGCTGATTCGGTTTCTGCGAGCGCCTTGCCCAATCTAGCAAGCAAGTCGTCGACTTCGGCTGGCGTGATGATAAGCGGCGGCGCCATCACTACCGCATCGCCTATCGCTCGAACGAACAACCCATGTTCCTGAGCGCGCGCGGCGAGATGCTGGCCAAGTTTTTGCTCCGGAGGAAACGGCCGCTTCGTCGTCTTGTCGGCAACAAGCTCGATGGCGCCCATCAGGCCGACGCCTCGGGCCTCGCCGACAATCGTGGAGTTGGTGAGCTTGCGCAGCCCTGTGTGGAATCCTGCTGCCACGTCGCGGACATGCGCCAAAATATCCCGCTCCTCGTAGAGCTTCAGAACCTCGAGCGCGACCGCCGCGCAAACGGGGTGGCCGGAATTGGTGTAGCCATGGCCGAAGGTGCCGATCTTGCCGCTCTCTTCAGCGAGCGCGCGGTAAATGGGCTCATTCACGAGCACTGCAGAGATCGGCAGATACGCCGACGAAAGTCCTTTTGCCGTCGTCACGATGTCCGGACGAATCCCAAAGGTTTCGCTGCCCCACATGCTGCCGGTTCTGCCGAAGCCGCAGATGACTTCGTCGGCGATAAACAGAATTTCATACTTGGACAGAACCGCCTGAATCTTCTCGAAATAGGTGCGCGGCGGAACGAGCACGGCTCCCACACCCATCACGGGCTCGGCGATGAAAGCGGCGATGTTCTCGGGTCCGGTAGAGACGATGGTCCGCTCGAGGCTCGCGGCAAGCCTGCTGGCGTACTCCTCCTCGCTCTCTCCCCGGACGGCGAAGCGCCAGTGATGCGGGCACTCGACGTGCACGACATCGGACATCGGCACGTTGAAGCTTTTATGGAAGTCGGCAATCCCGGTAAGGCTTGACGTGGCGATCGTCGTTCCGTGATAGCTTTTCTGCCGGGCAATGATCTTGCGCTTTTTCGGGTGTCCGATGGCGCTGTTGTAATACCAGACGATCTTGAGCGCCGTGTCGTTGGCTTCCGACCCTGAGGAGGCGAAGAATGCCTTCGACATCGGCGCCGGCGCGATGCGTATCAGTCTTTCGGCGAGCTCGATGGTGACATCATGGCTGCGGCCGCGGAATGTCGGGTTGAATGGAAGCTTGCGCATTTGCGCCAGTGCCGCGGCGATGAGACGCTCTTCGCTGAAGCCGAGCGTCGTACACCACAGCCCCGACATCCCCTCGATGTAGCGCTTGCCTCTGTCATCCCAGACGTAAATCCCCTCGCCGCGCTCGATGACCAGCGGCCCATCGATCTCGTGCTGCCTGAGATTCGTAAAGGCATGAAGGTGGTTGGCGACATCGCGCGCAGCGAGTGATTCCCTATGCTTGGCAATCGGCTCGACCATGGAACCTCCTCAAAGCGTTGGCCACAGGAACGTAGGTATCCAGGCGCTCGTCGTGGCATTCTTTGCGCTCGTGTTCAATTCACTTGCTCGTCTTCAATCGAATGACGTTCCACGACGCCGGACGCAGCGTCGCACGCAGGCCGCTCTTCTGCAGCTTGATGTCGGACAGCGGCAGCGGTTTGATGCGGTTCGGCCGCTTCGCGGTATTGAAGGCCAGCAAATCCGCATCGTGCAGTTGGTGCGCCTCCACCACCTCGAGCTGCGAGAAGCCTCCGGCGAAGAAATCGACCGTCATGTCCCGCTCCAGGTGGCGGTTGAGCGCGAACAACGTCAGCGTTCCCGCCTTGTCGTCGTGCACGGCGGAGACCTTGAGATAGGGCACCGCGGGCAGCGGGTAATGGTTGTCCACGGTCCCGCGCGGGTCGAAATATCGGGCCGAATAGGTCGGTGAATTCACCATCGCCCGGAGCACGACGCCGCGTCCCAGGTTGCTGAAATCCGAGAACGGATGGAAGATCGTCTGCCGCCAGGCTCCACCGCCTGTCTCCGTCATGATCGGCGCGATCGCGTTGACGAGCTGCGCGAGACAGGCGACTTTCACGCGATGGGCATGGTTGAGGAGCGAGATGCAGGCGCCGCCGAAGGCGAGCGCGTCCTGCATGTTGTACGCCTCTTCGAGAATCTCGGGCGCGATGGGCCAGCCCGCCTTCACGCGCGCTTTGCGGTCGCGGCGTGTCCGGTACCAGACGTTCCATTCGTCGAACGACAGCATGATTCGCTTCGACGAGTGGCGCCGGGCTGCCACAGCGTCGGCAATGGAGACCACTTCCTCGATGAACTGGTCCATGAGGTCGGGGCTCGCGAGGAACGCCGGCGTGTCGTCGGCATAATTGTTGAGATAAGTGTGGAGCGAGATGTATTCTACGTGCTCGAAGGTGTGCTCGAGTACGGTGTCCTCCCACGTCCCGTAGGTCGGCATGGTGCGCCCCGACGAGCCGCACGCCGCGAGCTCGATCGAGGGGTCGACCAATTTCATCATCTTGGCGGCCTCGGTGGCGATCCGGCCATACTCGGTCGGCGTCTTCGTTTCCATCTGCCACCAGCCGTCCATCTCGTTGCCCAGACACCAGAACTTGATGTCGTGAGGCTTGGCGTAGCCGTGCTTGCGGCGCAAGTCGGAGAGCGCCGTGCCGCTCGGGTGGTTGCAATACTCCACGAGGCTGCGCGCCGCATCGCCGTCGCGGGTGCCGAGATTGACCGCCAGCATCGGCTCGATGTCGGCCGCGCGACACCAGTCGACGAATTCGTTCGTGCCGAACGTGTTGGGCTCCGTCGACATCCAGGCGAGATCCAGCCGCGCTGGACGGTCCTTCACCGGACCGATGCCGTCCTCCCAGTTGTAGCCTGAGACGAAATTGCCGCCGGGGTAGCGAAGAATCGTCGGGCCGAGCTCCCGCACGAGCGCGAGCACGTCCTTGCGGAATCCCTTCCGGTCTGCCTTCGGATGGCCGGGCTCATAGATGCCTCCATAGATGCAGCGGCCGAGATGCTCGATGAAGGCCCCGAACAGCCGCGGATCCGTCGCGCCAACGACGAAATCGCGATCCAGCCGGACTTCCACAGTGCTCATTGGACTAACCTCCGCGCTATCGCGCTCCGGGGCAATTCGCGCTTGGGGCGCCCGGCACGCTCATGGTGCTCACTCCGCGTTTGAAATCGAATGTGCCGATGGCGGTCTCGCCGAGCCGGCACGCGACATCGGCCTGCCGGCATCGTCCGGCGACAGAACGGCGCTCTTCAACAGGATGGAATACGGGTGCTGCGGGTTATCGAGCACGGCACGCGCATCGCCGCTCTCCACTGCCTTGCCGCGCTGCATGATCAAGACACGGTTGCTGATGTAATAGGCGGTCGCAAGATCGTGCGTGATATAGACGATGGAGACCCCCAGCTCGTCGCGCAAGGCTTTGAACAGGTTGACGATCGACATACGCAGCGACGCATCGACCATCGAGACCGGCTCGTCTGCAACGATCAGCGAAGGCGACGACACCAGCGCACGCGCGATGGCGATTCGCTGCAGTTGTCCGCCGGACAGCTCGTGCGGGTAGCGGCCCTTCACCTCGGCCAGCGAGAGCCCGACTTGATGCAGCGCCTTGTCGGCCCTGGCCTCGAAATCGTCGCGCCCGCGCGCGCCCGCGAACCGCCTGGCGCTGATGAAGAGATAGTGGTCCAACGCCTTCAACGGATTGAAGGCGTCGAACGGATTCTGGAAGATCGGCTGAACCTGCCGCATGAAGTCCATGCGCTGCCGAATTGAACGGATGGCGATCACGTCGGCGCCGCGAAAGCGGATCGTGCCGGCGGTCGGCTTTGCGAGGTTGAGGATCATGCGCGCGAGCGTGGTCTTGCCGGATCCGGACTCTCCGATGATCGCGAGGATTTCCGGGCTGCCGGACTCGAGCCGAAGGCTCACGTCGTCGACGGCCGTCACTCCGCGACGACGAAGCAGCCCGCCAACCGCATAGGTCATGCCGACACGATCGACGTCGAGCAGTGGTGAGACTGCGGCACTCATTGCAAGGCCACCGGCTTGTCCGGCGGCGCCGTCACCCAGCAGGCGACGCGGTGACCCGGCGCGACGTCGACCATCGGCGGATGTTCGACGCGGCAAGCCGCCATCGCGAGCGGGCAGCGCGGATGGAAACGGCAGCCTGTCGGCGGAGCGGCGAGATTGGGTGGAGCGCCGTCGAGCCCCCGCTTCTGCGTCACGTCGCCAATTCGCGGCAGGCTCGTGACGAGATGCGACGTGTAGGGATGGCGTGGATCGCGGATCACATCGACGGTGCGGCCCTCTTCCACGAGACGGCCCGCGTACATGATGCCGAGCCGGTCGGTGACGTTCGCGTGCACGCCGATATCGTGCGTCACCAGGATCATCGAGGAGCGAATCTCCTGCTGGACCTCGCGCAGCATGCCGAGCACGTCCTTCTGCACCACCACGTCGAGCGCGGTCGTCGGCTCGTCCGCGACGATGAAATCGGGCCGGCAGACCGTGGCGAGCGCGATGGTGACACGCTGCCGCATTCCGCCGGACAGCTCGTGCGGATAGGCATCGAGCGTGGCCGGCTCGAGGCGCACGCGGGAAAGGTGGCTCTCGACCTGGTGCAGGAATTCCGGCATCGGCTTCCCGATATGGCGATGCGCGAAGTCGACGAACGATTGCCTGACTCGCCGCACCGGGTTCAACACGTTCATCGAGCCCTGCAGGATATACGAGAGATGCCGCCAGCGGATGCCTTCGAGCTCCCTCTCGCTCAGCGCGTGGATGTCGCGGTCGCGACCCGCGAAATGGAACGTGACCGACCCGCCGACGACGTCGAGCGGCGGACGTATCGCGCGCACGATCGTCTTGATCAGCGTCGTCTTGCCGCAACTCGATTCGCCCGCGAGCCCATAGATCTCGTTGCGGTCGACATGGAGGCTGACGCCATCGACGGCCCGTACCTCGCGGCTGATGCCGAAATATTTCGTCCGGTAATAGGCACGCAGATCCCGGACCGTGAGCACGCGCTCGGGCACCGCAGAGGTTGCGACAGCGCTCGTCGGCGCGGCTGCACTCATCCCCGCACTCCTCCCATGCGGGCAAGGCGGCTGCGCGGGTCGATGTATTCGTTCATCGAGATCGCAAGCAGGAAGAGCCCGATGAACAGGATGACCACGAACAGCACGGGGAAGAAGATCCACCACCAGATGCCCGCCACCATCGCAGTGTGCTGGTTGGCCCAGTAGATCATCACTCCGATCGTCGGCGTGTCGATGTTGGTGAAGCCCAGCACCGACAGCGTGACCTCGAGGCCGATCGACCAGTTCATGTTGTTCATCGTCGTGTAGAAAACGATGGGCAGGACGTAAGGCAGATGCTCCTGCAGCACGATCTCCGACGTCCGCATGCCGGAGAACACGCTCTGCTGGGTGAATTCGCGACTCTTCAGGCTCATCGCGACCGAGCGGATCAGCCGCGCGTCGTACGACCAGCCGAGGCACGCCATCGCGAGCGCCAGCAGCGGCCACGACATCTTGTCGCGCATCACGAAATAGAACAGCACGAGGAGCGGAAAAAGCGGGATGACGATGAACGTGTCGTTGATCGACATCAGCACGCGGTCGACGAAGCCGCCCTTGTAACCCGACCACATCCCGACCCCAATCGAGATCAGTCGACTCAGGATCGCGACGGCGAAGCCGAATAGCATCGTGTTGCGGATAGCGAACGTCAGCTGCCAGAACACGTCCTGCCCGCGCGAGGTTGTGCCGAACCAATGGGCAATCGACGGCGGCACATCGGGTGGAACGACAAACGTATCCTGCGGTGGATACGGCGAGACGAACGAGAGCGCCGCGAAGGCGACGATGAATCCGGTCAGCAGGATGCCGGCGCGGAATTCGCGGTTGTAGCGGAAAAGATCGCGAGCGGTGGTGAACACTTCAGGTTGCCTTCACTCGCGGGTCGAGCAGTGGATACAGGAGGTCGATCACCAGCACGCAGAATGAAACCGCGATGATCGAGACCGACGCGATGCCGATGACGAGGCTGTAGTCGCCGGTGTGCACCGCGGAAATCAGCAGCGTGCCGATGCCGGGATAACCGAACACCTGCTCGGTGATGATGGCGCCGTTGAAGATCGATCCGAGCGACATCGCGAGCCCCGTCACCTGCGGCACCAAGGCGTTGCGCATCACGTACGCGCCGAGGATGCGCCGGCGGTTGACTCCCGCCAGTTCGGCATAGGTCACGTAGTCCTCGGTCACGATGTTGGAGACGAGCGAGCGCATGCCCATGAACCACCCGCCGATCCCGACGAGGACCAGCGAAATGATCGGCAGGATCGAATGGCGCAGCACGCTCAGGATGAACGTCGCGTTCCATCCCCATTGAACGTTCATCTGCGAGCCGCCCGTGATCGGCAGCACCGGCCAGAGATAGCCGAAGACGATCAGGAACACGAACGCCACGATGTAATACGGAATCGGATGGACGCCCATCGCGACGATGCCGGCGATCCTCAGGATCTTGCTGTCACGGTAGTAGCCGGCAAGGCCGCCGAGCAGATTGCCGAGGATCCAGGCGAGAAGCGTCGAGACGGTCAGGAGTCCGATCGTCCACGGCAACGCGCGGTTGATCAGGACGGAGACCGGCGTGGGGAAGGCCGACAGCGAAGGGCCAAAATCGCCGACTGCGATCCGCTTCCAGAACACCGCGTATTGCGCCCAGGGGCTGCCCCCGAGACCGTACAGCTCGCGCAGCGACTGCCGCATCATCTCGACTGCTTCCGGGCTGGTGCTGCCGAAGGCGGTGGCGGTGGCGACCGTCTGCTCGACGGGATCGATCGGCGTCGAGTGGGTGATGACGAACGCGAGATTGATGCCGATGAAGACGACGAGCATGAACTGCAGCAGCCGCTTGCCCACGTAGATCGCGTAGGCGGTTGTGTGATCCCCCCCGAGCGGCGCTGCGCGCCGTTCCCCCCCAGGGGGCCGAGCGCGTTGGGACGGCCCTGCGGCGCTCATCGGCGCGCGAATATCGCCGGCATCGACTCCCCAGGGAAAGTAGCGGAGGCGCTCTCGCGGCCGCCTCCGCTGTTACTCGCCATTACTTCGCGGGCTTGAGCTTCACCATCATCGCTCGCGAGTTCCCCCAATTCGGCACCGGGTCGGTATAGGGGTCCGTTTCCGCGCTCGGATAGCCTTTCCAATACGTCTCGTCCATCACCGTGAACACGTTGTAGGCCATCAGCGGAATGATCGGCATCTCCTGCACCATGAGCTTCACGTACTCGCGCCCCAATTCCAGGCTCCGCGGATCGTCGAAGCCCACCGTGCGGATCTGCTCGATGATCTTGTCGAGCGCAGGCGAAGACCAGCGCTGCCAATTGCGCGGCGTTTGCGGCTTGCCAGGCGCCGACACGAATTGCGAATGCCAGCTGTCGAGGAAGAACGACAGGTCGGGATGGCCGCCCCACGTCTCGACGCTCCACGAAATGATG
>Ga0207701_10001302_pt1 | contig 26391 bp, 24 predicted proteins | sample KBSSwiSSwithPhiX_FD_184294 | JGI IMG/M metagenome (GOLD analysis project Ga0207701, IMG submission 184294) | Switchgrass rhizosphere bulk soil microbial communities from Kellogg Biological Station, Michigan, USA, with PhiX - S5 (SPAdes) (version 2) | ecosystem: Environmental > Terrestrial >... | reverse complement strand
CGCGCGCGCCGAATGGCCAGATCGAGCGTGGCGTCCGATCCGACGAGGTCAAGCCACCGGGCGCACGTCCAGACCGAATTCGGCTTTGACTCGAGCGTACCAGGCATCATCGTCGAGGGCTCCCCACGCCGCCCCCATGGTTGCAACAACGGGCTTTTCTCCTTGGTCCCATGGAAGTTCTTCCCTTCTCGAGCCGGGAGATTGCGCGGCGGCCTGGCTGTACCGTCAACGCCGTGAACCTGACCTTCTTCCACGCCAAGGAACGGATCCGACGCAGCCTCGGCGTTCAGCACGCAGAAGCAAAACCGACTGCCCGCGCAGACCAGCACCGCGTTCGGGATGCCGGGCCACACACGTTTCAACGGTTGAGCGAATTGCCATGCTACTTGCGAGGTGCGAGACATGCAGTTGGCACGACTAGAAACGGACGGCTACTCTTAGCGCGAGGGGCGGTACAAGGAAGCGCGTTCAGAGGTCCGGCGCACCCAGCCTGGGGTGACGACGAAGGCGTCACGTCCACCCGATCAGGCGTCTCTGATAACAGCGCCTTCTCGGACTCGCGTCAGCCCCTTCCCCCTTCGACACAGAGCGGGCCCTACCTGTTCATCCGACGCTGCTCCAGCTGCGCGAGGATCGCGCGCGTTTCGGCGATCCGCTGCACGATCCCATCCCGCCCGCGGGTGAGCTGGTCGTTGACGGCGGTGCCGGGCGCCGCGAGCGCCGTCTCGATCTCGCGCAGGTAGCTCTCGGACAACTGCAGGTACCGCTGCGCGGTCGCCGGGTTCTCGAAGCCGGTGCCATCGACACGCACGTAGACCGGAGTCGTGTGGGCCGCCTGTGTGGGCCCTCCGCGTGCCCGCGCGGCGATCCACACGCCGTGGCCGCCGAGGCGCAGGTCGTGGCTCAGGCGAAGCCGCTCGGTCGACTGGCCAGGCTCCTGCGCCGACACCGCCTTCACGACCTCGCCGTGCACCACGAGTTCGAGGTCGCGAAGCGGGACATCGCGGGCATGTCCCCGCGCCTCGACGACCACGTGGAGCGTGTCGCCGTCCTTGCGTTCCAGTGTTGCGCCAGGCAAGGCGTTGTCCACCTTGAAGTCGAGCATCGGACCGCTCGTCACGAACGTCTGTCCGGCCTTGACGCCGCGCAGCCAGCCGTCGAACGTCAATGGCCCGTCCACGTGCGTGTAGAAGCGCGCGTCGCCGATGCGCGCGCCCTCGTCCTCGGCAGCGCCGAACGCCTTGTTGCGGCCGCACCAGGGGAAGTCGGAGCCCGCAAGCGCAGTGAGCGGAAAGCCGAGATCGAGGAAATGGTAGTAGTGCGTCGTGATCAGCGGTCCGCCCGGCGCACAGAACTGCAGCAGCTCAATGAAATCGATCTTCCGCCGTAGCACGTCGAGGGTCATCCCTCGGTAGCCGTAGAACGTGATCGCCTGGTGCGCGTACCCCGTGACGCCACCGAGGGTGCGCACCCGATCGAACGTGCGGTCGTAGTGGTAATACACTGCGCTGCGCTGCGGCGGGGGCAACTCCACGGGCGGGACCCGAACGCCCTCTGACGCGCCAAGCGAGATCGTGTGGCCGATCTCCGGCGTTCGCGGATCCTCCTGCCCAGATGACAGCATCCGCCCGCCTTCCTCGTACCGGCCCGGGGCACCGAAGGCGTACTGCGTGAAGTAGCGCGTGTGGAAGTCGCCCATCTGCAGGAGGTTGCCGACGTGGATGTCCTCGGCTGCCATCCACCGCAGGATCAGCGGGTTCTCCCTGGGCGAACGTCGCAGGTGAACGTGGTCGTCCGAGGAATACCAACCCAGTTCCGGCATCGTCACCCAGCGCTGGAGCTCGTATCGCTGGCGCAGGTTGCTGCCGGCATTCACCGTGACACGATGCTGCTGGCGGACGAATTCGTAGCCTTTCGACAACGCGATGCGGTAAGTGCCAGGCGGCAGCTTCACCTCGAACGGACCGTCGACGTAGAACGCGCCGTCCGGTTGCGTCGCGTACCCACCGGCCGCATCGTCATGTCCCCACATGATCGCGAGGGCCTCCTTTGGCACACCGAGTGCCTCGCCAGGTACCGACAACGCACCGAGCGGTGCCTTGCTGATCGGCCGTCCCTCGTTATCCGTGATGCGGACGCGGACTGGCGTCGGCGACGCCGAACCGCGTTCCACGACCGTCACGGGCAGCACCCCGTCGGCCGCTGCCGAGGCCGTGTAGAAGTACAGCGCAGCGAGGACGAGACCCGCCGCCATCGGCAGTAACGCGCCGATTCGAACGCGAGGGCGCCGGGGACCACAGGGAACGGCGGTATCGATCATGGAAGTCGCTCCACGAACCACAGGACGGAAAGGCCAAGCACTGCCGAGGACGCGTACCGCACGACGCGCGGGTGCCAGGACGATCTCGCGAGGGCGATGACGATCGGCATGGCGATGGCGACGACAGCGACCTGGCCGATTTCGACGCCGGCATTGAACGCGATCACGGCGGCGAACCATTGGCGGGACGGCAGGTCGAGCACGTCGAGCATGCCTGCGAAGCCGAAGCCGTGAATGAGACCGAACCCGAGCGCCGTCGGCCACCGCGAACGAGCCGCGTCACCGAGCAGGTTCTCGAGCGCAACATACGCAATCGTGACCGCGATGGCCGGCTCGACGAAGCCTGCCGGCGGATTCACGAGGCGCATTGCCGCCAGCACGAGCGTGACGCTGTGCGCGACGGTGAACGCCGAGACGATGCCGAGGCGTGATCGCCACGTGCCACCGGCCAGAAGGAGACAGCCGAGGAAAACGAGGTGGTCGTAACCCCTGAGGATGTGCTCGATGCCGAGCAGCACCATCGATCGCGTCGAACCCGCCGGAGCACGGCCGTCCCGCCAGGATGCACGCGGCAGGGCCGCCACGACGTGGCGCGGAGTGGTCGCGTCGAACACGAGCGACGTCACGACGCCGCGGCGGTCGACCCGTCCGATCACACGATGAGTGTGGTCGGTGACAGCGTGGAGGGTCGCACGCAGTGCAAGCGCGCGAGACGGATCGATCGACGTATGCTCCATGTCGACCTGGAGCAATCCGGAGGGCAGGACCCGGACGGCAACGATGCGCGCGGCAACAGCGGCAACGTCCTGCTCGATCGCGAAATGCGCAAGGAGCGCGGCATCGAAGCCGGCGAGACGGGACACGTCCACCGGCCCGGTGGTCTCGAGCGTCGCGGCTCCTGGCGCCATGCGATGGACATCGTCGGGTGAGAGGAGGACCTCGCTCCGCGCGGTCGTGCCGCTCATCGTGATACGCCAGAACGCCACGGACCCGACATGCGCCGCAGCGTGCGTAGCCGTAAGCAGTGCGAGCGCGACGAGGACAGACGCGCGCAGGAGAGATGACGGGACAAGCGGCATCGGTCGACACAGAGCCAGGCGCCTGAAGACGCCCTGCCAGTCACGCGAATGCCCGACATGGACGATAGGAAGCATTAGGGCCGTCTCGCGGTTAACGGAACGCAGGCTTCCGGAGACCTCGCCTATGCCGTGCTCTTCTCACATGTCGCGGCATCGGCGGTCGCGCCAGTTCTCTTTCTGGCGCCCCTGCGGCGGCCTTTTCTGCCTTCACCCGTTTGCGTGTGGCTTCAGCGATCCGGGCCCGTCCTTCGGGCGACAGGCCTGGCGCAGGTGTGTCGAGCCTCCCGCCTCCAGCCGCGCGATTTCGGATCGCAGCCCGATGACGGCGAAGTCTTTGAGGTCGATATCTGCCATAGCCATACAGCGTATCGTCCTTTTATGCGGCTCACTGTAATGCTCTCGCGACGGCCGCGTAGGAATTGTTGTCGGCGGTCCGGCAGGATGCTTCACGCACACGGGTGATGCGCCATGTAGTAAGCCGAAAGAGGTGAGGAATTACTGATGAGCTGGCTGGGTGTTCGGGACGATTTCCGCAACTGGCTGGTCAATGCGGCGTAGCGGCCGCCCACAGTGCCCGGTGGTGTGAGCGCACGTCCGCACCGATGTCTACGACGATCAGGTCTTAGCAGGCGCCACCGGGTGTATCAGGGAGATGGCTTCGTGCCGATCAGCGCAATCAATCCGTCCGCGAACGTACCCCGGAAATTCAAGTATTCGTGCCCTCCGGCGAACTGCGAATAATGAGCCTCGTACCCTTTCGCGAGTAAGACATCGCGCATGTGACGGCTGGTTTCCAAGTTCACGCCTCCGGTCCCTCGCGCATCCACTTCGAATACACCAGCCTCCATCCAGAATCTGAGCGGCTTGGTTGGGCTCTTGATGAACTCCTTTGCCAGCCAGCCGGTCTCAGTTGTCGCATCAGGATTTGGATCGGCGGCACGATCAGGTGCCCACCAGAACGAACCAGACTGACACAGCACGTTGCCGAAGAGCTCTGAGTGGCGAAGGCCCGCATAGGTTGCCGCAAGGCCGCCAAAGCTTGATCCTGCGATCACCGTTCTCCGAGGGTCGGACGAGGCGCTGTAGTGGGCGTGGACCCAAGGCTGCAACTCTGTCGCCAGAAACTCGGCGAAATCGGGATTTGGTGGCAGCTCCTTCGAACGGGCTCCACTCGCATTCGCCACGAAGATCGCAACGACCGGAGGTATCTTCTTCGCAGCAATCAGGTTGTCAAGGATCGTCGGTGTCGGCACCGGCCCTAAGTACGCCGGACCATCGAGCACAACCAGCAGCGCAGATGGTGGGCCGTCGGCACGATAACCCCCAGGCATGTAGACCGAGATCGCGCGTTCATTCTTCAAGATGTCGCTCTTGAAGGTGTGCCTCTCGACCTTTCCTGAGGGCGTTGACCGGTTCGGCACGATCCACGACTGGCTGGCCACTCCCGGGAGTTCTGCCATCGACGGACATTCATACCGTGTCGCGTCGGCGGGACAACCAGGTTCACGAAGCGGATTCAATGGATCGCGCTGCATCGTCGCAACGCGCGGTTGAAACCGGGGAGACCCGAACTCAGGACCGACTGTCGCATTCGGCGAAAATCCGTAGGTGAACCTCGATCCGGCCGGCAGCCTGAGCGTCACATACCACACATCGCTATTGCTCAAGCGCCTCATTTGATAGTCACTCGGCGGACCGCCAAAAACGATGCCCCATACGCCAACGTTGCGCGTGCTGTCGTTGCCGCGCCAAAGGAACGTCACTAGCATTCGGCTTGGATCGCCCTCGATAGCTTCAACTAGGGAGCACCCGACTGTCGAACGGTGCGCCAGAAACGCTCGGTATCGGCGTCGCCTTTGGCCAGCTGCGCGCGCAACTCCTCTATGGCTCGACTTCTGTACCGCTCCTCTGGAAGGGTCGGTTTGAGCCGCTCGTCCAACGACAGTTTCTCGGTTAACGAAAGTTGGTAGCTCCCGGTCGCGCCTTGCGTGGCGGATACGGCGGGCGCTCGCAATTCCAGCCGATAAGTTCCGGACTGGTCCCCGGCCCACCGATTCCACAGTCTCATCGGCTGGCACACGCTTATTCCGATCGCAGAGCCACAGCGGGGTCGACGCGCGACGCTCGCGTCGCGGGCACATAACCGGCAAGCCCGGCGACAATCGCGACAACCGCGGCGACACCACCGAACGTCACTGGGTCCGAGGAGACCACACCGAAGAGTAACCCTTGGATGGCCTTCGCACCCATCCATGCAGCAGGAAGGCCGATGGCCAGGCCGGTCGCGGCGAGGGTCATCGTCTGCGTCAGAATCTGACCCTGCATGGCCCGTGGTGCGGCGCCGAGTGCCATGCGGACGCCAATTTCCCGCGTTCTCTGGCTCACCCAGTACGAGATGACGGCATAGAGTCCTAGCGACGCCAGGATCACCCCGAAGCCGGCGAATCCCGCGAGTAACTGCACGATGATCCGTCTGGTGAACACCGACCGATTCACGAGTTGCTCCATCGTTCGGAACTCGACCGCCGGTAGCCCGGGATCGGCACGCTTCAGCGCTGCTCGCAGGGCGGGGATCAGGCTGGCTGGCGGCACCGCGCTCCTGACGACGAGATCGACGGTCTGATAGTCGCCGGTCTGTCTGAGGAGCATGTACATTTCCTGGCCGGTGTCCCGTTCGAGCGTGAAATAGCGTACGTCGTTCACTAAGCCGATGACGCGATAGTCGCGGCCTGACGCTCGAAGCACGCGACCCAGCGGGTCCTCATCCGGCCACAAGGTGCGCCCCAACGCTTCATTAATGATGACGACCCGTTCGGACGACGAGTGATCTTCGGAGCTAAAGCCGCGGCCGGCTTTCATGGCAATGCGCAGCGCAGGGAAATAGCTGGCGTCGATCATGCGGACGAGCGGGTTCGCGCGCGCGGCAGGATCGGTCACGCGATCTTTGGCGGCGACGGTCCATCCCCGCCATCCGAAGTTGTCCCCAAGCGGCAGTGCGTCGGTCAGCCCAGCGACTTCGACGCCGGGCACGGAGCGAACGTGTTGAAGGACCAAATCGAAATAGGCGTTCCGCGTCTCGGGCGTCGGATGCTCCAGGCGTGACGGGTCCACGCGCAACGAAATCACGTTTTCAGATGTGAATCCAGGATCGATGTCGAGGACGCGGGCAAGACTGCGCGTGAGCAAGCCGGCGCCGGTCAGGAGGACGCAGACCAGCACGATTTCGGTGACGACGATTGCGCGGCGCATCCAGCCGCCTCCGCCGGTCGCGCCACGACCGCTGTCCTTCAGTGCGTCCCGCGGCGCAATTCCCGAGACTTGAAGCGCCGGCAGCACGCCAAAGCCGACCCCTGTGAGCACCGCCACGGCCGCGATGAACACCATGGCGAGTCCGTCCACACGCACGTCCTGGAGGAGTGGAATGCTGGCGCCATCGAGATGCGCGATCAGGTTTGTTCCGCCGAACGCCAACGCCAGTCCCAGGGCCGCGCCGCTGCAGGAGAGCGCCAAGCTTTCGACGAGCAGCTGACGGACCAAACGCCCGCGTTCGGCGCCGAGCGCCATCCGCAGCGCCATCTCCTTGTGCCGCGCCAACGCCCGCGCCAGAACCAGGTTCGAGATGTTCGCCGAGACCAGTAGCATCAGGAACCCGACGGCGGCCGCCAACACCGCAAGCATGCCGTGAAACCGCCCGCTGATGCGGTCCTGCAGCGGACTGAGGTTCGGGCGGAACGCGTTTCGGCGCCGGCCGGGTTCGACGTCAGGTGCGGTCCGGCTGATGCGATCGACAACCGTGGCCGTTTCGACGGCGGCGGTCGTCACATCGATCCCCGGTTTCAATCGGCCGATCACAGCAAGGGTGTTCCCCCTTCGATTCGTTTCAGGACTCAGCGGAAAGGGGAGGAACAGATCGGCAGGACGTCCCGGCGCAAACGTGCCGCCGAAGTCGAACGATGGCGGTAGCACGCCAACTACCGTCGTGGGTGCGCCATCAAGGGTGATCGGCCCGCCGATCACGTCGGCCTTCGCGCCCAGGCGGCGCTGCCAGAATGCGTAGCTCAGGATCGCCGTTCGTGGTGCGCCCCACCGGCATTCCTCGGCGGTGAAGTCTCGTCCCAGCCAGGGACGTACGCCCAGCAGCGAAAAAAACCCTCCGTCACCGGCACACCAGTGACGCGCTCCGCTTCGCCGGTGCCGGTCAGCCTGATGTCGCCGACGCCATAGAACGGCGAAAACCCTGCGAGGCCAATCAGCGACTGGCTCTGCTGCCGCAGATCGACGAGATATCCGACTTGAACGGCCTGCCTCGACAGGCTCTCCGACGTTCCGTTCGCGACCCAGACGAGGCGTCCCGACTCGCCGAACGGCAGCGGCCGAAGCCACAGTGCGTTGACGATGCTAAAGACGATCGCGCTGGCGCCAACGCCAACGCCAATGATCAGGATAGCGAACGTCGTCAACGCGGCGTCGCGCCGTAAGGTTCGCGCGGCATATCGCAGGTCGCGCACCAGCGTCTCGATAAGGGAGAGAAGGGTTTGCATCGACTCGCAGTCTGACTGAGAGACGCTGCTTAGACGGAAGGCGCACTCGATTTCGTTGCAATGAAGCAGGCAGAGAATTCCAGCTGGCGGACCACGAACAGCGGGAGCAGCGTCCCTCCCGCCGAGACAGTCTGGGATTCGAACCGGTCCAATGCCACGAAGTCGGCGTGACTGTGTAGCTTACGGGTGACGCGGAAGAGCTGGCTGGGAGGCAGGGATTCGAACCCCGATAACGTGGTCCAGAGCCACGTGTCCTACCGTTGAACGACCTCCCAGTATTGCTTCCGGTCGCGGCGGGAAACCTTGATTATATCGACGCCATGACGGAGGGCGCAACCCGTCGTGACGACACCACTCTGAAGATGGCCGGGTTTGCCGACCGGGTACAGCTTTGGGACGTTCCGACCGCTGAAAGAGATTGGCCCCGCGTTCTCCCCTACGCCGCTGATCCGCGGGAGAACGGGATTTCGCGCGCTGTTGATCTCCGCAACAGCGCCACGGCGAGTACCACGATCCACAGCAGGAATACACTGATGTTGATTCGCTCGCACAGTCCCATCCAGGGCGTCGGCAGGTTGGCTTGCACTCGAGGAGCCTCGATGAAGGTCAACACACCGAACGCGAGGAGTACCACGACCGTCGCGATCGAGTAGAGACGGAAGCGCATGCCGAATGCGGCGGCACCGACGGTAATCGCGAGGAACATGAGGAGAACCGTCACGCCGGCGAGCGTAACGTGCAGCGTATCGCTGAATGTGCCTCCCCCGGCTGCCAGCACCTCGCGTTGATGCATCGCCGCAAACGGCCACAGCAGCCCGAGAGAGGCCTGGGCGAGCAACATGACCCCCACGATTCGCACGCATCGATTTCCACCTGCCGATTTCCACACGCCGAATCCGAAGGCGGCAGTCAGCACAGTGTAGATCCAGCCAAGCCGCGCCCATAGCGCTTCGGTGGGCGCGCCGATCGCGGCCAGCTCGCTCGGCGCCTGCGAAACCACGCTGTAACCCGGATATCGAATCGTCCAGATCATCAGCGCGAACAGCACCGACGAGGCGATGCCACAAACGACCAGGACTTTGCGCCAGATCTCGTGATCCGAGTGAAGGTTGTCGAAGACGGCCGAAGAAGATTTGGAGAGTGCCATGACGCAATGGACGGAGCATTTGCCGTACCTGTGAAACGCACACGCAGGCGGGCTCAAGCGGAGCGCGGCTGTCGGTATTTCGGTGATGAACGCCGATCAGCCGCCGGAAACCCCACAGCGCCGCGAATGTGGCTTGAAAGGGCTCGCGACTAAGACACGAGTCTGGCGATGTCGTCGTGTCTCCGTTTGATCGCCCACGCGAGCGGCGTCGCCCAGGGTGGATCGTCGGGCAGGCTCTTGGGCGCGCCGTGCTGGAGCAGGAACTCGACCATCTCCAGCTGACCGAATTTGGCGGCCCATGCCAGCGGTGTCGAACGCAGATGCTCGTCACGAGCCGACAGATCGGCACCAGAGTCGAGCAGCGTCTTCGCCTCTTTCACATCCCCCTTACGCGCCGCCTCGTGCAGCGGCGAGATGCGTAGCCAGTTATGCTTTTGCGTCGGCCACTCTTCATCCCGGTGCTGATCGGTCGGCGTCGCTCCGTAGGACAGGAGCAACTGCTCCATCCGTTGGTCGGGCCGCCACTCTCGCGACACCCACAGCGCGTCACCCGAGCTTTCAACCGGTGGATTGGGAAACGCTCCGCGCTCGAGCAGCAGCTTCGCGATCTCGTAATGCCCGTGATAGACCGCTGAGTAGAGCGCCTTTCCCCTGGGGGCAAACTGCTCTTCCGGCAGATTCGGGTCAGCGCCGTGATCGAGCAGCAACTGAACGATGTCCATGCGCCCGACGGCGGCGGCATTTGACAGCGGCGCGCCAGCACCGAGGTAGTAGCCCTCGTGGTCTCCAATCTTGTTGGCAAGCGATCGATCCTGCTGCAGCAATTCCCGCACGCGCCCGATGTCGCCGGTATGACATGCAGTCGGCAGATCGATGAACGCACCGCGTGCTTTGAGGTGGGCCATGACGTCGTCGGCCGTCACCGGCCAGTTGCGCGGCACGTCGCGCCAGCCACGATAAACATAGTCGCCGTTGGTCAGGTGAATCGGCCGTGCCCCGTCCATCCTCTGCGCGTTGATGTCGGCGCCGCGCCGCAGCAGTTCGTCAATCGCGTCGAGCTGTCTCGTCATCGTCGCCCAATGAATCGGCTGACTCGATCTCGTGTCCCCCTTGTTGACGAGGTCTGGCTGGACGTCGAGCAGCTCGCGCATTCTCTGCAGGCCGTGATCGCGAAGTGCAGACGCGATTGGCTCTCCCAGGGGTGACGCGTTAAACCGTGTTGCCAGCGTTTGCGTCAGCAGCTGCGCCATCTCCGTGTAACCGCGATCGCGTGCGATCTCAATGGGATCGTCATCGACCCACAGGTCCATGGGATTGCGATCGTGCTCGAGCAGGAACCGCGCGACATCCAGGCGGTTTTCGCGCACGGCGAAATAGAGCGGCTTGCGATAGTCATAATGCGCGCGCGCCAGCGAAGGATCCTTTGCGATGAGCGCTCGGACGGTTTCGAGATCGCCTGCCGCGCACGCCTGAATCAGTGCCCACAGGTCGGTGCCGCGCCCAGGGGACCACATGAGTTTCTGATCAGATTTCAGGTCGGCTGGTTGCAGCATCGGGTTCACCGGCTCGATACTCTCGTCTTCCTATCTCGCGTAATACGCATTGGCGGCTGCCTGCACCTGGAACTTGAACATTTCCGCACGCGCGTCGGTCGGTTCCGCCATGAGGTTCTTCAGGTTCGCACGGTCGTGGCCTTCCAACCCCGCCGCGTGGATTATCTCGTGGGCCATGGTGGCGGTGTCCACCGTGAGCACACCACTGACGAAGTTGTACGGCAGCCAGTCGCCTTTGATCGTCAACCCATGGGCAGGATCCCTGAACTCACAAAAGAAAATCGGCAGCCGCGGGCGCCGATCGCCTCTTGCTTGATCGTTGAACCGCCGGTGCCCTTCCAGCCGGATTGAATTGAATTCCGACTGTTCGATGAGACGGTCCGGAAACTCGATGGTGTGTTCAGGTGTCCGTTGCCGGGAGGGAACAATGTCGAGGCTCAATCCGTGACTGGCGTAAATCTCTTCGGTCTTGTTGATTAGAACTTGCGGCGCGGAATCGATTTTTACGCAGTTGGTCACCCAGAAAAGCGTGACGCGAAGTTTCACGTTCCCGGGATGCTTGAAATCGAGGTCGAAATCGGAAGGCTTGGGCCCGCGCAGGTTCAGGAGCAGCGGCACGCGCGCGAAGCCGAATCCGCCGCCACCAGTCTGCGGCAGCGACGGAATGTCAGTGGACGATTGTCCCGGAATGTTCAGGACATCGCCGGGAAAAATTTTGTCGGGGTTGGGCCGTTTGGTCTTAAAGGACAGGTTGTCCGGATGGTTGTAGATCTCGCGCCAGTCAGCGAACCCATGCTTCTTGGCGATCGCAACCAGCGTATCGCCGCTCTTGACGATGTACTGTTTGGCGAGGTTTGTGGTCCCGAAGCTGACGACGAGACAGTCAACAGCCATGAGCGCCTCCGGAGAAAAACTACGGATGCAACCCGACGAGGATGCCCATGACGGGCTTTATCACAACGAAAAGAAGGGATGCAAGCGAGGACCCGGCCGCCTATTTCGGGTGTGGCCCGCGTTCCTGATGTCTGGTGAACACGTCGGCGAGCCGCAGCGCGAACGGATTGACGCCGCCGGCACTCGACACGTTGGCGGCCGCCGCAACCACGAGGCCCAGATCGGGAAACGTCAGGAGCGACACGGTGCCGCCCCTGGGATTGCCGCGGTGACTGACCATCCGTGCCGGCTTGCCGGCGAGTTCGACAGTGCCGACCGTCCAGCCCAACGCATATGTCGTCGATGTTCCGGACGCGAGGCGCACCGGCGTCTGGAACGTAGCGAGCGTATCGGCCTTCAACAACCCGGGCTTCAGCATCGCTGAGCCGAATCGAACGAGGTCTGACGGGGTGGAGAGAAACGCACCACCGCCCGCGACACACGAATAGTCAGGCGGAAGCGACGTCTTCTTGATACCGAACTGCGCCCTCAAGACAGATCCGGCATTGTACGACGCGACGTCGTCGAGGCCCCTGGTCTCCGCGGGAGACGTACGGTCCATGTCGAGCGGCTCGAACACCTGGCGCATCATGAAACGGTCAAAGGGTTCGCCGGCGGCTCCTTCGATCGCCGCGCTCACCAGAACCCAGCCCCAGACTGAATAACGATGCTCGGTGCCAGGCTCGAACATCAGCGGGTCGTCGTGCAGCATCGCGACGGCGTCGTCGAGGCTCTCACAGTGTTCAGCAGGCATGGCATCGTTGTTGTCGCCCCGGATACGATGCACGCCGCCGACGTCGCGTAGCAACTGACGCGTGGTGACCATCCATTGCTTGCTGGGATACGCCGGGACATATCGCTGCACCGGTGCGTCGAGATCGAGGCGGCCACGGTCGTGGAGAAGAGCCGCCGCCGTTGACGTCAGCGGTTTTGAAAGGGCGCCCAGGCGGAACCGCGTGAGCGGCGTCACCGGTGAGTGGCCGACGTCGGCATAGCCGAAGCCTTCAGCCCACACGATTGAACCGTCTACGGCCACGGCGACCGACAGTCCGGGCAGATTCTCTTCGACAAGAAGCGCGCGCGCGTGCCGCCTTGATTCCTCGACGGCCGCGATAGGTGTCGCGATATGCACGTCATCTGTCGTCGATGGCACCGCTGCAGGATCGGTGTGGACGTGGTAGGGGATGAAGGCGAAATAGAGTGGCACGGCGGCAGCGACGACGATGACGGCGAGAAGGGCCAGCACTGCCTCGCCACGCCGGCGTGCATGCGTCATTTACATCATCTTAAAGAACTTTATAATACAAAGCAAATACGACGTAGTAATACGTTTTGGCCCGTTTTGACACATCCTCATTGACTTCATTGGCAGGAGATACTATTATTTTGTATAGTCAAAATTACTAGTTAAGTCAACAAAAATGGACATTCCGCGCCGTGCGCTCCTCAAGTGGTCGGGCTTTGGCTCGAGCGTCGCTACCGCACTCGTCAGCGGACGTCGCCTGTCGGGGCAGACGGCTCCCCCCGGCTCCACGGGGACCTCGCACAGTCACCACGTGATGGGACCGGTTGGCCGGGTGTCGAGCGGATGGTTCGATCCAGGTGTGTTCCTTCGAACCTGGAATTTTTCGAACCTGCCGCCCGACGAGCGGTCGCGGCACTATCGCGAGACGCGACGGCCCGACGGCAGCTGTTTGCGGGAGTACGAGATCGCCGCCGTCGATCGTGAGATCGAAATTGCGCCGGGCGTGTTTTTTCCCGCCTGGACCTACAACGGCCAGGTCCCCGGGCCGACATTGCGCGCGACGGAAGGCGATCGCGTGCGCGTGACGTTCATCAACCAGGGCTCTCACCCGCACTCGATCCACTTCCACGGCTGGCATGCTCCCGAGATGGATGGATCGTTTCCCGAGCAGCAAGTCAAACCAGGAGACCGGTTCGTGTACGAGTTCGATGCGGACCCGTTCGGCCTGCACCTGTACCACTGCCACACGTTCCCGCTCAAACGCCATATTCACAAAGGGCTCTACGGCGTATTCATCGTCGATCCAAAGACACCACGACCCGCGGCCGACGAACTGGTCATGGTGCTGAACGGCTTCGACACGAACTTCGACGTCGACAACGAGGTATACGCGGTCAACAGCATCGCAAATCACTACATGCACGAGCCGATTCGCGTCGAGGTCGGCGATCTCGTGCGCATGTATGTCGTCAACGTCACCGAATTCGATCTGATCAACAGCCTCCATCTCCACGGCATGTTCTTCGATGTGAACCGCACCGGCACGGCGCTGACATCATCGGAGCGAACCGACACCATCATGCTGTCTCAGGGAGAGCGCGCGATCCTGGAGACTCGATTCCGCTATCCGGGACGATTCATGTTCCACGCGCATCAGAGCGAATTCGCCGAGCTGGGATGGATGGGCGCGTTCGAAGCAGCGGAGCCGAATGATGTCGGTTAACGCCCACGCCCTGGAGTCGAGGCGTTTTCCGTTGTGGCTCGCCGCGCTCGCGCCGATTGCGTTGCTTGCGGTCCTGGTCGCGGTGATTGTCCGTACTGGTCCGGCCGAACGGCTTCGTGGCGAGAACGTCCCGCCGGTAGAGCGGCTCGCCATCAATCGCGCTGTGCTGAACGACGACGGCATCGCGCTCTCGGTGCTGAACGACGGTCCGGATCCCGTGACTATCGCTCAAGTCACCGTCGACGATGCGTACTGGGCGTTCACAGCGACGCCGGCGAACGTTCTGAAGCACCTGGACCGCGCGACCGTCCGCGTTCCGTACCCCTGGGTTGAAGGTGAAGCACATCTCCTCAAGCTGGTCACATCGACTGGCACCACGTTCGAACACGAAATCCCGGTCGCGGTGAGATCGCCGGAGCCGACGGCGCGATCGCTTGGCGTCTTTACGTTGATTGGTCTCTACGTCGGAGTGATTCCCGTTGCACTGGGACTTCTGTGGTGGCCGCTGGTAACGAGGCTGAAGAGCACCGGACTGGATGTGCTGCTCGCGCTGACGATCGGTCTTCTTCTGTTTCTGCTGGTCGACGCCCTGCAGGAAGGAGTCGAGACAGCCAGTGGCATGGCTGCCTCCTATCAAGGACTGACGTTGTTCGTCGCGGCCGCACTGGGAGCGTATCTCGCTCTCGAGTCGTTCAGCGGCTGGCTCTCACGCCGATCGCACGCGCGACGGGCCGGCTCCCCCGGATTCATCCTTGCCTTGCTCGTCGCGGTTGGGATCGGTCTGCACAACCTTGGCGAGGGGCTGGCGATCGGCGCCGCGTTTGCGTTAGGTGAGGCGGCCTTGGGGACGCTCCTCATCATCGGCTTCACGCTGCACAACACGACCGAGGGTCTGGCGATCGTATCTCCTCTCGCGCGCGAGCGGCCATCAATTGGCTCCCTCGCGCGGCTGGGACTCATCGGCGGCGCGCCGACGATTGTCGGAGCCTGGATCGGCGGATTGGTGTACTCCCCGGTGCTTGCGGTTGCGTTTCTCGGCTTCGGCGCCGGCGCCATCGCGCAGGTGATTGCGCAGATTGCCAAGCAGATGGCCGGCGAGACAACAGTGATCGAGCGATTTTCCTCCGCACCGATCCTCGCGGGGCTGCTCGCCGGATTCGGTGTGATGTATGCGACGGGACTGATGGTTGGCTAACTTGATGGTGATGCAGCGCACTCGCAGTCGATTCGTACTATTGGGGACACTACTGGTTGCCGCGGCGATCCTGCCCACCCAGGCCGCTCGCGTCCTTCCCCGCGGGAATGCAGCGCCAGTCCAGGAGATCCATCTCGTCGTGCGGAACATGACCTACTACGTCGGGGACAGTGCCGCGCCGAACCCGACGCTTCACGTCGCTGCGGGACAGCGCGTGCGTGTGCGCGTCAGCAGCACAGATGCGGGAATCGTTCACGACTTCCAAATCCCGGCGTGGAACGTCGGCACTCGACTGCTCAAAGGCAACGACGCCGACACACTCGAGTTCACTGCGCCGAGCGTGCGTGGCGAGTATGCGTATCGGTGCACACCTCACTCGGTCATGATGAACGGCACAATTGCGGTGGAGTGATTACCGCTCCGGCGCTCGATCGATCTGTGTCGACCGGCCGTCCTGGATCCGCGTGATCCGTTCCTCGATGGCCGCGACGGCGGCCGCCGTCGTGTGCACGCCGAACTCAATCGCGAAATGACGAGTTTCTCCAGGCTTCAGCTTCGGAACGCGCCCGGCTTCGCGTTCAAGCCGGCGCGTATAAGGGAAACCGGTTCCGGGTTCGAGTCCCGTGACATATCCTTCCTCGAGTGCCGTCAGGTTTTTCCACTGCGTCACGTAGGGTAGTTCCGAAACGGCAAAGCCCATCGATACCCCACGGTCGCGCGCTGCGTTACTGAGCAGCAGCAAACTGCGGCCATCGCTGTCGGCAAACGGATGCAGGTTGTAGACCTGCTCGATGAATCCGCGAACCGGGCCAGCATACGCGGCGTAGGTCGCGACATCCTTCGCCGCGTGCGCATTAAACGGGGTCACACGCCGGAGAGGCGCTGAGAATCGCGCGCCGGCACCGAGTAGCGGTGGACCGTAGTTCACGTGATAGAGAATCTGGAATTCCGATTCGAACGCGCTGCGATTGGTGAGCGTGTCCTCGATCCGGAACGTCGAGCTTCCCGGCTCGGTCGAAAGCTCGGTCCACAGCTCCAGTTTGGGACCATAGAACGCGCGCTCATCGACCCGGCCCCGGACTCGAATGCGGGGACGCGGCTCGCGTTCGACGATGACCTCGACTTCGGATGCGGGGATGTTCTCCACCTTACCGTGGAGCGTCAGGTTCATCTCGGCCTGTTCGCCGACGTTGTTGATGAAGCGATCGGTGCCGGGATGACCCGCCCACTCGAGTCCGCACCGCGCCAGCCACTCGTTGAAGCCCTCGAGCCATCCGAGACCACCACGGGCTTCGAGGTTCACGTATTTCGGATGCACGACCTCGCGGACGGGAGAATCCCAGCCGAGTCGGAGGTCGCCCATCACGACACGCAGAATTCCCATACCGCGGGTCGGCACGACGGTGATCGTCAACCGGCCGTTGTCGATGACGATCAAATCGACGCCGTCCTGCTTGCCGCCATGAAGGCGTTGCCGCCGCACCGACCAGGAAATGTCGGACGCAACGCCGGTGTCGCGCCCGGTGATTTGCCAGTTTTCGAGGTCGATGTTCTGGTCGGCGCTGGTGAGCACGTAGCGTCCACCCTGGGCGAGTGCCGCTCTACCCGGCATCGCCGTGGCCACGATCGCCATGACGGAGAGAAGGAGCCGCATGTTGGCAACCATCGAATCGCGACCAAAAGCCTAACACTGGTTGGTGCACGTCGAGGCGATCAATTGAACTGGACAAGTGTGTATTCGTCAGAATGTCACGGCAACCTGAAGACCTCTTCGATCGCCAACAAGAAGCGGCGAGATATCGACCTTCGTGCTTTTCCGTGACGACGCTTCGTACACCGTCACCTTCTTCTTGATCGCGCGGTCGATCAAGCCGCCCACCAGAGCCCCGACGCCAATCGCGACGTAATCCTCAGCGCACAGGCCCGTGCATTCATTCGGATCAGCGATGAGCCAGTAAATGCCGTGGACCGCACCGACGGCACCACCAATCACAACGCCGGTGAGAGGCGAGTCGCGTTTCTGCCATTGGATGCGAGTCACGTCGTCGGCGCGGATGGCCCGGGTCGTCGCGCCGACGCGCAACTGCAGCACATCATTGGTAATTTCCGCGAGCTTCCCGTGCACAATCGAGCCGGCGGCGTCGGTGACGTACACGATCTCACCGGCAGGCACCTGCGAGGTCAAAGCGGCGAGAGATGAAGAAGCCACGGACCGATCAACCTGTTGCGCCAAGGCGTCGCGGTTTGCGCATTCCAGGACGACCCCTGCACAAGTGGCAACGACACATATCCGCAGGACTGAGCACATCATTTCGTCTTCCAAGATGTAATGCGTGATCCTGGGTGATTTGAGCTCAGGGATACGAGCGGGAATGTTTCCGTGTGACGCGGGAGCCACTCACTCGTTGTCGAGGCTCCGCCACAGATACCAACACGCGACCGATCGATACGGTGCCCAGGCCTTTCCGATCTTCCGAATGCGCTCCGCAGTCGGCCGCTTTCTGAGTCGGTACACGTTCTTTATAGCGTTCACGATACCGAGGTCGTCCACCGGCAGAACATCCGGCCGGTGAAGACGGAACATCAAAAACATTTCCGCCGACCAGCGGCCGATTCCTTTGACCTGGGTCAATGCGGCAATGACCTCTTCATCGGTCATCGCGTCGAGCGCATCGAGGGGCACGATGCCGCTCAGAGACTTTCCACTGAGATCGCGGAAGTAGGCAATTTTCTGGCGGCTCATACCGACGCCGCGCAACTGCTCGTCGGTCAATGCCGACAATGCCGCAGGCGTGACGCCATTCGGCATGAGCGCGACGAGGCGCGCGAAGATCGTCGATGCGGCTTTGGTAGAGAGCTGCTGACCGGTGATGGCGCGAACGAGCGCGGAAAAATGATCGGCGCGCTGCGCCTGCGCGAGACCGCACGCGCCATGTTGACGGATCAATTCCGCGAGCACCGGATCCCGCCGAAGCAGTAAACGGCGGGCTTTCGCGTAATCAGCTGGGGTCAATCAACCGCGATCATATCCCGGCTTGGCGGGCTGACTGGCGGAAACGAAGAAGACAACACGGCGAACAAGAGACCGCAGCCTCCCTACGATCTCTTACTCCCCGTGTCTTTCAAGACTGGGGTGACCGTCGGCGACGGTCAACACCCACGCACGCACTCGAAATCGCGATCTACTCGTCGCGCGACCAACCGTCGCGCTGCGAGTAATCGTCCCGCGCATCGTCCATCGATGAAGACGAACGTGACATGGACTCTGAGTCGCGCATCGATCGCGAAGCGCCGGAGCGCATCGATTCGGAACCCGAATTCTTCACGTTGTCTGTATCGTCCGACGGCATGGTGTCCGAGCTGGTGCCTCCACCCATCTGTTCGCGGCGGCGCTGGTGGCTCGCGATGCCTCCCTTACGGCCAGCATCCCGCGCCTCTTCGCTCGTCCACTCGTGCGCAGTACCCTTCTGATGAGCTGCCTTTCCACCCTTACTCGCTATCTCGCGCTGTTTGGCTCGATCCATGGACGCGAATCCGCGATCTTCCTTGGCCACGTTTGTCCTCCTCCCGTCCCGAGGTCTTCCTTGGTTACAAACTCGCGGTGGCGACCGCGTTGGCGGCAGACCGCGAGCCCAACCAGTGCAACGGAGGTGCCACAACGCGAGCGGGATCAAGCCGGAAGTGATTGTGCTGGTAAGACTTACAGCCGTGAATCGGTTAGGGATTTGTAGGCGTGCGTTTGCCGGATCACGGCAGTTTGGTGCCTCTTGCGGAAGCCGATGGTGCAACGATTCACTGCATGCGCCGCGGAGGTTACCGTTGTTGGGAAAAACCTTGCTCAGCCACAGGGCGTGTCATGAATTCACTCTCTGCGGCGAATGTGATGGTGCGGTTACTTCGGTAGGAAATTAATGGCATCACGTACCCGTGCCGTGACACGTTCCGGCCCCAGCAGTTCCAGGACGTCGAAGAGACCCGGACTCACGGCACGACCAGTGACGGCAACGCGAGTCGCGTGAATCAGCGTCGCCGCTTTCACGCCGCGCGCGTCTGCGAACGTTCGTAGCGCCGGCTCCAATTCAGCGCTCGTGAACGGCACCACTCCCTTCAGCGTGTCCGCGAGTGATGCCAATGCGTCCTTGACCTCAGCTTTGGTGAGATGTTTCGCGACCGCCGACGAGTCGTACTCCACATCGCGCTGAAGAAACGGACGCATTTCCTCTGCGAACTGATCGAGTTTCTTCACGCGTGGACGGATCAATACGAGCAAGCGCATAAACCAGTCACGGCGACCGTCCAGGAGATCGGCTGTCCAGAGTCCACTCTCATGCAAGACCGGCTCGAGCCTTCGCGCGAGTTCGTCGAGCGGCAAGCGCAGGATGTGCTGCTGATTGAACCAATCGAGCTTCTCGGGATTGAAGACTGCATTCCCACCGCTGATGCCCTCCAGGGTGAACGCCCGGATCAAGTCGTCGCGCGCGAACAGTTCGCGGTCGTCGCCCGGAGACCAGCCAAGCAGGGCGAGGAAGTTGACCATCGCCTCCGGCAGGTAGCCCAGCCGCTGGTATTCCATCACTGAGGTTGCGCCGTGCCGTTTGCTCAAGCGTTTCTTGTCGGGCCCGAGGATCAAGGGCACGTGGGCGAACTCCGGATGCGACGCACCCAACGCTTCGTAGAGGAGAACCTGCTTTGGCGTGTTCGAGATGTGATCGTCGCCGCGCACGACATGCGTGATCTTCATGTCGATGTCGTCGGCCACCACCGACAGGTGATACGTCGGTTGACGATCGGAACGGAGGATCACAAAATCCTCGATGTGGGCGTTGTCGAAGGCGATCGGTCCGTGCACGAGATCGGTGAACGCGGTTGTCCCTGAAGGCACCTTGAATCGCACCGCGCGCGCCGTCGCGGCCGCCTCGCGGCTGGCGATATCCGCGGACGAAAGCGTGCAGCAGGTTCGGTCGTAGACCCACCCACCTGCCGCGGCTTCCGCCGCCTGTCGCTTCTGCTGAAGAACATCCGCCGTGCAGTAGCAGTAATACGCGCGGCCGGCGGCGACCAGCTGCTCGGCGAGCGCACGCGCGCGATCGAGTCGCTGCGATTGAAAATACGGCGCGTACGGGCCACCGACATCCGGCCCCTCGTCCCAATCGAGACCAAGCCAGCGCAAGCCGTCGACGATACCCGACACCATCTCCCACGACGACCGCTCGGTATCGGTGTCTTCGATGCGCAGCACGAACGATCCATTTTGACGGCGAGCGTAAAGCCAGTTGAAGAGCGCCGTCCGCGCGCCGCCGATGTGCAGGTAGCCGGTCGGAGACGGCGCAAAGCGAACGCGAAGCATGAAGGTATTGTAAATTCAGAATATCTCCCCGAAATACGACCAGAACTTCTCGCGCGCTTTTTCAAGCAATCCTCGCTGGCGCCATTGCGCGAGCTGGAGTCGTGAGCTGACGCGCAGATCCTGTTCGAAATCTTCGGTGAACCGCCGGGCGAGATCACGATCGGAGACCGCCACGTTCAGTTCGTCGTTCAGTTCGAGCGACCGATTGTCGAAATTTGCTGACCCGAACATGCTCCAGGCGTCGTCGACCACCAGCGACTTGGTGTGCATCATGGTTGGCTGGTACTCGTAAATTTCAATGCCCATCGACAGCAATCGTTCGTAGGCGTTTCGCGACGCGTACTTCACCGGCATCGCATCGGTCTCCTGCCCTTCCACGAGAATGCGAATCTTCACGCCGCGACCGACCGCGTCCTGCAATGCCCAGGTGGTGGATTCATCGGTGACGAAATACGGCGAGGTGATGTTGATGGTCCGGCGAGCTGACGCAATCGCCAGAAGGTAGAGACGCTTCAGGTCGCTGCCGCCGCCGGTCGGCGAGCTGCGCAGCACCAGTGAATGCCCGACGTCGTCAACGTCAATTTTTGGCTCATCGAGCTCTGGCGTCACGATGTCGTCGGTTTCCGCGAAATTCTCATAGAAGGCCGCTTCGGCAAGACGAACGATCGGGCCGCGCATCCGCACTTGTGTGTCGCGCCAGTGATCCTTGTCCTGTGCATGACCGAGCCAATGATCTGCGACGCCTGCGCCGCCGGTGAAACCGACGTCACCATCGACCACCAGAATCTTGCGGTGGGTCCGGTAGTTCACTTCTTCGAGGTTGTACCACTTGATCGCATTGAAGCTGCCGATATGGCAGCCTGCAGCCTGGAGCCGCTTCAGATCTTCGTCTTTCATGCCGCTGGCACCCACCGAATCGACAACCAGATTCACACGAACACCGCGACGTGCCGCTTCCTCGAGCGCGGTTGTGAACTGACTCGCGGCCTCCCCGGTGTCGTAGATGTAGGTCTCAAAGCTGATGCGACGCCTGGCGTTGCGAATGGCGTCGAGCATCGCCGGAAAGAACTGATCGCCGTTGGTGAGCACGTCGTAGCGATTACCCCTGGACAACGCTGTCCCGAGCAGCGCCGCGATGTATGTCGAATGACGTGGATCGTCGGCGGCGATCGCGCTGCGGATCTTCAGCGTCTCCTGATCTTGCGCAAACATCAGGAGCAAGGCGACCACGGCCGCGACGACGAGCAGGATCGCGAACGCACGGCGGACAGGTGACATGGCCATCGGCCGACAGCTCTGCAAGGTCGGTTCCGTGCCGCACCGTCGAGCCGGTTGCGACTTCGCGTATAGTCCCTTCCATGACCTCTTCCGCCACGCGCATCCGCTACCGAGTGGTGGCCCTCGTCACCGGGCTCGGCATGATCACGTATCTCGACAGAGCCTGTATCGCGACGCTCGCCCCCGGCATCACCCGCGATCTCGGCCTGTCGACGATTCAGATGGGATACGCATTTACGGTATTTCAGCTCGCCTATGCCCTCTTCGAGATTCCGACCGCCTGGTGGGCGGACCGCAGGGGAACGCGGTCGGTGCTCTCCCGGATCGTGCTCTGGTGGTCGGCCCTGACCGCGGCAACAGCGGCGGCCTTCAGTTACCCGATGCTGCTGACAATCCGTTTTCTCTTCGGCATGGGAGAAGCCGGTGCATGGCCGTGCGTCGCCCGCACGTTTGCGCGGTGGATTCCGATCCGTGAACGCGGGCGGGTGCAGGGAGTGTTCTTCGCCGGCGCCCACCTCGTCGGTGGTCTCACACCGGCTCTGGTGTTGTGGCTGCTGACGTTCATGTCGTGGCGCGCGATCTTCGTGACGTTTGGAACGGTTGGTCTCGTCTGGGTCGCAATCTGGCACTCATGGTTCCGCAACGATCCATCGGAGCACCCGTCAGTCAGCGTCGCAGAACTCCAGACCATCGTGGCCGAACGTCCCCCCGACAGCGGGCATGCGGCCGGCTGGGAGTACTGGAGACGCCTCATTCAGAACCGGAACATGATTGCCATGTGCGTCATGTACGTGCCCAACTGCATGATCTTCTACTTCTGCATCACCTGGCTTCCGACCTACTTGAAGCAGCGCCACGGATTCGACGCCACATCGCTCGGCGTCTTCGCAGGTCTTCCTTTGATCGTCAGCATGCCGGGCGATCTGCTTGGAGGGCTGGTCACCGATCGACTCGCCGCACGGTACGGGTTGCGAATCGGACGATGTGGCCTTGGCGCGGTGGCGTACGTCATCGCTGGCATTGCGCTGTTGGCGGCGGCAGCCTCGTCGACGCCGGTCCTCGCCGCAATGCTGATCGCACTCGCAACCGGCATGACGATGTTCACGCTTGGCGCAGCGTGGGGTACCGTGATCGAGATGGGACGCAATCACGTCGGCGTCGTCGGTGCGACGATGAATTCGGTCGGCAATCTTGCCGCGATGTTGAACCCGCTCATCGTCGCCTACTCGGTTCAGTGGTTCAGCAACTGGAACCTGCCGCTGTATTTGATGGGCAGCCTGTTTCTCCTTGGCGCGCTGTGCTGGTTACTGGTTGATCCCGAGCAGCCTGTGTTTGGCGAATCGCCAGTCGCTGCGCCCAGCCCGGTATCTCCGCGTGTCGGCGCAGCGACGGCGTGAGCGAGGGTCAGGACGACGAGCTAGTTCTCGTGTGCGATGTGAACCCGCAGCCAACCCCAGTTGGCAAACGCGTTGTTGCCGGCCGCATTGGTCACCTGATGCTGATTGGTGCCATCGGCGTTCATCGCGAAAAGTTGAAGCCGGCCGGCGACTGGCCGGTGAAACATGATCTGCTGATCGTCAACCGACCATGTCGGGGTCAAGTCTCCAACCAGGTTGTTCGTCAGTTGTGATTGGTTTGAGCCATCGGCGTTCATCACACAGATCTCGAAGTCGTTGCCTCCCCTCCGGCACATGAAGACGATACGCGTCCCGTCGTTCGACCATGCCGGCGCACGTTCCTCTTCCGTGTTGAATGTCAATCGCTGTGGCGCTCCGGTTCCGTCTGGATTCATCGCGTAGATCTCGGCCGTGACCGAGTTCAACGCATCGTCGGCGCGATCGTGGCTCGTAAACAGAATCGTCTGCCCATCGGGCGACCAGTCCGGATCGTCGTCGATCGTCGCGTCGTTGCTCGTCAGATTCCGCGCATTCTCCACGCCGGCAAGGAAGTCGTCGACGTTCAGGATGAAGATGTCGCTGTCCTCGGTTGCCGCGCCTGGATCGGGCTTGATTGGCAGGCCGGTGCCAGACGCAGAGGCATGGAAGACGATGTTCTTACCGTCCGGTGACCAGCTTGCGGAACTTCCGCGCCGCAGGTGAACCTGCTCGGTGCCGTCGGCGGCCATCACAAACAGGTCTGACGTGTTCAGCGGATCGTTTGCACCTCGCAGACGATTGCTGTCGAACACGATCTTCTTGCCGTCGGGTGACAACGCTGGGAATCCGTCGCCATCGGCATTGGATGTGATGCGACGCGGGTTTGTCCCATCGCCGTTCATCAGGTAAATCTCCGCCGAGAGTAGCGGGTTCGCCGCCGGATCGTCCCGGCCGCTGACGAACGCGACGGTCGAGTCCAACTCGAAGTTTGGATTCAAGGCGGGGCTTGAATGCTGGGGCGCGGAGCTCACCGCGACACCTGCCCCCCCGATCAAAGTGAGGACAATGATCGTCTTGCGCACCGCGTGGCTCGTGACGTGAATCTGGCGGATCGACATGGATACCTCCCGAAGCAGTGCCAGGTCGTTGAATGGGAAGAACTGTCCGCCACCAGTCTTAGGCGCTGAACAGACCCGAGACCAATGATTTGCCGCTGGCTTTTACCTGATTGGCTAAGTTCGCGGTGCACAACGGTTTTTACCGACGGCTGATTGACGGGGGGTACGGCAAACGCGCTACACTCGGCCGTCTCGGGCAACACGGCCGGCTCATGGAAACTCCCCAGGCGACCGCGCGCGTTCTTCGGTTCGGCGTCTTTGAACTGGACGAAGCTGCGGGCGAGCTCCGAAAACGAGGCGTCAAAGTCCGCCTCGCCGAACAACCTCTGCAAATTCTACGGCTCCTGCTCGATCGACCTGGCCAGGTCGTCACGCGTCAAGAAATCCGACAACATCTCTGGGACGTGGACACGTTTGTCGATTTCGACGTCGGGCTGAACAGCGCGATGCGCAAATTGCGCGAGGCGCTCGACGAATCGGCTGAATCTCCGCGGTTCATCGAGACCGTGCCTCGCCGTGGGTACCGCTTTATCGTCCCGGTACAGACCGTTGGGTTGAACGAACCCAATACCTCGGATCGCCGATCGTTATCGTCGTCGCGAACGCGCCGCGCCTGGATCGGCGCCGGCTTGGCGCTCGGGACAGTCCTGGTCGGAGTGATCGGGGTCGCGTACGAGCGAACGGCGCGGATCACCGTGGCGACGCGTTCAACCTCGTTGAAGCCGGAGGCCGTGCCGGCCGGTGTCAAGCCCGAGGCCTACGATGCGTACATGAAGGGCGTATCAGCCGCCGGCCAGCAAACGACAGAAGGTTTCAAGACAGCGATTCAGTACTTCGAAAAGGCGGTCGCGCATCAGCCTGACTTCGCCGTCGCGCATGCAGCCATGGCGAAGTTCCAGCTGCAGTTCCTTTATACCGGGCCGCTGGCCCCGCGCGACGTCATTCCCAAAGCTGAAGCCGAAGTGCGGACGGCTCTGAAACTTGACGACACGATTAGCTACGCTCACACGACGCTCGGCACAATCCTCCAGCAGTTCTACTGGCAATGGAACGAAGGAGAGAAGGAACTTCGCCGGGCGCAGGCCCTCGGCGACAGCGGCAATGCAATGGTCCTGTCGATGATTCGCAGGGGTCGCTGGGATGACAGCATCGCCGAAGCAGAGCGGATGGTTGCAGCAGACCCGCAATCGTTCGATGCGCATGCGAGCCTGGGAACCGCTCTTCGCACGGCCGGACAATACGAACACGCGCTGTCGGAGTTCAATCGTGCGATGGAGATCATTCCGGGTCGGCCGCGCGGCCATTTCCAGATCGGCATCACTCTGCTGGCAATGGGGCGAGTGAAGGAGGCGATTTCCGAACTCGAAGCCTCGGTCGAGTCACGTCGTAACCCGAGGCTCGTCGCCTACCTTGGATACGCGTACGCCGTCGCGCGGCGCCGCGACGACGCACACGCGATTCTCAACGAGCTGGCATCGCAGGGACACCGGGAATACGTTTCGTCCTTCGGCGTGGCACTGATTCACGATGGATTGAATGAGAAGGCCGAGGCAATGGCGGCGTTGGAGCGTGCGTACGAGGACCATGCCGTTGAATTTGCGCAGTTGCCCCAGTACCCGTCATTCAAGAGCATTGCGAATGAACCGAGGTATCACGCCGTCATGCGCAAGCTGCAGCTGGAGCAGTAGACAGGTGCCACTCGGATCCATCACGATCGCGGGCGGCCCGAACCGGCGATTCGAAGCCGCCTGCCCTTGGCACCCCTGGCACCCAGAAGATACGATTCGTGCACCTTATGTGGATCGCTTGCCTTCTCGCTTTCATCAGCAGCGCCTGCACGCTCGTGATCGAGATCATTGCCGGCCGCATCATGGCGCCATACATCGGTGTGTCGCTCTACACCTGGACGAGCGTGATCGGCGTCGTCCTGGCGGGCATGTCGGTCGGCAACTTTGTCGGAGGCGTCGTCGCCGATCGTTTCGCCTCACGCCGCACGCTCGGTCTAATATTCATGGCGGGCGGTGTGTCCTGCCTGA
>Ga0207701_10001301_pt1 | contig 26408 bp, 27 predicted proteins | sample KBSSwiSSwithPhiX_FD_184294 | JGI IMG/M metagenome (GOLD analysis project Ga0207701, IMG submission 184294) | Switchgrass rhizosphere bulk soil microbial communities from Kellogg Biological Station, Michigan, USA, with PhiX - S5 (SPAdes) (version 2) | ecosystem: Environmental > Terrestrial >... | reverse complement strand
CGCTCGAGTTTTTCGCTCAGGGCCTGTTCGCCCTGGTGCATCATCGATTTGAGCCCCGCAATTGCGCGATCAGCAATTTCGGTGGCCGTGACCAATTCCGAAATCGTCGCCCGTAGCGAATTCTCATCAGCCTTGAGCAGACGAAGCTGCTTGTTGAGCCGGACGCAATACAAGATCGTGAGCAACAGCAGGACCGAGACCATTGTCTCGACCAGAAAACCGTAGTGGTAGCTCACGGTACCTCCATTGGAGTCGTGGTTGTTGTTGCATCAGCCTTTTCGAACATGTCGAAGGTCGTACGCGGCTTACGCAGCGGCTTGGAGACGCGCACGGCAACACGATCACCGACGCGCCCCATGCGGCCCTCGGTCAGCGTGATATCGCCGCAACGGACCGTGACCATCGCTTCGGGCTTAATCTCAAGCATGAGCGTGTCGCCGACATTGAGACCCATCATGCGACGTAGCGGCAGACGCGCCTCGTAGAGCACGGCATCGACGCCGATCCGCGCCTGGCCGATTTCGGTCGCAAGATGGCCTTCCCAGATCTCGTCGCGCCCGAACTTTTCGCCCATGAACATCTGCAGCAAAACGGCGCGGATCGGCTCGATGGTCGCGTAGGGCAACAACAACTCGATCGTGCCGCCACGGTCTTCCATGTCGATGCGCAGGCGGACGAGAATTGCAGCGTTGGCAGGCCGGGAAATCGCAGCAAATCGTGGATTGGTTTCAAGACGGTCGATGTTGAACTTGACTGGAGACAGAGGCTTGAACGCGAGTTCGGCGTCAGCAAGCACAACTTCGATCATGCGCTTCACAAGATTGGTCTCGATCGTGGTGTAGGGCCGGCCCTCAACACGGATTGTGCTCTGCCCTCTGCGACCTCCAAGCAACACGTCGATGATCGAATAGATCAGGCTTGAATTGATGGTCGCGAGACCGAAGTTGTCCCATTCTTCGGCCTTGAAGACCGCGAGTATTGCCGGCAATGGAATCGAATTGAGATAGTCGCCGAAGCGGACCGAGGTAATGCGATCAAGCGAAACTTCGACGTTGTCCGAAGTGAAATTGCGCAAGCTGGTCGTCATCAGTCGCACGAGACGGTCGAACACGATTTCCAGCATCGGCAACCGTTCGTACGAAACCATCGCCGAATCGATGATGGCGCGGATGCCGGAATTATCGTTGAGCGAGACGTCGGCGAGACTGAAGCCGAGCAGACTGTCGATTTCTTCCTGGTTGAGAATGCGTTCAGCACCGCCCTTTGCGGATTGAAGCCCGCCGGGGTCGTCGGCCATCGCGGCCCATTGCGCGGCCGCATCATCGGTGGGCGCTCCAGTCGCCGCATCCGCGCCCGTCGGAGCGGCACCGGTATCCGATTCCAGCGCGAGCCCCCACTCTGCCGCGAGTGCGTCTTGGTCGATCTGGTCTTTTGTCGCCATTGCCTGAACCGCCTGCTTTTATTCGCTTCGCAGCATCACTGGACAACGATTTCCTTGAACAGCACGGCCGTGACGTGGTTCGGCGCAACCGCAGCATTAACGCGGCGGGTCAATTCTTCTTTGAGGCGATAGAGCCCTGCAGAGCCATCAAGATCGGTAGGCCGCAGTTCCCGCAGGTAGGTCTGAAAAGCGTCCATGACCCGCGGCATCAGCGGCTGGATCTGCGGCACAAGACTTGAGTCCGGAAGTTCAAGAACGATCTTGACCTTGAGATATTGCGTTCGGTCGCCGCCGGAACTCGAAAGGTTCACCAGGACGTCGGGCAGATCGACGAATGTCGCAGGTTTTGCCGCGACCTGCGGCTCCTTGTGGCCGGAGCCCTTGAAAAAATAGTAGGCGCCCCCTCCGCCTCCGATAAGCACCAACAGCCCGGCGCCACCGATGATCATCCATTTCAGCGGCGGCAACTTGAGCTTCGGAATAAACTTGAACTTCGATTTTGATGCCGGCTGTTCGTTTTCATCTTCCGGCTTTTCGTCTTCTTCGACGTCCGCCTCTTTCGCCTTGGCTGCCATGAATGACCCCGGATCGCGAGTGTGGGCGGGACGGCAAGCGACGTTGTTTTGGCGAAACAGCGCGGCTGCGCGCCACCGCGCGCCCCTTGCGATCGAAGGTAGGTCCGTATGGTTAACAGATACTTTCCCGGCCTCTGCCAACAGGAAACTTTTGCCGGGTATCGCCTTCAGACGGTTGATTTTTGCCGCGCCCGACCGGCCGCATATTAAGCTAAGCCATTGATTATACGTAGTTTTTCATGTTGGCACAGCCGGTGCAATGCCTTGGTGGCGGTGGGCTTGGGAGAGTTCACAGCGGATGCGGTCGATGCCGGCCTCGGGAGGGCCGGACTGACCGGACTAAAAAGGGGAGTTGCCGATGCAGAATGCACTTCTGGTCGGGCTGTCACGCCAGGTCGCGCTCGCGCGCGAGATGGACGTCATTGCGAACAACCTCGCAAACATGAACACCTCCGGCTTCAAAGCCGACGGTGCCGTGTTCGAGGAATACGTCAGCCCAACCGCGCGCGCCACTAATTTTCCGGCTGCTGATAGCCGCATAAGTTTTGTGCACGATCGTGCCACCTGGATGGACCTGAGCCAGGGACCGCTCGAACGCACCGGCAACCCGCTAGACGTCGCCGTCAGCGGCAAGGGATACCTGGTGGTGCAGACGCCGCGTGGCGAACGCTACACGCGCAATGGCGCTCTGCAGATCAACAACAGCGGCGAACTGGTCACCGCCGAGGGTTTTCAGGTGGTAGGCGAATCCGGCCCGATCACCTTCCAGCCCAAGGATCGCAACATCACGATCAGTCAGGACGGCACCATCAGCGTGCGCGACGGCAACAACGCCCAGACGGAATCTCAGCGCGGGCAATTGCGCCTTGTCAGCTTCGATCAGCCCGGCCGGTTGCAGAAAGACGGCACCGGGGTTTTCCTCGCACCAGCGGGGGTCACACCCCAAGCCGATAAATTGTCGCGCGTCATGCAGGGCACGGTCGAGAAATCGAACGTCCGCTCGGTCATCGAAATGACACGCATGATCGAAGTGACGCGCAGCTACACCCACATCGCCAACATCCTGTCGCAGCAGGCCGACTTGCGTCGGACGGCGATCGAGAAACTTTCCGAAGTACCGACGAGCTGATCGTCCGGAGAATGAACAATGAGAGCACTTCATACAGCGGCGACTGGAATGATGGCCCAGGAACTAAACGTCCAGGTCATCTCCAACAACATCGCCAACATGCGGACCACCGGATACAAGCGCCAGCGCGCTGAATTCCAGGACCTGCTTTACGAATACGTCAGCCGCGTCGGCACCCAGACGTCGGCGCAGGGCAATATCCTGCCGGCTGGCATCGAGCTCGGGTCGGGCGTCAAAACCGCCGGCACGCCGCGCCTGATGAGCCAGGGCGAACTGACGCAGACTGGCAAGGATTTCGATCTCGCCATCCGCGGCGAAGGGTTTTTCAAGATTTTGCTGCCCGATGGCCGCACCTCCTATACGCGCGACGGCTCCCTTGAGCTCGACGCACAGGGACGCCTGGTTACGGCGCAGGGCAATCTGATCCAACCCAACATCACTATTCCGCAGAATGCGATGTCGGTCTCTGTGAACTCGCAGGGCCAGGTGTTCGTGACCCAACCGGGCTCCAATACGCCGACCCAGGTCGGACAACTCGAACTTGCGATTTTTGTCAACAAGGCCGGCCTCCAGAGCATTGGCGACAATATGTATCTCGAGACCCCGGCCTCGGGCACGCCGCAAAACGGCAATCCAAACTCGGACGGATTCGGCAATCTCCAGCAAGGTTTCCTTGAACAGGCAAACGTCGAAGCGGTCAGCGAGATTTCCGATCTGATCGCGGCGCAACGCGCTTACGAAATGAACGCCAAAGTGATTTCCGCGGCCGACCAGATGTTATCAGCCGCAGCCAACATGATGCGCTGAGGTCTCGCCATGACACGTCTATTCCTTGCGGCATTTATCGCGTTCGGCGCCCTCATAACGTCCGCCGTCGCCCAGGTTCCAAATCCACCACGATTGAAGTCAGAAGCGATTATTCACGGCGACATCGTGCGCATCGGCGATCTGATCGAAAATTCCGGCGTCGTTGCCAATGTGCCGATCTTCCGCGCGCCGGACCTCGGCTATACCGGCACCGTATCCGTGGATGCTATTCTCAATGCTATCCGCGACCACGCGCTTATCGGGATCGACACCGCCGGTCTGAGCAAGGTGGTGGTCACGCGTGCGACCCGCACGGTCCCGGCAACGGACATCGAGGACCTGATCGCACGGACGCTGTCAGCGAGATTCGATCTCGGAGACAGTAAGGACATCACCGTCAACCTTGGGCACGACATGCGTTCGATCTATGCCGATCCTCTGGCGGTAGGCGAACCGCGAGTCACGCACATCGACTACGACACGCGCAGCACGCGTTTCGACGCGACGATCGAGATTCCCGCAGGTCCCGCGAAGCGGAGCGTATTTCGCATCGCGGGTCGTGCCTCCCCGACAGTCGAAATTGTGACGATCGGAAGAACCGTCGAGCGCGGCAACATCATAAAAGACGCAGACATCGTGATGGAGCGGCGTCCGCGCAGCGAGGTCAGCCGCGACGTTATCACCAAACGCGCCGACGTTATCGGCAAGGCAGCGCGCGGAATGATGCAGGGTGGCCGCCCGTTGCGAGCCGCGGATCTAATGAAGCCTGACCTTGTCTTGCGCAACGAGGCCGTGACGCTGGTCTATGAAGCTCCCGGAATGGTGCTCACGATACGCGGCAAGGCGAACGATGGTGGCGCTGAAGGCGACGTGATCAGCGTTATCAACGAGCAGTCGAAGCGCGTGGTCCAGGGCATGATCATCGGACCGGGCCGCGTGGCGATCACGACCGGTTCGCGGCGCCTTGCCGCCAACAATGTCACCGGATCCATCAATGCGAATGCGCGCTAACGGTCAATCTCTTGGTTCCGTCGTGCGTCACTTACGTGCGGTTTCTATCGTGTCGAAAATCCTGTGCATCAATGTGAAAGCAATCTCATGAAAGTCGTCATGGTTATGCGTCGTGCTGTCCTGGCCGCCTTGGCCAGTTCCCTCCTCAACGGGTGCGCGTATCTCGATCGGCTCAGATCGGTCGGCGAGCAACCACCGTTGGCCGCAGTGGACAATCCAACTACGCGCCCGGGATATAGACCCGTCCAGATGCCAATGCCGGCGGCGCAGCCTGCGGCATACAATCCGAATTCGCTTTGGCGTAACGGTTCGCGCGCCTTCTTCAAGGATCAGCGTGCGCACCAGGTTGGTGACATTCTTACGGTGAAGGTCAACATCACCGACAAAGCGAATATTGAAAACGAAACCAAACGTACGCGCACGATGACCGAGGATTCAGGAATCGCCAACTTCTTCGGCAAACCAAAAGTGCCGATCATGAACACGCCGGTGCCGACGCGCATCTTTACCGCCGATTCAAGCACGACGGGCAATGGCAAGGGCTCGGTCGATCGCACGGAAGAGCTCAAAACGAACGTCGCCGGCGTGGTGACGCAAGTATTGCCGAACGGCAACCTGGTGATCGAGGGTAAGCAGGAAATTCGCGTCAACTTCGAGGTTCGCGAACTCATCGTCGCTGGAATTGTGCGACCGGAGGATATCGAGAGCGACAACACGATCGATTCCAACAAGATCGCGCAGGCGCGTATCGCGTACGGAGGCCGCGGCCAGATTACCGATATGCAGCAGAGCCGCTATGGCGAGCAGATCTTCGACATACTCCTGCCGTTCTAGTCCCGCGTAGCGCACCGGGCTCCCGCGCCGTTTCGCATCGCGCGAGCGCAAACGGCGTAAACGACGCGGTCTCCGACTGCTCCCCGGTCGGAGGCCGCGCTTTTTTCATGCTGGTTTGAATGACCTGGAAAAATTGCCCGGCAGATGGCCGGGCAATTACAAAACTCTATCAATCAGTCGTCCCGGTACACGCGTTCGCGCCGCTCATGACGTTCCTGCGCTTCGACCGACAGCGTTGCAATGGGGCGCGCCTCGAGCCGGCGCAGTGAGATCGGTTCGCCTGTCTCTTCGCAATAACCGTAGGTGCCGTCATCGATCCGAGTCAGCGCCTCATCGATCTTCGCAATCAGCTTGCGTTGGCGGTCGCGTGCACGCAACTCAATCGCACGATCGGTTTCGGATGACGCCCGATCCGCTAGATCGGGGTGATTCTGATTCTCTTCTTGAAGATGCTGCAGCGTTTCCTTGGCTTCCTTGAGTATGTCCTCCCTCCAGGCGAGCAGCTTGGCGCGAAAATATTCGCGCTGGCGCTCGTTCATAAACGGCTCCTTGTCGGACGGCCGATAGTTTTTGGTTTTGGCCAACATTCCCACCTACTCCCTGTTTCTTATTCTTGGGCGCGTCGTAGCACCCCCTCCGAGCGGCAGGCTTATATACGTCCGCCAACCGGCGGACAATATCCGATTGGCGTTCCCAGTCCGGCCTGATTTGTGTGACGGTTCAATGACTTCCGCAAAAAAGCGGCGGGCCGGTGGTCTTGCTGCAGGAGCTAACGAACACCCGCTTTGGCGAGCTCCACGGCGACACGGAGGTCGATTTCGCTCAATACGAGGTCAAGACCGGCGTCGCCCGACGTTTCGGTCAAGCCTTCCGATGCGACCCTCAGGCGCGCGAGGGTTGATTGATTCACGCCTCCATCAAGCAGGCCGAGTTTGAGCGTGTCGAGCACATCGAGCGCGTTGCGTCCCTTGGCGACCGCGCGCTTCTTTCGTTCCGTCGGGTCTTCCACCCCCTGTAGCGCGATCAGAGCATCGACGGTTGAAATCGCCCGCAGTGATGTCGTGGACGTCGAATTGCGCGGAACATCCTGCTCACTGACGCTGAACGAGCCGCCGGCGGTACGACGTGCGCTCGTCGGCGTCGCCGCCAGTGCGGTTCCATTTGGCCCATAGATGCGCATGGCAATTGTTCCCCAACCGAAACGGATCGGTTCTCGAATACCTTGTAGCCTGAGCCGGTATGGTTAATGACCGGTAAACAACCCGGCAAAAATTACCGCCCGGATCGTTTCGTGCCGCATTGCGGATCCCGCGCTTGGCCGGTTGCGATCGAAAACAGATGATTTGCCAGAGTCTTGGCCGCCCGATCGGCTTGGCATGCCGTTCGCATAGAGGTTGCCAGTCAGACGTCACATTGGGGAGCAGTGATGACGAAGGCTTTGCGGGCTGCATGCCTGATTGTGATCCTAGCGCTTTGCGTCCCGGTGAAAGCCGGGGCGACGTCGCGCATCAAGGATCTCACCAATATCGAAGGCGTGCGGCAGAATCAGTTGATCGGGTACGGCCTGGTCGTCGGGCTTAACGGCACCGGCGATACCCTCAACAACATCCCATTCACCAAGCAGTCGCTGACCGCGATGCTCGAGCGGCTTGGCGTCAATATTCGCGGGCAGACGATCCGCACGGGCAATGTCGCCGCGGTAATGGTGACCGCCAACCTTCCCGCCTTCGGTACCCAAGGAACGCGCATTGACGTCACCGTTTCCGCCATGGGCGATTCCAAGAGCCTGCAAGGCGGAACGCTGCTGGTGACGCCCCTGCTGGCCGCCGACGGCAATGTGTACGCCGTCGCGCAAGGATCGCTGGCGATCGGCGGCTTTCAGGCCGAAGGAGAAGCGGCCAAGATCACCCGCGGCGTGCCAACCGTCGGCCGGATCGCCAACGGAGCATTGATCGAGCGTGAGATCGATTTCACGCTCAACCGGCTGGGTCAGCTGCGCATGGCCTTGCGCAACCCCGACTTCACGACCGCCAAGCGCATCGCCGCCGCGATCAACGACTATATCGGAACCCCAAGTGCAGAACCGATCGATCAGTCGACCGTGGTCATCACGGTGCCGCCGAAGTCGACGGCCAATATCGTCAGCTTCCTCACCGAAATCGAGCAGCTGCAGGTCGAACCCGATCTGCCGGCGCGTATCGTCATCGACGAACGCTCGGGCGTGGTCGTGATCGGCCGCGACGTACGGGTATCAACGGTTGCGGTCGCGCAGGGCAACCTGACGGTGACCGTCTCTGAAACGCCCGAGGTCAGCCAGCCATTGCCCTTCGCGCGCGGAAGGACGCGAGTGGTGCCGAGAACGAGTATCGGCGTCCAGGAGGACGGGAAGAAAATGTTTGTCGTGCGGGAAGGTGTGTCCCTGCAGCAGGTCGTAGATGGCCTCAACGCAATGGGCATTGGGCCTCGCGACTTGATCACCATCTTGCAGGCGATCAAGGCCGCCGGTGCAATCCAAGCCGACATCGAGGTAATGTGATGACGAGCGCCCTCACAATGCCTGCGCCCGGTCTCAAGCCACTCGACGCGCTCACAAACAGCATGTTCGCCGCCAAGACGCCGGGTGCCGGCAAGGAAGCAAAGGCGCGCGCGGCGGCGCAGGATTTCGAATCCGTGTTCCTCAACTCGATGTTCCAGCACATGTTCACCGGCATCGACGGCGACGGCCCCTTCGGCGGCAGTGGCGCAACGGGTGTTTGGCGTTCGATTCTTACGGACGAATACGCAAAATCATTCGCCAAGTCAGGCGGTATCGGAATTGCCGACCAAGTGTATCGCACGCTGATCGCCCAGCAGGAGGCACGACAATGAGCGCGCCCGAACCGCAGAATGCGATTGTCAACGCGAGCGCCGCAGAGAAAGCAATCGCCGGCCTGGAAAGCATCATGGATCGGTTGGAGCAGGCGCTTACTGAAGAAACGGCGCGCGTGCGGGCCGGAAAGCTTCGGGATGCGGAGGCACTCAGCGAGACCAAGATCGAATTTGCTCGCCTCTACGCGATCGAAAGCGCGCGTATAAGAACGGCGAAGGAATCAATAGTGCGATGGATTCCAGACGCGTTCGACCGGCTGAACAAGCGCCACAATACCTTCCGCGACCTGCTGCAGACAAATCTGACCGTGCTTGCGACCGCTCACGCTGTGTCAGAAGGCATCATTCGGGGCGTTTCCGGCGAGCTTGCACGCAAGCAAGCGCCGTCGACTTATGGCGCCAACGGCCGGGCGCAGGCACCGACCACGAAGGCAATCCAGCCTCTCGCGCTTAGCCGCTCTCTTTAGCCGATCTTGATAGGAACGCGGAACAGGTCGCGCGCTGCGCGTCAGCGCGGCGGCCCGGAATGGCAGCTGCGCGGAGCCTCGTCCCAAAGCCAACCACATTTTGTGCAGCCACCGAGACCGAGCCCCAACAGGAAAAGGCAGCCAACCGCGAGAAGATTTCTGACCATAGGCGTGACCTTAGCCGGTCACTTCGCCTGCAGCGAGCGTCGGCAAGCGTCATCGGTCTATCCTCCAAACGGTGGATATTCCGCGCACCCAATCTCGTCTGTTCGTGGACGAAAGCCCTATATAAATATTCGCATATGAATGGCAGGTTCCGGCCAAAGGTCGCGAGCCATCGCCACAAAAGGTCCTCGGGTCCATGTCTGTTCGTCCCGTAAAACGTATCGTGCAGTCCAAACCAACGATCGAGGGAGCCGGCGTGAGGCTGCGCCGCGCCTTTGGCTTCGGAGAAACATCAGAGACCGACCCCTTTTTGCTGCTCGACGATTTTCGCAATGACCGGCCGGCCGACTATTTGGCCGGATTTCCGTGGCATCCGCACCGCGGCATCGAAACCATAACGTATGTTTTGTCGGGAACCGTCGAGCACGGTGACAGTCTCGGCAACCGTGGCACGCTCGGTTCCGGCGATGTGCAATGGATGACGGCCGGCCGCGGCATCATGCATCAAGAAATGCCACAGGGTGATTCCGAAGGCCGCATGCACGGATTCCAGCTTTGGGCGAACCTACCCTCCTCTCTTAAGATGACGGCGCCGCGCTATCAGGACATCAAAGGTGCCGATATTCCAGAAATCGTGGATGACGACGGCACACGGGTGCGTGTCGTCTGCGGGGAGTTCTGGGGAAAAAAAGGGCCAGTGGACGGTGTGGCCGCCGATCCGCGCTACCTTGATGTGTTTGTGCCACCGAATAAGCGCAAGACGCTCAAAGTTGAAGTCGACCGTCACGCCTTCGCCTATGTCTTCGAGGGCGAGGGCAAGTTTGCCTCGTCGTCCAAACCGTTCGGTGTACTTTCCGAGAAACAGGTTGATGGCGAGGAGATCCTCTTCAGGGAACCGGCCGGAGACCGCTCTCTGGTCCTGTTTGACGCAGGTGACGAGATCACCGTACAGGCCGGGGAACGAGGCATCCGCTTCCTGCTGGTGTCGGGAAAGCCAATCCAGGAGCCCGTCGCCTGGTACGGACCGATTGTAATGAATACCCAGGCGGAGCTGCAGCAAGCCGTCTCCGAGCTGCGGAACGGGACGTTCATCAAGGCCTGAGCAGACGTCTTCTTTGAGGGCCTAAGGGAACTTTTTCCTGCTTCCGGCGTTTTTTACCGCTGGACTGCGGGGGATTGTCTATGCGCCACTGGCGCAATGAAACATCCGGACTTGCCATGACACGTGCAGCGGGTATGCGCGCGCGTGTGCGCGACTTTGACTGGACGGCCACTTCGATAGGACCCCGGGATAAGTGGCCGGAGTCATTAAAGCTAATGTTGAGCGTGATCTTCGACTCCGGATTCCCGATGTCGGTGCGTTGGGGGCCGGACCTGATCGTGCTCTACAATGACGCATACGCACCCCTGCTCGGGGACCGTCACCCGAGGGCCCTGGGAAAACCGCTGCGGGACGTTTGGCCCGAGATCTACGCCGAGCTTGGCACCCTGCACGAGAAGATCTTGCAGGGGGATCGCGGGAGCTTCTTCGCCGAGGACCATCTCTGGCAAATCCAGCGCCTTGGCGTTCCTGAGGACGCACGGTTCACGGTCAGTTACAGCCCTATCGCCGATTCATCCGCGCCGAATGGAATTGGAGGGATCCTGGCGACTGCATTTGAGACGACCGAGCGTGTGCGCAACGAAAAACTCCTCCAGGTGCTCACGCAGCGGCTCGAGACGGAAGTCGCGCAGCGGACGCGCGAGCGAGACCGGATATGGGCTGTCTCAGAAGATCTCCTCGGCGTCTCCAACTTCGATGGATATTTCCTGAGCGTCAATCCGGCATGGACCAACTTGCTTGGCTGGACTGAAGATGAAATCAAATCGTTGCATGTCAGCGAGCTCAGGCATCCGGATGATGCATCAGCAGGAATCGCCGCCCGTGCACGCCTCGCACAAGGTGTGCAAACGGTCAGAATTGAAAATCGGTTTCGCCACCGCGATGGGAGCTGGCGCTGGCTTTCATGGACGATGACCGCCGACGATGGTCTTATCTACGTCGCAGGCCGTCACATAACTGCGGAAAAGGAAGCGAGTGCCGCGCTGCGCGAGAGTGACCGGCAATTCCGCTCTCTTGTTGCTGGCGTGACCGACTACGCCTTGTACATGTTGGATCCAGGCGGAACGGTAGCAAGCTGGAATTCCGGCGCCGAGCGCATCAAAGGCTACACCGCGGAAGAAATCATCGGCCGACATTTCTCCGAGTTCTACACGGCTGAGGACAGAAAAAACGGGGCTCCGAACCGGGCGCTCTCGATTGCCGCTGCCACCGGCCGGTTCGAAGCCGAGGCCTGGCGGGTACGCAAGGACGGGTCATTGTTCTGGGCAAACGTGGTTATCGACGCAATTCACGACGAAACCGGCAACCTGATCGGGTTCGCAAAGATCACACGTGATATCACAGAACGGCGCAACGCGCAGGAATCGCTGGAGCGTGCTCACCAACAACTTGCGCAAGCTCAGAAGATGGAAGCCCTTGGTCAACTCACCGGCGGCGTAGCCCATGACTTCAACAATCTACTCATGGTGGTGAGCGGCCAGGCCCAGGCGCTCATGCGCCGGCTGACCGATCAGAAGAACATACGCTCGCTGGAAGCCATTTTGACGGCTGCATCGCGTGGCGAAACTTTGACGCGGCAACTGCTCACATTTGCGCGCAGGCAGCCGCAAAATCCTCGCACCGTCAGTCTCGGCCAAACAGTTGCGGCGTTCCGCGATGTGCTGTCGAGTTCTGCGCGCGGCAAGATTGACCTTCAAATCGAGGTTTCGCGGGACGCCTGGCCGGTTTCGATTGATATCCCGGAATTTGAGTTGGCGCTCGTCAATCTCGTTGTGAACGCGCGCGATGCGATGCCCGAAGGCGGGTCAATCAAATTGACCGGGAACAATGTAACACTACGCGGCACCGAGACCGTAGAAGGAATTAAAGGTGAATTTGTTGCGCTTACCGTTTCCGATACCGGAACCGGCATTCCGCCTGAGCTGCTGACACGAATATTTGAGCCATTTTTTACGACCAAAACCGCCGGAAAAGGCACCGGCCTCGGTCTTTCGCAAGCTTACGGTTTTGCGCACCAGTCCGGCGGGACGATCGCGGTCTCCAGCAAGCTCGGCCAAGGCACGCAGGTCACCATCTATCTTCCCCGCAGCCACGCGCCGATTGCCGTCGTTGTTTCGGCCGAAGCTACCACTCAATCGGCTGGCCGCGGCCAAACGATCTTGGTGGTGGAGGACAATCCGGACGTTAAATCGGTTGCCGTGACTCTACTCGAACAGCTCAATTACCGCACTGTCGCTGTCGATAATGCGAAATCTGCGCTCAACGTTCTCGCCACCGGAACGCCGATTGATCTCGTCTTCACCGATGTCATGTTACCCGGAGACCTCGATGGCGTGGCGTTGGCGCAGGCAATCAGCAAAAAACACCCGCGCGTCCCCGTGTTGCTGACGAGCGGCTATGCCAAAGCCCTCGCCGCCCGCCATGGACTGCCGATCTTGCGCAAGCCATACCAGCTTTCCGCGCTTGCCGAAGCGATCCACTCCACGCTCGATCCACGGCCGGCTGAGAGCGAGCAACGACAACTTCTTTAGCCTCCGCCTATCCGCCGCCAGCTTTGGCTTTCTTGTTCACGTCAGCGCACGGCGAAACTCGGTCGGAGACATTCCGGTCGCCCTCCGGAAGCCCGACGAGAACGAGCTTGTCTCCGCGTAACCGACCGCCAGCGCAACTTCCGTGACCGATCGATTTGCGAGAAGAACTTTCGCACGCTCGACCCGCCGATTCATGTGAAAGCGATGCGGCGGCATTCCCAAAGTCTGCCTGAAGGCCCGCGCAAAATGGTAAGGGCTCAATTGCGCGACTGCCGACAGCGTGGAGAGACTGATCGTTTCCGAAAGATGCTCTTCGATGAATTCAAGCACTCGCTTGCGTTGCCAACCGGCAAGGCCACCGTGCGCGGTCACCCGTGGAACCCCAACGCCGTCAAGGCTCACTAGCCCGTGAATCGGCAATACGCCGAGCGGCGCGGCTGGCTTCGGTGCTTTCGACTTTAGTTGTGGTTCTTTAACGCGTGGTTCGCCGGAACAGCAAAGACGACTGTCGCCGATTGAGCAACAAGGCATGCGAGCTCCTTTTTACTTGCATTGTCCCATCGCCGTCCCAGGAGGTTTCCATCGCTGTTGGGAGAAAAGTTGTAGTTGTTGATTCATGTTCCGTTACGACCACCGAAATATGACGTGCGCGCCGGCTGCAGAAAATTCACGCCTGCGTGAATAGCTGGTCAGATCTGCCATTCCGTTCGCGCATCACACGCGCGGGCGGCGTGGAACTAGCAATTTCAAGCAAGTGAACGCGCGGCGAGTGACCATGTTGCGTGTGCCGGCGATCAAGCGCCGGCCAGCAGCAATGCTGTCACGACACATGGAGATACCAGATGAGAAAGTTGCTCATCGCCGCGGGCTTTGCCGCCATGATCGCTTCACCGGCATCGGCCCAATCTTACAGTCCGGGATTTGGCACCGGCAACGTCATCAATCTGCCGGCGCTGGAGCACGGCGGATTTTTCGCAGCCGGCACGCCTAATGGTGCCTATGCTTATGCACCGGAGAACTCCGCAACTCGTGGCGTGCGGAATTTTCGCACGCCGGCACTTTCGCCGAACGATCCCGACACGGTCTACGAAGGCGGTCAGTATGTCGGCCGTGATCCCGATCCAAACGTGCGCCTACAATTACGCCGCGACTGGACCCACGGCTAAAGGCTAGTCACCTACGCAACATAGCCCCGGCGTCGCGCCGGGGCTTTTTGCACGCCTACCCACTACTCTGCAGGAATGGGAGTCGCCGGCGCTGTCGGCGCGGTTACGGCTTGCGAAGGCGCCGTGGGTCCCTTGAGCGGTCGTTCCTCCATCGAAATGAGAAACGCCATGCCGAAAGATAAGATCAGCGCGCAGGTTAGAAATACAAAGCGGAATGCGTAGGCAAGCTCAGGTGCCGATGCCGTGCGGGCTAGCATTTCGACCGACATCCCGGTCACGCCTCCAAGACCCCCAAGAACGATGGCGCCAAGCAGCGCGACGACCAACGCCGAAAACAGAGCGCGGAAGAAGTTCGCCGCGCCTGTGGCGACACCCATTTGCGCACGTGAGACTGCGTTTTGCATGCAGACGGTGGAAATCGGGAACACAGTTCCGAGTCCCGATCCGACCAGCAACAACAGCAGCAGCACGAGTGCCATTGGCATCGACGTCGGCCAGATCGCCAAAGGCGCGAGCGACAGAATCGAGAGTGAGAGTCCTACTAATGCCATCCGTTTGTAGTGGACGACATGCGTCATCATGCGACCGGTGATGGTTGAAAACATGACGGTAGCTCCCATCAGGGGAATCAGCGCCATGCCCGACTCGCTTGCCGACAGATGCAAGACGACTTCGAAGTACAGCGGCACGAAGATCGTCATGCCCACAAGCGTACCCATGTTGCAGGCGCCAGCGAGCGTCGCACAGCGGACAACCGGATTGGCGAGAACAGACAGCGGAAGGAACGGTTCGCTTACCGCGACCAGCCTCCAGGAAAACAGACCCCAGAGCGCGGCAGAGCCAAACAGCAGCCCGCCGATCTGCGGTGAAATCCATTCGAAGCGACGGCCACCCCAGGTCAACGCAAGGAGAAGCGCAATCGACGCGGCCATCATGAGCAAAGCTCCGATGACGTCGAGCTTGTGCTCGCGTGGCTGGTAAGGCACGCGCCGCAGCACGCTTGAGGTCATCCCCAGCGCGCACAGCCCGAGCGGCAGGTTGATCCAGAAGATCAGCGACCAGTCGATATGCTCCGTCAGAAAGCCGCCGAGAACCGGTCCACCGACAGATGACGTCGCGAATACGGCGCCGATATACCCCTGGTAGCGTCCACGCTCGCGCGGAGAAACAATGTCGGCGATGATCGTTTGGGCGAGCGCCATCAGCCCGCCCCCGCCGAGGCCCTGGAACCCGCGCGAAAGCACCAGCGCGGACATGGTCGGTGCCAGCGCGCACGCGACCGAACCAGTCACGAAAATGACGATAGCGGTGAGCATGACGACGCGGCGACCGTGGATGTCCGCGAGCTTGCCGTAGAGCGGCGTTACCGCCGTTCCGGTGAGGAGATAGGCCGTAACAACCCAGGACAGGTCCTCAAGATTGCCGAAATGCCGTCCGATCGTCGGCAGCGCTGTTGCGACGATTGTCTGGTCGAGGGCCCCAAGAAACATCGCTAACATGATGCCGAGGACAATCGCCCTGACTTCCGGGTGAGTCAGCGCACGCAACTCAGTTTGGGAGTCTGCCTTTGTTGGTCGCGGCCTGGATTTCGGCTTTGCTGAGGTCATAATTTGGATTCGAAAAACTCAATGTCCAACAACGCTCAATGCCCTGCCGGTTCTCGCAAAGCAAGACGCAGCAATGCGGGGGTGCTATGTGCGCAAATAAGATGAGGCGACAAGCACACCGTCGGCCACAGGAACTCCTTTTGCGCCAATTGCCCTTACTGCTCGTTGTTCTTTTTGCCGTCGCGCCCGCGAGTGCCCGCGACATGCTTGCACCGGGCTTCGTTTATCTGCGCGATGTTGATTCGAGCATCACCCAGGACATTCGATACGCAACCAGCGACAATTTCACCGGCCATCCTCTTCCCGGCTACAGTGCACCCGAATGCGTACTGCGGCGCGAAGCAGCCGAAGCGCTCAAACAGGTTCAGGCCGACCTGGCACGGCAAAACCTCGGCCTGAAAGTCTACGATTGCTATCGGCCGATCAGAGCTACCCGCGCCATGACCGAGTGGGCTCATGACGGAAGCGATAACGCGGCGACGAGGCGTTTTTACCCGGCGCTGCATAAGCGCAACCTATTCGGCCTCGGCTTTATCGCTGCAAAATCGAGACACTCAACCGGCACAGCAATCGACCTCACACTTGTCAGATTGCCGGTCGCGCGCGCACCTCGTTTTGACCCAACCGCACGGTATGGTCCCTGCACAGGCCCGGCGGACCAACGGGCGCCGGATAACAGTGTCGACATGGGGACCAGTTTTGACTGCTTCGACACAAGGAGCTACGGAGCAAATTTGTCGATTGCGCCGGAGCAACGGCAGTGGCGTGTTTTGCTGCAATCGGCGATGCGCCGGCACGGCTTTGCCAACTACTTCCGCGAATGGTGGCACTATTCGTTTTACGGCGCACCTGAGCCGCGTGCCTACGATTTTTCAATTACGCCCCGAGGGCGATGAGGGGCCAGACTGGGGAGCGCCGCCCCGCCGATCCGATGACGGACGGCGCGCACCTTTCGGCCACTTGCCCGGCCAGCTGACCACATATTCCTCCAGCCTGTCATCGGGCACATCCGCTTCGCTAGCCGTCACGCGGCCGCGCACCGACACACCGGCGCGATGCACTGTCTCCGGGTCGCCGGACACCAGCGGATGCCACCACGCGAGATCTTTGCCTTCCGCAACCAGGCGATAGGCGCAAGTCGGCGGCAACCACTTAAGGCGGCGCACATTGCGCGGCGTCAGTCGAACACAATCTTTCACCTTGGCCTGACGATGGGTATAATCGCGACAGCGGCAACTCTCGCCATCGAGCAACTTGCAACCGACGTCGGTGAACACGGTCGCGTCGGTATCCTCGTCGATCAGCTTGTTCAGGCAGCATCGGCCGCAGCCATCGCACAGGCTCTCCCATTCGGCGCGAGTCATCTCCGACATCGACTTGCGGCGCCAGAATGGAGCTTGCGGACCAGGCATAAAGGGAATCTCTCGATGAGGTTCGGTTGTACCTGTTCATAGGCTTTCCGTCACGGCACCGTCCCGGAGGCTCATTTCGGCCATTTTTCACGGTATTTCTTCGTTCACCTTGGTTCCAGCCGGGCGGAACCGTGGCATTGGCCGCGGGTTGGCTGATCGGCTAAATTCCTTGGTCCGGCGTCCGGCCGGCATCCTTTCAAGAGCAGCAAGTCTTGCGCGAACTATTACCCGAGCACTGGAAGCGAAGCATCAAGCGGTTCCTGCTCGGGCTGGACGCGTGGATAGACTTCAGCCTGTTCCGCAGCGCATCCGGCGCCCGTGAATCCTACGAACGTTTTTCGACATTCATGGACCGCTTCCACGTCTCAGGATGGCGGCGTTTGCTCAATGAATTGTTTTCGGAAGGCGCTACGTTGGGCGCGTTTGGACTGGTCGTGCTGCTGGCGCTCGCTATACCGGCGTTTCGCGAGACGTCCGACGATGACTGGCTGAAAAAATCGGAACTCGCCGTCACATTTCTCGACCGCTATGGCAACGAAGTGGGCTCACGCGGAATTCGGCATAACGATGCGATTCCGCTCGACCAATTTCCCGACCACCTGATCAAAGCAGTGCTGTCGACGGAGGACCGTCGCTTCTACGAGCATTTCGGAATCGACCTCCCCGGCACCGCGCGCGCGCTGGTCGCCAATACGAAGGCGGGAGGCGTTGTGCAGGGCGGCTCCTCGATCACGCAGCAGCTCGCCAAAAACCTGTTTCTCAGCAATGAACGGACGATCGAGCGCAAGGTCAAGGAAGCCTTCCTTGCGATGTGGCTGGAAGCGCGCCTGACCAAGAACGAGATCCTCAAGCTCTATCTCGACCGCGCCTACATGGGTGGTGGCGCGTTCGGTGTAGACGCAGCGGCTCAGTATTACTTCAACAAGTCGGCGCGCGATGTGAACCTGTCCGAAGCTGCGATGCTTGCGGGCCTGTTCAAAGCCCCCACCAGATTTGCGCCGCACATCAACCTGCCGGCGGCCCGCGCGCGAGCCAACGTCGTGCTCGACAATCTTGTCGAAGCCAACATGATGACGGAAGGTCAGGTCTTCGGCGCCCGCCGCCACCCGGCCACGCCCGTCGATCGCCGTGACGATCGTGCGGCAAACTACTATCTCGACTGGGCTTTTGACGAGATGAAGAAGCTCGTCGACACATTCCCAAAATCGATGACGGAACGCGTGTTTGTGGTGCGCACGGCCCTTGATACGGGTCTACAGAACAATGCGGATGCGGCCGTCGAGAGCTCGTTGCGACAATATGGTCAGGAATATCACGCGAAGCAGGCTGCCGCCGTTTTGATGGACGTGGATGGTGCTGTGCGGGCTTTGGTCGGGGGACGTGATTACGGCGCAAGCCAGTTTAACCGCGCAACCGATGCACTGCGCCAGCCCGGCTCGTCGTTCAAGCCCTATGTCTACGCAGCTGCGCTCATCAATGGCATGAAGCCGACATCGATCGTGGTCGATGGCCCTGTCTGCATCGGCAACTGGTGCCCCCAGAATTACGGCCACGGCTATTCCGGCTCGATGACCCTGCTTATGGCGCTCACGAAATCGATCAATACCATTGCGGTGAAGCTCTCGATTGCGATTGGCAACGGTAACGCCAAGGTCGGACGTGCGAAGATCGTCAAGCTCGCGCACGACATGGGTCTCCGCACACCGCTCCCAGATACGCCCTCGCTGCCGATCGGCGCGGATGAAGTCACCGTGCTCGATCATACCGCCGCCTATGCTACCTTCCCCAATATGGGCAAGGCAGTAACGCCGCACGCGATCCTTGAAGTGCGCACCGGCACGGGTGACTTGGTGTGGCGCTTTGATCGTGACGGGCCGAAGCCGCGGCAGGTGATGCCGCCCAGCGTTGCCGGCGACATGATCAAAATGATGAACAGCGTGGTCGAGAACGGCACCGGTCGGCGCGCGAGACTTGACGATACTGCCGCCGCAGGAAAGACCGGCACGACCAACGCTTATCGCGACGCCTGGTTTGTCGGCTACACGGGCAATTTTGTATGTGGCGTCTGGGTGGGCAATGATGACTACCAGGTGATGAACCGCATGACCGGCGGCTCGGTGCCAGCGATGACATGGCACAAGATCATGGCTTACGCCCATCAAGGAATCGAATTGAAGCAACTTCCCGGAGTTCCCGCACCGCAGATCCGCCAACAGCCGGCGGTCGCCGAGGTCAAGTCGAAGTCCAACGAGCCTCCGCCGCCTCCACGGCCTGCACTTCTCACTAAGCGAGGGGCCGACGTGTTGGTCCGTGTCGAGAAGATGATGGATGACGCCAATCGCGCCCTCGGACCTGTTGCGCCGGCACGCCCAACTGTCTCAAGCGGCAAGGACAAGCAGGCCCAGGTACCTGACAAAGGCGAGGCGTTGGCCGCCTCGTTGGAGGGACGCGCGTTCGGCAGCCACGACTAATTGGCCGTCGCCGGGCAACGGGCGTAGTCTCTTCTGACAGAAAAGATTTCTCATACACGCAAGCTGATCGATCGTGCGTCTGCTAACAGGAACATTGTTCGCCCTCGCCATCGCGACATTCGTCGGCCTGGGTATGACTTACTTTGCCCTGAGCCGGGGCGCGGCTTTTGGTGCGTTGCCTATCGAGAGCTGGATAGCTTGGCCGAAAACAGGAACGGTGGACGCCGACCCATATGCGCGCGCGTCCATCGCCCGCGCAGGACGGCTGCCGGTTGCGCTCGGTGACGGAGTGTCGTTTACCGTCCGGTCGGACGACAACGGGAAATTTCTCGACGGGCGCTGCGACATTGTCCTTTCCGGAATTACCCCGGCCGCACGCTTTTGGACGTTGACCCTCTATAACAACGACGGCGACCTCATAGCGAACTCGATCAATCGTTACGGTTTCACAAGTGAGGAGATCGTTCGGCGTGCTGACGGAAATTTTGAGATCGTCGTGGCGCCGCGCGCAAATCCCGGCAATTGGCTGCCGACGGGCGGTATCGAACGCTATCAACTAGTGCTGCGTCTTTATGACACCGCCGTCGGTGTTTCGACGAAGGCCGGGCGCGAGGTGCCTATGCCCGCAGTTTCGACGCGGAATTGCCCATGATCCGTTGGGTGCTCCTGCTTTTAGGCGGCGCGCTTCTTGGCGGAGTCGTGCATCTGGCAACGGTTATCATCTTGCCGCGCACCGCGACGCAGGATGCATACGCGCGACTGACGCCGATCGCACCAGTCAATACGGTCGTCGCCCTGCCCATTCCATCGCCTGAGAAGGCGATCATGCCGTTCATGGATCCCGCGTTTGCGAGCGCCGTGTGCCGGTACGACCTTTCTGAAGGGCCGCTGAAGCTCACCGTGCCCGTTAGCCCGGCCTACACTTCTGTTTCCTTCTACACACGGTATGACGTCGCCTATTATGCCATCAATGACCGTGCGGCCGGACGGCGCGTCATTGAGCTCGACCTGATGACCGCCGCCCAGCATGAGCAAGTACCGGAAGACGAAGAGATCACCGCTGCCGACCGGCTGATCGTTGAATCGCCGACACCGACTGGTTTGATCGCCATCCGTGCGATGGCGCCGGAGCCGGGATTAATGCCGGCCGCACAAGGCGCCGTCGCGGCATCGCGATGCATGCGGCAAACCGAATCGGCACGAACCAGGAAATGACCTAGTTCGTCGATGCCAGGCTTGGCTCGCGGATCCAGGTTGGCGCAGGCTTTTGATATCGCACGATCTGATTTTGCAGCAAAGTAATTGATCGTTCAGCTTCGATCGCTTGCGGCGAAGGCGTGATGATGACAAGCCGCTCAAGTGCAAAATGGTATGAGGCGACACGGTCGACGAGACTTTGCTGGACAATTGCCACCACGTGCGCGTTTTCCCGCATCCTGCGTAGCGCGTTTACACGCTCCTTTTTGCCGAGGTCGAAAACGTAGGTCATACTTTTTTGCCGCTTCTGATCGATATCGATGACGCGGCCGGCGGTTTCGAAAAATTGCGACATACGTGTAATGTCGTTGCGAATGTCGTCGATGAGCTGCGCATAGCGCGAGGAAGGCGAACGGCGCCAGGTAGACTCCAACCGTTCAAAGTATTTTCGATGGTCGGCCGAGTTGGCGCGGTACAGACCGTATTCCCCTGCAACCGAGTACCATTGCTGCCGGTCGAAAGGCGGCTCGATCAGCGGATAGGCGAAATCGCGCAAAGCGCGCTCGTCGTCCGTGTACTCGAAGCGCGAAGGAGGGACGCGATTGGGCCCTCCTGAATCCCGCCCGAGCCAGTCGTGGATTCCATCGGTCACCAAAACCGGATGAACTTCGCCAAAATCATAGTTTGCGCAGCCGGCGAGGAACGTGACGGCGAAGAGCGCGAGCGTCTGCCGCCACACCTTCTTGAGCGCTGGCGGCGGTAGATTTCTCATCGGGTTATTCGGGTGATTGGACCAATCAGCGCGCGGCGCGGCGCCGCCGCCGGCGGCCGTGATTGTTCCCACTATGCGGCTCAAGACCATTCGAGCCATCGGGATCACGTTCGATTCGAATGACGGGAAGAATAATCACCGTCGCCGGCTCGGTATTTGCGTCGACATATTTGCCGCCGCGCGGGCTCGCGTCGTCGGGAAATCGGATGATTTCGCCCATTGCAGTCCCCCTTCCGCCCCGGCGTGGTTTCCTTGGTCCGCCAGACCGGCATCGTTCCGCAATTAAAGGACTTGCAAGGTTAACGCTCTGCTAACGGGCGGCAGCTAATGTCGGCCATCCTGTAATTGCCGGCGTATGAGTATGGCAAAGCCTTCCGCGTGCGTTCCCGTCGACAGCCTGGTCGATTTGGCCTGCCGGGACGGCGTCGATGTGCGCCCTACTCTGGCGCGGGTCTTGACGGATCTGTATGTGCAACGACCTTCGCATAGCGGCGAAGAGGAAACTCAATATGTCGAACTGGTACTCGGCCTGATTGATTCGGTCGACGCAAAGACGCGCGCCGTAGTTGCTGAAAAGCTCCGGCAATATCCGAAAGCGCCGGCAGCCGTCCTCCGCAGGCTCGACAGCCTGGCGGCAACCAATCCGGCCGACGATGAAAATAGCGAGGACTTGCTCGAGCTGTTTTTCTCATCGGCGCCGGAAGAGCGCCGTCTTATTCTCACGAATCTCGATGTTGTATCGGACCCGACAAGGCGTCGCCCGGTGCCGTCTGAAGGAGAACTGGTCAGGCGCCTGGAACGCGCGGCGCTGCGACGAAATCCCTCCGAATTCAGCCGCATCCTTGCGCGTGCTCTCAATATCAGCCAGGGGCTCGCCGAGCGAATTTCATTCGATGATTCAGGCGAGCCCGTAATCGTCGCGGCGAAAGTCCTCGGCATGAAAGCGGACGTGCTGCAAAGAATTCTGCTTTTCCTCAACCCTGTCGTCGGCCAATCCGTCCCGTGTATTTTCGAATTGTGCCAGCTCTACGGCGAGGTGAGCTCAGCCGCCGCTGAGCACATGTTGACCATTTGGCAGGGCAAACCCGTCCGGCCGCATGCGGAGCATGAAACCGTCTATTGGGATGATGAACGCCGGGGCGCGCGCTCGTCCGGCGCCCAAATAACCCACGCCGGCGCACAGCCGAACGCGCAATCCGGACGGGTCAAGATCAACGAACGGTAAAAAGAGCTACTGCACGACGTTATCGAGGAAATTTCGGCCGGTGCGGTCTTCAACCTCGATGATCCAAAGATCCGGGTCAAAACGTATTTCTTTCGTCAGGCGCGTCTCGATATCTGCTTCGGCTGACGGGGTATCGCGCCCAACAAGCGCGACGAACAGCCGATCGGCCGGCTGAGCCTCGTCAAACGCAGACTGCGGGGCCGGACCGTATAACGCGCCCGTGCCATCCAGCCGATTTATTTTGACAAAAATGGCGCCAGCCTCTTCGGCACCATGCCGGCGTACTGCCGCAAAAACGCCCTCGACATTGCAGCGGCGCAGATACGCAGCCACCCAAATTCCGGTTTTCAAGCGCATCGGCTTCAGTAGCACGAGCTACAGTAGGGAGGCCATTCACTCCAGCGGGCGGCCGGTCATAGCGGCAAGTTCGCGCACAAACCGATCAGAAATCTGGCCGGTCACCGGCAGGCGGTGGTCGCGCTCGAATTTCTCAATTGCGCTGCGTGTTTCCGGATCATACACGCCGGTTGCCTTGATCTGCCCATATCCGAAATCGGCGAGAGCACGCTGTATCGACACGATGCGCTTGGACGGCGCAATCAATTTCGCGATGGGGTCCGTTGCCGGCGGATTCGGCGCGGCTGCGGCAGCCCCCGGCTTCGCGACATAGCTTGATATCGCGCGGAGCAGATTCTCGTTTGCTTCCGGATTGACTTTCAAGCCGGAGGTTTGAAGGAAATCGCGTACCGCTACATCCGTTTTCGAGCCCCAAATTCCATCGGCAGGACCGTCATAAAAACCCTTCCGGCTCAATTCGCGTTGAATATTCGCAATCAGCTGGACACGAGCCTGGGCTGCTAGATCCGACCCGATGTGTGACTGGGCACCCGAAATGCGTGGCGGGAGTGTTTCCTGTTGGAGTAGTGGGCGAGCCGCAAATATCGGGGCCGGGTGCGGCCCCTTTTGCAGGAACAGTGCGTTACTAACTATCGCGAAAATGGCAACTGTCGACATCACGATCGCGACGAATTCGCGCGGATGCTGTGCGATCGCTGCAGCGACGCGTCCTGCACTTTCGAAACTTGCGGAACCCCTGCGGGATGATCGTCTAGGCACTTTTCACCCAATCATTTGAGACGTACGGATTGCCTCGGTGACTTTCCGTCACGAGTTTCGCAGGCTCGGCCGGCGGCCGGTCGCTGCTTTGACCGATAGGCAACCGGACCGTCACCCGCGTTCCCTCGCCGACCCGGCTGCGGATATCGACCTCTCCATCATGCAGCTTCACCAGGCCCTTGACGATCGATAGCCCGAGGCCCGCCCCATCCTGTCTGCGATCGCGGCACGAGCTCGTCTGAAAGAAAGCTTCTCCCAGACGCGCAAGATGGTGCTGTTCGATTCCGACACCCGTGTCTTCAACCGTCACCACCAAATTCGATCTTTCGCATGACGCACCAATGGTGACCCAACCCGCGCGCGGCGTGAATTTGACCGCGTTTGAGATGAGATTGATGAGAATCTGGCTGAACGCGCGTTTGTCTGCTGCAATCTCGGGCAAATTCTGGGCAAGGCGTAGCCTAAGCTCGATGCCCGCTTCCCGCGCCTGCAAAGCCAGCAAATCGACGCAATTCTCGACCGCCGGCCCCGGCACGAATCTCTCCCGGACAACCTCGAAGTGGCCGGCTTCAATCTTTGAAGCGTCGAGCATGCTGTTCACGACGGAAAGAAGATGGCGGCCCGAACCGTTGATCAATTTCACATATTCGACCTGGGCCGACGCACTGACCTTGACGCCGCCGTTCGTCAGCATCTCTGAGAAGCCGATGATCGCGTTCAAAGGCGTGCGGAGCTCATGACCTATGGTAGCGACAAAGCGGCTTCTGTCCGCACTCGCCCGCTCGGATTCGAGTCGGGCCGTCTCAATTGCGTCTTCGTGGGTCTTTCGCTCACTGATATCGCGAAGGACCGCAACGACATCTTGGTCTGTTTTTTCCTGTTCGGCCGGCACGCATTCGAACGGCCTGCACCGCATTTCGACCCAAACGAACTGGCCGGGGCGTCCCGCTCCGACATTCCGCCGGATACGAAATTCAAGCGAGCGCACGTCACCCGAACGTGCCGCATCGGCAAGTTTGGCAAGAAAGGCAGGCCGATCAGCGACGTGCACGCGTTCGAAAAGTTCGTTGCCGACAAGTTCGGTGATGGGAATGCCGAACAGCGTTTCGGCCGCCGGCGAAGCGAAAATGACCGAGCCGCCTGTGCTGCAACGGATAATAACGTCCGTCATGTTCCCGATCAAAAGCTGATAGCGATTCTCCTCTGCGCCGAGCAGCTTGGCGCCTGTGCCAACGAGCGACGCGGCACCAAGCCCGAGACCCGTCGCATAGAGCAACGCAGAAACGATCGCGAGTGCGGCAAAAGCTGCGTGCATATCCACGCTGTTCGGAGCGATAAGTCCGGCCATGCCGAGCACCAGCAGCAATAGGCCCGCAGCCAGCGAAAACGCCGCCGAAATCAACGCGACCCGGCTCAATCCGGAAAGTGCCGCCTCGAGTGGCACCACAACGAGCCAGATCGCTGCAAATGACCCAATGCCGCCCGCGAAAGATGCGACGAGTACAACAAGCGCGCTCAGCGACAGCGAAGATAGAATGTGTGCGGTCTCGTAACGCCCGGTGCGAACCAGGAAGTAGACGATGAGGATCGGGGTGATGAGCCAGGAGAAGACGACGATTTCAATTTCATTCGGCACGCCGCGCAAAACCAGGTAGACTGGAAGGCTTGCGAGCGCAGCGAGACTTCCCATCAAGCGCGGCAAAATGAAAGCACGATAACGCGCGGCCGTAAGGGCGTCCTGTTGCGCGGCGGCAGGCACCAAAGCGTCGACGTAGTTTCGTATTGGCGAGAGAAAACTCACCGTCCCCGTCACGTCGCGGCAAGCAGACGCGTCCCTATCTCGCGCGGACCTTAGGACACAGGCGATTAAGCGAAGGCTAAGGGCCGGGCGTGGCAATGCCTTATCAACACTGCCCGCGCGGCCTGGAGGATGATCGGCCGGCTATTTACCGGTCATGGTGAAATTTCGGTTGCCAACTTGTGATGCATGGGCCGGCTGCAGCCAATTTCTTACCGGTCCGGTAACCATGTCGGTAGGCCGCTGAAGCCTGATAAACGGGGGCTGAACATGCGTGTGCGAAAATTCGTTGCAATCGCGAGTAATTCAAATTTTATGAAATTTCGCTTCGAGTTTGTCCAAAAAGCTCGTTGCATTTCGAACAACAGTTTTAGTGCTGTCTGCTACGGTTTGTCTCAAACGCAGCGTAACGGCTGCCGGGGATTGTTACGGGTCGGGTCATGTTCTTTCTTCTACGAATGGCATTTTGGCTGTGCGTTGTTTGCGTGCTGCTGCCAAGCGGCACCAAATCGACGTCACCGGATGCACAGATTGACGCCTCTGAAGCCGTGACATTCGCAAGCGCGGCCGTTTCCGACGTTCGGGGCTTCTGCGAACGCCAACCCGATGCTTGCATTACAGGCGGCAAGGTCGCCGTCGCCCTTGGTCACAAGGCCGAGGCGGGCGCACGGACGCTCTATGAGTTCATCACGAAGCTCCGTGAAAAATCCGCGG
>Ga0207701_10001300_pt1 | contig 26411 bp, 24 predicted proteins | sample KBSSwiSSwithPhiX_FD_184294 | JGI IMG/M metagenome (GOLD analysis project Ga0207701, IMG submission 184294) | Switchgrass rhizosphere bulk soil microbial communities from Kellogg Biological Station, Michigan, USA, with PhiX - S5 (SPAdes) (version 2) | ecosystem: Environmental > Terrestrial >... | reverse complement strand
GCCTCGCCGAGGAAAAAAATTATATCTTCGCAAAGATATTCCGCTTCACGGGCGCTCGGACAGACAATCAGAAATGGCCGGTTAGCGCGGCGCGCCGCCAGCGACAGCGCGTAGGCGCGCGCTCCCCCCTGCAATCCTTGAATTCGCTTGCTGCCGGTCCAATTTCCTTGGAGAAAGTTTTCGATTCGCTGTGCGAGGGCAAGCTCGGTCATGAAAAGAAGGTACGTTTCTGCAGCTTAATCTTCGGCAGCGCTGAACTAACCCTATCCGCCGCATGCTCCGCTGCTTTTGCCCATGCCTCGGCGGCCTGGCTGAGCTCGTTCACGCAAATCTCTAAAAAAGACGGTTGATAATTCTCGAAACGGACGAGCGCCTGATGGACCATTCGCACCGGCCCCTTGATCTCACCAAACTCGCGATAAAGCCGGAATGCCGCCGCGAGCTGAATCAAGCCTTCAAGAAATGGCTTATTCGGGGCTTCCGTCTCTTGATAATAGGGTTCGAGAATTTCGTGGCATTCGAAAAACTGTTGCTCATTGAAGAGACGAATGCCCTCGCGCAAACGAGCGTCCATAAAAAGCGCAGAACTAAACGCTAACAGCTTCTTTCCTTTCCCTCAAGTTGGAACCGTCTAAGCTATCTCGTCTCCGTCGCCCATAAGCGCTTGTCGTAGTTGGCTACCGAGGGAACTGCCGCAAGCCAGATGCAGACATCGGAAATGGATAATACGGCGGTCGAAAGGGCGAAGGAAACGAGATAATTTCCCGTCCAGTCGTAAAACGCACCGCCGAGCCATGACCCCAGCGCGCCGCCGACACCCACGGCAACCGTCGAATATCCGAGAATAGAACCAAAGCCTTTGCCGGAAAAAATATCCGCGGTAAGCGCCGAGAAAATCACCGCGCGCGAGCCGAAGCCGATGCCAAAGAAAATCACATAGACATAGAGCAGCCAGGCCTGGCTTGGATCGCTGAGAACGATCAGCGCGCCGACGCCCACGATCGTCATCGCAATGTTCAGCGTATAAGCGGCCTGCTTGGAAAGACGATCCGCGATGAAACCGAAGATGACGCGCCCAAAGCTGCTGGTGACTCCCGCTAGGCCAAAGATCGAAGCCGACAAAAGCTTGCTGAAGCCCACATCGACTACGTGCGCAACTTGATGCGTAACGATCACCGTGGTTCCGGAAGCCGCGGCGATGCGCGCGACAAAGAGAAGCCAAAACTGCAGGCTGCGCAAAGCTAACCGAGCGGTCCATTGGTTTGGGCTCGTCTTCTTTTCTGCCCGCGGTCGCAGGTGCTCGCCGTAGGGTCCATGGTCGTAAAACAGCCAGACCACCGGCAAAAGTCCGATAACAACGATGACCGCGTAGGTTTCGAAAGCACGCGCCCAGCCGTAGCTTGAAATCAGCCACTCGCTCAAAGGCGCAAGCAGCATAATACCCAGCCCGGTGCCGGCATAGACGAGCCCGATTGCCGAGGCCCGATTTGACGAGAACCACTCCGAAATCAAAAAGACATGCGGCACCATTCCGGTAAAAGTGAACCCCACCGCCAGAATGATTCCAAAGCTGATATAGAGTTGCCAAAGCGTCGAGACCTGGCTACTCAAAAACAAGCCGATGACCAATGCGCCGCAGCCGGCAATGGAAATTTTTTTGCTGCCGTAGCGATCGAGGAGGTAACCCACGAGCGGCGACAGAACCGCGTCGACGGTCAAAACGATCGAGAAAATGCCCGCCGTCGCGCCGCGGCTCCAACCAAAGGTATCCAGCAAAGCGACGTTGAACACGCCGAAAGATGAATGAATGCCGCGGGAAAAACCTAAAACGACAAAGGCAAGCGATGCCACGAGCCAAGGTGTGGGAGAAAAACGCATGGGAAAAATATCCTTCCTGCTTAGCAGAGCACCGGCTGGGCCACAACCACCACTCATTTACGCACACCGCAAGCGTCGCCGAGCTCTCAAATCTTTCATGTCGTCACGGAAGAAAACTTGTCTTTTCTCTACGCTGCGCTTATTCTGCTGACGATTTGTTATGCGCTTGGCTCGCTTGTCGCTCGTGCTTTTGTTTCTCTTATCATGCGCCGACTTGGGAACGCAGAGCGAGTTCCTCGCCGGACGCCAAGCTTTACTACGCGGTGAACCTGACAATGCGCGGTCTTATTTCGACCGGGTCGCCCAGAGCGACCCTCGCTTCGCGAGCAATGAGGTTTCGCCGCCGCGGAGCATATGGACTTATATCGGACGCGCGGACTACAACGCCGGCAGATATGCGCAAGCAGAATCGGCCTTCGAAAAGGCCGTTGGCCAACTCAAGGAAGACTACATTGCCAAGCTCTATCTGGGCCTGACACGACTTCGGCCGCCCGAGCCAAGTGTCTCTTCCAAGGCGTTTTCATTGCAAGAAGTGACCTATGCGTTACGTGAAGGAATCGATCCCAAGAGAGTCGCCACTTTGGCCCGCGAACGCGGTGTCGCTTTTGATTTGAGCAAAGAGACTGAAACTCAGCTCGAGATGGCCGGCGCCAATAATTCGCTTCTCGAAGAGCTAAAAAAAATCCGTGCCGAAAACACCAAAGGGAGTCGGGCGACGGATGCACGACGATCGCAGGCGGCCAAGGAACTAACGGATGCGCTGATCGGATTACGGGAATGGCTCGACTATACGATCAGCTATACCTCGCAAGGAAAATTCTGGGATCCTTCGCAACGAATCCGAAATCAACTTCAACTTTGTCTAAAAATGCTCGACGCGCGTCCTCCGGATTGGGATGCGCTCATCGCGAACGCGGAATGGGTCGGTTCGATGTTTGAGGAGGAGAGCGACAAGGCGCGGCGCGACGAGGCGGCGGAACGCAATCGGCAATTACGACGCTAACACTTCCCGGCGCTCAGTCGCAACTTACCGGATTCCCCAAAACCCGTTCGGCGTTGCAGGCGCGCTTCGTCTGCTCAATTTCCTTTCGCACGCTTTCATCCGATGGGTTCAGGCTCCTGGCCTTTTCCAGTTCCGCCAATGCGGCGGTGTAATTTCCTTGCTCGCGTAATGACTGGGCACGACTCACGTAGGCAGTAATGGTCGCGTTCGCTTGATCCCTCGCGCGCTGGGCTTTCGTGGGAGCGGCATCAGGAATTTGCGCCGGCTTAGCCGTCTCAGTTGCCGGGCGTCGCGGCTCCCTGACGCTGAATTGGAGTGGTGAGCTGGCGAGATTCCCCGAATGCGCAACAACTTCGACTTTGCCGGGCCGTAATCCTTCGAGTTCTCCGGCGCTAGTGACCGACGCCACGGCGCGATCACTGATTTGCCATTCGATTCCGCTCGTAAGAATGCGCTCGCTATCATCCGAATATCGACCGCGCACGCGCATCGAAACCCGCTCCTTTGGGGATAATTCTCTCGCTCCGACAGTGACCCGCAAGGCAACCAGCTTCGCCTCCGTGACAACTTTGTGCGGCGTTTCGACTTGCTTGACATTGATGCTCCATGGCGGACTCACTACGCCGCCAACGTTTGCTTTGATTTCGGCGCTTCCGGGCGTCAGTGCAAGTACTTCGCCCTCTGGATTGACGCCTGCTACTTGCGGAGCGCTGCTCGACCAAGTGACCGCGTCTTTCACTTGCGCCTGCTTCCCGTCCGAATCGATTGCGCTTAACTCCAGTTTCGTTTTTTCCGACGGATTAAGCTGCTTTCGCTCACCGCGAATCGAGAGGCTCGCTAGGTGCGATGCGGATCTATCTTCGGCCTTTTCTTCCGGTGCTGATTTTTGCCTCTCTTGTGGGAACTCTTTCCAGATTTGCCATCCAATCCCAAGCCCGACCAATGCGAGTATGACAGCGCCGAATTTGAAAATCCGCGCGCTAATGCTTCCTTGAAGCAAAGTACCGAGGCCGGTTTTCGCTGATGAAAAATCTTTCGGCGGCGCGGCGCTTTCGACAGCATCCCCTAACACTGATTTTAGATCGGCAATGAATTGCTGCGCGGCGGGATCATCGGTCGAGCCGTTCCAACCGGTGAGATTGGCCGCTTGAATCGTGCGAAAGCCGATGGGAGGCTCGACTCGCTCAATTAGCACCGGGACAATGGTCTTGCCGAGACGACGTGCTTCCTCAGCTTCTTCCGTAACCCAGGGGCTTTCTACAGAATGTCTGGACCAGAGCACAACCAAACAGCGCATCTCACTTAAGGCATCTTGGAGGATGGATCGCCAGGTGCGTCCTGCGGGAATTCGGCGGTCCCACCATACACGCAAGCCAACCGATTCAAGCAGTTGCGCAAACTGCGCCGCCGTTTCACGATCCTCATTTGCGTAGCTAATGAAAATATCGGCCATGGACCTGAGACTTTACCGTGTCGCCGAATGCTGACGGAGATGCCGGAAAGATAAGCTGCGCCGGATTTTAGCAAATGTTCGGAATTTTGGAAAATCTCGAATGTGCAACCCGACAAAATCAACTCAGACGGAAATCAGCTCACCACTGCGACGAACTGCGAAGGAATGTAACGCCGATCTTGACTGACGCTGATTGACCGGATCGGAACGATGGTGATAAATGCTCTCAACAAGTCAGTTGCGAAGGAGCTCCGATGTCAAACTCAAGCCTGCAAACCGATGTCATCATCATTGGAGGCGGCGGCGCAGGAATTCCCGCCGCTATCGAAGTCGCGCGGGCCGGGGCCCAAGCTGTAGTTTTGGAAGCCGCCGCGGAATGCGGTGGCACCGCCGGTATTTCCGGCGGCGGTTGCTGCATTGTCGGGACGCCGTTACAAAAATCCCAAAGCATCTCCGACACGCCCGATATGGCTTTCGAAGATTGGATCAGGTGGGGCGGTGGCCAAGCAGACGAAATCTGGGCGCGTTACTACCTCGAACACACGCTGCACGATCTTTACCATTGGGCGGAGAGCTGCGGCGCCAAATGGGTCGACATGAAGTTTCAGGAAGGAAACCGCGTGCTGCGCTGGCACCGGCCCGACAATAACGGCCTCGGTCTGATGACGGCCCTGATCAAAACCGCCCAGTCGATGCCTAACATCGCGATCATGACTTTGACCAAAGCCGGCAAGCTGCTGACAGAAAACGGTCGCGTCTGCGGTGTCAATGCAACAAATAACAATCAGCAATTTGAAGTTCGCGGCAAAGCCGTGATCGTGGCCACGGGTGGCTTCAACTCAAATCTCGACATGGTTTTGGAGCACCGTCCCGAATTCAAACAGTTTAGAGTCATGGAAGGCTCAGGCTTGAACGCCAAAGGCGAAGGGCACCAGATGATCCGCGAACTCGGAGGCTACTTCACCCACATGGATTGCATTTGGTTCTATGTTTACGCCACGCCCGATTACCGCGATCCGCAACAGCGACGCGGCTTGGTCTTTCGCCAAGTACCGGGCTACATCTGGTTCAACCAGCAGGGTTACCGTTTTCATAACGAGTCCATAACCGGCGGCGCTTCGGCAACGCCAGCCTTGTTAGCGCAGAACCCTCCCCATGCCTGGGCCCTCGCCGATACGCCGATGCTGGCGAAGATCGATGTGGCGGATCCGTACTATCGCCGCGGTGACGTGATCGACCGTATGAAGGTACAGGAGCTCTTGGATAATTCGCCGTACATCAAAAAAGCGGCGAATCTCGAAGAGCTCGGCAAAAAAATCACCGTCGAGAATCTAAAAAATTTTCTTGGCGAGATCGAAGCGTACAATCGCTGCTTCGATGAAGGACTGGAAAAGGAGCCCAGATTTGGGAAGTCGTTGAAAGGTGCAAAAAAATTTGATTCACCGCCTTACTATGCCATTCAGATATTTCCGCTGGCGCGAAAAAATTTCGGCGGCGTCAAGACCGATTTACATTGCCGTGTGCTGAACAAATACTTTGAACCGATTCCGGGCGTATTTGCGGCCGGTGAAGTCGCCGGCATGGCCGGGGGACACATCAACGGCAAGGCAGGATTGGAAGGGACCATGCTGGGTCCGTCTATCTTTAGCGGCCGCGTAGCGGGCGCTTGGGCTGCCCACAAAGCAGGTTTCGGGCCGGGCTTTATTGGCAAGCCGAACCGGCCGGAGCTAGACTAAATCAGTTTTCCCGGTTGTTGGGAAGGAACGCTTAAACTGAGCACAGCGCTAGAACGATTTGAATCCTTCGCCCCTGAATGAGCATGTACGACATAGCTGAATCTCGGGAAACGAAACATTTCGTGCGCGGCTACTGTGCGCTTTGCACGGCGCATTGCGCCACCATTGCAACTGTCGAGAGCGGGCGAGTCATCCGGCTCGATCCCGATCATGATCACCCCAATGGCGGCGTCATATGCATCAAGGGCAAGGCTGCGCCGGAGTTGGTGTATCATCCTGATCGTCTCGATTACCCGCTCAAACGCACTTGCCCCAAGGGAGATGGCGATCCCGGTTGGCAACGTGTCACATGGGATGAAGCGCTCGACGATATCGCGCGGCGAATCACGAACATTCGCCAGCGCTACGGTGCGAAGGCGATTGCCTTGGCCAAAGGAACAAAGAGCGGCACTTCGGTGGACGATGCGGAACGTTGGCTCGGCCGATTGCTTTATGCGATCGGTAGTCCCAACTGGGTCTCGACTACTCACGTCTGCAACTGGCACAAGGACACCGGCTTCAGCTACACTTTCGGCGCCAATTTACCAACGCCGGATCTCGAAGCGAGCAAAACTTTTTTGCTCTGGGGTCACAATCCGAGCTCGACGTCGTTGATCCTTGCCCATGATATCGTTCAAGCGCGTGCGCGCGGCATGAAAACCGTGGTAGTCGACCCGCGCCGCATCGGCATCGGTGCCCAAGCGGACATTCTGTTGCAGCCGCGCCCCGGAACGGATGGCGCTTTGGCGCTAGCGCTGATTCACTGCTTGATGGAGGAGAGCTGGTATGATGCCGAGTTCGCGCGGCGCTGGACTAACGGGATTCTGCTCCTGAACACGGCAACGGATCGATTGCTCACCGAGGCTGAAATATCCAGCGGCGGCAGAGCGGATCGCTTCGTGGCATGGGATGAAACAACAGGACAGCCAGTGATTTATAATGCCGAGACCGGGCAGTACGAGCATGATGGTGTGGCGCCGGGTCTTTTCGGCGTGCGCTCGCTCGACGGAATCCACGGCAATAAAATCATCTGCAAGCCAGTTTTTGAACGTCTCGGCGAAATCGCCGCGCCGTTTGCGCCTGAGCGGTCCGAAAAGATTCACTGGGTCCCGGCAACTAAAGTGTGGCAGACGGCGCTGCTCCTGGCGCACAATCGCCCCGTGAGCATGTATATGTGGAATGGCCTCGGCCAGCATACCAATGCAACGCAAACCAGCCGGGCCATCGCCTGTCTCTATGCCCTGCTTGGCGATTTCGACCGGCCAGGCGGCAACGTGATCTTTCCTAAAGTGAAGGTCAACGAGACCGACGGCAAGGAGTTTCTGCCGAAGGAAGCGGCTGCCGCGCGCATTGGACGGGAGCGTAAACCCCTCGGCCCACCAGCCAAGCCTGGCAACTGCGCCGCGTATGACGTCTTCACCGCTATTGTCGAGGAAACCCCGTATCCGGTAAAAGCGCTGCTAAATTTCGGCTCAAATACGGTGATGTCCACCGCCGACTCGCGCCGCGCCCGCGAGGCCATGAATAAATTGGAGTTCGCGGTGGCGGCGGATTTATTCATGACCCCGACCGCAGAGCTGTGTGACTACGTTTTGCCGGCGACGAGCTTTTTGGAAATGTCCAATATCACAACGGCTTTCGAACACCGCCCGCGTGGGAAAACGCATTTGCAGTATCGTGCGGCGGTGGTTGAACCGCTTGCTGAGCGCCGCTCCGATACTTGGATTATTTTCGAGCTGGCAAAGCGTCTGGGGCTCGGTGACAGATTCTGGAACGGCGACATCGAAACCGCCTACAATTACGAGCTTCAGCCAAGTGGCATCACTCTGGAAGAATTGAAAGCCAACCCGGGCGGAATATCCCGAGTCGTAGAACCGTCTTACGAAAAGCACGCAAAAAAATCCCCCTTTCATCCCCCTTTGACAAAGGGGGACAGAGGGGGATTTTCTGCCAGCGAAAGCGACGAAAAGAAAGCTAACATCGCGCGCGGCTTTGCCACGCCGACGAAAAAAGTCGAGCTTTACTGCAAGCCATTTGCCGACCACGGAATTGCCGCACTGCCTGAATACGTAGAACCGGCGATAAGCCCGCTTAGTCGCCCGGATCTCGCCGCTCAATTCCCGCTCGTGCTGACGAACGCGAAATTTACCACCTACGTGCACAGCCAACAGCGCGCCTTGCCGAGCCTGCGCAAAGCCTCCCCCGAGCCGAGCGCGGACATTCATCCGGAAACAGCGCTACGCTACGGCGTCAAGAACAAACAGTGGATAATTGTCGAAAGCCCCCGTGGTGCAATCAGAGTCAAAGCGCGGGTGACCACGGATATCCTTCCTGGTGTAATCTGCTGCCAGCACGGCTGGTGGCAAGGCTGCAAAGAATTGGAGCTGCCCGGCTATAATCCATACGAGCCAACTGGCGCAAACCCTGCGACCCTCGTCGGCACTGAGATTGCCGACCCCGTCAGCGGCTCTCTACCGCATCGTTCATATCTTTGCCGGGTGAAACCGGCGGAATAGAATTTTTCGAATTTAAATTCATGGAGTTGAGATCTGCCGCCAGCGCGCCGACGATTTCTTGCAGCGCCTGATCCCAGCCTTTTACCAGGGCTTCGGGAGACCGTTCCTTCAAAGGAACGGATTTGAGGTAGCGCTTTTGCGCCACAAGGCCCGAGCTTTTCGAATTGTCGTCGTACAAAAAAAACTCGAGCTCCAGCACCGCAGCGGGTTGACTTGGGTTGCGAAAATCACCGTAGAGCGCATTCACCGATCCTTCCAGGACATAATTGGGCTGTTGAGCGTCCGCCGGCCCCAATACATATTTGAACTGGCGCGCGGCTGCGAGTCCCTTACGTAGCTCCTCGCTGATCATTGTGTCGGGCGATGTGAGAAATTGATTGTAGAAATCCGATTCAAAGCTGGTATCCGAGGTCCGATAGACAAGACTTCTGTCGGCATAGCGAGGCGAAATTCGCATATTGCCCACCGACAAGATGAGATCGCTCGCAGGCTCCGGCGAATTGGCGCTCCGCGGCAGTTCGATCACGAAGTAATGCCGCTCGGGAGAGCTGCGCTCGAGGCTCACGCAACCGGAGGAGAAAAGAACAAACAGCGCGATGCCACCTGCAAGTTGCTTCGAAAGATGTTTCATCGTTGCATCGATTTTGTCGGCGGGGGCGGCCCTCCGAAGAGTGTTTGCGCGGGATATTTTTTAGAATTTTCCGTAATCTCTTTCATGTTTTCAGAGACCGCGCGCAAATTATTCATGGTCTGCTCGATGTCGCGCTGCTGACCGGCGATCAGCCGATTCATTCGCTGGATGGTCTGGCGCAGCTCGGCGCTTGTCTGGGGCAGATCGCTGGCGACCGAATCCAAACGCTTGACCAGACGATTCAAACTGTCGGTGGTTTGTGGCAGATCGGCGAGCAATTGATTGACCGGCTTTTCCGCGCGCTCGATGATTTGACGTGCGTGCCCCGCGGTCGCCGAAGCATCCGCTATCGCTGTTTTGAGTTGCGGGTCGCTCACCAGCGTGCCGATTTGGCGGTTGGTTGTGCGCAGTTCATTCAGCAACGCACTCGCTTGAACACCGATTTTGTCCAGATTCGCGCTGTCTGCCAACTTGGTCATTGCCGTCAGAGACCTCTCGATGCTCGCGGTGATCTGCGGGACATTGATTTCTTCGATATTGCGTAGAATGCGTTCGACCGCATCGCTGAGTTGCGTGATCCGGCTTCGCGCCGATGGGATGTACGGATGATCCGGTCGCCAATCAATTCGTAGCGGCGGATTGCGCTCGGGGTTCAGGTAGTCCGCTTCCAGGTAGGCGACTCCCGTTAATCCCTGCGCGGCCATGCGAATACGAAAACCCCGATCGAGCTCTCGCTGCAGGGCGGGGCTCGACGGGTCGTTGACCGGAAACTGAAGCATATTGGACGAAATCGAGATGCGCACTAGCACATATTGCAGGCGGGTTCGATATTCGACGCTGGTGAGAGTGATGTCTTCCACTCGACCCACCGGCACGCCGCGAAATTTAACTGGCGAGCCTATATCCAGGCCTTGCACGGACTCGTCGATGTAAGTTTCGACAATGCTTTTTTTCTGAAACAGCGCACCCGCCCCGAGCACGACCACTCCCAATACGCCCATCACGATGGCGGTGATCACAAAAATGCCGATTTTAAAATAACTGAATTTTTCCATGCTCAACGCGCGTTTGGAGTCGCGCTTGACGATTCGTGGTTATTCGAAGCTTGACGGAGAAAGAATTGCCGGACGCGAGGATCCTTGTTGTGATCGCGAAGCTCCTGTGGTGTCCCCATCGCGATAATGCCTTTCTCTTGTTTATCCAACATAATGGCACGATCCGCAATCGTGTAGATGCTCGGCAGCTCATGGGTCACGACGACAAAAGTAATCTTCAAACTGTTTGAAAGGTTCAACACGAGTTGGTCCAGATCCGCGGAAGTGACGGGATCCAAACCCGCCGACAATTCGTCCATAAACATGATTTGCGGATCCAACGCCATGGCGCGCGCGATGGCGCCGCGTTTCTGCATTCCGCCGCTGAGTTCGGCGGGCATCAAATCGGCGGCGTGGGCGAGACCGACCCTTTGGAGCCTCATCATCGCGATCAAGCGAATCGCCTCGGGCGGCAAATCGGTGAATTCTTCCAGCGGCAATGAAACGTTTTCCAGCAAGGTCATAGAGCCGAACAAAGCCCCGCTTTGGTAGAGGACGCCAAATTTGCGCAAAATCTTCATGCGCTCCTCGCCGGATACTGCCGCAATATCTTCACCATCGATCAAAATTCTCCCGCCGGCGGGTTTGTAAAGTCCGATCATGTGCTTCAAAAGAGTGCTCTTACCGCAGCCGGAGCCTCCTAAAATGGCAAAAACCTCGCCCGCGTAAATTTCCAGGTTAAGCTTATCGAGCACCACATAGCCATCGTACGCGGCGGTAAAATTTTCCACTTGGATGATCGGTTTTCCTCGCGATTGCTCGGCCATCTACACTCCCAAGTAGTAGTAAACCAGCGCGAAAATCCCGTCCGTGATCGTGATCAGAATAATCCCGCTAACCACGGCGCTAGTGGTCGACTGTCCCACCGCCGTGGCGCCGGTGCCGGTTTGTAGACCACGCAAGCAACCAATGGCAGCCACGAGAATTCCAAAGACAAAAGCTTTGACCAGTCCACCCACCAACGAACCGTAACTCACCGCGTATTGGACTTGATGATAATAGGTAATGAGCGGGAACCCCAACGAGCGCATCACCACGAATCCACCGACCAAGCCCATTAAATCGGCAAACACCGTCAAAAGCGGTGTCATGAATACGGCGGCGATCACTCGCGTCACTATTAAAAACCGCACCGGATCGAGCCCCATGGTCTTGAGCGCATCGATCTCCTCGCGCACTTTCATCGTGCCCAGCTCTGCAGCAAAAGCCGATCCCGAGCGGCCGGCCAAGATAACCGCTGTCATCAAAGGGCCCAGCTCACGCAGCATCGAGAGTCCGATCAAGTTCGCAATAAACAACTGCGCGCCAAATTGACGCAGAGGGATGGCCGCCTGAAACGCCATGATCAACCCCATGAGGAAGCTCACCAGCGCCACGATCGGCAGCGCATTGACACCCGCGGCTTCGGCGATGCTCAAAGCATCGCGCCAACGCACACCGCTGGGATGGATAAGCGCGCGGACCAAGCCGACGCTAAGTTCACCGACAAAACTGACGAGAGATTGCATATCGCGCCAGATTTCGACCGTGTTGTGGCCGATCTCTTCGGCAATCCCTTCGCGCGGCGGTATGCCTTTCGTTTCGGTGGGAAAATTTGACGCACTGTCATTGAGCAGATCAGCAAATTGAGCGCGCAGCCCCGTGATTTCGAGATTTTCGCCCTTGCGTCTTTGCAGTTCCCTGAGCTGAACCAGGAGCGCGATGCCGGCGCCGTCGCAATACTCTATTCCCGAAGCCTCAACCACGACGTTGGTTGCATCGGCCGCTTTGACGTTGGCCACTGCGCGCTTCCAAATCGTGCCTGTCGTCTCGGCATCGAGGCGCCCGGCAATGATCAATTTGAGTGTGCCGTCCCGCGGTCCTTCCGAGCGAAAATCGACAGCGCTGTGCGAAGCTGCAGCCATATAAAAGATAGGTTACAACCCTCATCTTAGCATGATCTTGGCTGCTTACGACCGTTCAAGTCCCGAGAGTTGGATCTTCTGCGGCGGGCGCACGGCTACACTCAACATTGCCGAAAACCCAAGCGCCAGAACGAAGGCGACAAACGAAGCCAGATAGCTACCTGTGGCGTCATGGACGAAGCCGAAAAATGGCGCGCCTGCGGCGCCGAAAGCATAGGTGACGAGAATGCCGAGCCCGCGCACGGTGCCGAGTGATAGCCGGCCAAAATAACTTGCCCAAATGAGCTCTTGCAGAACGAAGCTCCCACCCAAACCGATTCCGTAAAGAAAAAATCCGAGATAGAGACCGAGCAGTCGGGCGGTGGTGATCGCCAACGCCAAGCCTGCCGCCTGGAGCACAAACATCAACAAGCTCGAATGGCGGATATTCATGCGCTCGCTGATGAATCCCCAGATCAAAGTCGAGCCTAGTTGCGTCAAGGCGATGATCGTTAGCGTCGTAGCGGCAATCATAGCGTCAAACCCGATATCTGTGACGTAAGCGAAGACGTGCAGATTCAGCCCCGCGATACCCACATTGGCCATGCCGTACATGAAGCAAATCATCCAAAAGGTTTGGCTCCGAAGAATTTCACCGCGCGACCAGGTCACTTGATCTCGCCGGTCCTCCGCCACAAAATGAGTTGTGTTTTTCGCTGCGGCGCTCTCCGTTGCGGTCGCGGGCTCGTCGAGTCCGTCCGGCCAGAGTCCCAGGTCTTCGGGGCTGCGGCGCATGAAGATCGCCGCTGGAATAACGATGAGCGCCAACGTAATGAGGCCGAAAATGGCCCACGTCCCGCGCCAGCCGACACGCGCGAACAGCACGGTCGTGATAATCGGGATCAATACCTTTGAAAGCCCTTGGCCCAGACTCGCAACGGCGATGGCGCGGCCGCGTCGGCGCACGAACCAACGCGAGATCGTCACACTCACCACCATTTGACACATCAGCACGCCGCCAATCGCAATTGAGCTCCAGCGCAGTAACAGGAACTGCCAAAACGCACTCACCTGAGACAGCAAAAGGAACCCAATTCCGGCGGACAATGCGCCACCGGTCATCAGCCAACGACCGCCGTAGCGATCGACCAGCGGCCCGATCAACGGCGCCAGTGCGCCGGCCAGAAGAATCTCTCCCGACCGCAGCAGCGAAAAGAGACCACGCGATACGGCTAGATCTTCAGTCATCGGTTTTAAGAAAACGCTGAGTGTGCTCGACATGTGAAACGCACAATTGACTTGCGCGAGAAAACCTACCGCAACGATGTACCAGCCGTAAAAAATTCTCGAATTTGCGGATGTCGTCGAGGTGAATTTCCGGAAGGTCAAAATCGAAGCTCGCTGTGAGAGTTTCAAACTAACAAGCTTCGGAAATTTTGTAAAAGCAAACTGCTGTCGCCAAAGCAAATTTTAATAGCTCGATGGGGCCGTTTGATCCTTCGCGGCTCGGGCGATATAAAATCACTGCGTCGATTGCAAAAGGAGACTCCAATGGTGCGCACGGGTTTAAGTCACATTGCTCTCAAAAGCCGCGACTTGAAGAAGACTGAAAAATTTTACGTCGATGTGTTGGGCTGCAAAGTGGCCTTCCGTCATCCGCCGGACATGATTTTCTTGACGACTCCCGGCAGCGGGGATCTATTGAATTTCGTGAAAAGCTCCGCGCAGCCTTCCAAAAATCAAGCCTTGCAGCACATCGGATTTAAAATGACTGCTGGCAAGCTCAAGAAAATGGAAAAAACTCTGAAACAGCACGGCGTAAAGATCGACGGCCGGCGTGGCCGAGAAGCTTTTTATTTTGCTGATCCAAACGGTTACCAAATCGAATACTACTGCGACTGAGTCCCATCGCGGGATCGAAAAAATCATCAGGTGACGGTCAATCATCTCGGCCCCGAAGTGATTCATGACCTCCGCTCGCCCAAGCAGTGAAACCCAAGCAGTGAAAAGGGACGCTCTCCTTGGCTACCCAGAAGTTCGTCATTCCCGCATGCTTTTAGCGGGGATCCAGGTGAAGTTCGGATCGGACCCCGACGAGAGCATTCGGGGGTGCCAGTTTTGCCGCGTTTCTATTCAATCAGGCAGCGCGTAACAGGGAAAATCAAAAAAGGGCCAGTTGATCCGTTGCTGCTCTGCGAAAGTGTTCGGTGGTGAGCTTGGGCCACCTTTTGTTGATGCCTGATTTTTTCTGTGCCAGCTGAAACAGCTCCGCCATTTGTTCGGCGAAAATGCCGCTGCCGCGCATCCGGGTGGTAAAGTTCGGATCGTTGAGCTTGCCATCCCGGATCTCGCGCAAGCGATTGAGCACCTTGTTTTTCTTTTCTGGATAATGTTGCTCGAGCCACTGTTCGAAGAGCGTTTTGACGGCAAATGGCAAACGCAGCGCGACATAGCCGCAAAATGTGGCACCGGCCTCGGCAGCAGCGGCGGCGATGGCCGGAGCTTCGGCGTCGGTGAGTCCCGGAATCATCGGTGCCTGCAGATAGCCCACGGGCACGCCGGCCTCCGCGAGTGCTTGGATCGCCACAAGCCGGCGCGCCGGCCGCGACGCGCGCGGCTCGAGCAACGAAGACAAACGGGCATCCAGGGTGGTGAGCGAAAGTGTCACACCGACGCAATCGTACCGAGCGAGTTCCCTCAGGACATCGATATCGCGGGTGACCAGATAATTCTTCGTGATGATCACCACCGGATTACGAAATTCGAGCAGGACTTCCAAGCAGCGGCGGGTCAGCTGCTTTTTCTTTTCCACTGGCTGGTAACAGTCCGTGTTGCCGCTGAGCGCAATGAGTTGCGGCTTCCAGGATCGGCTTGATAGCTCTTTGCGCAAAAGCTCGGGCGCATCCTCTTTCACCATGATCTTGGTTTCGAAATCCAAACCCGACGAGAAACCGAGATATTCATGGGTCGGCCGAGCGTAACAATAGACGCAGCCATGCTCGCAGCCGCGGTAGGGATTGATGCTCGCGTCAAAACCCACGTCAGGACTGTCGTTGTAGGCGATGATCGTTTTGGAGTGGTCGGGAAAGAACTGCGTCAGCGGCGAGGAAATCTCGTCTTCGTTGTCCGGCGGCTCTAACACCCGCTCCGTGGATTCGAAGCGATTCTTTGGATTGGTGCTCGAGCCGCGTCCCCGCAGGGGAGGCAGCGCCGTCATCAAGAAATCCGATCAACTCGCCGGGGGAGTGGGTTTTGCCGCCGCTGCGGCCGCCGCCAATTTTGCATCGCGCGCGAGGTGGCGCGTCACCCGTTTCATCAACTTGACCTTGCGCCTGAGCCGCTTCACTTTCTGACGATCACCGTTGGAGCTTAAGAGCTCGGCCTTCCGTTTCTGTAACTCGCGAATATCCTGCTTGACCGCATGAATGGCATTGAGATCCTTATGCGTCTCATCGTACGGGATGCCCTTCGCCGCCGCGATCGCCTTGATCAACTCTTCTTTTTCCATGGCGACCACATTGTTGAGCTCGGTTTCCTGCTTCGCCACGTCGCGCAACTTCGGCATGGGCAATTTTCTCAGCTCTTTTAAATCCATGTCGTACCTCCTTTGACAACAGAACTTCTGCTAGCATATTTAACCGGTAAAGTGAAAATGGCAACGACACAGAAGTCTGCGCTCAAAACCGTTGAAGCAGGGGCGCGGCTCAAGAGAATTCTCCCGCGTCTCGAGAAAACTCATCCTGATGCGAAGCTCGATCTCGATTACAAAACTCCTCTAGAACTGCTCATCGCATTGATTCTCGCCGCACAGGCGCGAGATGACTTGGTCAATCAAATCACGGCCAATCTCTTCAAGATGCACCGCAGCGCCGCCGACTACGCAACCACGCCGCTACCGGCCCTCGAAATGCAGATCGGCAAGATCAACTTCTACCGCACCAAGGCCAGATCGATTCACAACTGCTGCCACCACCTGGTGGATCGTTTCGCAGGCAAGGTTCCCGACAATTTGGCTGATTTGCTCTCGCTGCCCGGAGTCGGACGAAAGACCGCAAACATCGTGCTAGGCAACGCTTACGGCCGACAAACCATCGGTGTGGATACTCACGTCTCGCGTCTCTCGCAGCGGCTCGGATTTACGAAACAAGTCGACCCGGACAAGATCGAAGCCGATTTGATGGAAATCGTCCCCGAGAGGCAGCGGGTGCGTTTTTGCCATCTACTGCAGTATCACGGCCGGCGCGTGTGCTTGGCAAAAAAACCCAATTGTCCCGCCTGCAGTATCCGTGAGCTCTGTCCGTTTCCACACAAAACGAAATCTGTTGTCGACACGACCCCGTCATTGCTCCGGCGCCGGTAATAATGCCGGACAAAAAGTCCGTAAACAGACAAGCGATTCTGACTGAGCCCTGCTTTCTCTCCTTAGATCCGGCAAATCATCGACATTGTGTATTATCCGCAACCCCTGTACACTGAGAATGTCACTCGACGACATTGATCCATGCCCGAATCGTTCGAAGCGCCCGACCCCTCTCGTCTTTTTCTTGAAGCTCGCGGTTTATTCGAATTCCCACGTTTATTATTTCGCTTTCCAGAGCTTGTCTGGCAGCCCCGCGGAGAAGGCCAGCCCGTTTTGATTTTGCCCGGCTACGGCGCCGGTGATGGCTCCACTGCGATACTGAAGAGCTATCTTAAATTATTGGGGTATCGAGCCCGCGGTTGGGGCCTTGGGCGAAATACCGGCGCAGCCGCGGATTTGCTGCCGAGAATCTTGAAGCGGGTGTCCTCCCTGGCGCGTCGCAGTAAACAACAAGTTCATCTCATCGGCTGGAGTTTCGGCGGTTATCTCGCCCGCGAACTCGCCCGCGAGCGCGCCGATCTGATTGGCCAGGTGATTACCCTAGGCACGCCCGTCATCGGTGGGCCGAAGTATACCGTGGTTGCAAGACGGTTTCACCGCCGCGGCATTGACATTGAAGCAATCGCCGCCGAGGTCGAAATGCGCAATCGGATCACCTTCAGTACCCCGGTGATCGCTCTCTATTCGCGTCGCGATCGGGTGGTCGCTTGGCAGGCCTGCATTGATGCCAACGCGCAAAACGTCGAACACATCGAAGTGCGCACCACCCACATCGGTTTCGGCTTTTCCCCGGAAGTTTACAAAATCATCGCCCAGCGATTGGCGGCAAAGCGCGCGTCGGAACCCAGACCAGCTCAATGTGAGTTCTGGCGTTGGCGGGGCGCGACTCGGCAAGCCAAGCGCTGATCGGGCCTTCCCCCCAACCCGGTTTCCTCCATGGACAGCGCTTTCGTTCTCTGGATCGTTGCGGGCGTTCTTGTGTTAGCCGGCTTGGCGGGTCTTATCTTACCGGCGATTCCGGGGGCGCCATTGATTTTCGCAGGGCTGCTGCTCGGCGCATGGGCCGATAATTTCGTCTACGTCGGAGCATGGACCATCGTCGTCCTTGCGGTTCTGACTCTGCTCACAATCGGCGTGGATTTCTGGGCGACAATGTTTGGCGCCAAGAAATTCGGCGCCTCCCGGCGCGCCGTGATCGGAGCGGTCATTGGTTCCATCGCCGGTCTGTTTTTAGGTGTTCCAGGCGTGCTCTTTGGTCCCTTCATCGGCGCGGTGATCGGCGAGATCTCATCGCGAGGAAGCCTATCAGAAGCGACGCGCGCAGGTTTTGGCGCGACTCTTGGCCTGATCTTAGGTGCTGCAATTAAGCTCGCTCTGGCCCTTTCCATGATCGGCATTTTTATCGCGGTGCGATTTGTACACTGATCGGTCCACGAGTATTGTCAGTCAGCAGTTCTTCGCCGATTGACGGAGGAGTGCAAATGAAAAAATTTACGATCCTCTTTGCGGCTTTGCTCATTCATGGCCATGCGTTCGCTTTCACGATCGCCACCGGCTCAGCCGAAGGGACTTATTTCAAGATCGCCCAGGACATCAAGCAGATCGCCGATAAGGAAGGAATTCCCATCGAAGTCGTTCAGACCAACGGTTCCTTCGATAATGTTAATCTCCTCGGCGCCGGCAAAGTGGATCTCGCGATTTTGCAACTCGACGTTTTGCGTTTCGTCGCCGAGATCATGCTCAAAGAGACCGGCTTCAACGTTTTTCAGGAAGCGAAAGTGGTTCTCAATTTGTATCCGGAAGAGATCCATATCATTGCGCGGGACGAAAAAATCAGAACCGTCCAAGAGCTCCAAGGTAAACGAGTCGCCGTTGGACCCGAGAAGAGCGGCTCCGCACTGACAGCGGAAGTTTTGCTCGCGGGATTCAATGTTCACATTGACCGGGTCTTCGAGAGTCCGGAAGAGGCCGTGAAAAAAATCGCCAGCGGCGCTCTCGACGCGCTCATTTTCGTGGGCGGCGCGCCCGTCCCGGCATTTCGGAATCTCGACCCGACTTTTCATTTCGTTACGATTCCCGCTGACAGCGGCTTGGAGCAGATTTACCCGAACAAAAAAATCGCGCAGAACGTGTATGGTTGGGCTGGCGCAGTGGAGACGCATGCGGTGCCATCGGTCATCATGACCAGAAATCGCGACGATCGCGACTTTGCGGTCAGCTTGCAGAAGCTCGTGCTCGCTATTTTAGTCAACAAAGAAAACTTGGATGCGAACGGTCATCCGAAATGGAAGGATTCTTACGTGCGCTCGACCCTTGGAAGCGTCGGTTATGGACCGACCACGGACGTGATTCTGCTCTACAATACTCTCGATAGCGCCGGCTACCGCATTATCAAGAAATAGCTGGTGGATTCCACTCGTCGCGGTGCACGGCTTGAGGCGAAAATGCCGGCAAGCATACGGCAATATATTCCGCGCCTTCCGGTGTGCCGTAGCGCACCCATTCGCCCGTATGAACGATAATGGCTTGTCCCGCCGCGACGCGGTAAGTCGCGTTTCGCGTTTGCACCTGTAATTCCCCGCGCAATACTAAGGTATATTCGTTGAACTCCGGCGTTTGTCCCGGCTCGCGCCAACCCGGCGGGCTCGTCATCCTCGCGATGCTCAGTGCGGCGGTTTGCGAGTTCACCCGGCCGACAAACTCTTCGATAATTTTTGGCGCGTCGCCGGCTGCGGGGACGACCGTCGGTTTCGGACAAACGTTGGCATAAATCCGCAGCGAAGCTTCTATCAATCGGGACGGGTCGTCAGTTCGATCTTGTACCCGTTCGGATCTTCGAGAAATGCAATGGCGTTGCTACCGGTGCCGTGTTTCATGGGCCCGGGCTCGCGCACGATCTTGACCCCTTTGGCGCGAAACTCTTCGCAAGCTTTGTAAACGTCCGGCACCCCGAGCGCGATATGTCCGAACCCGGTACCGAGATCGTATTTGTGCGTGTCCCAGTTGTAAGTTAGCTCGATCACCGCGTCAGTCGCTTCCGATCCATAACCGATGAAAACATTGGTAAATCGACCGGAGTCGTAGTCTCTTCTTTTTAGCAACTTCATCCCGAGCCCATCACAGTAGAACTTCAGACTTTCGTCAAGATCATTCACCCTAATCATGGTATGGACAATCTTCATAGGACTCTCCTCTGGTCTCTGGTTCTAACCGGCACACTTCAGGTATCTTGCCCACCGGAGCAGATGCGGCCCTCGTCATACCGGCGAAGGCCGGTATCCAGGCTTCTGGAATCCTGTACGGATTCCGACGAAGCATCCGCTAGTTCATCGCCTTGGCAAAACCGCGAATGGTTTCCTCCCTGCTGCCCCCCGGCGGGCTGTAGGGGATAATCGCGATCTGCTGAATGCCAGTCTTTTTGATTCTTTCGATTTGACTGCGACAGTCATCGACTGTTCCGGCGATGGCGAATTTATCGACTAGCCAATCGGGAATCACTTCCGCATGGTTCGCTTGCTGATCCATGTGATGGTAGTAATCATAGGTTTTCCGAATTTCGGCCAAAACCTTCTGTTCGTTGGGATCGAGGACGTAGGGAAGCGGATGCGCAACCACACGAGCCACATGCGCCTTGACGGCGTCTTTCGCGGAGGTGTTTTCCGAAACCGCACATGGCACCCAAAGCACCAACTGAATGTCCGTTAATTTGCGCCCGGCGAGTTTTGCGCCGGCGACAATCTTTTCTTTGGCGTGCTCAATGTATTCATCGGCGACACCCACCAGCACAATCACGCCGTCGGCGATCCGGCCGCATAGCTCCAGCATTTTCCGTCCGCTTGCGGCGATGTAAATCGGCACCTTTCTTTGACATGGGTGAAGCACGTGGATCTTGCCGGTTTCGAGCTGCACTTCCTTACCGTCGAGGAGATCGCGCAACTGAGCGATCGTGGTCTCAAAGTACGATAGCTTGGCGGGTTTCATTCCCATGGTTTCCACCGAACTGTCGCCCAAACCGATCCCGACGATCATCCGCCCGGGTGCGTACTCCTCCAAGGTTGCATAGGCGCTTCCGACCACCGAGGGATGGCGCGTGAGCGGATTGGTCACGCCCGTGCCAAGCTTAACCTTCGTCGTATTGAGTGCCATGGCTGCCATGTTCACGTAGGCCTCGCGCCAGATCAGATGCGAGTCGCCGACCCAAATGTGGCTGTAACCCGTCTCTTCGCTCACCTTGGCCAGGTGAATCATTTTCTGTAACGGCTCGGTCGGAAAAAGTCCCACGCCAAATTCACATCCGCTCACGAAATCTCCCTCAACAGCAAGAGGTAGTGGCAATTCGCTCCGGCGGCGGCGTTTGCTGACTCCGCCCTGCGACCCGAATCTCGCCATCGATAATCACCGTCGATATCCCCGGCAAGTCACCTTTGCCGAATGAATCGAGCGCGTCCTTGGCAACCGACCCGGTGATTTTGTGTAGTAGCACGAGATCCGCCGGGCGGTCCTCCTCCAGTATGCCGATATTGAGATCGTGCGCCCGGCCGACGTTGCCTGTCGCCATGCAGATGGCTTTTTCCGGTTCGATCTCGCCGACCGAAGACAAAAAAGCAACTTCGCGCAAAACGCCACGCGGAACAATCCCGGTTCCTCCGGGCGTATCCGTCCCGATGAGCACCCGGTGATGTAAATTTTTCGCCTTGACGAGCCGCGCAAGCACGAGCGCCAGGCGGTAATTGCCCGACGTGCAGATTTCCATGAAACATTCGGTTTCGCTGGCGATGCGGATCATGTCTTCCTCCGGCATCGGGATCGGCCCGCCGGTAATATGGCCGATGATGTCCGGCTTGATTTTCTGCACCATTGCAAATCCGGCGACTTGGCTTACACCGGAGCGCGAGACACCGCCCGAATGAATTTTTACTTTGATACCGCGCGCATGCGCCCAATCGACGTAGCGCTCCGCTTCACCGTTGGGCAAAAGGCTGTAATCGTAAAAAATAAATTTGACCAGCTTGATGCCGAGGGAATGAATTTCGTCAAAATCCCTTTCAGTGAGTCCTGGAACCAGCAATAAGGTTCCCGCATGCACTTTCACGCCGGAGGGTCGCAGGTTGTCGTAGCATTTCTTGGTGACGATGGCGACGGACAACGCCGTGCGCGCGTCCGGCGGCAGCGGCAGACCGGGCAAATGCAGCTCGCCGGCGGAGATCAACGACGTCACGCCGCCGTGCATGTAGTTGGTGATCCACGACAGCGAATTCTGCGCCGGCGTGTACTCGCCGATGGACGGATGCGAGTGAGAATCGATTAGACCGGGGATTGCCGTGATCCCGTTCGCGTCAATCGTCTGATCCGCCAGTTGGCTCAATCCATTGGCGATCGCTTCAACGACACCGTTTTTGATGAAAATGGAATCCGCTTCCCGCAGAGGATTTTCCAATTTTCCGGTGACCAGAGCACCGATATTTTTGATCAGAATCGAACCCATGCGCGGACTATACCAAACGTTTTTACAACAGCAAAAGGAAACATGCCCATGGGCAGACTTCTGCCCGAGCGTTACTTCGGAGCCGGCCCCAACACGACCTGGGCCAGGTCTTCAACCTTAAACCATTTCGAAAACGCCGCTTGAATCTGCGCAGCAGTCAAATTGACGTAACGCTTCGCTGCCGTAATGGGTTCGTCCAGCGGCAGATCACGCAACGAACGATCGAGCAGTCCGCCGGCAATACCATGAATGCTCGATTCACTGAGAGGAATGCTGCGCAGCAACAGGATCTTCGCCTGTTCCAACTCGCCAGCCGTGACCGGCTTGGTTTGCATGAGCCGAAGATTGCGTTCCACCAGCGCGCGCGCTTTGGCGACATTGGGCGGATCACAGGCATAAGAGATGGCAAACACCGAACGGGTCTTGCTCGACTGCAGCTCGGCGCCGATGGAGTAAACCAAGCCGCTCGTTTCGCGCAAATCCTGATACAGCCGGCTCGCGTAAAAACCTCCGGACAAGACTTGTATCCCGGTCTGCAGTGCGTAGTAGTCCTCGTCCTGCCGCCTGAGCTCAAAGGTCTGGCCGAGGTTGACCTCATCCTGGACTCGGCTCCGATCGGGCACGACGACTACACTCGCCTTGTTCCGCGGCACCGGCGGCAAATCCGTTTCGGGTTTTTGGCCCGCCGCTTTCCAAGCGCCGAAATATTTTTCAATCACAGTACGCGCCTGCTCCGGCGTGACCTTTCCGATCACAACGATGGTGGTCAGATCCGGACGAAAAACTTGCTCGTTATACTGGCGCACATCGCTCAGCGTCAGTGATGCGACCGACTCGGGCGTGGCTTCGCGCTGCGTGGGATCGTTTTCCGGATAGATCGCTTTGAGAAATGCACGGCCCGAACGGTAGATCGGGCTCTGCAACTGGCCGGCGACAGCTTGGCGAGTACGCTGCTGCACCGCCTTGAAGGCGGTCTCAGGAAGCGCAGGATGAAGCAGGTTGTCCGCTAATAGCTCCACTCCTCGCGCGAACGCGTCAGGCAGCACTTCGAGCGAAAAGCTCGTGCCGGCATACAATTTCGCGCCGATTTGATCGAGCGCCTCCTGAAACGCGAGACGGTCGAGATCGACCGAGCCGTAGGAGAACAGATCTCTGAGGATTTGGTCCGTACCTTCCTTACCCGGCGGCACTTGAAGTTCGGGACGATTTTTGACTCGTCCGTATACGCTGACCGTATCGCTGATCGACTCGGTTTGTATGATCAAACGTAAACCGTTGGGGAGCCTTATATCGATCGGCTGTACCGTTGATACCGGAACGGACAGCGGCGACACTGCTCTTTTTGCCCAGGCGGGTAACGGCACCGCTTTCGTCTGTTTAGGCGCAAACGATTCGCCGCCCGAACGTGAGCTTTGCGATGCGACTGCCTCGCCGGACGCATGCGGTGTCATGACCACGACGATGGCCTTGTCGTTGGTCAAATATTTTTTCGCCACCCGGTTCACGTCCGCCACGGTGATCTTTTTGATCGCCTCGATATCCTCGTCGATCGAATTTCTACCCTCGACGGAGAGGGCTTGCGACCATTCAGCGGCCAAACCGGAAATCGAGTTGCGGCGAAACTCCGCTTCGGCAACCTCACGCCGTTTGGTCGCTTCGACCAGATCTTCGCTGAAGCCCTGATCGAGATAACGCGCAAGCACTTGCTTCATGTCCGAAATGAGCGTCGCGCTATCCTGTCCCTGCGGGAATGCAGCGTGGGCGTAGCCGAATCCCGCTGCCGGTAATGCGCTCGCATCGAAACCGCTGGCTAGCGCCTTGCCTTCAGCGGCTAAGCCGTAAAGGTCGCCGCGCCGGCTGTCGAGCGCATCCGCCATTACAACACTCGCCGCAAAATCAGGATCGTTGTATCCGGGCATCCGATACGCGACTGCGGCTAAGCCGTAGGGCAAGTCCGAATCGATTTCGATCCTGGCTGGTTTTAGCTCCTGTAGCGCAATCCTCGGTCGCGGCGGCACGCTCCGACGCGGAATGGATTCAAATAGCCGCCGCACTGTTGCCAGCGCCGATTCAGGATTCACGTCGCCGACGATCACGAGAATCGCGTTGTTCGGCGCATACCACTTTCGATGAAAATCTCTGAGCATCGCGCCGGTGGTTTTTTGAAACGAAGGACGCGTGCCGAGAGCGTCGTGCGCGTATGGTGTGCCGACGAACATCTGCGACAGCAAGCGCGAATAAAATAAGTATTCGGGATTCGAATAGTCCTGCGCGACCTCCTGCTCGATCGCGCCGCGCTCCTGTTTCCACAGGGCGTCCGTAGCGAGCAAATCGCGCATCCTGATCGCCTCGATATGGAGCGCAGTTTCCAGATCGGTCGCCGGGACAGTGAAAAAGTATTGTGTGACGACCTGCTGCGTGGCCGCATTGAAACTTCCGCCCATGGCCGCGATCAAAGTCGAGGTCTGAGCCGCCGAAAGCCCTGGGCTGCCGCGAAACATCATGTGCTCCAAAGCATGGGCCATGCCGGGAAAGCCGTCCGGCGCCTCATTGGACCCGACCAGGTAATTGATTTCCGTCGTCACCACGGGCGCCAAGGCATTACGGACAATCACCACCCGCAGTCCGTTTTTTAGTGTCGCACGGGTGATCTCGGTTTGTGTGGCCGCCCGCACAATGAGCGGCGCGCTGATTACCAAGCACAACCAGGCGATGGTCACCGTGAGAAGCCTGTTCTTGATCAATTTACGAACATTCATAAACCAACCCTACGATTCCAATAGAGTTAACAGCAGCATCAATCCGACTCCCAATCCTATGGCAAGCAGTTGTACCAGCGATTTGCCCAACGTCGACTCCTTGTTCAGTTCAGGGACCAAATCGGATCCCGCGATATAGATGAACCCACCGGCCGCCAGGGGCAGCATCACTCCCGAGAAATCAGCCATGCTGGAACCAATCAAGAGTGAGATGATCGTCCCCAAAACCGCAAATAGCGCTGACAGGAAATTGAAAAATAATGCCTTGCCCTTGCTAAAACCGGCATAGAGCAAGACAAAGAAATTACCGAGCTCATGCGGGATCTCGTGAAAAACCACTGCCAGGGTCGTTGCCAGCCCGACGTGCAAATTGATCGCGTAGGATGCTCCGATGATCACGCCATCGATAAAATTGTGGGCACCATCGGCAAGCAAGTTCATATAACCCACCGGGTGCACGCCATGATCCGCGCCGAGCACGTGCTGATGCCGCCAGAGCAGAAATTTCTCAAGCACGAAAAACGCGAAAATGCCGGCAAGCACCAAGATCGAAGCTTGTTCTTTGCTGCCCAGCCGTTCAAAGGACTCCGGCAAGAGATGAATGAAAGCATCGCCAAACAACCCGCCCACCGCCAAGCTCACCATAAAAAAGATGATACGCTTGAGCCGGTCTTCGCCGATCGAGATAAACGCGAGCCCGATCAGCGATAGCAGACTGACTACGACGACGCTGGCGAGACTATATAACCAAGTAGCCGACGTGGGATCCTCTTAACCGGGGAATAGCTCGCGCACGATCGTCCTGACAGCATCGGCCGATGCTTGTCCGAGATTGGTGGCACTCGGTGTGGGAATGGCCCGTTGAACCCGCCTCTCCCACAGCACCGTTCCATCATCGACCTGAATAAGTTTAAAGTCCACCAATGCGCGGACGAATTTCTGGGTTTCTCCTTCCCAACGCCAGATCTCGCTGACAAATAGCGCGCCCGAAAGCCTTCCCTCGCGGGCTAATCGCACGGCACTGTCGGGATTAGATGCGAGCGCCGTAAAGCGCGCATCGACTTGTTCCGGCAAAGCGACCTTGAATCCGTGTTGTTCGAATTCCGTTCGTAAATCTTCGCGAAGAAGATCCATTACACTGGATCGATAATCCGCAGAAACTTTCCCGGCCATCTCGGCGAGGGAACGAAGTGGATTCGACGACGGCAACAAAAGCGGCAAGGCTGTACTGTTTTTCACCTTGGCCAACCAGAGCACTCGTGGATTGAGAGCTCTGGCCTCAGGGATTGGCGCGGCGGTTCTCGCGGTGCCACACGCACTGGCTGAGACAACCAGTAGCGCAGCCAGCATGAGCGCAGCGCGGCCTCGCGCGGAGATCCGGTTCAATCCATAGGCAACAAAAATCAAGCAGCAGCCGAGCGCTACATCCGTCGGGCCGAGCGGAAGATCAAGCCGCACAGAGCTGTAGAAGCCGACAAAAGCCATCACCAATCCGAGCACGGAAGAGAGCAGAAGAAAACCGCTCATACGGTTGACCAAAGGTCTGGCCGCCAAGGCCGGCAACACGAGAAAGC
>Ga0207701_10001294_pt1 | contig 26460 bp, 18 predicted proteins | sample KBSSwiSSwithPhiX_FD_184294 | JGI IMG/M metagenome (GOLD analysis project Ga0207701, IMG submission 184294) | Switchgrass rhizosphere bulk soil microbial communities from Kellogg Biological Station, Michigan, USA, with PhiX - S5 (SPAdes) (version 2) | ecosystem: Environmental > Terrestrial >... | reverse complement strand
CTCTTGCAATAGGATAGATTGAACCCAGTATCGGCAACGGTATATATAAATTTGGTTTCAGGTCGGTAAAAGGAAAGAGATGCTGTTTCAGATTATAATATCCGCCATGCCTTCCGAAGGTAATGAATGGATGATGCGCCGCGAAGATGAGTAGTTTATCTTCGTTCCTGCTCACGATTTCCTGAAGCGTACTTAACAATTCAGCTTCGGTATTATTCTCACATCCCGACCTGATCGACGGCTTATCGAATTTATGCAGCCACCACTGACTGTCGATCACAACAAGTGTAACTTTATCGGAGATCGGTATTTCCTGTGGACCCGGACAAACATCTGAAGGCACGTAATGAACATTAGGCCGGTTTAGTGAAGTAATGTACCGGTACTGGTTCAGCACCTGCTGATAACCACCCTTTCCGCCCTGCATCCAGTCGTGGTTTCCCGCTATAAAATATACTGTTGCTTCTTTACCCCGCACCACATTGATCTGGCTGTCGAGCACTTGTTTTTTTTCTGCGTAATTGCTGGCATAACGCGAAGGAAGCCCTTGTGGATATACATTATCTCCAAGGAAAACTATAGTAGTTCTTTTATCGAGGGGAAATGACTTTTTGAGAAATTCAAGCTCCGGGTGCACATTATTCTTCTGTTCACCTGCATCACCTATAAATATAATCCTTTGGCTCAGTGAATCGCGCTGTTGAGCATGAACAGACTGCTCCCCCATAAAGGATAGGAACAACAACAATAAAAATATCTTAATGCTTGCCACCATAAGGGAATTTCAGGATTGTGGCCTTTCCTTCTGCACCTTCATTTGCGATATACATGTCGCCATTAGTTGCAAAAGTTATACCCTCAGGTTGCGGAAATTGGCCAGGGTTGATCTTGTAAATTTTCTCAAGTTTACCCTTCCTGGAGCATTCCAGGAGCACCTTACCAACAGAAGCGATAACGTACAGTTTTTGGTTTACAGGGTTTATTGCGGCTCCGGAAGGCTTACATTCTGTGTTATAGTCGGTGAGGATGGTGAATACCTCTTTTAAGTCTATGTTGAAAAATGGTTCTGGATCATATTGCTTACGGGCAAGATCAAATGAAATTGCGGTGATACCTTTTTCTTTATTTTTCTGGTCCTTGGTGATCATCACCAGTTTATTTTCCTTCTTATAATGAACAAGAGATTCAAATTCCATGTGCTTGCCTTCGAATTTGTAAGTTTTGCGATTATCGTAAGGAGGCTGAATTTCAACAATACTGCCATTGCTTTCAAGTACATAAAATGTGCTGTCGATCTTCGCAAGATCCTCATAATCGCCCCTGCCTTTGAACCTGTATTTTACGAGTGAATCATTTTTGAGATTAACAAAGAACAATTCTCCGTCTTCATCATTGATGGTTGCAAATCGAAGGTCGCCAAGATAAACGATCCCGGATATTTCAAGAAGGTCATCATTGAGTATGAACATTTCGTGTTTCCCTTCATTGTAACCCGGAATGCCAGGCACAAACGATTTGCCTTTGTAAGATCCGCAGGATGTAAAAAGGATAGCAAAAATTGCCATTCCCAACAATAATCTGTTTAACAGTGGCATGGATTTATATATTGTTTACACTGTAAATTAATTAGATTGTGATACAATCGTACCAGCATGAACGATTTGAATAAATCCCTGATCTCAGCCGCCGAACAATACGTAGTGAATTTATTTTCACAAAAAATCGGCAAAGATTTTACTTTCCATTCGTTTAATCATACCCGTGAAGTCGTTCTTCATACTGAACTGATTGCGGGCAATTATGAGCTTTCCGAAGAAGATCATACGGCACTGATACTTGCGGCATGGTTCCATGATACCGGGTATTCAGCAGGATTAAAAAAAATGCATGAAGAAGAAAGCCAGAAAATTGCCGCTGAATTTCTCCACAAACAGAATGCACCACAGTCACTTATCGACAAAGTTAAGGGATGTATCATCGCAACAAGGATGCCCCAGTCTCCATCTAATCTTATCGAGCAAATCATCTGTGATGCCGACCTCTTTCACCTCGGCACAAAGGATTTCAAAGAAAGAAACAAAATGCTGAGGCAGGAGATCAATTCACTTGAAGAAGAAAAGATAGGAAAAAAAGAATGGGTAAACCTCAATATAGAATTTCTTGACCGGCATCGTTACTTCACCGACTATGCCAGGGAAATGCTCGACCCGGTGAAAAAATCGCATCTCAGGGATTTAATGGAAAAAGCAGGCAAAAAAAAGAAACCTGCTGAAAATGTTTCTGTCAATGAGCCCGGGCTTGCGATGAACCCGATAGATGTCGCTACAAAAAATACATCTGACCCTCTTGTTAAAACAGGAGTGAAGAAACCCAAAGACCCCAAAACAGAACGTGGAGTGGTAGCAATGTTCAAGATCATGTCTGACAGCCATAATAACCTTAGCCAGATGGCAGACAGCAAAGCAAACATCATGATCTCGGTAAATACAATCGTTTTATCGATCATGGTTTCTGTACTGCTGGGCAAATTGCAGTTCTATCCCGAATTCATCGTTCCGACTATCATACTGATTATTGTATGTTTAAGCGCCGTGGTTTTTGCCATCCTCGCTACCCGGCCTAATATAAGCGGTGGAAGGTTTACACGTGAAGACATACAGAATAAACAGATCAACCTTTTATTTTTCGGTAACTTTTTCAATATGGAATTGCCGGATTATGACTGGGCAATGAAGGAGATGATGAAGGATAAAGATTATCTGTACGGCAGCATGATAAAAGATATTTATTTTCTTGGGGTTGTGCTTGCCCGTAAGTATAAATTGCTAAGGATTTCTTACAGTATTTTCATGTATGGGCTGATAGCCGCAATAATAGCGTTCGGACTCACCTTTATTTTTGCGGGAGGATGATTTTTTACTTTTTTATTTGAGTAATGTTAAGATCTGCGCCTTCATTTCACTCTTGGTGATAGGTACTCCCATGATCTTACTATATCCCTTTGCATCCACCAGGTATTGGTCCCTGATAATCTTTATCAATTGCCCGTTATTAATTTCCGGTACCAGCACCTTTTCAAAATTCTTTAGTATCTCTCCAAGATTTTTTGGGAAAGGACGCATATATCTTAAATGTGCGTGGCTTACAGCTTTTCCTTCCTGCTGCAATTCATTCACCGCACTTTTAATAGCACCATAAGTGCTTCCCCATCCAAGTACCAGGACCGATCCTTTGTCAGGACCGCTATCGAGTTTCTGAAGTGGAATGTAATCTGCGATACGGTCTACTTTTTCCTGGCGGATCCTAACCATTTCCTGGTGATTCGCCGGATCATAACTGATATTACCGGTGATATTTTCTTTTTCCAATCCTCCTATCCTGTGCTCAAACCCTGCAGTTCCCGGTACAGCCCATGGACGCACAAGTTTCTCATCCCTTAAATAGGGCTGAAACTTTTCTTCACCTTCAGAAAGCGATTTCTTGAATTCAATTTTTATCGGAGGAAGTTCATTGGTCTTAGGAAACTTCCAGGGCTCAGCGCCATTGGCAATGTATCCGTCACTCAGAAAGATAACAGGTGTCATATGCTCAACCGCTATGCGCACAGCTTCATACACCGCGTAAAAACAGTCACTGGGTGTAGACGCTGCGATTACCGGCATCGGGCATTCACCATTTCTTCCATAGTACGCCTGGAGCAGGTCGCTTTGTTCAGTTTTTGTTGGCAAACCGGTCGAAGGGCCCCCTCTCTGGATATTACAAATGATCAACGGAATTTCGAGCATCACTGCAAGTCCCATGGCTTCTGCTTTAAGCGCCATACCCGGACCTGAGGTTGTAGTAACGCCAAGTGATCCTCCGTAACTCGCCCCGATTGCAGTGGTGATCGCTGCGATTTCATCTTCTGCCTGGAATGTGCGGACACCAAAAGATTTATGGCGGCTTAATTCATGCAACACATCTGAAGCCGGGGGGATGGGGTATGAGCCCAGGAAAAGCGGAAGCTTGCTCACCTGCGATGCAGCGATAAGACCGTATGACAGTGCCTGGTTACCCATTATTGAGCGGTAGGTGCCCGCATCCATTTTTGCTTTTTCTACCTTGAACCTTGTAGTAAATGTTTCTGTTGTATCGCCATAATTATATCCTGCCTGCAACACCCTGATGTTGCTTTCCATTATCTCAGGCTTCTTTCCAAACTTATCGCGTAGGAATGAAGTGGTATTCTCCATGTTCCTGTTATACATCCAGTAAAGAAAGCCGAGCACGAACATGTTCTTTGCACGATCTTTCTCTTTAACACCCATCGTAATATCTTTCAGTGCTTCACGTGTCATTTTGGTGACATCCATCCTTATCACTTCATAGCTGCTTAAACTTTCGTCATTAAGAGGATTTACGCCTTCCGGGTAATTGGCGAGACGAAGATTTTTCTGATCGAAGCCATCGGTATTAGCTATGATCTTTCCTCCTTTTTTAAGGCCACCCAAATTGGACCTTAATGCAGCTGCATTCATTGCCACCAGCACATCACATTCATCACCGGGTGTATATACCCTGTCGCTCGAAAACCTTAATTGGTATCCGCTCACACCGGGCAATGTGCCCTGAGGTGCCCGTATTTCAGCTGGAAAATCGGGAAATGTGGCAAGGTCGATGCCTAATAGTGCTGTGTTGTTGGTAAACTGGCTGCCTGTAAGTTGCATGCCATCGCCGGAGTCCCCTGCAAACTTGATCACAACATCCTGCAGCACCTCTTCTTTATGGGTCATAGTCTGATTTGTGCCGCAAATTTACTACAAGTTTGGAGTATCCGAAGGTGTAGCCGCATAATTGAGATTTATTCGCGGAAGTGACTGATAGATAAGTTCATGGACTTTCGGACGAACATTCATACGGAGAAATCTGTTTACGTCTCCGTTGTTATATACACGGTTAGAAAGAAAAATATATATCAGGTTCTGTGCAGGGTCAACCCATACGCAGGTGCCAGTGAAACCGGTGTGCCCAAATGTTTGAGGCGATGCTGAAAGCGTTGGATAAGGATCTATCCTTACATAATTGTCCCTTTCAGGTTTATCGAAGCCAAGCCCCCTGCGACTATTAGCATGATAGTCAGTGAAATAATCCACTGTCTGCTTTTTGAAGAACCTGATGCCATTCATTTTGCCTCCATTCAACAGCATCTGGCACAATACTGCAATATCGTACGCGTCGCTGAACAATCCTGCATGTCCCGCAATACCACCGAACATGGCAGCGCCGGGATCATGAACATCACCACGCAGTAATTGGCGACGGAAAATGGGTTCGGCTTCCGTAGGAGCGATTTTGTTCAATGCAAAATGTTCGCGTGGACTAAATGCAGTCGAGTTCAACCGAAGCGGAGAATAAAAATTCTTCTCAACAAATTTGTCGAGTCTCATCCCTGATAACTGTTCAACTATTTTTCCAAGAAAAATAAAATCGAGGTCGCTGTATATGTAATTACCAATATTGGTCACAGAACTCTGCAATATGCGGTTGTATATGGTGTCCGTCCAGTCGCCGCGCAAATAAATATTTTCAGCAACACGAACAATATGAATGGAATCGGGAGTGGTTGAATAAATTGTATCAGATGGTTTTCTATCCTGTATCGAGTCGAGCGTTTCCACGTAAAAAGGAATCCACCCTTTTAATCCTGCCTGGTGAAGGAGTACATCCCAAATCGCCAGATGTTCTTTATTGCTGCCGCGTGTCCACGGCAGGTAGTCACCGAGAGTTTTATTCAGGTCTAATTTTCCTTCATCATACAATTTCATTACGGAAAGAGTAGTGGCCATGATTTTTGTAACAGAAGCCAGGTCGTAAATAGTTTCCGGGTACACTGGTTCCAAACTGTCGTAACCCATATAGCCAAACGATCTCTCATAGGCTATCTTTCCATCTTTCGCCACAAGCACTACCCCACCGGGAATCGCATGACATTTTATAGCATCATTAACTATTGAATCGATCTTTGTGAGGCTGCTCATGGTAAATCCCAGGTCGGCCGGCCTCACCTGCTGCAGCAACCTGTTGAAAACAATGCCATCACCTGATTTTAATGAAGGGCATACCGTAACAGGCAATTTTCCTTTTGCGATGAACCTTCCGCCAAGAAGGTCGACCGCTGTCTGGTGAGTTATCTCATCATCCTGGTAACAGGCTACAAGAATCCTGCTGCCGCACATATCCTTTATAGCATAAGGATTACCAAAGACCATGGTTATCGAACGGTTCTGCCGCTGTACAGAATCGATCAGCAACCGGGCGGCATTGCTGATACCAAAATTATTTGCAGGGAACCGGTTATACCTGTGCACACCGATGATCACCGCATCATACCTATTCTTAAGCACATCAAGCATCGGCTTAACCATATCTTCTTTCAATCCGTAGTCGAAATAATATACATGTGCGTCATATTCATCACGTATTTCCTTCGCAAATTCATTGTCCTTGTTAAGCCCGATACCGAGATAAGCAACCCTTCTGCCTTTCGCAAGCGGAAATATTGCCTGGTCGTCATTGCGTAATAAAGTAATTGAACGCTGCGCGATCTGCCTGTGCATCTCACCCGTTTTTGCGTTGAGATCATTCGTAAGATTATTCAGGTCAACAGGCACAAGTGTTGAAAGGCCATACTGGTATTTGGCATATAAAACTTTTTTTACATGAGCGTTGATCTCATCCCATGAAAGTTTCTTCTTTTTGACAGACTCTTTTATTTTTTTAATACTTCCCGGAATATCGCCCGGAAGGCAAAGCATGTCATTGCCCGCTTCGAGTGCCTTCACAGAAATTTCACCTGCGGGAAAATATTTTGCAACGCCCTGCATATCGAGCGCATCGGTAATAATGAGGCCATTGAACTCGAGTTCTTTACGCAACAGTTCATTAACTGTATTGCCTGATATGGAAGTCGCGATGTTCTTCCTGTTATCAAGTGAAGGAATCGAAAGATGGGCTACCATCACTGCGCCAATGCCAGCCTTTACAATCTGGCGGAATGGATACAGCTCAAGTGAATCGAGCTCGGCCTTTGATTTTGAAACAACCGGCAGGTCATAATGCGAGTCTACACTTACATCACCATGTCCCGGAAAATGTTTGGCACAGGCTATTACACCCACATCCTGCAAACCACGCATGTATTGAATGCCGAGCATGGCCACCTTGTGCTTGTCTTCTCCAAACGACCGGTCATTAATAACAGGGTTGGCGGGATTGTTATTTACATCGACTACCGGAGCATAGTTCATCTGGATCCCTATACGTTTACATTGTTCCCCCACAAGCCTTCCGTACTGGTATATAAGTGAAGGATCGTCAATGGCTCCCATCATCATCTGCCGTGGCAGCGGTATAACACTGTCCATCCTCATGCCCAGGCCGTTCTCCGCATCTATTGAGATCAAGAGAGGTGTTTTAGACATCGCCTGCATCTCATTGATAAGCGTTGCCTGTTTGGTGGGCCCACCCTGGAAAAGGCATACCCCCCCTATATTATATTTCTGAATGGCTTCTTTTACTTCTTTCTCATAAAATATTACACGCCTGCCATCGAGCGATGCCATGCGAACCACCATTAGCTGCGCTATGCGCTGGTCCTCATTCAGGGAATTGAAAACACTGTCTACCCATTTTGAAGCGCTCACAGATGTAACCTGCTGCGAAAAACAGTGAAGTGAAATAAATAGGAATACCAGGGACAGTGGTCTCTTCATAATTTATGGGATTTAATAACGAAGTTTATTCGCTGTAAATTGCATCACAAAATAAGTCAGAATTGGGAGACATTATTCAATTATTGCCTGATAATATCGCTAACCAGATCGCGGCGGGGGAAGTGATCCAGCGTCCGGCAAGTGCTGTTAAAGAACTGTTGGAAAACGCTGTAGACGCGGGCGCCTCAGAGATCAGGCTCTTTGTGAACGATTCGGGTAAGGCACTCGTACAGGTGATCGATAATGGCAAAGGGATGAGCGAACTGGATGCCAGGATGTGTTTTGAAAGGCATGCAACATCCAAGATCAGGGAGATAGATGACCTGTTTCATATAAAAACAATGGGTTTCCGGGGCGAAGCCCTCGCGTCGATAGCCGCTGTGTCGCAGGTAGAGTTGAAAACCAAACGCCAGGATGATGTTACCGGAACCTATCTCGAGATTGATAACAGCACTGTAAGAAAACAGGAGATCATCGCTTGTGCCAACGGAACCAGCATAGCGATGAAAAATTTATTCTTCAATGTGCCGGCACGACGGAATTTTCTGAAAAGCAATCCCGCCGAGATGAGGCATATTGTTGATGAATTCATCCGCGTGGCTCTGTCGTTTCCTGATATTTTCTTTTCGCTCCACAGTAACGGACAGGAAGTTTTTCATCTCGATAAAGGTTCACTGAAACAGCGGATCCTGCAAATTCTCGGAACGCATTACAATTCGAAGCTGGTAACCGTACAGGAACAAACGGATTACATGAACACTTTCGGTTTTGTAGGCAAGCCGGATGCGGCAAAAAAAACTCGCGGTGATCAGTACCTGTTCGTCAACAACCGGTTTATCCGCAGCGCTTACCTGAACCATGCCATTATGAGCGCTTTCCAGGACCTGATACCTTCAGACAGTTTTCCATTGTATGTACTGTTCATCGAGCTCGACCCGGTGCAGGTTGATGTGAATGTTCACCCAACCAAGCAGGAGATAAAATTTGAAGATGAAAAAATTGTATATGCATTTGTACAGGCGGCGGTAAAACACGCGCTTGCGCAATTCAGCATTACGCCAACGCTTGATTTTGATCTCGATCCTTCTATTCAGCACCTCGATGCTGTGAGCAAGCCGGTGAGTGAAGAGAAAAAAGCATCTGTGGCATCATCTTCGTTGTACCAGTCGTTCACCCAGAAGAACCAGGCGCATTTTATTGAAAAGAGCAGCAACCTCGGTGAATGGAAAAGTTTTTTCACGAAAGATGAAAGACCGGAAATTTTAACTGCTCCTGCCCATTTCCAGTTTGAGCAGCCAGTGACGCGTGATATCATGCTAAAAGAAGATTGCACGCTGATCCAGGTGTTCAATACTTATATTCTTGCGGCTACCAACAGGGGATTCGTACTGGTTCACCAGCAACACGCACACGAACGTGTGCTATATGAGAAACTTGCAGCGGCAGCGGCAGGTAAACCTGTAGCCTACCAGCGGAGCCTTTTCCCTTCAACCATCGAATTATCGAAGCAGGATGCGGTGCTGCTTGAAGAACTACTGGATGATCTGTTACAGCTTGGTTATCTCGTTGAACCTTTCGGGAAAGATACTTTTGTGATCCAGGGTAGTCCTGCCGACCTCGATCAGGGTAATGAAAGAATGGTAGTTGAAAACCTGCTGGAACAGTTCAAGCATTTCAGTAACGAATTGAAATTTTCGAAGAGAGAAAAGTTGATACGGTCGCTGGCGCAGCAACAAGCTATTAAATCCGGGATCTCATTAAGTTCAAATGAAATGAATGCTTTGGTACAGGATCTTTTTGCCTGCGGACAACCCGGGGTTACTGCTGGTGGAAGCCCAACTTATATTGAGTTTCAAAAGGAGTATATTAATGGGTTGTTTAAGAAGTGATCCACGAGCTGTCATCAAAATAATCTTTTAATAAACCGCTCTATCGCTCTCCTTCCATCTCTGCCAAGTCCCGTATAATTATTCACCAGCACAGAAAAAATCAACAATCTTTTATTCTTACCGTACACAAATCCGCTTAACGCAAGCACACCGCTCATAGAACCCGTTTTCGCATATATCTTACCGTTATCAGTAACATAATAATCCTTCAGCGTACCCGAATCACCTGTAGGAAAAATTCCCTTCACACGTTCCATTCCGAATTCAACCCTCATCGAATCAAGGATCTCAACAAAAGCATCCGGTGTAAACAGATTATACCGGCTAAGCCCGCTTCCATCCACCCAAACCACCTTACTCTTTAAATGCTTTGCAACAGTATCTATCGCTGCCTCATCATTCAATATCCCTGTTTTTTCTTCCGACACCATCAGCAGCAACTGCTCTGCAAAAAAATTATCACTGTTATACATCATCGGCCTCAGCAATGAATCCGTGGGCTGCGACCATACCACATGCTGTTGAGGATCTGTGAGATAAAATGTATTGTTGACCTCTATTTTTTTTCCAAGCGTGTCAGGAAGCAGCTCAAGCGCCGATGAAAGTCCATTCGTGATAAAAGGGATGATCGTTTCCTTATAAGGCTCATCCCCTTCGGTTACCATGAAAATATTGGCACCCCTGTCGCGCACTACTTTAAATTTCCTGCCTCCTGAGTCTGTTTCAAATTTTACCTTCCAGTTCACTTCGGGATCTGAATAAATGGAAAACGATTCTTCAATCCCTGCAGCATTGCTTTTTATTTTTTCCTGTACCCATTTCAGTGTATTCCCATAAACCGGCAATGAATTTCTTTCCACCATGTATTCATCACTATAATCATCCCACGACCATCCTTTCCCAAGGTCTTTATCTTTCCAGTTGCTGTCGCTGATATAAATTTTTTTCTTCTGGTTCTTGAGAAATTCAAATACGGGTTGCACTTTAAAGTCCCTGTGCAGAAAACTCGGATCTCCTGTTGGTACAAGATAAATTGCTGTGTCATTCTCGTAATACCTTATTCCGGGTAAAATGTGTTTAAGGTATTTCATTGAAGCGTAAGCCGTGGCGATCTTTACATTCGAAGCTGGCACAAAATATCTGTCTCCCTGGTGATGATAGATGTACTGTTTCGTAAGCGGATCGTAAACGCTTACCCCGATATGCGCCGATCTGAAAGTTGTATCGGCAAGCAGATCCTGCAGAGGTGATTTATTTTTTGCAGGTTTCTGCGCCACGCAGGAAGTGATCAGCAGAATGCAACAGGTATGAAGAAAAAATCTCAGCATATTATGCGCTTCTTTCCTGGGCTCTCAGCCATCTTTCAGGAATTTCATTGCTGCTCGCCTGTATGTAATCATTATATGAGCAGGCGATATATTGCTGGTCCGGAAGCTGCATCCACCATCTTCCGGTGCGCTTGCTTTGTAAAAATACAGTGGCTACTTCTGCAAAAGCTGTATGATATTCATTGAATGCTTCTTTCTCTTGTATTCTTGCTTCGCGTGCACCGCGGCTGCGTCCTTCTATAAAATACCATAACATCTGGCTTATCTGCCGGGCTGTTATATTTTCATGATCCTTTTCTGCATCATATCCGTAAATGCCTATGGAAGAGATGGCTGGTCCCAGTCCTGCATACCTCATTAGTGCACACGCTTCATCACCGGTAAATCCATTTGGTGAAACGGTGTTCGAGGGCGAATAAGCATGAGCAATCGAGGAAATATCAAAGCTGAATATATCCGCATTTCGGATCACCGGTTCCATTTCTTCAATATTTTCTCTCACTTTTCCTACCCTGTAACAATCAAATCTTAATTTATCGAGTGTTTCAAGCATATGGGGATGAACCAGGTAACTCTGAAATCCAATATGATTATAGTGCCTGATAAAATTCGGTTCTCCCGTTAACATTTCCATCAGGAAATTATCATTCCTTGCCGGCGAATTCATATCGAGATCTATCCTGGCATCGACACAAACGGCCTCAATGATCGTTTCACTGTCCGCATGCGAATAGTATTGTGCAAGGGTAAGATCGTGTGAGCCTCCGATGATCAGCACTGTTTTATGATGATTGTTCAGTTCCCTGATCACTGTTTTTAATGCGGCATAAGTATCTTCAAGACCCGCACCTGTTCTTATATTTCCTGCATCGGCGATTTTGATGGAAGGATGCCAGTTATAAAATTTGTAAAATTCATGACGCACAATGTCGGGAGAACTGCTCTTCTTTCTGTTGCCATTTCCTCTCTGCTCCGGGCAACCTATGAGTATAATATCTGCCAGTAAAAAATCAGGAATTTCATCTTCATAAACGATAATATCTTTTCCGATCTGGCCGTCATGATACGGCGCGTCATTGGATATTTCTGCAAGCGATACGGGCTCCAGAAAGTCTGCTAAGTGAAGGCTGTCGGGCATGGTGCAAATGTATTGCATCTCCCTATCTTTGCCGCATGGAACAATTGTTACAGCAGATTGAAGAATACAGGAAGGAAATTGAAAGCATTGTACCCAATGGCGCGGATGCGCTGGAAGCGTATCGTATAAAATTTCTCGGCACAAAAGGTATTCTGAAAGGGCTGTTCACAGAAATGAAAAATGTACCCGCCGACAAAAAGAAAGAATTCGGATTGGTACTGAATGAATTTAAACAGCTTGCAGAATCTAAATACGAAACATGGAAATCGCAGGCTGGCAAAAGCGATAAAGCTGAACCATCAAAACAGGATCTAACCTTACCTGCTGATCCTGTTCCACTGGGTAGCCGGCATCCCATCAGCCTGATGCGTAATAATATTATTGAAATATTCCAGCGTCTCGGATTTGCGGTAGCAGAAGGTCCGGAAATTGAAGACGACTGGCACAACTTTACTGCGCTTAATCTTCCGGAACACCATCCTGCAAGAGATATGCAGGATACGTTTTATATTCATAAAAATCCAGACTGGCTGCTGCGTACACACACCAGTAACATCCAGATTCGGGAGATGGAAAAAGGTAAGTTGCCGTTAAGGATCATTTGCCCGGGCAGGGTATACCGTAATGAAACCATCAGCGCACGATCACACTGCTTTTTCCACCAGCTTGAAGGACTATACATTGATGAAAATGTTTCATTCGCTGATCTGAAGCAAACACTTTACTATTTCGTACAGGAAATGTACGGCACTGATGTCAGGATCAGGTTCAGGCCAAGTTATTTCCCTTTTACCGAGCCAAGTGCTGAAATGGATATCAACTGCCAGATATGCGGTGGCAAAGGTTGCAATGTGTGCAAGCATACAGGATGGGTTGAAATTCTGGGTTGCGGAATGGTTCATCCGAATGTGCTGCGGAACTGCAACATCGATCCTGAAAAATACACGGGCTTCGCTTTCGGAATGGGAATTGAAAGACCAGCGATGCTCAAATATGGCATTAACGACATCCGGCTGTTCAGTGAAAATGATATACGCTTCCTGAAGCAGTTCACCTCAGCCATATAAATTATTTGATTGAAAGACCAACCCTCAATATGCGTATGCGGCGCCGGTACCATGGGCAGTGGAATTGCCCAGGTTTTTGCGCAGAATGGTTTAGATACTATTTTATTCGATGTAAATGATGAAGTGCTGAAAAGCGCAGAAAACAAGATAAAAAAATATGCTTCAACCGCTGTTGAAAAAATTTCATTCACCACAGCATTGAACGATTGCAGGGCAGACCTGGTCATTGAAGCCATCATTGAAAATGAAAAAGCCAAAGCAGATCTTTTTAATCATCTCATAGATCTCAATGAAGTATCTACCGTATTCGCCACCAACACATCTTCATTGTCGGTAACAGCTATAGCTGAAAAAATCTCAAATCGTCAGCAATTTGCCGGCATGCATTTTTTTAACCCTGCGCCTTTGATGAAGCTTGTAGAAATAATCAGCACAAAATATACATCCGGCAGTACCATTGAATTTATAACAGGATTAACAAAACTTATGGGTAAAACTCCGGTTCTCTGCAATGATTCGCCGGGCTTTATCGTAAACAGGGTTGCACGGCCTTACTATCTTGAGGCATTGCACCTCCTTGAAAATAATATCGGCGACATTGAAGCAATCGACAGGCTTATGGAAGCATCAGGTTTCAGAATGGGTCCGTTTAAATTGATGGATCTCATCGGAAACGACATAAATTTTTCCGTAAGTTGTATCGTTCACGATGCTTTAGGCAAACCAGAAAGGTTGAGGCCTTCAGCGGTCCAGGAAAAAAAAGTGAAAGAAGGAGCACTCGGCCGAAAAAGCGGCAAAGGTTATTATGAATACCCCGGCATTTAACATAGGATTAAAGGGAGTACTTCCCCCGTCAACGGTGCTGGTTACGGGAGGTTCCGGTTTTGTCGGTGCTTACGTGATCAGGGACCTCGTTAGTGAAGGGTATAAGGTGAAAGCTCTGCGCAGAAAACCCGTTGTACCTTTTTATATTGATGCCCATATAGTGAGGCAGGTTCAATGGATAGATTGCGACATTCTCGACACGTATGAACTTGAAGAGGCCATGATGGATACCGATGCGGTTATACATACAGCCGCAAAAGTTTCTTTTCACTTTAAAGACAGATTCGAATTATTCAGCACCAATGTTGAAGGAACAGCAAACGTGGTGAATGCTGCACTTGAAAATAATGTGAAGCGCTTTATCCATGTGAGCTCAGTTTCTTCACTTGGCAAAAGAAACAATGGATCCATAGTCACCGAAGAAAGCAAATGGGAAGAAAACAAGCTCAACACCAATTATGCAGTCAGCAAGTATTACGGCGAGATGGAAGTATGGAGGGGAATTGCTGAAGGATTGAATGCAGTGATCGTTAATCCATCCACTATTCTCGGTTATGGAGACTGGAATTCATCTAGCAATGCATTATTCAAAAATGCATATAACGGTTTTCCCTGGTATACGAATGGAGTAAATGGTTTTGTAGACATAGAAGACGTATCCCGCGCTATAGTAAAACTACTGGCAACAAACATCAGTTCTGAACGTTTTATATTGAATGGAGATAACTGGAGCTACCGAAAGCTGTTTGACACAATTGCAGACAGCTTTGGCAAAAGAAGACCTTACCGTAAAGCAACCCCGCTGTTATCTTCACTTGCATGGCGACTTGAAAAGTTCCGTTCTTTCTTTACAGGCAAAAATGTATTGCTCACCAAAGAAACTGCAAAGGTTGCCCAGTCTAATACCAATTTCGACAATCATAAAATACTTGATGCCCTGCCGGGATTTACATTCACAAGCCTTGAACAAACCATAAAAAAAGCGTGTGGCAGGTATGCTGAATAAATACTTATGAAAACACTATTTGCTCTTGTTATATCAGCTTTATGTTTCCTCACATTATCAGCGCAGAAAACATTCCTGATCGGCGGTAAAGTCATAGACTCCGCTTCGCAGCAGCCTCTTGGCGGGGCTTCGGTGTTTGCACAGAACACAACACAGGGCACTACGTGCAACACAGATGGTGCTTTTGTGATGAGGCTCCCGAACGGAGGTTACGACCTCATCATTTCATACACAGGGTATGAAACACGTTCAATACGTATTAGTAATACCCAGGCGCAAGGCGATTCCATTATTATCGCGTTACCGCAGGCAAGTAAAACCCTGGAAGAAGTTGCGATAGTAGCGACAAACGAAGTAGAAGATGGCTGGAACAGGTTCGGAAAATTTTTCTTCGACAATTTTATTGGTACCACTCCCAATGCATCGCAATGCACCATCCTGAATCCACAGGCACTGAGATTTTTCTTCACAAAAAATAAAAAACGCCACCGTCTCAAGGTTACTGCAAGAGAAGACCTGATGATACAGAACGATGCGCTCGGTTACATTATCAGATACCAGCTCGATTCGTTCAGCTATGATTACAACTCGAACATCAGTCAGTATACCGGTTACCCTTTCTTCATTGAAAAGGACACAACCACGGAGGTCAGGGAACAATGGACAAAGACAAGGGCGCGTACTTACCTTGGATCCAGGTTACATTTTATGACTTCTCTGTACGACAGCATTTTAAATGAAGAAGGATTTACAGTAGAAAAAATGGATGCCAATCTCAGAAGCACAAAAGGTGCGGAAATGACCGACCTTTATGATAGTACATTATACCATGTTGACAGCAACACAGTTGAGATCGATTGGGATGGCCATTACCGTGTAAGCTATAAAAATGTTCTGCCAGACAAAAAGTTCCTCGAAGAATTCAAATTGCCATCCAATACAAGGATGCAGGTGACATTATTAGATATTTCAGGAGGATTTTTTATAGAAGAGAACGGTTATTTCTATGAACAGTACGATGTTGTGAATACAGGTTACTGGGCATGGAAAAAAATCGCCGAGTCGCTTCCTTACGATTATATTTACGAGTGATAAGCCTGATCAGCTCATCACTTTTTTCCATAGCTCAGGAATTCTTTTCACCCAAACCATCTCTTTCATTTTTTTAGTGGCCTCTTCGGCAGGAGATCCAAAATAAGCCTTTCCGCCTTCAAGAGATGAAGGAACACCACTTTGCGCATTGATAACAGCATTGTCGCCGATGGTGAGTGTTTTGGATATACCTACCTGTCCCCAAAGAATCACACCGTTTCCGATCGTGGTGGCACCGGCAATACCAACCTGCCCAGCGATGAGACAATTTTTACCGATTACAGTATCATGGCCTATATGTACGAGATTATCGATCTTGGTTCCTTTACCTATCCTTGTATCGTGCGTAACACCCCGGTCGATGGTGCACCCTGCACCTATTTCAACATGATCTTCTATCACCACTCTTCCACAGCTATCCATTTTTTTATACCATACTTCACGGTCTTTTTTGCTGTTATAATAAAAAGCATCCGAACCGATCACAGTTCCTGCCTGTATGATAACATGATCACCAATTACACAGTGATCGAGAATGGTTACGTTAGGATGGATAACACAGTTTTTTCCTATCATCACGTTGTTGCCTACAAAAACATTCGGATACAGGTAAGTGCCTTCCCCGAAAACCGCTGAACCACTTTTCATTGACGATTGAGGAGTAAAAGGCCTGTAGTGTCTAACTATTTTCAGATATGCTTCGAATGGCTGATCGTGCACAAGCAACGCTTTCCCTTCGGGTATAGTGTCAACTTTTTTATTGATGATGATAAATGATGCGGCCGACTTAATGCACTTATCATAATACTTTGGATGATCAACGAATACGAGGTCTCCTTCTTCAACTTTATGGATCTCATTAATTCCTGTTGCATGTCCTGCTGTGTTGCCAACTATCTCTGCGGATATCAGTTCTGCTAACAGCCCAATTGAAACCGGTTCTGGAAATTTCATGATAATGGTTTGAAATGACTAACCTTTTCCACAAGGTCAAAAAGTAAATGTTAATAAAATAAATGAAAATATTTTTTTGGAAAGAAAAAATTCTTTTTAATATTGTGTAGGGAAATTTATTTCCTGTACTTACTAACCCATCCACATAATGATCCTCCTGAGTTTTCAGGGGGATTTTTTTTTGATTTTGTTTCTGTAATTTTCTCCTCTCATCATTCTTCTGAATAAAAGGTAGGTATAATAATAGTGAAAGTAGTTTCCTTCTCTTCATTGGAATTTACCTTCAATGTTCCTTTGTTCAATCCTATGATACGCTTTGCCAGAGCGAGTCCCAGCCCAAAGCCTGCTTTTCCTTCTGAAGTGGAGGATCTGTAAAAGGGCTGAAAGATTTTTTCAATCTCATCTTTAGCGATCGTCTTTCCTGTGCTCTTAACTTCTATAATAGTTGAATGACTGTCGAATGATAATTGCACCCTTGATGTGCTGTCACTCGAATACTTGCAGCCATTCTCCACAATGTTCTTAATAGCTATGTACAACAGGTCGGTATTGCCGAAAACAAGGAAATTGCTTTCAAATTCTACAGAATCACTGAAATTCAGCTCAACCCTGTAGGCCGGATGAATCTTTTTGATGTCGCCCATCACTTTGAACAAAACTTCATCAATTCTTATTTCATTCAGCTCGATGCTTCCTTCTGATCCTGTTTTTGCGATCTCCAGCAGACTTTTTGTAAGCTGCCTCATCTGCACCACATCTTCATAAACAGATTGAACCACTTCCTGGTATTCGTCTGTATTTCTCTTACGCTGCATGGTTACCTCGAGCTGGCTTGAAATGGAAGTAAGTGGTGTGGAAAGCTCATGCGATGCATTTGAAATAAATCTTCGCTGGGCTGTAAAATATTCCTGGAGACGGTCGAGGAGATCATTAAAGGTATTGGCAAGCTGGCTAAGCTCATCCTGCGATGCACCCGCCTGGATTCTTTTTGAAAGATTGTGGGAAGATATATCATTCACCTCCCTGATGATCTGTGCAACAGGCTTGAGCAATTGCGATGAAAAAAAATGTCCCGCCAGCAAAGAGATGATCATTCCGAGGATCAGGCTTATAAAAAATATTCTCTTTAGTTGCCGCATCAGCGTCCAGCCGTCTAAATCATATGCAGCAACAACCACTACAAAATGATCACTCGAGTCGGTGTATTTCACGGCCAGCGCTTCACGGTTACCAACTTTATAATAATATTGACCATTTAAAACTGCTGCATGTAAAACTTCCTTTGTAACACCTGTCGTATAGGACGGATCCTGGGAATATTCATAATACAGTTTGTCTTTGCTGTCGTAAATACCAACACTTTTGTTGGGAAGCACCTCCATTGAAGTGGAATTGATCCGGTCGAGAAAATCGTACTCATTGCTTTTCACATAAGAGAAAACCTGGGCGTTGTTGTTAGCGCGGCTGATGAGGCGCTTCATAAAAATATCCTGCCTCACCAGGAAAGTGAAGTAATAAACGATTATGCTTACAACTAAAAGTATTGCCGTAACAAGAAGGGAGAACAGCAATGTTATTTTGTGCCTGCTTTTCAATCAGGGTGCTTTAAGTATATATCCAACGCCAACCTGGGTATGAATGATCTTCTTATCAAAGTCATGATCCAGTTTTTTACGGAGGAAATTTACATAAACATCTATAACATTTGTTTTTGTGTCAAAATCAATATCCCATACGTTCAATGCGATATCTGCCCGCGACACCACTTTGTTCCTGTTCCTTACCAGATACTCAAGCAACTGAAACTCTTTTGCAGTGAGTGATATTCCATTTCCTCCCCGCGATACTTCTTTGCTGTCGAGGTTTATGAGGAGGTCGCCAACACGGATATTATTTCCTATAGGTATATTAGTATATATCCTTTTAAGCAATGCCCTGATCCTCACCAGGAGTTCCTTGAAATCAAACGGCTTTACAATATAATCGTCTGCACCGGCGTCAAACCCTTCGATCTTGTCGTCTGTTGCACTGAGCGCTGTGAGCATCACAATAGGAATGGTTGGATTCCGGTTCCTTATTTTTTTACAGAGAGAGTACCCGTTAAGACCGGGCAGGTTGATATCAAGTATCACAAGATCAAACTTCTGCGTCTCAAATAACTTTTTTCCTTCAATACCATCATAGGCTACCTGCACCTGGTAGTTTTGTTCTGAAAGACCCTTTTTTAAAGAATCTGCAATTTTCTTCTCATCCTCCACCAAAAGAATCTTTATTTCGTCCATTTTCAGATTTAAGTTTCAAAAATCTTAAATGTTGTAAACCGTCTGGGTAAAAGTTAATTAAAAAAAAATTAAAATATGTTCTTCGAAAGATCCTCATACATCTTCCTCGCTTTGTCGTATGCATCCTTTGCGGCTGCCTTTTCTTCTGATTTTATATTGGGTTCCTTCATCTTCCAGCATTGATCTACAGCTTTCATGCACCATTCTGCACTTTTTGGCTCACTTATATTTTTTCCGTTAATGTTAATAAAAAAAGGATTTGTATGCGCCGCACCCAATATTCTTACAGCCACCCAGCAAGATCTTTCTGTATCATATTTAAAGTTCACTTTCCGAACTACCCCATCTGCAACAAACTGTACGGTGTCAACAGGCCTGCCATTCACGATCAGTTCTACACCAACATTCTGTGATCTTCCAATCCTGGATGATAAAATACTCCAGTATATCCTGTTTGATTCAGGCTTGAGTGAATTTGAATCTGTGACAGGAGGCAGGTAGGCTGCCACGTCCACATTAATGTCCAGGGTATTTTTTCCCTGCAATTTCAATTCACTGTCATTGGTTCCAACTTCTGTTCCATTCACAGAAAAATTCATAAGATGAGCTCTTCCTTCTGTAACATAACTTTTTCCGCTTTTTATTGCCGCTACATAATCATCATAGTTAACAGGCTTATCCGATTTAAAATAACTTCTTGCCAAACCTACTCTCAGATCTGAAATGCATGGAAAATCGGTTTCACCGCTCAATCTTGTTTTAAATCCACAGTTGAGCGTGTGGTAATACATGTTTAGCTCATTATTCAGGTAGGTGTCGCCTGCGCTATAAAAATCCACAAGGCCCTGCGTAACGGCAACTACATATTCATTCGCGCCGATACCATCCATTTTTGGTAAAACGTAATTCGGTAATTCATTTGTAGGCTCAACAGGATCGAGACCCCATCCTGAATGTGCGTATCCAACAACTCCACCCTGTTCCTTTGCCCATTTTAAAATGGGTAATGTCCATGTTGGCCATTGTTCAATGGTTGATGTACCCGGGTAATCATCTTCTTTGATCCTCAGCAGAACAATATGACCGGAATGTGAAGATGGAAATCCGGAAACCTCCACGTCATACCTTATTATATTTTTTCTGGTAGACATGGAGTCGTCTTTCCCTGTAAAAAATTGTTTCTGGTAATACCAGCTCGGTCCCCAAGTTAATACTGCCGACACATCGAGATCTTCACCCAACGCCTGCCTGAACATGTCGCGTGAAAGAACACCTTCTTCAGGACTATCATAATGACTGCATCCGGCAGCATGCACATGATGGTCGGCGCTATACCATCCATACTTCGCGAGATCGATCCATCTTTTCAGTTTAAATGAAAAGCTTACTGAATCTTTTTCGGGAATTGTTATTTTTTTTGTTTGCGGAACATATTCCGGCCCACGCGTAAATGTTACAAAGTAATCACCAGGAGCCAGGGAAATATTCTCCCCACTTTTTCTATATACCTGCTTTTGAAAAAAGAAATCCGGATATTCATCAATAGCCGCAACACGCCGTGATGGCAATGGGTACACATTTGAAAATCTTCCTTCTCCTCTTGCTACACTGTCTGTGATCGTGAACGATGCCATTGCAGGGGAACCATCATCATCGGTTACATTAAAAATAACTTTAACTGATGGTTTGATATCAAACAAAAAATGAGCGGCATTGCGAAATCCGATATCCTGTGTGCCCTGTCCTACATTAAAAGATATTTCTGCTTCCCTGCTTCCTGCATCTTTACTGTAAACCTGAAGTACTGCATATTCGAGCTTGAGTCCTGATAGATGAGCATTGAGCGGACGCCCGTTATACAGCTTCAGGTCGAGGAAACGGTTGGCCGCTTCACCAGGTGATATCACATCCTTCTCTAATACTTTGGGTGTTCCTGAAGTAGGATGAACGGGAAGCATAGCATTCGGACTTTCTGCCGCAAGCTGAGAAGTTACCCCTGCGTCATTCATCACCTTTATGAGAAAAATTGTCCATCCTCCCTGTGTTAATTTAGGTTTTGCCAGACCTTTTTCTACTTTCACTCTTGCTTCAGGATTGATATCCACGTATGCAATACAATATGGGTCGAGTATCTCCTGCACTTCCTGTATTATTTGTGAAGATGGTTTCTGGCGCTGCAATTGTTTTAATTTTTTCTGATCCGCATCCGATAATGCGCTGCCCGCAAAATTGAGCGCTTCACTTACCCGGAGAGCATGTGCGAGCAACGGCTGCGGCTCGATATTGATTACTTTTTTATTCCCATTTATGGAATGGTCATTATGTTGCGCATTGATTAACAACGGTAAAAGTATCAGCAACGATATCGTAAATAATTCGAGTAATTTTTTCATATTAATTTTAGTAATTTTTTCATAGCTTAATCTTAAGCCTAATTTTGTCTGCTGCTTTATGCATTAATGCACAGAACGTATCAACTCTGCCGACCCAACTGTGAGCGTTCTTACATAAATGTATCGGGAAGACAGCTTGCATTCAGATTAAAGTTTCCAAAAAGTTACACAAATCCAGACAGTACAGCTAAAAGATATCCGGTGATGTTGTTTTTCCATGGCGTTGCCCGACAACCATGTGCTGGAGCCATTGCCGGCTGAAGAAAATGCATATGGATTGAAGAACAGAATGTACCCGAATCCATTTCGAGATGATATTACCGTTGATTTCAATAATATTGCAGGAACAAACAGGTGAGTGCATTTGTATATGATATAACCGGACGACTGGTGTTCAGGCAGGATTATAGAAATCTTGTTGCAGGCTTTAACCAGCTGCGATTGAAAACCGCATCATTAAAGGTGGGCAGCAATGCATACACAGTTGTGCTGGCAACAAATGGCAAGATCATCATGGTCAATAAAATGATAAAGAAGTAAAATGAGGTTGAAAAATTTGGGATGGAATAGTGCAGGGTTCCTGGTTATAATTTTGTTTTATTCCTGCACACAAAATGCGCAGGTCCAATTATTCGATGGAAAAACCCTGGAGGGCTGGAAAGTTTTGGGTGGCAAAGCTGAATTCAAAGCTGAGAATGGAATGATCGTGGGAACTACCGTTGCCAACACAGGCAATTCATTTCTCACTACAGATAAGAATTATTCGGATTTCATTCTCGAATTGGATTTTAAGATTGAAGACACCGCAAATAATTCCGGCATCATGGTACGCAGCCATTATGATAACGGCGGTAATGGAAAAGTGTATGGAAGACAGGTGGAAATTGATCCCTCATCGCGGAAATGGAGCGCTGGAATTTATGATGAACAAAGAAGGGGATGGCTTTATCCCCTTACCCTCAATACAGGTGCACAAAATGCTTTCATGCCGGATGCATTCAATCATATAAAGATTGAATGCATCGGTAATGAAACTAAAACATGGCTCAACAACAAGCCCGTTGCATATGTTGTAGATACCATAGATAATGATGGCTTCATTGGCCTGCAGGTACATGCTGTAAATGATGAAGCTCATGCCGGCAAAAAAGTTTTCTTCAGGAACATCACTTTAAAAACAGATAATTTAAAGCCTTCTCCTTTTAGTGAGAATATTTATGTAGTAAACATGCAGCCCAATAACCTTACAGATTATGAAAAGGCAAACGGATGGAAATTATTATTCGATGGCACTTCATCCAAAGGATGGAAAAGCGCTCGCAATGATAAGTTTCCTGAAAAAGGATGGGTGATAGAAAATGGAAATTTAACAGTGCTGGCTTCGCAGGGTAAGGAGAGCGCTAACGGAGGCGACATTGTTAGTACAGACAAATATGGCGCATTCGATCTTTCCTTTTCTTTTAAACTCGCGCCTGGCGGTAACAGCGGTGTAAAATATTTTGTTACGCTCCAGGAAAAAACCGAAGGCTCTGCTATCGGTCTCGAATACCAGGTTCTTGATGATTCATTGCATCCTGATGCAAAGCTGGGGATAGCGGGCAACCGCACGCTTGCCTCGCTGTACGATCTCATAAAAGCAGATAAACAGAAAAGATTTATTAAACCTGTTGGGGAATGGAGCTGGGGACGCGTAGTTGTTCATGCTGATAACAGGGTTGAACATTTTCTCAATGGTGTGAAGGTTCTTGAATATGTTCGCGGATCTGAAGAATACAGAAAGCTTGTAGCTGAAAGTAAGTATAAGATTTGGCCAAACTTCGGGGAAGCGAAAGAAGGGCATATTCTTTTGCAGGACCACGGCGACGCGGTGAGTTTTAGGAATATTAAGATTAAAGAATTATAATTTTCCACCCCCGGGCCTACGCGCCACCCACTAAAACCTTATCGTCTTTGGCAAATACTTACCTACCAGGTCTTCGTAATAAGGTTTCAGCTCACTCCAAACCGGAGGTTTGGGATTCTTCGAATACAAATCATAAGGATTAAAAAGCTTTACCCACTTCAGCATTTTCTGATCATGCTCATCCAGCAGGTAACTGTATTCACCTTCCCTGTGCCACGCATAAAAAGAGTGATAACGCAGCATATACAAACCTTCTTCAGGTAGATGATCCTTCATCATCTGGTAAACATATTCATCATGTCCCCACGACATATGCACATTCCTCAGGCCAATTCCTTTTTCATAAACACCGGTTGATGTCTGCAATTCAGGCTTGTTATAATCGGGATTGTTTTTAAAATATTCGGGATAAACAACTTTATCAGAGTAAGCACAGCCTACAGGAAATGTATCTCCTACAACTGCCCACTGTGGTTCACCAAAAAGGCATAGAACTTTACCCATGTCATGCATGAGTCCGGTAAGCACCATCCAGTCCGGATGGCCATCGGCACGTATAGCTTCTGATGTTTGCAGGAGATGCTGAAACTGGTCGAGGTCGGTATCGGGATCGGAATCGTCTACGAGCTGGTTAAGAAAATCAAAGGCGTTCCACACCGGCATTTCCTTCTTGTCGAATTTCAGGTAATCCGCCTTTTTCTCTAAAACGAAATCATAGGTCTGGTAGGTATGGTTCAGCCTGTAAAATTCACGAACTGTATCTCTTGCAGGGTCCTCATAGTTTCTGAATTCCTCTTTTGTTTTAGCAGGAACTCCTGGTTCAGGATAACGCTCAAGCACAGCATCTTCCCATTCGTCGAGGCTTGAAAGGGGGTTCTTTTCATGAGCGGTAAATTCTTTTTTCACTACAGACATGACAAACAGTTTAATTATTGATTCTTATGCCTTTTAAAGTTACACAAATAAAATATATTGTGCCAGTAACCTTACCCATCCTCTCAACGATTGCTATGAACTTACAAACTGCGGACTACCTGATCATTATTGTTTATTTTCTATTTGTTATAGGGGTAGGATTTCTGATCAAGCGAAAAATAAAATCAAGTAACGACTTCCTCTCCAGCAGCAGGAACATCCCTTTATGGATCACCAGTCTTGCATTCATTTCTGCTAATCTTGGTGCACAGGAAGTGATCGGTATGGTGGCATCAGGAGCCAAATATGGTATAATGACGGTACACTTTTACTGGGTGGGCGCCATTTTTGCCATGGTGTTCCTCGGTGTGTTCATGATGCCATTCTATTATGGCAGCAAGGCACGCAGCGTACCTGAATATCTTTCACTTCGATTCGACGAAAAAACAAGAGGCCTTAATGCCATTTCATTCGCGGTGATGACAGTTTTCTCATCCGGTATTTCCCTGTATGCGCTAGCAAAGATGCTCGAGATCATATTGAAATGGGATTTCGACGTATCGATATGGATTGCAGCCGGTATTGTAATGATATATACTTTCCTTGGTGGATTGACAAGCGCGGTATATAACGAAGTGCTTCAATTTTTTCTGATCGTGCTGGGTCTGTCGCCACTGGTGGCGGTCGCATTACACGATGCGGGCGGATGGGAGAATATTAAAACACAGTTACCTCCAAACATGACGCATGCCTGGAAATATATGGGCAATGCAGATGCTAACCCCATGGGATTGCATTTTATGTCGCTGATTTTCGGATTGGGTTTTGTAATGTCGTTCGGGTACTGGTGCACGGACTTCCTTGTAGTGCAAAGAGCCATGATCGCACGAAATATGGGCGATGCGCAGCGCACACCTATTATTGCCGCCATTCCAAAAATGCTGATGCCCATTATTGTGGTATTTCCAGGAGTGATTGCCATAGCACTGATGCAGCCAGCATTGCAATCGAAAGGATTCAGCATACCGATAGAACCCGATGGACAGATCAATTACACTATGACGCTGCCATCGCTGATCGCGCATTATTACCCCACAGGTTTGCTGGGTGTGGGGATCACTGCATTAATGGCATCCTTCATGAGCGGCATGGCAGGTAATGTTACCGCATTTAATGCCGTTTTCACTTACGATATTTACCAGGCCTACTTTGTAAAAAAGAAATCAGATAAACATTACCTGGTATTCGGAAAATTTGTGACCATTGCCGGCATACTCATCTCGATCGTCACCGCATACATTGCAAAAGGATTCAATAACATCAATGATTTTCTTCAGCTTGTTTTCGGATTTGTAAACGGGCCGCTGTTCGCAACATTTTTATTGGGGATGTTCTGGAAACGAACAACAGGTCATGGAGCTTTCTGGGGTTTAGTATGCGGAACACTGGCAGCAGCTGCTACGCATGGATTAACAGTAGCTGAAGGTAAAGGCGGATGGATAGTTCCACTATTTGAAATTAAAAGCGGGATGGGACAGGCATTCATTGTAGCGGCTACATCGTGGGTTGTAAATTTTTTCACCACCATTTTTGTAAGTCTCGCCACGAAGCCGAAACCTGACGCGGATCTCAGGGGATTGGTTTATTCATTGACTGAAAAACCCAAATACACCTCAGATAAATGGTACATGCGCATTGTACCACTTGCGTTAATTCTGCTTGTCATCACTATCATACTAAATATTATTTTCTTCTAATTCATCAGCGATGTATAAAAAATTAAATAACCTGGGTTTTGTGATCGGCGCATTTTTTACGATCGTGTCGCTGATATTGTTTGCAAATATTTTTTTGCAGGGAAGAACTGACGTGTTGAGCATTTATGCTGCGTCGGCATTTTTTATTTTCGGAGTATTA
>Ga0207701_10001293_pt1 | contig 26465 bp, 19 predicted proteins | sample KBSSwiSSwithPhiX_FD_184294 | JGI IMG/M metagenome (GOLD analysis project Ga0207701, IMG submission 184294) | Switchgrass rhizosphere bulk soil microbial communities from Kellogg Biological Station, Michigan, USA, with PhiX - S5 (SPAdes) (version 2) | ecosystem: Environmental > Terrestrial >... | reverse complement strand
ACGGGCAGCCCTCAGGAGAGCGCAACTTGGCGACTATGTCGCGAAGCCTTTCAAATTCAGTCATTCTGAGCAAAGTCGAAGAATCCCGTTGCGTTACCGACAAGCTTTCACACCGGGATTCCGCTGAAGTTACCTTAGCGCTTTCGCGACGGGATCCCTCGGCTTCCGCTCGGGATGACATATTAAATCCGCCAGAGCGACCGGTGCGCACCAAACTCCGTGATTTCCCCGGAGGATTTCTTGCTGACATAAATGGTGATGCCGATGACAAAGGCAAAGGTCCCGATAAAAGTGCCCGCCACCAGCCAGGAGGGAACGTGACCGACGCGCAGAGCGTGATAAAGCGCTCGGCCGCTTGTGATCGGTTCGGACGCGTGCAGAAAAATTTTCGTCACCCACGCCACCATGATGAGAATGAAAATGAAAACGTAATTCCGTTTCAGCCGGCGTCCGATGGCTTCGAGTTTCGAAATCTTGAAGGACGGCAAAATGAGATCTTCGCAAACCAGTTTTTTCCATTCGCCCTGGAGCATCTGGCGATTTTCCATCACCATTGGCACGAGAAAATGCGCTTCCAACATCCGCACCCGCGCACGGAATGCGTCGTAAAAGCGGTAACGCCGGCTTTCGATCCAGAGCATTACCCAAACGATGGCGAGATTGAAAAAGAAAATGATGTGCGGGACCTCGCGATTAGCAAAGGCAATGGTGATGATGGCGGTGCTGCTGGTGATGGCCCAGTTGGTCGTGATGTCGAGGCGCTGCCGCCAGACCATGATGCGCCCGAGCTCGCCGCGATAGAAATGCGACATGGCATTGACGTAGCCCGGGTCGTACAGGCTGCGTTGCAACGAAATGGTTGCTTCGTCGGTGGAGGCGGAATCGGTCTTTTCTGTTGCCACGGTTCTTCGATTAACTGGATAACTGCTTCGCCCCAATAATCCAACTCTTCTCTATGGCCATCGCGCTAGCGGATATTCTCGATGAACGGCACATTGCATTGCAGTTAAAATCGCGCCGGCAGGCAAATGCGTTACGCGAGATCATTGGTCTTCTTGAAAAAACCGGGAGCGTGCTACAGCCTGCAGAATTTCTCGCGCAGGTCCTAGCACGCGAAAAGGTAAACTCCACCCTGATCGAAAACGGCGTCGCTTTTCCTCACGCCCGCACGGCTCTGGTCGATCAAATCGCCCTCGCCGTTAGCCGCAGCCGCGCTGGAATTCCATGGAACGATAAGGGCGAGCGCGCTCGTTTGATTTTTGTCGTAGCCGTTCCGCAGCGATTGGTGAACGACTATCTTGTCCTGGTCGGCACGTTGGCGCGGATCACCCAGACCGAGCAACAGCGCGAGGCCTTGCTCGCGGCAGCGACCCCGGCGGAATTGATCGAGACCTTGCGCAGCGCAGCCTCATTTTGATCCTTTCAACAAACGATCACGCGCACGATCGAGCGTTCGGCGCTCGCTCGGCGTCAGGCTGCCAATACCGGACTTCGCAATTTTGTCGAGAATGGGATCGACCGACTCGGAGATGTCATCTTCTTCGCGACGTGTCGGAACGGGTTTAGGGACGACTTTGAATTTTGGTTTCGGCTGTAACCGCGCCTTAAAATTCTCCCACCATATTAACTCCGGTCCGACCCCACGGAGGCGAACAAAACAGAAGCTGGCGGCGATACTCGTCCAGACGACGGCAAGGTCCGTCCAGGAATGGTAGGCCAGCAATTGCAAGGTATAGATCGCGCCCAGAATCACTGCCGTCCATTTCGCTGTGATCCGCAAAAGCAGTTCGGCCGATGGATAAATGGTGGCGAAGGCGACAAAAACTCCGAAATGCAATGCGAGCGAGCCGGCCAGTCCAGTCCGTTGGCTGAATCCCCAAAGTGTCAGCAGAAGCGAAGGGGTGAAAAGTAAAACCGCATAAAGGACGATATAAGCACGTTGGCCGATGAATTTTTCCACTTCGCGACCGAAGACGAAAAGCATGTACATCTCGATCGCGAACCAAAGCAGCTGCATGGGCGAATGAATGAAGGCATAGGTCGCGAGGCGCCAGACCTGGCCGCTTCCCAGGACACGAGCACTGTCGAACATCATAAGATCGAGCAGCCCACCGCCGCCAGCTGCGACGAGGAGACAGGCCACGATGGCAAGGGCGACGTGGATGCCGACGAGAATTGTCGTCACGTCTACCGGAAAACGACCCATCCACGCGACTGGCCGATAATCGTCGGAAGTGGTCACCCCGAACATGCATTAAATAAACAGCCGCGCATGCGGCGCGCAAACGCGTTCTGTGGTGCTGAGGCCGTTGACTGCGAGGCCGCGGCCGGCGACCGCAGCTACAGCCATCGAAAAAATTCTTGGAGAAGCGGCAGAAGCGAGGGAAATTCGTCCTCCGCGCGATTGATGATATCAATCATCCCAGATCGCCCTGCGTTTATGAACAATCCTGCGACCGCCATTTCACCGCCAGCCGGAATCGGCGATCACAAACCAGCAAATCAGGCCGTGCTTGATTGGGTGCATGAAGTCGAGCTGCTGACCCAGCCTGAGAATATTTTTTGGTGCGACGGCTCGGAGCGCGAAAACGACTTCCTGATTTCGGAGTCATTGAAACAGGAGGTATTAATCAAGCTAAACCAGAAAAAGGCTCCACGCTCGTATTTGCATCGCTCGAATCCGAACGACGTCGCCCGGGTTGAGCAATTTACCTTTATCTGTACGCCGACGAAGGCAGAAGCGGGACCAACGAACAATTGGTCGGAGCCGGGAGAGACATATTCGAAATTACATGGGCTGCTCAAAGGCGCCATGCGCGGACGCACCATGTTTGTCGTGCCTTATATTATGGGGCCGCCCGATTCGCCGCTAACGAAGATTGGATTCGAGATTACGGATTCCAAATATGTCGTGCTCAGCATGCGAATAATGACTCGAATGGGGGAGATCGCGGTCAAACGGCTTGGCAGCGATCCGAAGGCGGAATGGAACCGCGGGGTGCATTCGCTGCTCGATGTCAATCCGGAGCGGCGCTTCATTTGTCATTTTCCGCAGGATAACGCGATCATCTCGGTTGGCTCCGGTTACGGCGGAAACGTCCTCCTTTCGAAAAAATGCCTGGCGCTGCGCATCGGTTCTTACCTTGCGCGCAAACAGGGCTGGCTCGCCGAACACATGCTGATTCTTGGCGTCGAATCGCCGGAAGGGAAAAAACATTACGTTGCGGCTGCCTTCCCCAGCGCGTGCGGCAAAACGAATTTCGCGATGTTGATTCCGCCGAAGCATTTCGCTGGCTGGAAAGTCACGACCGTCGGCGACGACATTGCCTGGATGCAAATTCGCGACGGCCGTTTGTGGGCGGTCAATCCGGAGAACGGTTACTTCGGGGTAGTGCCGGGGACGAGCTACAAATCGAACCCCAACGCAATGAAATCGATCGAGCGCGACACGCTTTACACCAACGTCGCGCTGACGGACGACAGCGATGTGTGGTGGGAGGGGAAGGATGGCCCGCCGCCGCCGCACGCGATTGATTGGCGAGGCAACGATTGGACCCCCGACTCGAAGGAAAAAGCGGCGCATCCTAATAGCCGCTTCGCCACTCCGATGCGCAATAATCCTGTGCTCGACCCGCATGTCGAGGACGGCGACGGCGTCCCTATCAGTGCGATTATTTTTGGTGGGCGCCGCAGCGATACCATGCCGCTCGTTTTCCAGGCGTTCGATTGGGAACACGGCACTTACGTTGGCTCGACCATGGCATCGGAAACGACCGCGGCCGCGGCCGGCGCGGTTGGGAAAGTCCGGCGCGATCCGATGGCGATGTTGCCGTTCTGCGGCTACAACATCGGCGATTATTTCCGGCACTGGCTCGAAACGGGCAAACGGCTGACTAAACCGCCATTGATTTTTCACGTGAACTGGTTCCGCAAATCTGCGGATGGAAAATTTCTGTGGCCCGGGTTCGGCGACAATATGCGGGTATTGAAATGGATTATCGATCGCTGTGAAGGGCGCGTCGGCGCCACTGAATCTCCGATTGGTCACATTCCGCGGATGCAGGATCTGGATCTCGATGAACTCGGCGGCGTCACGCCCAATCAAATGCGCGAGCTTCTGAATGTAAGTGCTGAGGAATGGCAAAAAGAGGTTTCCGATCACGCTAAATTCTTTGAGTCATTAGGCGGCGTCGTGCCAGACGAATTGGAGAAGCAGCGCAAGAACCTCGCCGGGCGATTCAAATCCTGACGCGGGCCGACGATTCTTCTGACGCGAGTGGGAGGAGCGGCGATTCCGCCCTGGGCAGCGGGTGATCGCCCGTATTTTCCCCGAAAAATTTGCAGACCGCATTGCGTGAAACGATTGTCTCCGGTGGGTTCGAGGAACGGGGCAAAAAACAGCGTCAGAGCGCCGGCTGAACACGGCTGCGTTGAAATCCGCGGTGCGCGCCAGAATAACCTCAAAGGCATCGATCTCGATCTTCCGCTTGGAAAGCTGACCGTTGTCACCGGCCCGAGTGGAAGCGGAAAATCTTCGCTCGCTTTCGACACAATCTACGCCGAAGGGCAGCGCCGTTACGTCGAAACCTTCAGTCCTTACATGCGACAATTCCTCGAGCGCATGGACAAACCGCGAGTCGAGGACATTCGCGGAATTCCGCCAGCGATCGCGATCGAGCAATCGAACGTGGTAAAAACGTCGCGCTCGAGCGTTGGCACCATTACGGAGATCAACGATTTCCTGAAACTATTTTGGGCCCGCACGGCGCGCGCATTCTGTCCCAGCTGCGGTCGCGAAATTCGCCCGGAAAACGCGAAGTCGATCGCGGATCAAGTCCTCGCGCTGTTCGATGCACCGAAGAACCCTCGCCTCAATCCTCTCCCTCAGGGAGAGGAGGACGCGCAGTGCCAGGTGAGGGAAGCTCCCGGGGAGACGATCACGGAAGAAGGATTCCGGGGCGCAGGCTTAAAGATAACGAAACGGGATCCTTCGACTCCGCTGCGCTCGGCTCAGGATGACGGGTGCGGGAACGCCAAAACCATTCTCATCACCTTCTGGGTCTCTGTTCCGGCGAAGACCAGACCGCGCGACTTCTTCCAATTTCTGCAGCAACAGGGCTATCTGCGCATTTGGCTAAACGGCGACATTATTCGTGTAGATAGTGACGCTAAAATCGAACGCCTCGGCGCGCGCGTTCAAGTCATCCAGGACCGCATCGTCGTCAGCGAGGAAAATCGTTCGCGTTTAACTGAGGCGATTGAAACTGCGCTGCGCTTCGGCAAGGGCAAAATCAATGTCATTCCGTTTCCCGTGGAGGCAGGCGGGTCCCCTGCAATTTCGAAAACTGCGGCGGCCGACACGGCGGCCGCTACAAGTCGTGAATTTCCTTTTTCGACCGGCTGGCACTGCGCGCATTGCGATCTCGACATTCGACCGCCGAGCCCGGGACTTTTCAGTTTCAACAATCCTCTGGGCGCCTGCCCGGAATGCCGCGGCTTCGGCCGCACCATCGCGATCGATCTGAATCGCGCGATCCCGGACCGCTCACTCTCGATCGCGCAAGGGGTGGTGCGCGTTTTTCGCGGGCAGGAAATGGGCGAATCGCAAAAGGATTTGCTGCGTGCTTGTGCCCGCGAGGAGATCGATGCCAACATACCATTCGAGGAACTCTCGAAGGCTGACCAGGATTTTGTCATCAACGGGGAGAAACGCGCCGACGAATACACGGATGAGGATTACGAAAATAATCGCTGGTACGGGGTCCGCGGTTTCTTTCGCTGGCTCGAATCGAAGACTTACAAAATGCACGTGCGCGTCTTGCTCAGTCGATACCGCGCTTATGTGAAATGTCCGAGCTGTGAGGGTGGACGTTACCAACCGGAGGCGCTGAACTACAAAATTGTAGCGGCGGTCTGTAACCGCCGAAATCAGACGAACGGCGCTCACAGCGCGCCGCAACAGCTCACTCTCCCCCAGTTCGCGGCCCTTCCGATTTCTACCACGCTCGATATCCTGGCGGACATCGAAGTCGCGCCGGATGACGGCGCTGCCGCGATGCTGCGCAATGAAATCTGCGCGCGACTCCGTTATCTTTGTGAGGTCGGCGTCGGCTATCTCACGCTCGATCGTTCTACTCGCACGCTCAGCGGCGGTGAAATGCAGCGGGTCAATCTCACAACCTGCCTCGGTGCATCGCTCGTGAACACACTCTTCGTAATGGACGAGCCCAGCGTCGGATTGCATCCGCGCGACGTCGGGCGGCTTGTGCGCGTGATGCATAACCTGCGCGATAAAGGCAATACCCTGCTCGTAGTCGAGCACGACGAACAAATTATCCGGGCGGCCGACAACTTGATCGACATCGGTCCCGGTCGCGGTGAGCGCGGCGGCGAACTGGTTTGGACCGGCCAGCTGGATAAATTCATGTGTGGATTGGCCGCTCCGCGGACGATGCCAAACATAATCGCGGAGCGATCAAAAAAGAGCCGCTTCGCGGCTTCGGCGTTAACAACGCCCGCGCAGCGGCCGATCCACCAATCCCTCACTCGGGATTATCTCACTCGTGAAAAATCCATCCCGATTCCAAAATCACGGAGGAAGTTTTCATCGGTTATCAAAATCGCCGGTGCGACTGAACACAATCTCAAGAACCTCAATGTCGAGATTCCACTCGGAATCTTTACCGCGATTACGGGCGTTTCCGGTTCAGGGAAATCCACCCTGATTCAAGATGTGTTGTATCGAAATCTTTTGCGGAGCAAAGGCCAGGCAAGCGAAAATGAGCCGGGCGCATGCCGGACGGTGACTGGCGCACATCGCCTCGGGGAGATCGTCATGGTCGATCAATCGCCACTGGCGCGAACCCCCCGTTCGACGCCGATACTGTATCTCGGGCTTTATGATCGCGTGCGCGAGCTCTTCGCGGCCTTGCCCGAAGCGCAGGCCCAAGGACTAACCGCCAGTGCATTTTCCTTTAATTCCGGTAGCGGCCGTTGCGAACGTTGCAACGGCACCGGTTTCGAGAAAATCGAGATGCAGTTTTTGAGCGATCTTTATGTCCGTTGCGCGGAATGTGAAGGCAAACGTTTCCAGCCGCACGTGCTGAAAATTCAGCTGCACGGAAAATCGATTCACGAGGTGCTCGAGTTGACCGTGACCGAAGCGGCTGCCTGGTTTGCCCAGATCGGCGAGCGCGAAAAGCTCTCGGACCCGCTCGAAATTTTGGAGGAGGTGGGGCTCGGGTATCTGCGGCTGGGGCAACCACTCAATACCTTGAGCGGCGGCGAGTCTCAACGACTAAAACTCGTTAGCCACCTCGCTGATAAAAGCGTGTCGCCTGCGAAGAAAAACGATGCAGCCGGCCCGGCTGCCTCGACAGAAAAAACCGTCGGCAATCTTTTTATTTTCGACGAACCAACCACCGGACTGCATTTCGATGATGTCGCGATTTTGTTGCAATTGTTCCAACGATTGATCGACGCCGGGCATTCGCTGGTTGTGATCGAGCACAATCTCGAAGTGATTAAATGCGCCGACTGGATTATCGATCTCGGACCCGAAGCCGGCGATGAAGGCGGCGAGGTTGTGGCCGTTGGAACACCGGCGCGGGTTGCGAAGGTTGAGCGCTCGCACACCGGTAGATTTTTACGTGACGTCATCCCGAGCACAGTCGAGGGATCCCGTCGCGAAAGCTTTAAGGTCACCCCACGGGCTCCTTCGACTCCGCTTCGCTATGCTCAGGATGATGGCGGCGATATTTCGCTGCGCGCGGCGGAAGAGCCGTTCAATAGAATGCCGACCGGAGTGGATAAGATGTCCGCGCTCCCGGCACGAAACGCAAACGGCGCGATCCAAGTTCATGGGGCGCGCGAGCACAATTTGAAAAACATCGACGTCGCGATCCCGCGCGACCAGATGGTCGTCATTACCGGACTAAGTGGGTCAGGAAAATCGACTCTCGCTTTCGACATTTTGTTCTCGGAAGGCCAGCGCCGCTTTCTCGACAGCATGTCCCCCTATGCCAGACAGTTCGTCGAGCAACTGGAAAAACCGGACGTCGATCTGGTTGAAGGGTTGCCGCCAAGCGTCGCGATTGAGCAGCGTGTGACGCGCGGTGGCGGGAAATCAACCGTTGCTACGGTGACGGAGGTTTATCATTTCCTACGGTTGCTCTTTGCAAAAACCGGCACGCAATTCTGTCCCAATTGCAATCTGCCGGTCGAAAAACAAACTCTAGCGGCAATCGTGAAACAAGTGGAGACAGCGGCGCGTCGTGGTCCCCTCAAGGTGCTGGCACCGCTGGTAAAAGCGCGAAAGGGGTTTCACACCGATGTCGCGCGTTGGGCCGAGCGCAATGGATTCGACTCCCTTTTCGTCGACGGGCAGTTCGTTCCGGTGCGGCAATTTCGTAAGCTTGAGCGTTTCAAGGAACACACCATTGATGTGGTTGTCGGTGTGATCGACAAGAAGCGCATCGCCAAGGCGCGCAATCTCAGCCAGCGCGCGCTCGAGATTGGTCGCGGCACCGCCCGCCTCATCGATGCGAAAGGTCGACTCACGGTCATGAGCACGGAGATGAGTTGTCCGGGTTGCGGGCGCGCCTTCGAAGAACTCGATCCGCGCTTGTTTTCGTTCAATTCGCCGCACGGGGCCTGCGTAGAATGCGGCGGCTTCGGCGAAATCTGGAACCAATCGCTCCAGGTTGGCGAAAGCGACGATGGCGAATCAGTCCTCGAAAACGAGCTGGCCGCGGAGCGTGAATCGGAATGGATCGAGGAAAGTGAAGCGCAGATCTGCCCGGCCTGCCAAGGCTCGCGTCTGAATGCGATCGCGCGTCACGTGCGCGTGCAAAACAAGACGATCGACGATTTCACCGCGCTTTCGGCCGCCGCCGCGGCCAAACAAATCGCGCGATTAAAATTTAGCGGCAAACAAAAGACCATCGCGAGCGAATTGATTCCTGAAATCGTACAGCGACTTCGATTCATGGACAATGTCGGCCTCGGCTATCTATCGTTAGGTCGATCGGCCAAAACTTTGAGTGGCGGTGAATCGCAACGGATTCGCCTGGCAGCGCAGCTCGGCTCGAACTTACGCGGCGTTCTTTACGTGCTGGATGAGCCAACCATTGGCTTGCATCCACGCGATAATGTCCGGCTGCTCGAAACGCTGACTGCGTTGCGCGCAAAAGGGAACTCACTCGTCATTGTCGAACATGACGAAGCGACGATGCGTCGCGCCGATCACATCATCGATCTCGGCCCGCGCGCCGGGATTCACGGCGGCGAAGTTGTGGCCAGCGGATCGCTTCGCGAAATCGAGCGCGCCAAAGATTCGGAGACCGGGCGTTGTCTAAAAACGCCGCTCTGCCATCCCATGCGCAAATCGCGGCGAAGCCTGCTCCATGTTGCGGATTGGGTCGAGATCAGGAATGCGCGGGCGAACAATCTGAAGAACATCGACGTAAAATTTCCTGTCGCTCGCCTGTCGGTCATCACCGGAATTTCCGGCAGCGGCAAATCCACCTTGATGGGCGATGTCCTTTTGCCGGCGGTACGCGAGCAATTAAACCGAAAACGGCACCGCGCTGGGGAGCTGTTCGAGCGAGTTGGAGGCATGGAAGCGATCGATGCGGTTTACCAAGTCGACCAATCGCCCATCGGGAAAACCTCGCGCTCGACCCCGGCGACCTACATCAAGGTCTTCGATGAGATTCGCAATCTTTACGCACAAGTTCCGGTGGCCCGCATGCGCGGTTACAGCCCGAGCCGGTTCTCCTTCAATGCCGAGGGCGGACGGTGCGAGTCGTGCAAGGGCCAGGGCATGATCAAATTGGAGATGAATTTTCTGCCGAGCACCTACGTGCCCTGTGAAGATTGCGGCGGGAAACGTTACAACGCGCAGACCCTCGAAGTTCTTTACCACGAAAAATCGATTGGAGACGTGATGGAAATGACGATCGAGGAGGCGGCCGAATTTTTCAAAGCTAACCCCAAAATCGCTCGATCGCTTTCACTGCTCGTCGATACCGGACTCGGTTATCTGAAACTGGGGCAGCCGAGCCCGACTTTGAGCGGTGGCGAAGCGCAACGACTGAAGCTCGCGACCGAGCTGACCCGCGGGATTGGACGCACGCAAAACGAGCGGATCCGTAAGATGCGCAAGCCGAAATCGACACTTTATCTATTGGAGGAACCGACGATTGGCTTGCACATGGCCGATGTCGAATTGTTGCTGAACCTGCTGCACCGCCTGGTGGATGACGGTCATACTGTCATCGTGATTGAGCACAACCTCAGCATAATCGCGGAGGCGGATTACATTGTCGATATCGGTCCAGAAGCGGGCGATGCCGGCGGGGAGATCGTTGCCACGGGGACACCGGAGCAGGTCGCAAAAAACCGGATGAGCCGAACCGCGCCATTTTTGCGAGAAGTCCTTTCGACAAAAAACGCCGCCGCCGAAAGATCGAGCCCGCGCAGAAACGGAGAACCCTCACCTGGCGCTTCGCGTACGGTCTCCCGGCCCTGATTCCCCAAGGCACCCGCGACCTGTGTCCTCCTCTCCCTGTGGGAAAGGATTGAGGTGAGCGCATATAATTCACCCGTTCCTTTTTGTTTGCGTGCCGTAGAGGCGGCGACAAACTGAATTCGTGACCGAATTCTTCGCCAAATACGATACGGGCGAATTTTATGATGAGATGTTTGCCGGACCGGGCCGGGCCCGGCCTCATTACGAGCGGCTGCTCCAACGTTTCACCGAGCTGACGGAAGGAGAATTCGATCGCAAACGCGACCTGGCTGAGCTCACTCTCTTGCGCCAAGGGGTCACCTTCACCGTTTACAACGACGCCCAAGGGACGGAGCGGATTTTTCCCTTCGATCTCATCCCGCGAATTATTTCCGCAGAGGAATGGAAAAAGATCGAGCGCGGGCTGGAACAGCGAATCACTGCCCTCAATCTTTTTCTGCACGACATCTATCACGGTCAATCCATTCTGCGCGATGGCGTGATTCCGAAAGATTACGTCTGGCAGGCAGCGCACTTCCGTCCGGAGTTCATGCACTTCAGTGTGCCACGAAATATCTACATCCACATCTGCGGCTCCGATCTGGTGCGCGATCGCGACGGTAATTTTCTGGTGCTGGAGGACAATGCGCGCTGCCCATCCGGCGTTTCCTATGTCGTGCAAAACCGCCAGGTCATGCGCCGCGTTTTTCCAAATCTGTTCGCGCAACACCGGGTGCGGCCAGTGGAAGATTACAGCCAGGAACTCCTCAATGTTCTGCGTTACATCGCGCCCGCGGGCAAAGCGAATCCTACCGTCGTGCTCCTTACGCCCGGCATCTACAACTCCGCTTATTACGAGCATTCCTTCCTCGCGCGCTCGATGGGAATCGAAATTGTGGAGGGCCGCGATCTCATTGCCCGCGACGGGAAAATTGTCATGCGCACGACCAAAGCTTTGCAGCCGGTCGACGTGATTTATCGCCGGATTAATGACGATTTTCTCGATCCGAAGGTTTTTCGCAAAGATTCGGGTCTTGGCGTTCCCGGACTAGTCGATGCCTATCGCAAGGGAAACGTCAGTCTGGCAAATTCCATTGGCACCGGCATCGCGGACGACAAAGTCATCTATCACTTCGTCCCGAAAATGATCCGCTACTACCTCGATCAGGACGCGATTCTGCCGAACGTCCAGACCTATCTGGCGGCGGACGATACCGATCGCGCATTCATTTTGGAGAATCTGGAAAAGCTTGTCGTCAAGGCGGCCAACGAAAGTGGCGGCTATGGGATGCTGGTCGGCTCAAATTCGACCAAGGCGGAACGCGAGAAATTTCGGGAGCGCATTCGAAAGGAACCGCGTAATTACATTGCCCAGCCCATCATTCCGCTCTCGCGCTCTCCCGCTTTCGATGAGGGCGTCATCCGTGGACGGCACGTAGATTTGCGTCCCTACATTCTGTCGGGGGAGAAAATCAAAATCATTCCCGGCGCACTCACCCGGGTGGCGTTGTGCGAAGGGTCATTGGTGGTGAACTCATCGCAAGGTGGAGGGAGCAAGGATACGTGGGTGCTCGAGGAACAAAGCGCGGAGTGATGGAATTTTGGAGTAATGGAGTAAAGGCGACGCCGACCACGGCCTTCCTGCTCCGGTTCATGTTCTTTCCCATCACTCCACCACTCCGTTTTCCCCCATATGCTTAGTCGGGTCGCTGATTCCCTTTTCTGGATGAGTCGCTACATCGAGCGCGCAGAAAATAATGCCCGCATCGCCGACGTAAATCTGCAATTGCTCCTCGATCTTGAAAACGCCCGCGATCCCGACACGCAGCAGCAGTGGAACCCGATCATCAGTTCGCTGGAAGAAAACGAACTTTTCACTTCGCTCTATCAAAACCCCGATGGCCAGGCCGCCGTCGACTTCGTCTGTCTGCACCGCCAGAACCCGAACTCCGTTTACTCCTCTCTCGCCGCCGCCCGCGAAAATGCGCGCACTGTGCGCGAACAGATTTCGAGCGAAATGTGGGAACACATCAATCGTCTCTACCTTTTCGCCAAAGGCGAGACCGGGAAAAAGATGTTGCGTTTGAGTCCGTACGAATTTTTCCGGCGCATTATTACCGGCTCACATCTGATCCAGGGAATTGCCGACGCGACCATGACACATAGCGAAGGTTGGGATTTCATTCGCATCGGGAGATTTCTGGAACGAGCCGACAACACCTCGCGCATTCTCGACATCAAATATCATCTCCTCCTGCCTTCGGGAGAACAAGTCGGCGGCAACATCGATACCATCCAATGGATGTCGGTCCTGAAATCGTGCAGCGCACTTGAGGCTTACCGCAAGATTTATGTTGGGCAGGTCGCGCCGTGGAAAGTCGCGGAATTTTTGATCACCCATCCCGAATTTCCCCGGTCCATCCGCTTCAGCGTTGACTCTCTTGACGCTGCCCTCCATCGCATTTCCGGATCGCCCGAGACGAACTATGCCAACGAAGCAGAACGTCTCTCCGGCCGCTTGCGTTACGACCTCGATTTCGCTGCGATAGGCGACATCTTCGAATACGGCCTGCATGAGTACCTCACTCTCACCCAAAAACGTCTCGCCGAAATCAGCAGAGCCCTTTTCGAAATCTATTGTGCCACCAACGAAACGATTTCGCCGCCTTTGATTGCGGAAGGGCGAACCGCGTGAGCCCGGCATGGTGGAGTCGATCTGCCGCGGCGCGGCCAGCGACCGCGGCTCCAGTTTTTAACTCCACTGGAAATCGAGAACGCGCTGGCTATTTATCCGGCAATGAAAAGCTGTTCTTTCGCTTTCCTTGCCTGTGGAATCGTGGCTTTTAGCGGTTGCGCGACCGATCAAGAATTCAACGCCGGTGAGGCAGCGAAAACGCGCGAGGCCATTCCAGGCGAAGTGAACCCGAACGCGCCCGACGCGTCGCAACAGCCAGTGCGCACTCAGCCTGGTTTTAACTTTTGACCGACCTGCGATCGAGGATAGATCCGGTCAAACCTTTCCGTCGTTCGCAAAAAAATCTGCCACCGCTAACGCGTCGAAAAGCGCGCCGAAGGATCCCGGCAAGTGCATTTATTCTCCACGTTCCAATCCTGGACAAAGACCCCTTTTCCTTTTTCGCATCGTCGCCGTTGATGTAACGACTGCTTGTGAACGAAACTCCACTTTCCTGGCGCTCGCCCAAAATCGAAGTGCGACAAAGTCCAATTCACGGCAAAGGGCTATTTGCTGTGGCCGATATTGCCAAAGGCGAGATAGTGATGATCAAGGGCGGTCACATCGTCAGTCGAGACTTTGTGGAACGCGAAGTCACGCCCAGGCTTGGCCCGGTCGAGATTCAAATTGGCGACGACTTATTCATCGCGCCGGTAACACAGGAGGAACGGGAGGGTTCGATGCTCTGCAGTAACCATTCCTGCGACGCCAACCTCGGCCTGCGCGGCAATATTATCTTCGTCGGCCTTCGTGATATTCGCGCCGGGGAGGAACTGACCCATGACTGGTGCATGACGGACGACGACAGCTACGAAATGGAATGCAAATGCGGCTCACCCAATTGCCGTCGCATTCTTACCGGCAAAGATTGGCAGCGGCCGGAACTGCAGGCACGCTATCACGGTTATTTCGCTACGTTCCTTGCCGATAAGATCGCGGAACGCGCTCGCTGAAAACTCCAGCTTGGCTGGCTCGGCCATTGCGAAAAACAAACAATATGGGCAACCGTCTTACAAAATTCGCCAACGCGGTATTCCGGTTTTGCGATCGATTTCCCACAAACGACGTCCCCCGAGAAATGCATTTCGGTTATCGCCTCTCTTCACTCCGCGCGGCAAGTGCTTCATCTTTTTGACGTTGCCGCCACCGAGGACAACGGTATCGGCGACGAACGAAAGTTTTAGCTGCGTCACGCAGTAAAGCACTTCCTCGCTCCACGCTTTTTCGCCGAGACGCTCGAGCCCGTTTATGCCCAGCCAGTCTTCAATTTTGCGGTGATCGCGGTAAGGCAAATCCCCGAGCTCGAGTGGCAAGAGGTTCTTGCTCCAGACCAGCGCCGCACCGAGGCCCGTGCCCAACCCGAGAAAAAGCATGCGACCGCGAATATGACTGCCGAGCGCCTGCATGGCAGCGTCGTTAATGACCCGAGTGGGCTTTTTCAGGGCGCGACTGAAATTGAACCCGACCCAACCTTTTCCGAGATTTTTCGGGTCCTTTACAATCTTGCCTTTGCGCACAACCGAAGGAAACCCGATGGAAACAGTGGCGAACTTTAGCTCCGTCGCGGTTTCGTGAAATTTCCTTACGAAATCGCGCGGCGTCATGCCCGGTCCGGAATCGAATTTCAATTTGTCCTTTGCCGACATTAGCAGTTTGACGTGAGTGCCGCCGATATCGAGGACAAGAACGCTCCGTTTCATCGGACGACCTTGGGCAGGTAAAAATTAATCCCCGATTCCTATCGACCGGCCCAGTCGTTTGAGAACGCTTCCGCGCTCCGCGCTTTCGGAAGCACCCGGTGGCCAGCATTCGACGATCTCGAGTTCAACGAAACGGAAGAGGGTCAAGCGCGCGAATTTCAGATCCAACCGAAGATTGCGCGCGATCTGAGCGATGGAACGGGAGCCATTAAATTGCGAGGCGAATTGTGCTTCGGCCACGGTAAGCCGCAGCTTTTGAATACGCTCAAACCCATCACGCGTATAAGCGGGAATCCAGGCCGGGTCATAATCGGCCTTGTCGGTAACATCCTGCGCCTGGACGAAGCGCAAGGTACTCAACATCCAATGCTCGACGTCCTCCTCAGCGGGGATGTCGTTGGTGAAATCGGGCAGCTCGCTTGTTTGCTCAAACGCGAATCGCACTCTTGGTGCGCTCCAGTGCCGCGCGAAAAGTTTTTGCCCATAATGCTGGACCAATTGCAGGGCCGGATCGCGCAAAATCAGGTCCTCCCGGAGGAGAGTAATGAACAACGGGCAACCGGTTTGAGATTGAGTCTCTCGCGCGGCCGCCACCTGGTCGGGATCGATGTTTACCAGCGTAACCGGCGCTTCGGAGCAGTAAGTCTCGGCATCGCGGGTCGTCACCAGCACGACCTTTCCTTCACGAGCGTAAAGGTCGATATTTTCGCTCGTCACGGCAGAGCGGAGTATGCCGGTCAACTTTTCGTGACCGATTACTCTCAGCGCGCGGCTGAAGGAAAAGAAACTGCTATCAGCGGAAAAATAGGTATTCGCTAACGCACCGAATTCGACAAGCGCCGGCTGGGGTTGGGCTTGGAACTCCGAATCGCCAAAACCATTGTGCACTTGCTCGCTTTCCGGGGAAATGGTGGATGCCGGCTCGCTCCACAGCGGCGAAGTGATGACTGCGGGGGTCTCCTCATCTTCTGGACCGATCACGTTGGTAAACTCAGAACGTAGGGCCGGCTCCGCACCTTCTTCGTGCGATAGGTTTCCTTGGACGGCTTTCACGAGTGAGTCAGAAGTAAATGGTTTATGCAGAATTCCCAAGATATTCTCGGATCTGGCTTGCGCATCTCCTAAATCAGCAGCGAATCCAGACATGAAAATTACCGGGATGTGCGCAGTCGACTCATCTTCGCTCAGGCGCCGACTAACTTCATCGCCTCGCAAATCGGGCAGCAAGTAATCGAGCAGGATCAAATCAGGCTTCTGCTGGCGAGTCGCTTGCAATCCCTCCTCAGCCGTTCCGGCGGTGACAACGTCATAATTCGCTTCGGTCAGAATCTCCTCGACGAAACCTAACAGCATCACACTGTCGTCGATCACCAGAATTCGCTGGCGGTGCGCGGACGAAACATCCTCGCCGGGCCGTAAGAGATTCTGCGCCAAGTTCCTCAAATCCGCATCGGAAAATGGCTTTTCCAGGAAATGAACGTCCCCGATCCCCTGCGATTCTTCAGGGGGCGAAGCGAGAGGCGAAGCCGCCAGAAATATGGCCTGCGCCTTCGGATGGCTGGCCCGCAAATCGCGCAGTAAATCTGAATCGGACGCAGCATCCAGGTCGAGCACGAACAACTCGACCGGCTCGCTTGAGGTAAGCCGATGCGCCTCGTCCATATCGTGCGCCACATCTACCACCGCTTCGGGCGCAACCTCGTGCAACACGCTCAAAATTGACGAAAGCAATGATTCATCTGGCTCCAGAACTAGAATGCGCTCTTCGCTTTTAGTAGTCTGAGGAGTAGATTTTTTCACCGGGAAAAAGGCGCGCCGGCGCAAGAAAATGTCCCGCTGCCAACCCGCTGCCCTAACCATTTATGCTTCTTGGCAAATGAAAAGCATTTTCTCTCTCAACTTGCGCTAGCGAACGACTGGATAGCGTCGAGCCAGTTCGCGCCGGCTGGTTTTGCCGCGCTCATTTACCGGGATCGCCTCCACAAAATAAATGCGGCGGGGCACTTGCCAACTGCTCAGCCGCGCCCGGCAGTGCGCGAGCAATTCTCTCTCGCTCAAACCTTTCGCTACCACACACGCGGCGATTTCTTCATTCCGACGCTCCGATTCGCGACCGAAAACGATCGCCGCTCGCACTCCCTCGCAGCGCAAGATTTCGGCTTCTATTTCCGCCGGATGCACTTTCTTGCCCGCAACGTTGATCAAGTCTGAGCTGCGTCCAACGATCCGGTAACCGCCCCGGGTTTTTTCCAGCAAATCATCCGGGACAAAAATGCCACCGCCCAGTTTTTCTTCATCCGGCTCAGGGAAGTAGCCAGCAGCGACCGCCCGACTTCGCACTCGAATGAGCGAGACCGGATTAGCGGGATCGACCTGTTCAATCACAACTCCTGACATTGCCATGCCGACAAATCCCAGAACCGGCTGTGCTTCGCGGACATAACAAATCCCACCGCACTCCGATGCACCGTAAAAAGAGTGGATCTCGCGGCGGAATTTTCCGCAAAAGGCTTGCGCTGTTTCCGGGGCCAAGGGGGCTCCGGCCGAAATGCAAAGCCCTAAATCCGGCAAGGAGGGCGCCTCCTCCATTTCGCAAAATGACTGGTAGAAAACCGGCATTCCCGGAAAAACGGTCGCGCGAGTCGCGGCGAGGCCGTCGATAATGGCCCGCGGGATCCGATCGTTGCTGAGCACAAGCGAAACGCCACGCACGATGAGCGGCGTCAGCAAATTGCTAAATCCATAGGAATGCGAAATTGGGATGACGCCAAAATTCAAGTCGCGCTGGCTGATGCCCATCGTCTCGCAAATATTCTCGCAATCGGCCAGCAATTGTTCGCTGCGAAAACGGACTGCGCGCGGGACGGCAGTTGTCCCGGAAGTAAGCTTCAACAGCGAGGGCCGATCGTTGCCCCAATCGTTCGCCGGCCCGTCTTTTGTAGCTCCCGTCGTCCCCGGCGGCAGAATTTGCACGTTTTTGCCGCCAGAGACGGCGGCAGCTACATTGCAGATTTGAAATGCGCTTTGTTTTTGCTCATCGCTAATCGTCTGTTCCAGCGGCAGAACGACAAGTTGCTTCCGCAGGCACGCCAGAAATAGCGACGGCCAATCGGGATGGTTCCCAATTTGAATCGCGCAAACTTGAGCTGGTGAAATCGCCTCCAGCTGACTCGCAAAATGGCGGGCGCTCTCTTCAATTTCAGAAAAGGTGCGCAGGACCCTCCCTTGTGCGTCCAAGATCGCCGCGCGGTCGCGATTCTTTGCGCGGGTAGCTTCCCACGCCTCGAGAATCGGATCTTCTAATGTCGTCCTCACTTGCGAATTTTCCCTTCCACAGCTAGATTGTTTGCTCGTTTTTGAATATGAAGGCGGACATTCATCCTGATTATCAAGAGACCGACATCGTTTGCGCGTGCGGCGCGGTTTATCACACTCGCTCGACCAAACGAGACATTAAAATCGGCATCTGTGCCGCCTGCCATCCGTTTTTCACCGGCGAACAAAAATTTGTCGATACCGCCGGGCGCGTGGAAAAATTCGCGCGTCGCTACGGTAGCACCAAGGCCGCCCGCGCGGGCAAGGCTTAGCTGAATGTAGAGGTGCTCGCCGCGGCGAGCGCCTGCGCCAGTGGCTGAACACAGCCGCCGCTACAACAACTATGGACTTTGATCTTCTTATTCAACGTAAACGCGAGCGTTTCGAACAACTCGAACGCGAAATCGCGGATCCGTCCCTTTTTGAAAATCGCAATCGCGCCGGCGAAATCATGCGGGAACACGCGAACGTGAAAGCCTTGCTCGCGAAATGGAACGAGTTGTCGAGCGCGCGAATGCAACTGGCAGACAATCGCGAACTGGCCAATTCGACCGACGCCGATCTCGCCCAAATGGCGAAGGAAGAAATTCCCGCCCTCGAAGAACGCGTCGCCAGATTCGAACGCGAGATGCAGTTGGCATTGCTTCCACCGGATGAAAATGAAAATCGCGACGCAATCATTGAAATCCGTGCGGGCACTGGCGGAAGCGAGGCGGCAATTTTCGCCGCTGATTTGTACCGAATGTACAATCGCTATGCCGAGTCAGCCGGATTGAAAATCGAGAGTATGGACTCGAGTCCATCGGAGCTTGGGGGGTTGAAGGAAGTGATTTTCAAAGTGAGCGGCGAGTCGGTTTTTCGAAAATTGCGCTACGAGAGTGGAGTGCACCGGGTCCAGCGTGTCCCCGCGACCGAGGCGCAGGGGCGCATTCATACCAGCACCGCCACGGTCGCGGTCTTGCCGGAGGCGGAGGAAATCGATCTGGAATTAAAACCGGAAGAGCTTCGCATTGAAGTTTGTCGCTCCGGCGGACCGGGCGGTCAGGGCGTAAACACGACCGATTCTGCAGTGCAGATTTTGCATATTCCTACCGGGACAATCGTACGCTGCCAGGACGGACGGAGTCAGCAAAAGAACAAAGAAAAAGCGCTCAACGTTTTGCGCTCCCGTTTGCTCGAGACCAAACAACGTGAAGAAGCGGAGAAATACGCGGCCCATCGCCGGAGTCAGATCGGATCGGGTGGTCGCGAAGAAAAAATCCGGACTTACAACTTTCCGCAGAACCGCGTCACCGACCACCGCATCGGGCTCACTCTTTACAACCTGGATCGGTTTATGGAAGGCGAGCTCGAGGAAATGATTTCAGCACTGCAAGCTGCCGATCTGGCCGAGCGATTGAAAGACAGCGCGCTGACGAACTGATGTCATCCCGACCGGAGCGAAGCGCAGTGGAGGGATCCCGTGGCGTCACCTTAAAGATTGCGCAGCGGAATCCCTCGACATTGCTCCGGATAACAAAATGACGGTGCTCGACGTCCTTCAATCCACCACCGCTTACTTCAAAAAACGCGGGATCGAAAATCCGCGCTTGAACGCCGAGCATCTGCTGGCGCACTCACTCGGGCGGAAAAGGCTCGATATTTACCTCGAGTTCGAGCGCGATTTGGCCGAGCCCGAACTGGCGCCATTACGCGAGCTTGTCCGTCGGCGGGGGCAAAACGAGCCGCTCCAACATTTGCTCGGCACCATCGAGTTTTGCGGGAACATCTTTCTCTGCGACAAACGCGCGCTCGTTCCGCGACCGGAAACGGAAGAATTTGTCGGGCTGGTTGAATCGAGAATCCTGAATCGAGAATCGCAAATCGTCGATCTCGGGACCGGTGCGGGGGTAATTGCACTGTCGCTGGCGAAAAAAATTCCTGAGGCGAAAATCACCGCCACCGACATCTCGGATGACGCGCTCTTGCTGGGGCATGAAAATGCCGTCCGGCTTGGCATCTCGGGCGTTCAATTTCTGCAAAGCGACTTGTTAGAAAATGTTGATGGGAAATTCGATCTGATTGTCGCGAATCTGCCCTACATTTCGCGGCATGATCGTGACCAGCTCGCACCCGAAGTTTTGCGCGATCCGGAAGTCGCCCTTTTTGCCGGCGAGAAGGGCGATGAAATTATTCGCCGATTGATTGAGAGGGCGCCGTTGCATCTGAACGCCGGAGGCTTGCTCGCGCTGGAGATCGGACTGGGCCAGGAAGCCGCCCTAATTGACCTTTTGCGCCAGAAAAATTACCGCGACATCGAGGCGAAAAACGATTATTCAGGTAGGACGCGTTTTCTCTTCGCCCGGTATGGATAAGATACTTGTGCATGGCGGGAATTCTCTCGCCGGTTCCATCAAGATCAGCGGTTCGAAGAACTCGGCCCTCCCCATTCTGGCCGCGACCCTGCTGACGCGGGAGCCGTGCACGATTCATCGCGTGCCGGACCTGAGCGACACGCATTACATGTTGCAAATTCTCACTCATCTCGGCGCTCAGGTGGAACGGGCCAGTGGGATTGTCACCGTCACCGCCGACAAAGTGCAATCGGTCGCGCCATATGACGTTGTGCGAAAAATGCGGGCGTCGGTCGGCGTGCTCGGCCCGCTCCTCGGGCGTTGCAAGGAAGCGACCGTTTCCCTGCCGGGAGGTTGCGTCATCGGCGATCGGCCGATCGATCTGCACTTGAAGGGATTCGAAGCGCTGGGCGCGGCGGTGCGAGTGGAAAGCGGCAACGTGAAGGTTTTTGCCCCGAAACTTGCCGGCGCGGTGATTAATTTGCGGGGCAAATTCGGACCAACTGTGCTCGGGACCGACAATGTGATGATGGCCGCCGTTCTTGCTGAAGGCACAACTGTGATCGAAGGGGCGGCGCAAGAGCCGGAAGTGTGTGATCTGGCTGATTTTCTCAATAAGATGGGCGCGAAAATTGAGGGCGCCGGGACACGAAGAATAATCGTCGAAGGCGTTAGCGAATTACACGGGGCCGAGCACGACATCATCCCCGATCGGATTGAAGCGGGCACCTTTCTGGTGGCGGGCGCGATAGCCGGCACCGGAGTGACCGTCAACCGAGTTGAGCCCAAACATCTTACTGCGATTACTGATGCGCTGAGCGGTTGCGGATTCAAAATCGAGGCGAAGAATCAATCCATAACCGTTTCACCAAATGGTGCACCCAAACCGTTGGAAATCACGACGGAACCCTACCCCGGGTTCCCGACTGATATGCAGGCGCAAATGTGCGCGTTGCTTTCCACCACTGAAGGAATCAGCGTGATCACGGAAAATATTTTCCCGCAGCGTTACATGCACGTAGCCGAGCTGAAACGGATGGGTGCCGAGGTGCAAATGGAAGGCGCCACCGCAGTGATCCAAGGCGTGGAGCGCTTGACCGGCGCGCCGGTAATGGCGAGCGATCTGCGCGCGTCGGCCGCATTGGTGCTGGCGGGACTGAAGGCCGAAGGAGTTACTGAGGTGAGCCGCGTTTATCACATTGATCGCGGCTACGAACATCTCGACGAAAAATTGAGCGAACTCGGCGCGCACATCGAGCGGGTCAAAGCCTAGGAGATCGGCCGCGTGGGGCGCTGCGCACATATTGTCATCCCGAGCGCAAGCGAGGGACCTCACCAACGCTCGTTGCTCACACAAACCGGTGTGCTCATCCGACCCCGATTGTGAGATCCCTCGTCGTCTGCGCGACTCGGGATGACATGCGGTGAAGACTGCGAGCCCCTCGCTTGCGTTCGATCAAAACAAGCGAGACGCTCCTTGAAATATGGAAACAACTCAACCTCCTCCCACGCCGACTTCATCAGCTGATATCCGCACCTGGAACGTTCTTTGCCATGCCAGCGCGCTCCTGGGATTCTTTTTTCCATGGGCCGGTCACATCCTCGCGCCTTTAATCGTGTGGCTGGTGAAACGCGGCGATTCTCCCGAAATCGATGCCCACGGCAAAGAATCGGTCAATTTCCAGCTTACGATGCTCATTTACTCAGTGATCTCTGGCATTCTGTGTCTGGTGCTGATCGGATTCGTTTTGCTCGCTATCCTGCACGTTCTCAATGTGGTCTTTGTCATCATCGCCTCCATCCGTGCGAGCGAAGGAAAGTTTTATCGGTATCCTCTAACGATCCGTTTTCTGAATTAGAAATCGCGGTCTCGCAAACTACGCGAGTCAACGAGCGCTCTGCCCATAGACGACGCCTACCTCGCCGTGAACTTTCGGTTGTTCAATGCGCTGCAACATTGGATCGGAGTTCTCAGCTTGCTGCTGGGCGGCGCAGCCGGTTTCGAAAATCGCAAGTGCGAGAAGCAAACAATGTAAGGGTCGCATAAAGCATTCCGCGTTAGTGTTCCTTAGGAAGCTGAGTCCAATGTCGACCAAGAAGATAACTGAGTCTCCGACTACCGGAATTGTCATTTCGTTCATTGTGCCGGCTTATAACGAAGAAGCGGAACTGCCGGGAACGCTCCGCGCCATTCGTTCTGCCGCTGCCGGTTATGAGCACGAGATTGTGCTGGTGAACGATGGATCGACCGACGCGACGGGCGCAATCGGCGAAAAATTCGGGGCGCGCGTGATTTCGATCGAGCGCCGACAAATTGCAGCCGCGCGTAATGCCGGAGCGGCCGCCGCGCGCGGCAACGTTTTTATTTTTGTCGATGCCGATACCCGGATCGGACCGGAACACGTGCGCGGCGCAGTTGAAGCACTCGAGCGCGGTTGCGCCGGCGGCGGTGCGCGGCTGGGAACTGATCGTGAAATTCCGCTTTGGGGCAGAATCTTTTTCCGCGTCTTTACTACGCTGTATTTCGGACTCAACCTCGGCGCCGGCGCGTTTCTCTTCACCACGCGTGAGAATTTTTTTGCGGTCGGCGGCTTCGACGAAATTTACTTCGCGAGCGAAGAAATCTTTTTCACCATCGCGCTGAAACGCCTGGGTCGATTCAGGCTATTGCGTGAACCAGCCATAACCTCCGGTCGAAAACTGCGGATGTATTCGGGGTGGAAAATTTTTGCCCGCTCTCTTTCGTTGATTTTTGGCGGGCCGCGCGGGGTGATGTCGCGAAAGAAGTTGGATATGTGGTACGGTGGCGACCGAGAAAAACACATTGGTTAAAGGGGCGGTGAAAATGATGGTCAGACGTAACTTGGCCATGTACTCTCGCGCCATCTAACCGCAGAAAACCTATGCTACACATCATTTGGCACATTATTGTTGGTTTCGTTGTCGGTCTGGTCGCGCGCGCCGTCATGCCGGGGGCACAATCGATGGGATTGATCAAAACGACCCTCCTCGGGATCGTAGGCGCCATTGTCGGTGGATTAATTGGGCGGCTCTTTTCCAAACCGGAACCGGGCTCGGCCTTTCATCCCGCCGGGTTCATCATGTCAGTCATCGGCGCCGTTGTTGTCCTCTTTCTTTGGACGCGATTGGTGCCGGCAGGGTAGTGTTGGAAACGAAGATTCGCGATTTTACGAACGACGGGGAAGTGCGCGAACTGGTGCGCGCCTTCGAGGAAGCGACGGTTCTGCCTTCGCAATTCCACCACTGCGCCCACATCGCGGTGGCTTTGACTTATCTGGCTGAAGCCTCGGTCGATGACGCGACCGTGCGGATGCGGCAGACGCTCCAAAAATTTACGCAACGCCACGGTGTCAATGTTTATCACGAAACCGTGACGCTGTTTTGGATGAAGCTGCTCGATCATCTGGCGACCACTCATTACCGCGACATGCCATTGTGGCGCCGGATCAATTTGATCGTGGAACGTTGGGCCGTGACCGACCCGATTGCTGCGCATTATTCACATAGCGTTATCAGTTCGCGCGCTGCCCGCGAAAGCTGGATCGCGCCGGATCGGTTGCCGCTGCCGTTCTCATGACGGGGCGTGTTTTCCCGGGGAGCACAGGCTGCTAGCCTGTAGTTGCCGGCAGCTTGCCGGCAACATGCGGTCCGACGCTCTATTGGACAATGTGCGCTACATCTCGGCAAGCTGCCGAGATGAACAGGCTGGCAGCCTGTGCTCCCCAAAAGGGAGAATGCGACGCGTCCTCATCCGTCGCCATGTGCGATAGATTGTTGTGAGCGAAAAGGAATCGCCGAGCCGTAAGCGTCTCGACATTTATCTCAACGATCATCTCGCCGGTTCGGTGGCGGCGATTGAGCTACTCGAGAAGGTAATTGAGCACCATTCGGAGGATCGGTTCGGAAAGATCTTTCGCGACTGGCGCGGTGACATTCAGGCCGATCAGGAAACGCTGCGCGATTTGATTCGGAAACTCGGTGCCGAGGAAAGCGCTATCCGTAAAGCGGGCGCGTGGGTGGCCGAGAAATTTAGTCGGATAAAAATTGGGGACGTGGATGACAGCGCCAGCTTGCTTCAGGCGCTGGAAGCATTGGCTTTGGGAATTACCGGCAAGCGGCTTCTTTGGCGCTCCTTAGGGGCGATTGCGCAGAATTTTGCGCCGCTGCAAGGCACAGATTTCGGCGAGCTCGAAAAGCGGGCGCAGGATCAATTTGAGCAGGTCGAAACTTTGCGTCTGGAAATGGCGCGGGAAGCATTTCGAACTTAGTCGGGTGATATCGCTCGTGGACTTCTGGGGAGCACAGGCTGCCAGCCTGTAGTTGCTGGCAGCTTGCCGGCAACATGCAGACGATGGTTTGCTGGACAATATGCGTGGCATCTCGGCAAGCTGCCGAGATGAACAGGCTAGCAGCCTGTGCTCCCCAGAAGGACGTCGTGCCCTACCCGTTGCACGTCCGCAAATTCGGCGGGAGCTTTACGGCTAAATGAAAGTTCTTGTCGCACTCAGTCTCGCGCTCACAACTTTGCTTCTTGCGCAAACACCAGGGCCCGGTGTCTCCAGCGGCAAACATCCATTCACCTTCGAAGACATGATGAAGCTCAAACGCGTCGGCGCCCCGGTGCCGTCGCCGGATGGAAAATGGGTGGCGTTCGATGGGGAAGATGTCGATCTGGAGGCGAACACAAAGATCTCGCATTTATGGATCGTGCCGGCGAGCGGTGGCGAATCGCGCCGGCTCAACCCGACTCCCAACCATGAGGAACGCCCACGTTTTTCGCCCGATGGCAAACGACTCGTCTGGACATCGAAAGCAACCGATCCGACGCAAATTTGGATGTGCGATTTTGACTCCGGAAGCGGAGTGCTGGTTGGGAAACCACGGCAGGTAACAACGATCTCGACCGGTGCGGAGGGCGCGATCTGGTCGCCGGATGGAAAGAATATCCTGTTCGTGTCGGCGGTATATCCGGATTGCCAGGATGACGCGTGCAATAAACAGCGCGACGACGAGCAGAAGAAAAGCAAGGTCAAGGCAAAGATTTTCACGCGGTTGTTCTATCGGCATTGGAACGCCTACACCGAGTTCAAGCGCAGCCATCTGTTTGTCGTTAGCGCAGATGCAAATCGTGGCGCGGACATCTTGTCTGCGGGAACAGCAGGCGTCTCGCCTGCCGCGTCTGAGACACCAGACAAGATGTCTGGTGGCCCCACAGCCGGGACGGCTGCGCCCCGTGATCTCACGCCGGGCGATCACGATGTCCCGCCGTTTCATCTCGGTGGTCAGGACATGTATGCCATTTCGCCGGACGGTCAGGAAATCGCTTACACCAGCAACATCAACGAAGTGGAAGCCACCAGCACGAACAACGACATTTTCATCGTGCCGATGGCCAGTGGCTCAAACCGCCAGTCCGGCTCGGACCCGAAGAAAATTTCCACCAGTCCAGGGAGCGATGCGACGCCGCTCTATTCGCCGGATGGAAAATATATCGCCTGGCGATCGCAAGCCCGCGCCGGCTTCGAATCCGACAAATGGCGGCTGCTGGTGCAAGATCGACAATCAGGTCAGATCCGCGATCTGACGGAGAAGTTCGATCGTTCCGTTGGCAGCTTTGCGTGGATGAAGTTGCCTTCGGACGGCGGCCCCGTGGTCTGGTTCGCGGCTGAACATAGCGGGAATTCTCCGATCTGGGCTGTTAATCCAGCTATGGGCGGCATTCCTGATACACCTAGCGGTCCGATCAGAAATCCAATTCATGCAGACGATTTTGCTGTTGCCGGAACAGGCCTTTTCTTCACCGTCATGTCCATCGATTCTCCAAACGAGATTTGGAGAAAGGATCTGGCTGG
>Ga0207701_10001291_pt1 | contig 26485 bp, 34 predicted proteins | sample KBSSwiSSwithPhiX_FD_184294 | JGI IMG/M metagenome (GOLD analysis project Ga0207701, IMG submission 184294) | Switchgrass rhizosphere bulk soil microbial communities from Kellogg Biological Station, Michigan, USA, with PhiX - S5 (SPAdes) (version 2) | ecosystem: Environmental > Terrestrial >... | reverse complement strand
GCGCGGAGCGAATCGCCCGCGCTCGCCCCGGGGGCGCTCTTCCTGCGGCTTGGCCTTGGCATCCGTGTCATTTGCCTTGTTTGACTCGGATGCCTTGTTTGACTCGGATGCCGCCTTTGACTCGGCGTTCTCCTTTGCCTTGGCAAAGGCCTTCTCGACCGATGCACGGCGTGCGGCGTTGCGCTCATGCGCACGCTGTTCGGGGGACTTGTCTGGGGCTTGCTGACCAACCTCACCATTGGCACCGGCAGGCGCCTGATCAGGTATCGTCACCTCGGTCGTAGGCAGCGGCGGCGCGCTGTCGCCCACCGGAGTTACTGGGGTCGAAATGTCGCTCATGGTGCCCTGCCCGAACTTTTTCGAGCGCGGTCTTGAGGATCTGCCTGCGTTTCTCCTTGAAACCTGACTGCATGCTCGACCGCACTCGCGGCGGCAACTTCTCGTTGCCAACCTCGATCAACCCCAACGCCTTCCCGGTTGCCCGGAACTCCGATTTGGAAGTGTAGAATTTTCCATCGACTTGTTCAGTCGGTGGCATCGTGTCCGAGATCACATAAGGAAGCGGAAGATCGGAGCGCGCGACCGGAATCTCGCGCCGATCAACGCGCCACCTTCCAGGCTCATACTCGATCAGGCGGATGTCGGTCATGCGGGCCACCCTGCGGTGAACCCGGCAGGCACCGCGCCGCTGAAGGCCGATGCGCCGAAGTTGATCGTGACAAAACTACCAGCAGAACCACCCGCGCCGCCAAAAAGACAGAACGGAACCATCGTCCCGGCCGGAATCGTCGCGCCACCAACATTGGTCGCAGGATTAAAAGAAGCATTGCCGTTCCAGATACCGGATGGTGATTTGCGAAACCAAATCTTACGATTATCAAGATCAACCGCAACGCCAGCTATTTCACCGTTGCTGTAACCCGCAAATGTCAAAACAGAACTGCCGTTTGAGTAGACGCTTCCTGTCCGGTACCCAACAACGCCAGTTGTCCCTCCATTGCCCATGTTGATGTAGGTCGATGTCGGCGTCCCAATACCAACACCGTGATTGACGCCTGCGCTTGTCACGGAATTGCCCGTCATCTCAAAATAATACTTGCCGGTGGTTTTCCCTGCTACCGTTGCAACCCGCACACCCTGATCCGCCGATGTCGTACCTGTGTTGGTCGCGACGAGATTGCCGCCAGAGAGCGTGACTGCAGTGACGGTGGCCGGGTCTAGCGTCGCATTCGTCACAGGCCCCGGCCCCACCCCAATCGTATCGAACACGACTGGCAGTCCCGGCGCGCCGACCACCTTGGTCACGGCAATGCCGCGACCGTTCGCCGCCTCGGTGACCGGGAGGCCAAGCTTGCCCGCAGCAAGCTCGACCACCGGCAACCCACCGGAAGCAACGGTGACTACGGCTAGGCTCATTTCCGCTTCCTTGCGTCCTTCTTGAGTAGCTCGATCACCTCGTCCTTGTTGCTCGCGCCGCTGACATCGACGCCACGCGCCTCGGCAAGGTTATCCAACTCGGCACGCTTCATCGCGTGCAGTTCCTCGTTCGAAGGCAACGGCTCAAGCTTGGGAGCCTCCGGCACGAACCCCGGCTGACCGGGGCCCTTGTTCGGGTCATTCGGATCATCAGCCATGAGATTACTCCTATGTGAAGGTCCAAGTCTGCGGAGCGGTCTGTGCTCCAGCCGTGGTCACGATCACTGGCCATGTCCCAGCCGTCGCTTTCTTGGTCACAGTTGCGGTGATCGACGTGTTCGAAACGAACGTGGTCGTCTGCGGCACACCGTTCACCACAATCACGCTTTGCTTGGTGAAGTTGGTCCCGGTTGCCGTCAGCAGCTGCGTCCCGCCACCGGAAGCGACCGAAGGCGGCGCGATCGATGTCAGTGTCGTCACGCCGGCAGGCGTCAGCGTTGATGGATGGTCAGCGTTCGGACGCTCAGTGTAGTTGCCCAGATCCGAATGCGTCGCCGTGAAATTGACCAGCGGGACCGGCGCTCCGGTCTTGTTGACGTGAACCTCGGTGCCGAACGCCTCGGGTCTGCCTGCAGCCACGATCGAATCCTTGGCATTCTTGAAGATGCCTTTGTAGTCGGTCGTGGTGTCATCAGGCGGCGGCACCGGATAGACCGGGCCACCAGCCGCCCCGGGCTTGTAGGCATTAGTCTCGTAGGCGGGCGTTGTCGGTGGATTCGGCGCAACCGCAATGTACGGCGTCGGAGGTGTGCCTTGCCACCATGGCTGCTGGTTCGTCGGCGGCGTCGGATTGGCCACCGTCACCGTGGCAGTACGTGGGAGGTTGGTCGTCGGTGCCGCAATGGCGTGGCCGACGAACTGGTCATTGTAGACGTAGGTCGGGCGCAGGTCGTAGTTGCCGCCCGAAAGGACTTGCGTGTCGGGTTCAGCCATGACGTTCTCCTCTCACTGCTGGTAGTTTCGCGGATCGGCAATGCTGCCAAGAGCGGCACCACCGGCAATTCCAAGATATCCCATTTCGGACGGGTTGCGCCCAAGCGGACGAGTCGGTTTCATCTCGGGCGACGCACCCGGCTTTTTGCTGACGTCCCAATGCCCAGTCTCGACGTGCGCCGCAAGCGCGCTTTCCAGCTGCTGCTTCGACGGAGCGGGCAATTTGCCAAGCCCGGGAAATTGGCTCTCGTGCGGCTCGAAACGCTTGCGGATGCGATCCCATTCGAGCCACTGGCTCATGAACAGGTTCAGGCCCGATTCATTCGCGGCCAGCTGGTTGACGGCGAGCGCGCGCTTGTAGGCCTCGCCCATGATCAGTGCGTTCTCCGGCTCATAAAAGCCGGGGGTCTGCAGATGCGCAGGAACGTCGGGATTCAACTCGCCCGACTTGAGCCGCGTCTGCGGCTTGCTGTGCGCCCCGACATATTCGAGCAGCTTCTCGCCCAAGAAGCTGTCCGAACCCTTCTGCTGAATGAGAGAATTCCAGTCCTTGATCGCGCTGTCGCCGGTCAAGTCCCTGTCCTTGTTCCAACTCTTGATCGTCTTCTGGCGCCATGCCTCCTCCTCTGTCGGATTGAGGAACAGGCCGCCACGCTTCTCGAATTCCCTCGCCATGTGCCGGTCGATCGCGCTGATCGCTGCGTTGTACGGGTCCTGCCACACGCCGCTGAACGATCCGGTCTTCATCGACAGACCCTTGGTCTGCGTGGCCAGACGTTCGGTGAACTCGGCCCATGATTCGTTCGGCGTCTTGCGGAACCAGTCCGGGTTCTTCCTGAACATCTGCGCCAGTTCGGCAATGTAGGTGTAGTTGACGCCGCCGCGCGTCCCCAGACCGGGAGGGTTCGCCTTGCCGGATTGCAGGTCAAACATCTGACCGATCTTGTGGTCATACTCCATCAGCATTTCCTTGGTCACCGGCTGACCGTCGCGTGTGACCTTCGATCCGGCTTCCCACGGAATGCTGTCGGCCAGCTTGTTGATCGTTTCCGATTCGCTCAGGTTGCCGCGCAGGCGCAGGCGCGATGCGCTCATCTGATTCGGGAACAACGGATTGCTTGGCGACGTGATGCCCAGCATCAGGCCATCCCAGATCTTCTGCGGCGAAGCCTCCGCACCGTTCTCCGTCATGGTGCGCCCCAGCTTCTTCTGCATCTCGATGTGCAGTTCGCGCGGCACACGCGATGCGTCGATCGGGTTGGCCTTCATGTGCAGCAGGTCATAATAGGTCCACGTGCCATCGGTGCCACCCGGCAAGGTGAACTGATAGCCGTCCGGGGTCCTGAACGACTTCAGGTCGGTGAGCGGGCCAAGATTGTCGATGCCGTGCGCCTTGCCAAACTCGTGCCAGTCCTGCGGCGACCATTCGCGCATCTGCCTGCCGTTCCACGTCACATCGACATTTTCGAACGGCGACTTGGACCCGGTGGCACCTTTAGCCCGCATCTCGGGAGGCACGGGATTGAGGACGTCACCAAGCTGCGGCGTGCCGCCCTTCTGGCGGAACAGACCAAGCTGCTCGGGCTCGGTGTAGAGCGGACCCGGCTGGCGCGGCGGGAAGCCCAGTTGCTCGCGCGTCGGCGGCGGCACGCCTGCGAGGCCGCGCTGTTCCGGCGTGTAGTACTCGACCGTCTGCTTCTCGCGCGGAATGATCTTGTCTGAGCCAACACCACGTTCTTGAATGTGCGGTGGGATCTCCATGCGGCGCACGTCGGTGTAATCCTGCCGTGTCGGCGCAAGCTCCGCGTAGATCTCTCCGACACCACGATCGTAGTTCTGGTTGCCGGCCCACTCGCGCAGCGCCTTCTGGAATTCAGGAGTGTTGACGTTGCGCACGTGGTCCTCGACGTAATTCCGGTAGGACGCGGTCACGACAGGATCGTTCACCGGCTTGCCGAACTTCTCCGCCCATTGCTCGATGCTGAACTCGGGCTTCTGCACCGCTGCAACCGCCTGCTGGTAGAGTTGGTCAGCTGGGCTTCCCGGCAACTGCTTCGCCCTTGGGTTGCCACCCTTCGGCATGTTCTCCAGAAACTGGATCGGGTGCGTGACCTCGTGCAGCAGGGTCGAGAACACCTCGCCACGCTTGTTGAAGTCGGTCAGCGCCTTGTCGCCCAGCATGATGAAGCCAAGGTCGCCCTTGGACAGGTCACCGCGCATGTAGGAGCCATAGGCGTCCAGCGTCGGATCGACGTAGACCGGCATCTTGCGCAGCTGCGGAACGAGTGAGTAAAGCTCGGGATGGTGCAGCACATCCTCCAGCACGACCGGCTGCCCGGACTTGTTCGGGATGCCACGGAAGTAGGCGTGCTGGTCGGAGATCTCGTGCAACGGCGTGCCGGCCTTGTCGAAGGTCCACCCGGTCTGCTTCCAGACATCGGACAGGTGGCGCCCTTCCTTCAGCATCTGCTGCGCCTGCGGCAGCTTGTCGAGCTTGGCTTGTGGCGCACTCATCACGCTGCCGAAGGTGCCCAGCGTGCTCTTGCCGCCCAGCATCGGGACACCACGGATCGATGCGCCGATCGGGCCAGCGCCGGCCAAGGTCGAGGTGACGTCGGCTGCGGCACCGATCGACTGCTCGCGCCCGCGCTGGAACGTCTCGCTGCTGACCCCCGGCTGCATGCGGGCGATCTCGCCTTCGAACATGTTGCGCGGAGCCTGCCGCAATTCTTCGGCTGCGGTGCCGATCGCTCCGACGCCACGCTGCAGCAGGGACGGGTCCTTGGGCGAAGGGTACTGCTGCTGCCACATTTCACGTGCGGCGAATGTGGGATCGACCGGGGTGCGCGGAGCCGCAGGCTCTGACGGTCGCCCGCCAAGCCAGTCGCCAAGCCCACGTGCACCGGCAGCGATCGAGCCCATCACGCCGCCGGCAATCGAGTTGGGGCCGGCAATGATCGGGCGATCCAGCCGGGGCAAATTCTCGCGCGCCCATACCTTGACCGGGCTTTCCGCCGGCGACGTGTCGGGCTCTAGAAGGCGCCCCTGCATCGGCGGCAGCGGCTGATCGGCAGCTGAGAGGTCCGGTTCGAACAGCCGCCCCATCGGCCTCCCGCCTTCCTCGGCGGGCTTGCCCCAAGGAAGGTCGTTCAGCGGCGGAGCCTCAGGGCGAACCGTGATGCGCGGGACGCCGTAGTAGGGGTCTAGCTCTTCCTCGTAGGCCATCACCCCACCCCATAGTCCACGCTGTCACGATAGGCGGCGAAATCAGCCAGCGCACCCATGCGGACAGCATCCCGATCCGGGGTCATCGGACCGGGTGCCGTCTCCGGGCGTGGCGTGGGAGCAGGGATGACGCCTCCCGGAAACTCGGGCGGAACGGACGACAGCTGGTCCCGGGCTGGGGTTTTGGAGGGACCAGCTGCCGCCACGTTGCCGGGACTTGCTCCAGTAGCCCCGGCAAACAGCGAACCGGGAGCACGTGGCTTGAAAGCCATGCCAAGTCCTTCGCCAAGCGTCTCGATACCTCCTCGAATACCTTTCGGGTTGGGCGAATTCAGCAGCCCTGTGGTACCCGCATAGCCCAAGGGGCCGCCGCTGCCGTAGAGCGCCCGGGAAGTTTCACGTGAAACTGTCGGGGCCGTGCCGGTCGCCTGCTGGGTGATGGGCGAATTATAGATTGCGCGGGCGTTCACCTGACGTTCCGCTAAGGTGTCGTCACCAAAGCGCACCACGTTGTTCCCGAAGGCTTTTGTGGCACTGTCGAGGTCCTGCGCACCGTAGAAATCCCGGGCATTCTTTCGCTCAGATCCGGCCATTTCGTGCCCGATGAAATCGGCCTGCACGCCGGGATCGGTCCACGGCTTGTTTTGCTGCGCGGCAAATCCCTGCAGGGCATCGAAACGCGGCCCGCGCCACTGCATCAGGCCATAAGCACCCTCGTCCGGGTTGACCGCATTGGTGTGAAGTGAACTCTCACGCTGCAGGTTGCCCACTACCGCAGCAGCCTGCATGCGCGACATGCCGTTGCGCATCAGGCGGTCCATCAGGAAGCGCGGGTCAGCCGCCTGCGGAGTTCCACCGTAGTAGGCCATGGCTCGTCCTCACTGGCGCGGCGGTCCCTTCGGCATCATAGCCTGCCGCTCCTTCTGTTGCGCGGCAAGGTTGAATTGCTGCGCCTTCTGCTGGCTCGCCTGATTGAACTGCGCGGCCTTCTGCTGGCGGTTGATGGCGTCGCCCTGCGCCTTCATCATCATGCCCTCGCGCACCATGGCGTTCTTCTCCTGCATTCCCTGCCGCGCCACCTGCTGCTTCTGGGTGTTCAGGACAAAGTCGCCCTGCATCTTCTGCAGATCGGCGGCGTGCTTCTCGCGATCGCGCTGCATCTGCGCCGCGATCTGCGCGATCTTGGCCTGCCGCTCCTTCTCGGCGCCTTGGAATTCCAGCATGGCGACTTCCTTCTCGTTCTCGATCTTCCTCTGCTCAGCCATGCTGCGAGACTGGATCTCGGCAATCTGGATCTGGCGGTCCTTGTCGTTCTCCTGCGCGGCGTGCTGCATCTTCATCTGCTCGATCTGCATCTTCGCCTGCGGGTCTTCCTTGCCCTGCTGGCCGCCCTGCTGCGGCATCTGGCCAGACGCTGCAAGCTGGCTCAGCTGCTCGGTCATCTCGTCGATCGAGCCGTCCAGCTGGCGGCCGGCGCGATAGGGCGAGATCGCGAACTTGAGCACCTCGCCACCGAACTTCGCGCTCTGCGGCAGCATCTGCACCATCGTGCCCAGTTGCTGGATCAGCGTGGCCAGCACGGTGACGAACTCGCCGCGCTGCTCCTTCTCCTGCTGCTCGTCCAGCTGGATGGTCGAATCCGTCTCGATGTCGAGCACGAAGTTGCGCGCGCGGTTGTTGCGCAGGAAGGCAAGCACGTCCTCGACCGTCGCCTTCTGCGACAACTGTTCAATTTGAGATTGTATCTGACCAAGCGCCTGCTGCGCCGCCTGTTGCGCCGCCTGTTGCGCCTGCGGGTTTGCCTGCAGCTGCTGCATCATCTGCGGATCGGACTGCACCTGCATCATCTGCTGCGCGGCCTGCTGCTGCAGCTGCTGGATCTGCTGCTGCACCTGCATCTTGCGCGGCAGGTCCATCTGCGACATCGCAAGGATCGTCTCGTCGTCGAACTTCTCGGTGATGATCTCGACCGAGATCTGCACGCAGTCGCGCGCGATGCGCACCATTTCGTTCTGCTTGTCGCGGATGCGAACGGACCCGGACTGCATCTTCAGCTTCTGCGCGCCCAGCGTCTCCTGCGGATCGGTCGAGCCACGCATGATGTCGGACAACCCGACGATCTGGTAGATGTCGTCGATGATCTGCTTGCGGATGCCGACGAGCGTCATCACCGTGTTGGCGATGACGTCGAGCGGCAACCAGACGATGACTTCCTTGGTGCCTCCAAACGCGGCCCAATTCTTGATCGGGACCATGATCTCGCTGGACGACCTCGTGCGCATCGCTTTCTCGATCGCGTCGGCAATCTCGTTGCCGCCGGCAGGATAAAACCCCTTCGCCATGATCGCTTCGGTGAGCGCATGGATGCGCGCGGTGAGCGAGTTCAATTCCTCCAGCTGGTCGCGGTAATACTCGACGTCGGGGACCGGCACGAGCGAACCGGGCTGCGTAGTTGAATATGCCGGCTGCGGGCAGGGGAAGTATCCCTGCAGTTCAAGGTGCGGCTTGGCCTCGTCGAGCAGGACCTCTGAGCCCTCGCTCACCCAGACGACAAGCTCCAGCCCCTTGTGCCAGACCTCCCAGATCTTGGCACGCTCGCGATCGTCGGTGCCGCCAACATCCTTGGTGTCGTGCTCGACCTTGTAGTCGAGCTTGTCGTAGGCGTCGCCGGAGAACTTCTGGAAGCGCTTCTTCGCCTCGCGCCGCGTCAGATAGCTCGCTGCCGCGACCCACTCGACCTCGGCCCAGCTGCGGCTGACACTGTGCAGGAAATCGCGCCTGTCCTTGTAATCGATGCAGACGCGCTCGGGTTGCCAGCCCCGGGCGTTGCGCTCGTGCCGGCACCAGAGCGCGCCGCGACCGTGCAGTGTCAGGCCATCCCTGACCTGCTTCAGCGCGGGATGGATGTAGGAATCGTCGAACGACACGATGGCGCAGCGTTCCGCCATCTCGCTCGCGGCTTGGGGAACAGGCTTACGGTCCTTGAACTTCGGCACCACGACCGGCACCGGGGCGCGCGCGTAGATCACCGGGGCGAGCACCTGCACGTTGGCCCAGAACATCTGGAACTGACGATCGCGCCGCCCCTCGCGCAGCCGCTCAAGGTTGGCGTAGAGCTTGTCGATGTTGTCGCAGGCGTCGTTCCACTCCTCGAATGCGTTCTCGCTCTCGCGGATCAGTTCCATCCACGTGTCGGCATTCTTCGGCTCGGTGTAGACGTTGACCTCGTCGCTCTGGCGGCCACGCGGCTCGGCTGCCTTGCCGGGAGGCGGGAGGATCATGGACATCTATTCTTCTCCCCTCCAGATGCGATGCGCGCGCGAGTAGTCGTTCTCGCCCTTAAGCGGAAACGTGCGCGCCTTCTGCCACGTGCGGTAGTAGCCCTCGGCCTGCCACGCCCAATAGATGGCGCGGATGTGCCGGATGACTGGCCAACGCTTCATGGCCGCACGCTCCCGTCCTGATGCCGGGTGATTGCCACATTAACCCACATCGAAAGGGTGCGCAGCTTGCGCAGGATGAAGGTGCGATCGGCGCCCTCGGGCACGACCTCCATCAAGGTCATGGCATACTGCTCGGTCGCCTCGCGACAGACCTGCATGCTGGCCTGCTGGTCGTCGGTTGGCGTGCGATAGCCGAAGGCGTCCTTGTGCAGGGTCATCAAATCATCCTTGGCACATGCACGCCGGCCATTCCCAGCAGCACCGTGATGATCCAGAGCACGATCAGCACCATGATGATCACGGACACGACGTAGATGATGGTCCTGAACGGCTCTGCGATCGGCACAAGCGCGAGCAACTGCTGGATGCCCCACCACAACACGCCAAGGATGATCAGCGCGAAGATGATTCCCACCAAGGTGCCGATCATTGCAGCCTCCTCAGCTGAAGCGGTAGCGGTTCCTGATGTTGGCGTTGAAGAAGCGCCCCGGCGACGGCGAACTGGTGATGCCACGGTACACGCTTACCGGCACTTCGTAATAGATGTAGGTGCGCCCGCTCTGCAGGAACGTGACGCTCAGCGTGCGGTCGTTCTCGCTATAGCCGACTTGGCGGATCGCGCTCGAATCGACCGATTGGCTATACTCACCCTCGGCCTCATTCCAGCCGACGCTCCTGCGTCCCGCGCGCGCCGTGGTCAGGCGTTGGGCTGCGGTTGGCAGGCTGGGCATTCTGGCCATGGCTCATGCGTGACCTTGGATCTCATCATCCTCGAATTCATCGAGGCCAGCGTCACTGCGCTGCGCCTTGGCCATGTCCATCAGATGCATGCCGATGGTGTAGAGCTTGTCGGTGTCGGTGATGCCGGTGATGGTGTTGAGCGTGACGTGGCCTTCCGCCGAAGGCATGGCCAGCACGAACAGGAATTCGAATGGCCGGTCGTGGTACATGCCGCGCAGGGCAAAATCGATCCCGTTGGCCAGCGTCGCCAACTCAGGTCTAGTACTTTTCATAGCCTGATCCTCCCGGGTCGCCGGATCGTAGGCTCATCCGGGGGTGGAATCACCCAGCCTTTTGGCATGCGATCGACCGGCTTGGCAATCGGCAGCAGCTTCCACGCCTGCGCCAGATAGCGGAAGGCGTCGGCGTAGTGGGTGGTCCAGTTGCGCTTTTCCTCCTGCTTGAACGCCTTCAGTTCCTCGTCCCAAGCGCGCTGGTACTGCTCCAGCGCGGCAATCCCGATCTCCTCGCAGCGCGGGTGGAAGACGCAGATCGGCAGCGTGCGGCGCGCGGCCTCGATACCGTCGAGCTTGTTTGCCGCAGTGATCACGAACGGGTGCAGGCCGAACGCGAGCATGCTCTCGACGCGGGTGCGTCCCGCGCCCCATTCGAGCACCTTGGCGTCGTGCGGCACGTAGTCGGTGCCGTCCTGCCAGCCGTGCAGCGTGCGCTTGGCCTCGATCACGCCAGCATAGTGCTCGACGCCTGCGGTGGACGCGCCATAGACGTCAAGCAGCGCCACCTGCCCGCCCCGGATCTGGAAGAACCAGATCGCGGTGTCGTCGCGCACGCCAATGTCCCATGCGCGATGCACCGGGAGATCAGGGTCTGCATCGAACTCAACGATGCGCTTCTCCTTGCGCACGTCGAGCATTTCGAGCGCGAAGTAGGCGCCCAAGATAGCTGCGTTGAAATTGCACAAATACTCTTGCTCGAATTGCGCGCCACCAACGTCGCGGCCGAACAGCGAGATATATTCACTCAGCGCGTTGTCGAGTTGCTCAGGATTTAGAGCTTGCGTGTCACGAGCAGTAAGAATCGAAGTAAACCAGCCATCACTTTGTGATGCCATGTCGAACATTGTTTTTGCATGATTGCGACCCCTTGGTGTTGTGATGAATAATGCCCAGCCATCGTTCTCCTCCAAGATCGGACGATGGTAACCCCAAGCTCCGGGATGCGCCAAGGCCCACTCGCTGTAGACGATGCCTGCAGGGCTAGAGCCCATGGTCGAATCGTAGCGATCGCTGCCGATCACGGACCACGTTGAACCGTTCTTGAAGCGAATGAACATCTCATTGTCGTTGGTATTCTCGCGAAGCTCGCGCGGGAAAGCCTCGTCGATGCGGCGCTTGCCGGTGTGCGGATTAACCGCAGTCCATATGGCTTTCCGGCCCTGTTCGTATTCCGGGAGGCAGTGCCAATAATTTCCCGGGCGCTCGCTCGCGGCGCACATCGTGTAGTGCAGCGCGACGTCGTCCTTGCCGGCGCGGCGATGCCAGATCGCCATCGCTCGCTTGCCGCCATCGATCAGGTAATTCCAGAGCGGGATTTGGTAATTGCGTGGCCGCCAGTTATTCGGCAGCTGGATCTTTATGACCGTTGGTTTTGCCATTTGGCTTGTGCTCGATGACTAGCGGCAACGGCTCGAAACGGCGGATTACTTCGATCAGGATATTTGTCTCGCCTTGCGTCTTAATCTCAAGCGGGAGCACCTTGCCTAAAACAGCGATAAAAGCGGCAGGTTTAGTGGTGGCGACCTCAGTGAGATAAGTGACGAGGCCATCCTTGCCACCTCCACCTGCGGCTTCTGCGGCGAGGATTAAGGCATCGCGCAGGATGCGCGTGTTGCGTTCGGGAACGCCCTTCTTGCGGCCTGAGCCGCGACGATGGTCCGGGCCAGACTTGAACGAGGTAGAGCTAACTGCCACCCGCTACCTCCCGCAATTGAACTGGGTTCACGCTTTATCAGGAATGAGCCCGCGCCACCATGTTTCTGCGTCGAAACGGCTCTCGGTCACGATGCGGGTGAGTTTAGTGTTGGCAGGATCGAGCGAGAAGCCGGCCTTCCAATCCTTCAGCGTCCCCAGCCAACAGTCGTCCAAGATCCAAGCGTCCCACCACGTAGTGGCACTCCGTGAGCTATCGCACACCCCAAACAGGAACCGAGACTTACCTCCTGCACGCCTCAAGGTGTCATGCCACTCGATCTGGGTAGGGCGCATATAGGATGGGCGCAGTCGTTTGGGTTTTCCCTCGGCAATAGAGCAAATAACGTCCCCATCCTCAGTGTACTTCTTGAGATATTCACCCTTCTCCTCCAGGAGAATCGAAGCAACCTTCAACTCAACAGGAAGGGATAGACCTATGCCCGGAACGAGAACACTCAGATCGGCCATTCCAATCGTTGATCCAATGGACGGCTGAACGAAACTGATCCACTCCCCCTTCAGCCAAGACTTCACCTGATGCTTCAGAAGATCCTCGCGCATCGCAATTCCTCCATGTCGAAACAATCCAACCATTTTGTTTTCAGATGAGCAATGGAGGAGTTTTCCGGGGAGGGACCTGACGTACCGTCAGGTTCAGAGTACAGAGTTGAGGCTCTCCTCCCCATCCAGTACGGACACCCCTATGGCAAATTGTAAATAAGTTGAAGATGGTGGATGGTAGGGGAAACCGGGCGGGATAGGCTGGAGAGCCTCAACTCTGAACTCTGAACCTTTTTCACCTCTCCTTCGGCCGTAAAAGCGGCACGTCATGCTCCGGGCAGCGCAGGCGGCCAATCGCCATCTGGTCGAGCCGCACCTTCGCCACGAAGCCGCACTCCGGGCACGCCATGTTCGTCATCTTCGGTGTCCGCTGCACCCGGAAGTCCACCGCGTATCCGGCCGTGAAGCGCGCCGCCGGGAGCGGCCCCAGCTTGGTCAGGACGGGCTCCCACATGAATTTGAACATCTCCCCCTCCGTGGTCGCGGTCATCTTCCCCTCCAGCCCCATGTCGGTCGCCAGCCGGCGGAACTCCTTCCCGTGCTTGACCTCATGCGGCAGCGCGGCGTGGCAAAGCTCATGCACGAGGATGCCGGCCACCCGCACCGGGTCCGTCTCGCCCGCCGTGACCCAGATCTCTCGCCCGTTGTCCTCGCTCACCGCGTCGGACCAGCACAGGCCGACATAGCGCTGCTTCGCCCGGTGCGGCGGGCAGATCGCCGCCCGCACGTTCGGCGGAAGCGGATTTCCTCCGGCCTCGAAAGCCGCTCGCGCCGCTTCGATGAAGCCGTTCAGCCACTGGTCGCGGGTGAGTGGCTCGTTCTTGGATTTCATCAGTTTGTTCATTGGGTTGTCTCCTGTTGTTTGGGTTGGCGGATGAGTAGGCGGGCAGCAAATACGCGGTAATTGCTGCCCGTGATGCTCACCCGATAAAGGTGAGGCTCTGCTTCGCCCGGGTGATCGCGACGTAGGCGAGGTTCTGTTCCTGATGCCGCTGCCAGTCCTGCCGCGCCGCCTTGGAAGGGCAGCGCAGGGCGTGCTCGATCAGGAACACGTGGTCCCACTCGCGCCCCTTGGAACGGTGGTAGGTGGCCAGCGTGACGCACGCCTTCGGGTCGATGTCGTCACCGAACAGGTCAGCGATGAACGCCACCACGTCCTCGACGCCGTGCTTGCCGGCCTTCTGGCACGCCGTGCAGATCTCGATCAGGGTATCGACCCGATCGGAAACCTCCTGCGCCTTGGCCTCGGAACCCTTCGCCGCCGCCTTCTGCATCTCGCCGACGCGATAGTCCTCCAGCTTCGGCAGCAGCTGCTCGATCAGTTCTACCTTCCAGCGGCGCGCCAGCTTGGCCAGCCCGATGCCGATGTCGCGCCCCTCGACCTTGGCCGCGATGCCACGGCGGATCAGGCCATAGGCCGCCGCGACCAGCGGTGCCGTGTTGCGGCACAGGAGGGCGTTGCCGGGGACGAACTTGATGTCATTGATCGCGGCAAGCTCGACATCCCTGACTTCTCCCGCGATCGCGTCCGGGGCCGCCTCAAGGTCCGGAACGATGCGCTGCGCCAGCGCGACCACTGCCTTGGGGCAGCGCCACGTCATGGTCAGCGGCAGCACCACCGCGTCCAGCTGCTCGATCATGTTCTCCAGCGCGTTGGCATCGGCGCCGGAGAACCCGTAGATCGCCTGCCGGTCGTCGCCCACGATGTGCAGCTGGCCGCCCGGGGAGAGGAACTTGCGCACCAATGCCTGACGCGCACGCGAGATGTCCTGCGCCTCGTCCACGAAGATCACGTCGCGGGTGAACTTCACCCGCAGGTTCTTCACCAGCGGGAACAGGATCATGTCGTCGAAATCGACGACGTTGGTCTGCTGCAGCGACTGCTTGTAGACCCACTGCGCCGCCCTGATCACCAGATCCAGCGCGTCCGTCTCGTCCAGCCCGTTGATGTCGTAGTGTTCCGCCAGTTGCGCCCAGACATCGACCGATCCGATCGGAGCGTCGTCGAAGAAGCCGATGCCGGCCAGCTTCGCCTTCGACACCAGTTCGGTCACCTGCGTGGCGTACTGGCTCAGGACGCTGCGCAGCTGCGCGTCACTCTTGTCGTTCTTGATCGCCGCATCGACGATGTTGCGCACCTTGAACTTGTCGATGTCGGGGGAACGGAAGGCAAAGCGCACGAGGCCCCACCCCATGGCATGCGCGGTCTGCGCCGCAGTGGTCTTCCAGTCGGTGTGGCCATTGGCCTTCAGCTTGGCCGAGATCTCGACCTCGATCGCCTTGTTGTAGGCGCAGACCGTGATCGTCAGCTGCGGGGAAGTCTCGCGCAGCGCATCGACCGCCGCGAGGATGGTCGAGGTCTTGCCGGTGCCGGCGCGCGCGATCAGCGCGATGTTGCGGTCCTGCGCGGTGACCGCGTAGACGAAGTCTGACTGCTGCTGGGTGAGGTTCATTGGGACGCTCCGGTTGTTGGGTCGGGGGTCGATTCGATGTGGCAAGCGGTGTTGAAGTTCAGCTGCGGCCAGCGAGCGCATCGGCGCGATCGGCTTCGTCCATCATCGCAATCAGGTGCAGCCGCTCCGTCTCGGCCTTCTGGCGGGCCTTGTCGGTCTTCGCCCGCTTGAACGCGGCCAGCGCCTTGTCGTTGATCTCGCGGCGCAGCTGGTTGCGGTAGTCTTTGGCGGTCTGGTTCATGGGGCGAATCTCCGGTTGCGCCAGCACCTGCTGGCCAGCTGTTGTCTCACGTCTGCGGGTGAAAGGCAAGGCCTTTATCAGATCCTCACCCACAATTCGCCGTCGTGCTTGTGCGTCTGCTGCCAGCCGTCGAAGCGCGCCTGCATCTCCGCGACCCACTCCTCGGTGCGCCTGATCTCGGCGTCGCGGTTGCGCAGGTCGCGTGCCTTGAAGGCGTTGAACTGGGCATCGTTGCCGTAGTAGCCCATTCGATAGCTCGACGCATCGATCGTCGCCTTGAAGCTGTCGCGGGTGAACCTCAGTGTCTTCTCCTCGCGCTTGCCGTTCTTGCCATACTCGAAATAGGTGAAAACGACCGGGGCCGTCTCGTTGAACACCGCGTGGCGGGTTTCGAGCATGTATTCGCGTCGGCGCTTCATGCTGTCGATCAACCATCCCAGCGTGTCGCGCGCCACCTCGAAAGGCAGCTGCTGCGCGCCCGCGCAGCTGGCGGTCTGCCAGCCGGTGCCGGGACGCTGGTAGCCGTGGTTCGCGATGCGGCCCTTCTTGGCGAGGATCTTGCGGCCACAGCACTGGCAGGTCATCCGGTCGTTGGTGTCGTCGGCCTCCAGCATGCGCGATTCGACGTGGAACTGGGCGCGGTAGCCGGCGTGGTACGTCTTGACAATGTAGTCGTTGGCGGCCTGTTCGGTTTCGAACGCCAGCTTGGGGAGGGCGCGGAAGCGGCCCATTCCGTTGCGCTCAATGATGACGAATTTGAAGTTGCTCATGTTAGTCCACCTCGCTCAGCGGGCCGTTGAAGGCGTTCTCGTCGAACTCTACCTCGTGCTCCGATCGGTCATCCCAGACGATCCATCGACCGCTGCGCAGGCGCACCGGGCGGTAGTAACGGTCGAGGTCAGCCAGCTTGCGGGCGGCGGCCTCGGTACCGATGACGAAACGGGTGCTATCCATTGGGAATCTCCGGGTTGCGCCAGAAGATGGCCAGCTGTTGTCCCACGTCTCAGGGGTAAAGGCAAGGCCTTTTGGCCCTGCCTCTGCACTTTTTTCAGATCCCGACGTCGTCCCCATCCGGGGGCAGCGGACGCACAGACCCCGGGGGCAGCGGCAGGAAGCCAGTGAGCGAGAAGGTGTTGCCCTTCTTGCCCCCGGCCTTGATCCGCTCGTAGCGCGACAGCTGTTTCTCGATCGACTTCAGCTTGAGCGCGATGCGGGTGAGTTTGTCGATCGTGTCGTCGCGCTGCTCGACGAGACGTCCGTACTGCGCCGCCAAGGCGGCGGCGCGCTTGGCCTGTAGCTTGTTCATAGGAACACCCACTGCACTACCGAGAAGATGAACGCGACGACCATGAATATTCCCAACAACCCGATGGCAATGAGTGGAAGAGCGAGCCACATTGCGAGAACCATTCCCAATGTTTTCATCGATCCGGCCCATGGTCCTGCCGCGCCGCCAACTCGTCGATGATCACCTCGTGCAGCGCCTCCTGCGCCGCCTGCATCGAGGTGAACTCGCGGTCGTCTACGAGTTCGCCATACTCGTCTACCAGCACGAATCCGTTGCCGTGTGGCTCGACCATCCAGCTTTCGACGTCGTGGCCGCCGCGCGGCAGGCGCGAGGACTTTGACTTGGGCGCCATCGGTGTCCACGTCACGGTGTAGTTCAGCAGCATGCCCTCGCGCTGCGTCTCGACAGCAACGTCCCAGTTGCGGCAGCAGTGGAACGCGGTGGTCGAGGGCACCTCGACCAGCTTCTGGCGCTTGCAGTCGGGGCATTCGAGATTGTGGAAACGGGTCATTCGAATCTCCTGTTTGTCCGTCACTGAGTTAAACCATGCTTTAATCCTTTAGGCAAGGCCTTTCGATCCTTGCGCACGAAAAATTTCGTCCCCTTATAACCAATGATGCGCCAAGGCGTGTCGGTCATGGCCTCGTTGATCTGGTTGATGTGGACGTTGAGCGTGCGCTGGCGCTTCACCCCTTTGATCGGGAGTCGCTCCAGCAGCGCCTCCGATTCGACGCCATCGTTGCCCGACGCCCTGACGATGTCGAGCAGCTGCGCCTTGAGCGGCGACATCTCGATGCCGAATCGCTTCATCCGCAGTCTGGCCCCGCAGGTGGGGCATGTCGTTCTGGTCCTCATTGGGCTTCCTCCTCGTTGTTGCAGAAAAAGCGGTAGTTCTCCTCATGGGCAACTTCGCCTCTGGCGACATTGATTGCCCATCCCTTGCGGTCCCACGAACGCGCCGTTCCCTCGTCGCCATCCCTGCGCGCCTCCTGCGCGCTCTCGACGCACAAGTTCTCCAGCCGGTCGAGCACGTGCGAAACGGTCGAGTTGCGCACCAAGTGCTCCACCAGCACGTCGAAGGGGTTCGCCATCACTCAAATCCCTCCGTGATCAAGATCGCATCCACTGCTTGCTGCGGGATCAACTCGACGTTCCAGTGATCCTCGCAGATGCCGCTCCATCGTTCATGCCAGATGTCATTCGGTAATTCTGGATGCTCCTCGCGCAAAATCGTTTTGGCGCGCTTGATGAAGCCAGCGAGGGTGAAACCATCTAGGTTACGCATCATGCCTCCCCCTTGGTGTGCTTCAACAATGCTTGTTCGATCAGTTGGACAAATTCGAACAACTGCTTGCGGGTCTTGCCCTGCTCGACCACTCTCCGATCAAGCGAACGAAACACCCACACTGGGCTGCGTGTCCAAGCTGCGCCGCTTGGATCGGGGCGGGACCAAGTCCCGACTTGGGTGCCATCGACGGTAACGCGATGGTCACGATGAAACTTCATCATGCCACACCTCCTTTCCTGACGACCTTCATCACTTGGTAGAATTCGATCCAGCGCTTGGTGAACAGGTCGCGCCGGTCCTCGTAGGCCTGCAGCTTCTCGGCGCTCGACAGGCGCCAGTCGTAGGCGCCCAGTTCGCGCTTCGCCTCGTCGGCCTTGTCGGCGTAGCGCAGCGAGGCGACGTTGATGGCGTCGAAGATGTCTTCGGCCTGCTCAAGGGTGAGTTCGATGGTGATCTTGTCGGTCATGTCACGCCCCCCGGATGCTGTTGGCGTAGGCCACCGCGTCGCTCAACAGATAGAAGCGACGGGTCGCATCGACCTTGTTGGGGAAGCGGCGCGTCTTCACCACGAAGGGATCGCTGCCATTGGGCTGGTACTCGATCTTCACCACCGGGCACGTCTCGAAATTGGTCGAGGCCGGGTGGCCAAGGAAGGTCGTCTCAAGGGTGAAGATGTCTTTGCGCTTCATTGGGGAATCTCCTGCTGGTTGTCCGTCACAGGGTTAAAGCATTCTTTTATCCCAAATGCAAGGCCTTTCATCTTGCAAATCGAAAAAAGTTGGCGCATGCTGTTCTCCTCCGGTTGACCAAGCGAGGACGCTCGGCACCGGACCAACGCCCAAGGAGGGCAACATGGCGACCAAGCGAAAACCCCAGACAAATCAGGACGTGGCAACGGTGAAGGGACCGCAGGTTCCGGCAAGCGTCGGCGCAGCGTTCGATACCGAAGACACCGGCTTCGAAAACGTCCAAGCCAGCGACCTGATCATCCCGCGCTACTCGATCCTGCAGGGCCTCTCCCCGCAGGTGACCAAGGGCAAGCCGGAATATGACCCGAATGCGCGCGTCGGTGCGATCTACAACATCGGCCTGCAGGAAGTGATCGGGGACGAACTGCGCTTTCTCCCGGTCCACTACACCAAGGTCTACATGGAGTGGGCGCCGCGATCGAGCGGCAAGGGTCTGGTCCGCATCCACGAGGACAGCGACATCCTCGACAAGGCGACCCGCGACCAGAACAACCGCGCGACGCTGCCGAACGGCAACTACATCGCGGAGACAGCGCAGTTCTTTGGCTTCGACCTGAACGGCAGGACACCGCGCAAGGTCTTCATCCCGATGACCTCGACGCAGCTGAAGAAGGCGCGCCGCCTGCTGACGCTGGCAATGAGCGAGGAGATCACGCTCGACAACGGCAAGACCCGCACCCCGCCGATCTACTATCGCGTCTACACGCTCACCACTGTCCCCGAATCGAATGCGGAGGGGTCGTGGGTGGGCTGGAAGGTCGAGCGCGCCGAAGCGCTGCCGGATCTGCCCGACTGGCAGAGCCTCGCGGAGGCAGCCAAGCGCTTCCGTGCCTCGCTCACGGCCGGCAATGCCAAGGGCGACATGGCCGGCGTCGAGGGCGAGCAGCCGGCGCAGCGCGTGCGCTACAACGAAGGAGATCCGCTGTGAGCGACATCGCACGCGCCTTCGACGAGCCCGCCGAGATCGGGCTCGCTCCGCTGGCAGAGATCGTCAAGTCTGCGGAGCGTGCGGTCCTGCTGGAGCGCATTGCTGCCGAGATGGAAGAGGAACTGACCAAGGTCCGCAAGGAACTGAACGACCTGAAGTTCGTCCGCATCCCTGACGCCATGGCTGAAGCCGGCCTGACGTCGTTCGCGCTGAAGGACGGGTCGAAGGTCAAGGTCGAGGACTTCGTGCAAGGATCGCTACCGAAGGACCCGTTGCAGCGTGCGCTCGCCGTCAGCGTGCTCGAATCGCACGATGGCGCCGCGCTGATCAGGAATCAGGTCGTGGTCCCGTTCGAAAAGAAGGACCACAACCGCGCGATCCATCTGGCACGCGAACTGGAGGATCGCGGGCTCACGGTCAACGTCACGCACGACGTGCATGCGCAGACGTTGCAAGCCTTCGTGCGCGAGAAGCTGCGTGCCGGCGAACAGCTGCCATGGGAATCGCTTGGCATCTTCGTCGGCAGGCGGGCCAAGATAACGCCGGCATCCTGACCGCAACGAGGAGGGAAGATCTCCAAAGCGGTTGGTCCAGCAGCGGGGCAAGGCAGCCCTAATCCAAGGTCCTGATGCGCGAAGCGCGGTGGCACCAGATTTCGAGCCACGCCAGCGTCAAAAGCCGGTTCCTCGTTGTGTGTGTGAGGTGCTCATTCCCGGCAAATCAGGACAATCCCCGCACCTTCAACCGGAGTGCCCGATGCGACACCTCATCTTCGACACCGAGACGACGGATCTTTCCGCCGGCACGCTCGTGCCTGACGATCGCCAGCCGCGCCTGACCGAATTCGCCGCTGTCCTCTGGGACGACGATCTCAGGGACGAACAGGAATTCAACTGGCTGTTCAATCCCGGCATCCCGATCGCGCCGAAGGCGGCCGAGATCTCGCACATCACCAACGAGATGGTGAAGGACGCGCCGCCCTTCCACAAGCATGCGCCCGCGATTCGCGCGTTGCTGGTGCTGGCTGACGTCGTCGTCGCGCACAACCTGTTCTTCGACATGCACATGCTGGCCTGCGAATTCAGGCGCAACAACACCGCAGACGTGAAGTGGCCGAGAGGCATCTGCACCGTCGAGGCGACGGAGCATCTGCTGGGCCGGCGCATGAAACTGAGCGAGCTATACCGCCTGCTGTTCGCGGAGGACCTGCATGGTGCGCACCGCGCGATCGTGGACGTGCGCGCATTGCTGCGCTGCTACCGCGAACTGATCAAGCGGGGAGAACTCTGATGTGGGTCTATACGCTCGATAAAGAGGATGGATTGTATCATGTCGGCTACTGGCTCCGGGCTGGACCGGAAGAAGGTTATGCCGACTTTTTTCGTGTCTCGGAATTCAAGGACGAGGACGATGCCCGCTGGGAAGTTCACTTCCTCAATGGCGGAGATCCAAAGCCATGAGCGTCCGCATCCGCACCGGCTATGCCTTCCACAAGGCTGCTGGCCAGCTGTCCGTCATTGCCAGCATCCTGCAGCAGCATGGCCGCAAGCATGCGCCAATCACCGACACCGCGTCGGCCTACGGCTGGGTGCAGTGGGACGGCATCGTGCGCAAGCTGGGCATGCAGCCAGCGTTCGGCGTCGAGCTTGCCGTCTCGCAGGACATCACGGCGAAGCGCCCGGTGGTTGACTACTGGACTTTCATTGCCAAGGATGACCTGCGGCCATTGCACCAGATCATCAGCGTAGCAACTGAGCAATTCCGCTATGAGCCCCTGCTGACGTTGGAGCAGGCAGCCCGCGCTGCCGAAAGCCTCAATGTTGTCATGGGTCATCGGAGCCCGGTCGAGGTGATCGGACCTCGATCGGGCCTCTGGTTCGCGCTGTCCCCAGCGGTCAGCCCCGGGCAACTGAAGCGCGTGCTCAAGGCTGAGCACCTGCTAGTCGCCGCCTGTGACAACCGATTTCCCGGGAAGGACGATCGCGGCCTCTACGAGATGGCCTGCGGCAAGCGCTCCGATACCCAGAGTTATCCCCAGTGGATAATGAGCGACGACGAATGGCGCGCATCGGTCAGCCATTTCGACCTGTTCCAGATGAACCTCGACGTCGCCCTGCAGCGACGTGACGCCATCCTGCAGCAATCGACCGCAACCCTGCAGCGCGCCGAGATGGCGCACCCGCCGCGTCCCTACAGCCTGCTGCAGATGTGCGAGGCTGGTGCGCAGCGGCTTGGTGTCAACCTTGGCAGCCAGCCCTACGCGAGACGGCTGACGAGCGAACTGGCGACGATCGTCGCCAAGGGATTCGAAGACTACTTCTACATGGTCGCCGACATCGTCGCATTCGCGCGCCAGCGCATGATGGTCGGTCCCGCGCGCGGATCAAGCTGCGGCTCGCTGGTCTGCTACCTGCTGGGCATCACCACGATCGACCCGATCCCGCATGGCCTGTTGTTCGAACGGTTCATCGACGTCAACCGTGCGGACCTGCCCGACATCGACATCGACTTCTCGGAGCAGAACCGCAACCTGATCTTCGACTACGTGCGCAAGAAGTATGGCCCGCACCGTGTGGCGCGGCTTGGCACCGTCAACATGTTTCAGGTCCGCTCCGCACTGCGCGCGGCGGCGATCGCGCTGAAGATCCCGGAGTGGGCTGTCGAGGGCATAGCCGATCAGGCCGAGAAGTCCTCGATCGAGGAGGCACTGAAGAACAACGTGCTGAACCGGAAGTATCCGGAACTGGCTGTTGCGGCCAAGCTGATCGACCACCCAAGCCACGCTGGCCAGCATCCCGGTGGCGTCGTGATCACGAACGGCCCGGTGAGCGACACCGTGGCAATCGACCAGCGCTCCGGCGCCACGATGTGCGACTACCGCGATGCCGAGAAGCTCAACTTGCTGAAGATCGACATGCTTGGGCTCACCCAGCTGTCGGTATTCGAGGATGCACTGCAGCTGGCCAACCTTCCGCGCGACACGCTGTCCAAGGTTCCGTTTAACGATACGAAATCGTTCCACATCCTCAACACGCGCCGCTACGCCGGCATCTTCCAGTTCAATGGCGGCGCGCTGCAGCAGCTGACCAGCAAGGTGCTGGTCCACGCATTCGAGGACATGGTCGCGCTCACCGCACTGGCCCGCCCGGGGCCGATGCAGTCGGGCGAGGACAAGCGCTGGTTGCGCATCCGGGGCAATCAGGAAGCAGCCAGCTACCTGCACCCGCTGTTCGAACCGATTTTGCAGCCGACACTGGGCGTCGTGATCTATCAGGAGCAGATCATGCAGATCTGCCGTGCTGTCGGCATGGAATGGCCTGACGTGTCCGCGCTGCGCCGCCTGATCAGCAAGTCTGCCGGTCCGGAGGAGATGGACAAGTTCCTGCAGACGTTCAGCAAATGCTGCAAGCAGCACGGCATGACCGACAGCACGATCGAGCACACTTGGAACGTGCTGCGCGAATCCGGCGCCTACTCGTTCAACAAGAGCCATGCAGTTGCCTACGCTGTCGTTTCCTACTGGTGCTGCTGGCTCAAGGCGCACCACCAGCTGGAGTTCGCCGCAGCCACACTCTCGCACACCAGTGAAGAGAATCAGATCAAGCTGCTGCGCGAACTGGAGAAGGAGGGCATCCGCTACGTTCCGGCCGACAAGGACGTGTCCACCGACAAGTGGACAGTGGGGAACGTTGACGGACAGAAGAAGCTCGTAGGCCCTTTGTCGAATATCATCGGCATCGGGCCGAAGCATCAGTCAACAATCCTGTCGCAACGTGCGCGTCCGATGGAACAGCTGCCCGATCATGTCGGCAAGCTGCTTGCGCGCATGAAGACCAAGATCGATAATCTCTACCCGATCCGCAGCGCTCTCAACGCGCTGATGCCCGATCCGAAGAAACTCAACATCGTTTCAACGCCAAGCGAGATCGGTGCCGTGCAGACCAACGGCGAGAAGTACACCGTGCTTGTGATCGGCCGCGTCAACGAGCTTCGCGAGAAGCCCGCCAACGGCGCGATGTCGCTCAACATGCGGATCGAGGACGACACCGGGGAGATTCTCGCCAAGGTGTCGCGCTACGACTTCGACCCCATGGGCAAGAAGATCATCGCCCATGGGAAGGGATATTACGCATTGAGAGGAATGGTCCCGGCTGATTTCCGGATGATCTGGGTCGAGGGGTTTTGCTTCATCGGGGCCGAGAATGAAAATCACAAATCTGAATGATGTTCCATCAATCGCCGCCTACCTGTCACGCATTCACGCCATCCCACGCACGATCCGCGCGGCAATCGTCGAGACGGTGAAGGGCAGATACTGGAAGGACGCCCACATCGTCCGCTTCAATCCGGCCAAGCTGGAAGTGATCGCGCCGGAGGATGTCGCTCCCACCGAAGGCGAACTCAAGGCGATCCAGAAAGACATGGCCACCTACCAGTGGCCAACCGCGAAGCTGTTGGGCAGGAACTACGAGCCGCCCGAACAGCTGAAGCTGATCGACCCGGAGAACCTGTTCGAATTCCGCAATATGGCCGGTCAGCTGATCATGCTGCAGGAGCGCACGGAGGAAACCGATCGCGGCAAGTATCGTCCGTGGACGTGCTTCGACGACTACATGTGGCGGATGTGCGAGCCGGAAGGCCCGCTGCCATTGTGGGGCATGGAGCACCTCGGCAACAACACCACGGTGTTCCTGCACGAGGGTGCCAAGGCTGCGCGCGCCATGCACCGGCTCACCAACCCGACGACGGACGAAGGGAGGCGCGAGCTTGAGCAGCACCCGTGGGGGCGCGAGCTTACCGGGGCGGTCCATCTCGGCTGGATCGGCGGCGCGCTCAACCCCGGGCGCACCGACTGGAGCGTGCTGTCGAAATCCGGCGTCAAGCAGGCCTTCATCGTTGCCGACAATGACGACCCCGGGAGGCGTGCCATTGCCGACATCGCCAAGCACCTGCATGGCATCACGGTGTTCTCGATCACGTTCAACAAGCACTTCCCGCCGTCATTCGACATGGCCGATCCGTGGCCGCAGCACTTCTTCGTCGAGCGCGACGGCGTCTCGATCTATCGCGGCCCGCAATTCTTGGAGCATCTGCGCCCCGCGACGTGGGCGACCGATCTCACCAAGGCTGGCAAGAAGATGGTCCCGGTGCTGCGCGACGAGTTCAAGAACGTCTGGGGATGGGTAGAGGAGACGGACCTGTACATCTGCCTGCAGCGCCCGGTGCTGCGCTTCCGCGACAAGGTGTTCAACGGGCACATGTCGGCGTTGAGCCACACCAAGGACGTCAGCGTCCTGCTGAAGCGGGAGTTGTCCTGCCAGTACGGCAAGATGGCCTATCGGCCCGACACCGTCGAACGCATCATTGGTCACTCCGGCGAACCGCGCACCATCAACCTTTACATGCCATCGCTGATCACGCCGCAGGCCGGCGATCCCGCACCGTGGCTGGAATTCATGTCCTATCTTTTCCCGGTCAAGCACGAGCACCACCACATGATGCGCTGGTGCGCGACCCTGATCGCGCGCCCGGAGATCCGCATGGCCTTTGCGGCGCTGCTGATCAGCGTCACCCATGGCGTCGGCAAGAACACCTTGGGCGAGAAGATCCTCGCTCCCCTTGTCGGGCGGCACAATTGCTCGTTCCCGAACGAGAGCGACATCGTGGACAGCCAGTTCAATTCATGGGTGGTCAACAAGCGGTTAGCCGTGGTCAACGAGATCTATACCGGGCGCAGCTGGAAGGCGGCCAACAAGCTGAAGGCCTACATCACCGATCGCGAGACATCGGTGAACGAGAAGTACATCAACCACTACACCACCGAGAACTGGGTCCACGTGATGGCGTTCTCCAACTCGATGCGCGCGCTCAAGCTGGAGGACAGCGATCGTCGCTGGTTCGTGCCGACGCTGACCGAGAACCCGTGGCCGCGCGAGAAGTGGGTGTGGATCAACAGGTGGATCGAGGGCAACGGGCTGCGCATCATCCGCAACTGGGCAGACCGCTTCGACGACTATGTCCTGCTGGGCGAGACGGCGCCGATGACCGATCGCAAGAAGGACATCCAGCGCGAGAGCGAGAGTGATGCGATGCAGCTGCTGCGCAGCTTCTGCGAGGCCAACATGGAGATCCCGGTGTCGGTCGCGGAAAAGGCCTTGCGCGATTATCTCGCGCGCGAGACGCCGGAGCGCAGGGTCTATGAGAGCACCACCGAACTGCGCAGGGCAATGAGCGTGCTGGGCTGGAAGACGTTCGACGAGCGGCTCAAGGTCGAGGGCCTGCTGCAGTGGGTGATCATGTCGCCGCAGACCGGCAAGGAACTGGCCAACCGCTCGCAGGACGTTGCCGAACGGCGCAAGTACGTGCGCTCCACCATTGCCCCTCCGGTGGACATCGCCGTCAAGATGCTGTAAAGGCCTGTCCTATGGAATACGCCTTTCGCATGCCGCCGCGCGACTACCAGCTGGAGAATTTCGAGCGCTTCAAGGACAAGTCGGTGTGTGCCATCTTCTCCGATCCCGGCACCGGCAAGACCAAGACTGCGCTCGACATCGTGTCATACCGCTGGCTCAGGAAGATGATAACCGGCGTGCTGGTGTTCTCCTCGCCCAAGGGTGTGCATGCGCAATGGATCGAGGAGCAGGTCCCATTGCACCTGTGGGGGAACGTGCCGGCACTCACTGGCTACTGGAATGGACGCAAGCCACCGGCTTGGTTCTGCCAGCACTGGACGCTTGGGCTGGAAATCTTTTCGACCAATATCGACGCGCTCAACAGCGAGAAGGCCTATGCGCTGCTGGAGCAGTTCTGCCATCAGCACAACAACAAGCTGCTGATCATCGTGGACGAGAGCGACAGCATCAAGTCGTTCAGCGCGAAGCGTTCCAAGAAGTTAAGACTTCTGGCCTTCAATGCGCAGTGCCGCCAGCGCATGATCATGACCGGGACGCCGATCGCCAAGGACCTAACCGACGAATGGGCGCAGTTCTACTTCCTCGATCGCGACATCATCGGGCACAAGTACAAGACCACGTTCCAGTCGCAGTTCTGCATCATGGGCGGGTTCGAGAACCGCCACGTGGTCGGGCACCGCAACGTCGATCTGTTCAAGGAGATCACCAAGCCGCACATCTTCCGCGCCAACAAGGAACAGCTGCATCTGCCACCGAAGATCTACGACACGGTGCAG